>Ga0335397_10003540_pt1 | contig 20852 bp, 21 predicted proteins | sample MAT04_FD_205740 | JGI IMG/M metagenome (GOLD analysis project Ga0335397, IMG submission 205740) | Freshwater microbial communities from Lake Fryxell liftoff mats and glacier meltwater in Antarctica - MAT-04 (spades assembly) (version 2) ... | reverse complement strand
TTGCCATCGAACACCCTTATAGGTAAGGGCTATTTATCCACATCACCCTTATCAGTAAGGGCTATAGAAAGTTATTCACATCCCCAGATTTGTGGATAACTCACAGCCGCCGAACGATGGGAGGGCTGTCAAAATTGGTCATACTAAAAACTATGACCTACCGCATTACCCTTCAAGACTTCCCTGAGATTCCAGACGATACCCGCGTGAAAGCCGAGGAGTAGTACCGCCGCGCCCTGGAAAAGGCCCTGGGCGGGCCCGAAGAGGTCGTGCCCGCCCAGGGCCTGGCTCGGCATCAGCGAAAGCGGCAACGACCAGGTGAGCCAGGAGGAGGCGACCCGGGCCAGCCAATGGCAAAAAGCCTCGGACTTGGCCCGGCAGGCCGGCTTTCGCTCTTTAGCAGGCCGCTGAAATACTGACTGCGCAGGCGCAGCGCCTGGCTCGAAGTGGTTTGTTTTTGCGGTTATTTTTCATATTTGGAAATCACAGTGCCGTTTGACGTGGCGGCTGCTGACCTGAAGCGCTCTTGGCGCCTTTTTTATCCACTTATTGCCTCTGCAGACGGATTTTTCCCAACGTGCGCATGCGCTTCAGGTTGTACGCGGCCATTGTCAGCACAAACATCTGGTCCACGCGCTCAAGTCCTCGCACCATTACCTGCCGAATCCCGCCCACCGTTTTGGCCCAGCCAAAGCGCTGCTCAATAAGCTTTCTCTATTGCTGCGAGACGGCGTAGCCGTCTGTCTGCGCAATCGCATCGGGTACCGGTACAAGGGGATACAAGGGCGGCAGGGCCGGAGGCGAACAATGAAACAACCGAGGGAAGCACCACCATGGCCCTGTTCGCGCTGGTCGACGGCAACAACTTTTATGTCTCCTGCGAGCGCGTCTTTCGGCCCAGCCTGAAAAGCTGGCCGGTGGTGGTGCTCTCCAACAACGACGGCTGCGCCATTGCCCGGAGCAATGAAGCCAAGGCGCTGGGCATCAAGATGGGCGCGCCCTAGTTCGAGGTCAAGCATTTGAACGACAGCGACGGGCTGGTGGGCCTATCGGCCAACTTCACGCTCTACGGCGACATGAGCGACCGCATGATGTCGATTGCCGCGGGTCTGGGCCCCGGGCAGGAGATCTACAGCATCGACGAGAGCTTCATTGACCTGACCGGGGTGCGCGGGGACCTGACGGCGCGAAGCCGGCAAGTGCGTGAGCGCATCCTGCAGTGGACCGGGATTCCGACGGGGATCGGCATCGGGTCGACGAAAACCCTGGCCAAGCTGGCCAACTTCATTGCCAAGACCGCCGAGCGCAAGCCCGACAGCTACCCGGCCGAATTCGCCCAGGTGTGCAACCTGGCGGCTCTGCCGGCGAGCGACCAGGACGCGGTGTTGGGTGCAACCAAGGTCGGCGAGGTCTGGGGCGTGGGCCGGCGCATTGCGGAGCAGCTGGAGGAGGGCGGAATTCTCACCGTGCTCGACCTCATGCGCATGGACCCGGCGACCGTGCGCCGGCGCCGGCGCTGGAGCGTGGTGCTCGAGCGCACGGTGAGGGAACTCCAGGGCCTCTCCTGCATTGCGCTGGACGAGCAACCGAGCCCGAAGAAAGAGATTGCCTGCACGCGCAGCTTTGGCCGGCCGGTGGCGGATTTGGGGCCCCTCATCGAGGCCGTGAGCGAATTTGCCACGCGGGCGGCTGAAAAGCTGCGCGGGCAGGCGAGCGTCGCCAGCGAAGTGCTGGTGTTTGCCCACACCTCGCCGCACCGCCCGGGCCCGCGCTTTTCGCAAAGCGCGGTGGTGCCGCTGCGCCGGCCCACCTCGGACACGGCCGCTCTGGTGCAAGCCGCCGTGCTGGGCCTGCGCTCGATCTACCAGCCCGGCTTTCAGCTGATCAAGGCCGGCGTCATGCTGCTGGACCTGGTGCCCGGCAGCTTGTATCAGGGCGAGCTGGACCTGGAGCCTGAGACCGCCGGCGAGCGGGCCAAACTGATGGCCACGATCGATGCGCTCAACACCAAATACGGAAACGGCATCGCCGCCCCTCGGCACCAGGCAAGTCAGGAGCGCCAGCCACTGGCCAGTGCGAGGGCGCCAGCTATGGCCGCCGGAGGATGGGAAAATTTCTAAAATTGCCTGAAGAAGGGCTGTACTGTTCGGCTCACTGAAGGTCGAGCGCTTGCACGGCCACCCGCATCCATGCCTGCCGCCTCATGACCACCTATCAAGCGGCGGCGCGCATCGACTTCGGCGAGAAGGCGCGCAGCCAGGTCTCGATGGTCAAGGTGTTCGCCACCGAGACGGCGTGGGAGGTGATCGACCATGCGATGCAGATGTTCGAGGCCATGGGCATGAGCAAGGAGATGCCGCTGCAGCAAATGGCCAACGAGACGCGGCTGATGCGCATCTACGAGGGGCCGAGCGAGGTGCATGGCTGGGTGATTGCGCGCGAGCTGCTCGGTTTGGCGCGCTGAGGAGCGGGTCGGGCGCGGCCGGTATGCGACCGGGTGCGCGGCAGCGATCGTGGATACTAGCGGGCTCATATCGCCGGAGGTTGCACGCACACCATGGAGACTAGGATCAAAGACAAAGCGATGCGCGAGGATGTCTACTTCGGCATCCGCGCGTCGTTGATGCGAGGGCAGTTCGCCCCAGGCGAAAAGCTCGTGCTGCGGCAATTGGCGAATCAGTTCAACGTCAGCCTGACCCCGGTGCGCGAGGCCCTGCACCGGCTCATCGCCGAGGGCATCCTCACGCAGGCGCACAGCCGCTCGGTGCGGGTTCCAGTGCTTACGCGAGACAAGATCCTAGAGCTGCGCGATGTGCGCCTGCCGCTCGAACGCCTGGCCGTGGAGCGAGCAGCGGTGAACATCACGCACGAGGAGGTCGCCACCCTTGACCGCCTGACCGAGGAGATCTTCGCCGCGCGCCGTGACGGCAATGTGGTGGTCGATTCCGAAAAGGTCGCCGAATTCCAGTTCGTGATGTACGGCGCCTGCCGCATGCCAGTGCTGCTGCGCCACATCGAGATGCTCTGGCTGCAGACCGGCCCCTACCTGCGGCTGCTCTACCCGGGATTCCTGACGCACGTGCAAGACACGAGACCGCAATGGCGCCACGAGATGTGCGACGCACTGCGCAACCATGATGTCGTCAACGCGCGCCGGCTGATCGAGACCGACGTGTACGACGCGCTGACTTATCTGTCCACGCTGATCGACGCGGCGAAGATGATCCGCGCGGGCTGAGCCCCGAGCCCCGAGCCCCGAGCTTCGCGCTTCGGGCTCTCGCGCGTTTTGCCGCGCACTGCACCCCCGTCGACAGATCGTCGCGCGTTTCCGCGCCCGGTCGCGCCGCGCCGCGGCTGCCGCCCCGTCTTGGGAGCGGTTGCATCACCGATCAATGCTGCCCAAGGGTTTCCCCGTGTACCTGCGCAAGCGATTTGGCGCTACATTCATTAAAACGTGATCACAAAAAGAATATTTAGTGATATTTAAAACCGGAGCTAACACCTGATGACGCCGTCCCAAAACGCCGCTGCTTCTACATCGCGATCCTCTCCGCGGGGCCTGTGCGTATGAGCGCCATCGCACTTACCGGGCTGTGCAAACGCTACGGTGGCTTCACCGCCCTAAACGACCTGACGCTGCGCGTCGAGCAGGGAGAGTTCCTTACCATCCTCGGCCCCAGCGGATCGGGCAAGTCGACTGCGCTGTCGTTGATCTCGGGGCTGACCGCTCCGAGCGCGGGCCGCATCGAGCTCGGCACGCGCGACGTGACGCAGCTGTTGCCGGCAGAACGCAACATCGGCTTGGTGTTCCAGAGCTACGCGTTGTTTCCGCACATGTCGGTGTACGAAAACGTCGCCTTCCCGCTGCGCATTCGCCGCGTGGCGGGAGCCGAGATCGGACGGCGCGTGGCCGAGCTGCTAGCGCTGCTGCGGTTGTCGGGACTGGAAGCGCGCAAGCCCAAGGAACTGTCGGGCGGGCAGCAGCAACGCGTGGCGCTTGCCCGCGCGCTCGTGTTCCAGCCCGACATCCTGCTGCTGGACGAGCCCATGGGCGCGCTTGACCGCCAGCTGCGTGCCGAGGTGCAGGTTGAACTGCGCCGGCTGCAGCGCTCGCTTGGCACTACCACCATCCTCGTCACGCACGACCAGGAAGAGGCGCTATCGCTGTCCGACCGCATTCTGGTGCTGGCCGATGGCCGGGTGCAGCAACTGGACACGCCGCGCCGCATCTACACCCGGCCGCAGAGTCGCTTCGTCGCCGACTTCCTCGGCACCGCTAATTTCCTCGAGGGCGTGTTGCAAGACCACGGCGCCGGCCGGACGCTGGTGCTAGCCAGCGGCGACCGCCTGCCAGTGGGCTCGACCTCCGAGCCACTCGGCGCCAGGGTCACGGCGGTGGTCCGTCCAGAGCGTGCGCGCCTGGACGCCGCCACTCCAGCAGCCTCCCCTGCTGCAGGCAACGGCGCGCACGGTCTGTCGGGCCGCGTGCTTGACGTGATCTATCTTGGCCAGACGGTGCGCTACCACGTGCAGACCCGCCTCAAGCAGATGTTCGTCGTGACCGCCACCGACCGCCAGGACTGCTTCGCGGCTGGCGACGACGTCGTGCTGTCGTGGGCCGACGAAGACGTCTGGGTACTCCCGGCAGCAGATTCATCCCACTGAAGAAAGAAGCATCATGGACCGTCGAATATTCATGCGCCACGCCACCACTCTGGCCACGTTCCCTTACCTAGCAGGCACCGCCCGTGCCTTGGAGGCCGTGCCCGGCGCCGCCTCTGAGATCCGCATCCTCGCGGCCGGCGGACAATCGGGCGAGTCCATACAGCAGGGCTACATCAACCCGTTCACCGCGCGCACCGGCATCAAGGTCGTGCGCGAGGACATCACCAGCACCCCGCTGGGCAAGCTGCGCGCCATGGTGGAGTCGGGCCGCATCGATGCGGTGCTGCTCGAGATCGGGGGCGCCGGCCTGGCCCAGGCGGTGGCGCTGAATCTGGTGCAACCGCTGCGCTGGAACGAAGTCGAACCCGCGCCTATGTTCCCCGAGGCGCGCCACTCTCACGGGCTCGGCTACCAATACTACTCGCTCGCGCCGACTTGGCGCAGCGATGCCAAGGCCATCGCGGACTGGCGCGACTTCTGGGACGTGCAGAAATTCCCCGGCAGGCGCTCACTGCCCGACGTGCCCTACCTCTCGCTGCCGATCGCGCTGCTGGCCGATGGCGTCGCGCCGCAGGACCTCTATCCGATAGACCTGAACCGCGCGTTCGCCAGCCTGGCGCGCATCAAGTCGCACGTCGCGGTTTGGTGGGCCAGCGGCGCGCAGGCGCCGCAGTTGATGGCCGACAACGAGGTGCAGTACGCGGCCGCTTTTTCGGGGCGCGTGGTCGGCAATCCACGCTACGGCACCACCTTTAACCAGGCGCTGCTCAACCTCAGCTACCTCGTCATACCGCGCGGCGCGGCCGACAACCACCGCATCGCGGCCAACCGGCTGCTGCGCGAGTTCACCCTGCCGCAGAACCAGGCCGAGGCCGCCAAGGTGGTGGCCTACACTGGCAACAGCCCGGCGCTCGACGAGCTGCTACCCAAGGACCGCCTGCACCAGTTCCCCACAACGCGCGAAAACCGCGCGCGCCAGGTGCTTCCCAACGACGCCTACTGGCAGGCCAACGCGCTGTCGGTGGAAAAGCGCTGGCAGCAATTCAAGTTGGGCTTGTGATGCGCGGTTTCGCCGATGCAAGGAACCCGACGGATGCGGTGCCTGCGCCCATGCCGGGGCCGCGTTTGCTCCCCCGGCTCAACGGCGCTGGCCGGTGGCTTCCCGCAGGCCTGGGATTCGTGCTGCCGCTGCTAGCCCTGATGTTCGTCGCCTTCAACCTTCCAATGCTCGGCATGTTGGGGCGCAGCGTCGCGCTGCCGGACTTCAGCTTTGCGCACTACGCCGAACTGATCCAGAGCGACATATACGTGAAGGTGATTCTCAGCACGGTGCAGATCGCTCTGATCGCTACGCTTGTCTGTGCGCTGCTCGGCTACCCCCTGGCCTACTGGATGCGCGGCCTCTCGCCAGGCGCGCAGCTTGCCGCGCTGGCGATGATCGTGATCCCATTCTGGGTCAGCGTGCTGATCCGCACCTACGCCTGGATCATCCTGCTGGGCAACGCCGGCATCCTCAATGGCACGCTGCGCATGCTCGGACTGGTCGATGAGCCAGTGTTATTCCTCTACAACCGTGTCGGCGTGACCATCGGCATCGTCAACGTATTGCTGCCATTCCTGGTGCTGCCGCTGTTCGCCTCGATGGTGCGTCTGGACGAGCGGCTGCTGCAGGCCGCACGCTCGCTTGGCGCCTCCGAGGCCACCGCCTTCTGGCGCGTGTTCTTCCCGCTCACGGTGCCGGCGCTCGCGGCCGGCTCGCTGCTGGTCTTCATCATGACCCTGGGCTTTTATGTCACGCCAATGATCCTCGGCGGTGGCCGGGTGCCGATGCTGGTGAACATGCTCGACCTGCTGGTCAATGGCATGCCCGACTGGAACCTCGCTGCGGCGATCTCGGTGTTCCTGCTGGCGGTGACCTTGGTGCTCTACGCACTGAGCCGGCGCCTCACGGGCCGCGCGACCGGATGAACGCCATGCGATCCACCTCCCTCTCGCGGCGCCTGGTCGGCGCTCTCGCGGTCGCGACACTTTTGTTCATCTGCCTGCCCGTCGCAATCGTGGTGCCGATGTCGTTCTCCGCGGCCACTTCGCTGGAGTTTCCGCCGCCGGCCTTCAGCCTGCGCTGGTACGACTCCTTCTTCTCCGACCTGCGCTGGATGCAGGCACTGCGCAACTCGATCGTGGTGGCGCTCGCGTCGAGCCTGGCGGCACTGCTGCTCGGCAGCCTTGCGGCCTACGGGCTGGTGCGCGGCGTGTTCCGCGGCCGTGCTTCGATCGAGCTGAACTTCGCGGTGCCAATGGTCATCCCGCACATCATCACTGCGATCGCGCTGTACATCGCCTTTGCCCGCATTGGGCTACTCGGCAGTCTGTTCGGCTTGATCGTGGCGCACACCGTGCTCGCCGCGCCCTATGTGGTGCTGGTGATGTCGGTCGCGCTCGGCGAGCTCGATCCGCGCATCGAACAGGTGGCCTATACCCTCGGCGCGCGATGGCCCACGGTGCTTCTGAAAATCGTGGCGCCGAACCTGGTTCCCAGTCTGGTGGCAGCCTGGATCTTCGCCTTCATCGTGAGCTTCGACGAGATCACCGTCACCGTGTTCCTTGCCGGGGCCAACGACACCGTGCCCAAGCGCATGTTCACCCAGCTGCTGGAGCGAGTGGACCCGACCATCACCGCCATCGCCACGCTTCTCATCGTGATATCGGTGGCCAGCGTGGCGGTCATAGCGTGGCTCATGAAACGTTCCGGGCTACTCGCGCGCATCCAGCGCTGAGTCCCACCTAACCCTACCAAGAAAGAACATTCAATGACATCAAACCGACGCGTCGTTCTGGCAAGCCGTCCTGTGGGTGCACCGCGCGAAAGCGACCTGCGCTTTGAAAACGCCGAGATCCCAGCGCTGCGCGAGGGCGAATTGCTGCTCGAGGCCCAGTGGCTGTCGCTCGACCCGTACATGCGCGGGCGAATGAGCGACGATAAGTCCTATGCACAGCCAATTCCGATCGGCGGCGTGATGGTCGGGCGCACTATCGGCTTGGTCGCCGCCTCGCGCCATCCCCGCTTCGCGGTGGGCGACACAGTGCTCGCCACCAGCGGCTGGCAGACGCATTTCGTGAGCGACGGCAGCGGCCTGCGCAAGCTCGACGCGGGACTGTCGCGACCCTCGCTCGCGCTCGGCGTGCTCGGCAACTCAGGCCTTGCTGCCTGGGTCGGCCTGATGCGCGTGGCACGGCTGCAGGCCGGCGAAACGTTAGCCATCGCCGCGGCCACTGGCCCTGTGGGCGCCACCGCAGTGCAGCTGGCCAAGATGCAGGGCGCGCGCGTCATCGCGATTGCCGGTGGCGCTGAGAAGGTCACCTACGCTCGCGAAGTGCTCGGCGCCGACGAGGCGCTCGACCACCGCGCCCCCGACTTCGCCGAGCGGCTCGCCGCTGCCGCCGGGCCGGGCGGCGTGGATGTGTACTTCGAGAATGTCGGCGGCGAGGTGTTGCACGCCGTGCTGCCGCACTTGAACGACCGCGCGCGTTTGGCGATCTGCGGGCTAATCGCCTGGTACAACCTCGCCGGCCCGCCTGCGGGCCCGGATCACTCGCCGGCGCTGATGCGCACCATCCTGCGCAAGCGCCTGCGCGTCGAAGGTTTCGTGCTCACCGATTGGGCCGACGAGCACGATGCCTTCGTCGCGCGCATGTCGCAGTGGCTGGCCGAGGGCCGCATCGCCTTCCGGGAGCACGTGGTTGAGCGCTTCGAGGACGCCCCGCGCGCCTTCATTGGCCTGCTCGAAGGCCGCAGCTTCGGCAAGACCATCGTTCGCATGACGGCCTAAGCCCCGCGCCCCAACCCCATCCGATCCTTCTTTCCTTCCTTCCTTCCACTGGAGAAACCATGACCGCACTCGCCGAAACCGGCATTCCCTGGCCGCAGCTCAAGAGCCAGCTCAGCGCTCTCAAGATCAACGACTATGACTGGGAGGAAGGCCGCCTGCCGGTCTACGTCTACGGCTACAGCGATGAGCTGCGCCAGGTCTCCCAGGAGGCGTTTCTCGAGTTCTTCACCGAGAACGCGCTCGGCGCCGGGCGCGCCTTTCCGAGCGTCAAAGTGATGGAGGACGAGGTAATTGCGATGGCCATCGACCTGCTCGGCGGCGGACCGCTCAGCGGCGGCACCTTTACCAGCGGCGGCTCGGAGAGCATCTTTCTCGCCCTGAAGACTGCACGCGACCGTGCCCGCGCCGAGCGCGGCATCGACCGCGCGAAGATCGTGATGCCGCACTCCGGCCATGCGACCGCCAGCAAAGCCGCCGAGTACCTCGGCATGGAGGTGGTGCGCACGCCGATGACGGGCGACCTGCGCGGCGACCTGGCCGCGCTCGAGGCTGCCATCGACGCGCGTACCGTCATGCTCTATGCTTCGGCCCCAAGCTATCCGCACGGCACCTTCGACCCAATCGAGGCCATGGGCCAAATGGCGCTGCGCCACGGACTTTGGCTGCATGTGGACGCCTGCGTTGGTGGTTTCCTCGCGCCTTTCGCGAGAGAGTTGGGGTACCCGATTCCTCCTTTTGATTTGTCGGTCGCGGGCGTTACTAGCATTTCTGCAGACCTACACAAGTACGGTTTCGCTGCGAAGGGATCCTCGGTGATTTTATTTGCCGACAAGGCGGTCCAGAAGCACCAGATATTCTTTTTCTCCGATTGGCCGCGCGGCAACTATGTGACTCACACCGCACAGGGCACGCGCGCAGCGGGCCCGATTGCCTCGTCCTGGGCGGTAATGAAATGGTTGGGTCGCGCGGGCTACCGCAAGATCGCGCAGGTCATTATGGACACAACGGCCGGGCTTACGAACGGCGTCGCGGCCATCGAAGGCTTGCGCGTGATCGACCGCCCCGAGCTATGCATCGTGCTGTATGAATCGAGCGATCCCGCGGTCGACATCAATGCCGTGGCCGAGCTTATGGGAGCGCGCGGGTGGTTCGTGGGCCGCTCGATCGCGCCCAACGCCATACATGTTGCGGTCAACCCACTCTTCACGCCGGCGCTGCCGAAATACTTGGCAGATCTGGCCGAGTGCATGGCGCAGGCCCGGGCGTGCGGCTTGGTCGGCACTGTTGACCGGAACACATACTGACTAATTGACCAATCCGATATCGGCCGGCCACATCGAAAGCCCGGGCAATCCTACAAAGGTAAACCACTCAATGAGCAGGTCCGATTTCATCCTTCACCCAATCGCCGCCTCGCAAGACTCGACCATGACTACCAACTGCGAACTTAACAACCGCCGCCTCGCCGCCACGCCTCGCGGCGTCGGCGTGATGTGCGACTTCTATGCCCAGCGCGCCGAGAACGCGAGCCTCTGGGATGTCGAAGGCCGCGAATACATCGATTTCGCCGCCGGTATCGCCGTGCTCAACACCGGCCACGGGCATCCGCGCCTCGTCGCGGCTATCAAGGCACAGCTCGCACAGTTCACGCACACGGCCTACCAGATCGTTCCGTACGAAAGCGTGGTGTCGCTGGCCGAGCGGCTCAACGCTCTGGTGCCGATCGCCGGGCCGGTGAAGACGGCGTTCTTCACGACCGGCGCAGAGGCGCTGGAGAACGCGGTGAAGATCGCCCGCGCCCACACCGGCCGCGCCGGGGTGATCGCCTTCGGTGGCGGCTTTCACGGCCGCACGTTGATGACACTGGCCATGACGGGCAAGGTCGCGCCCTATAAGGTCGGCTTCGGTCCCTTCCCGGCGGACGTGTTCCACGTGCCGTTCCCGAGCGCCATCGAAGGCGTGAGCGCGGCCGACTCACTGGCTGCGCTGGCCAAGCTCTTCAAGACTGACATCGAACCGCAGCGTGTGGCCGCGATCGTGATCGAGCCCGTGCAGGGCGAAGGCGGCTTCAACCCGGCTCCGACCGAACTGATGAAAGGCCTGCGCGCGCTGTGCGACCAGTACGGCATCGTCTTCATCGCCGATGAAGTGCAGACCGGCTTCGGCCGCACCGGCAAGCTGTTCTCGATGCAGCACCACGGCGTTGAGCCCGACCTGATCACCATGGCCAAGAGCCTGGCCGGCGGCATGCCGCTGTCGGCCGTGGCCGGCCGCGCCGCCATCATGGACGCGCCTGCACCGGGCGGCCTGGGCGGCACCTACGCTGGCAACCCGCTGGCGGTGGCCTCCGCGCACGCGGTGCTCGACGTGATCGAGGACGAAAAGCTGTGCGAGCGCGCCGCAGCGTTGGGCCATCGCCTGGTGCGGCGCCTGCTCGACGCGAAAGAAGCCAACCCGGCCATCGCCGACGTGCGCGCCCAAGGCTCGATGGTCGCGACCGAGTTGCGCAACCCCACCACCGGCGCGCCCGATGCCGATGCCGTAAAGCGCGTGCAGGCCAGCGCGCTGAAGAGCGGCCTGCTGCTCCTGAGCTGCGGCATGTACGGAAACGTGATCCGATTCCTGTACCCCCTAACGATTCCTGACACGCTCTTCGACCGCGCGCTCGACATCATTGACGGCGCGCTTGATCAGCTTCACCACCGGTAGGGGATCTATGTTTGTCTCCAAGCCCGCGCCCATGAACATGCCGGCCAACACCCCGCCGATGTTCAGGCGCCTTGAAGAGGATATGGACATCAACTTCGGCGTCATTCTCGATGACGAGCTCGATGTGCCGCAGATGGGCCAGCGCATCTTCGAGGAGATATTTCGCCATGCCTCCGGTAATCCGACCAAGAGCGAAGGCCTGGGCTTGGGCGGCCACGAGTTCGTGCCCGGGTACATGGGCACCGTCCGCTAAATCAAGCGCTGTCTACCCCTGTCGGGTGCGTCCTATTTTTTGCGAAAGACTCGATTCATGCATGCGACTTTGAAACGCACCGACCTGCTGTGCGCCCGAAACTTTATTGGCGGCCACTGGCTGCCCGCTGCCAGTGGTGCCTCGCTGGATGTGGTGAACCCGGCGACTGGCGCCATCTTTGCCCAAGTGCCCGACAGTAGTGCGGCTGATGCGCTCGCAGCAGTAGATGCTGCGCAAGCCGCTTTTAGCGACTGGCGCGCCCGCAGCGGCCGCGAGCGTGCCCAAGTGCTCAAACGCTGGAATGCATTAATTCTGGCCAACCAAGAAGACCTGGCACGCATTATTTCTACCGAACAGGGCAAACCACTGGCCGAGAGCAGGGGCGAGGTGCTGTACGGCGCTTCCTATGTCGAATGGTTTGCCGAGGAGGCCACACGCACCTATGGCGAGCTCATCCCCGAGCCGGTGCGCGGGCGCAAGCTCATGGCCGTCAAGGAGCCTGTTGGCGTCGTCGCAGCCATCACCCCATGGAACTTTCCGCTGGCCATGATCGCGCGCAAGTTTGCGCCAGCGCTGGCCGCCGGCTGCACGGTGGTTGCCAAACCGGCTGAAGACACACCGCTGACCGCTCTTTCATTGGTGCGGTTGGCAGAAGAAGCCGGCATGCCGCCCGGCACCATCAACATCGTGACCGCCTCGCGCGAGCGCACGCCCAAAGTCGTGGACGTGTGGCTGGCCGACTCCCGGGTGCGCAAGATCACCTTCACGGGTTCTACGCCCGTGGGCAAGCACTTGGCGCGCGAATCGGCAGGCACGCTCAAAAAACTCTCGCTCGAGCTCGGTGGCAATGCGCCTTTCATCGTGTTCGAAGACGCCGATCTGGACGCCGCCGTCGATGGGCTCATGGTGTCCAAGTTCCGCAACGCGGGCCAGACCTGCGTCTGCCCGAACCGGGTTTTTGTCCATGAATCCGTGCATGACGCGTTTGTGAGCAAGCTGAGCGAACGGGTAGGCGCCCTGCGCGTGGGCCCAGCGAGCGACGAGTCCTCCCAGATCGGCCCGATGATCAACCTGCGCGCTGTGGAAAAGATTGAGCGCCATGTCCAGGATGCGGTGGCCCACGGCGCCCGCGTCGTGGTCGGCGGCCAGCGACTGAGCGCCGCCCAAGTTTCAGGCAGCGCTGCCGCCTCGGGCCACTATTTCGCCCCGACCGTGCTGGCGCATGCTGGCATGACCATGGCGCTCGCCCAGGAAGAAACCTTCGGCCCTGTGGCGCCCGTGTTCAGTTTCAGGACGGAAGAAGAAGTTGTTCGTCTGGCCAACGACACGCCCTTCGGCTTGGCCGCCTACTTCTACTCCAAGGATGCCGCACGCATCTGGCGTGTGGCCGATCAGCTCGAAACCGGGATTGTCGGCATCAACGAAGGCACGCTGACCGCCGAGGCCGCCCCCTTTGGCGGCGTCAAGGAATCCGGCTACGGCCGTGAAGGCTCCAGGCATGGCCTGGAGGATTACCAGCATATCAAGTACCTGTGCCAGGGCGGCTTAAAGCCTGCCCTACACCAAATAGTGGTGCCACAGCGATGACCGGCGGCTCCGAAAAAATGCGTAAATTCCAGGCTAATGAAGTGCAGCTGTGGAAGCGCATTGCCAAGCAGGCCAAGGTTGAACTGCAATGAGCGAAGTAGCTGCTTCCTTGGTGACGCCCGGTGCACTCAAGAATGTGCGTGTGCTGGACCTTTCGCGTGTCCTAGCCGGCCCTTGGGCTGCGCAAACGCTTGGTGATCTGGGCGCCGAGGTGATTAAGGTTGAGCGTCCAGGGGTGGGTGACGACACACGCCATTGGGGCCCGCCATTTCTGACCGATCCGCAGGGCCAGCCTACGGGCGAGTCGGCCTACTACCTGTGTGCCAACCGCAACAAAAAATCAGTCACCATCGACTTTACCCAGCCTGCGGGACAAGCCCTGGTGCGTGAGCTGGCCCAGCAGTGTGACGTGTTGGTGGAGAATTTCAAGTCCGGTGGGTTGACGCAGTATGGTCTGGATTATGCGGCCTTGAGTGCGCTGAATCCGCGCCTGGTGTACTGCTCGATCACCGGCTTTGGCCAGACCGGCCCCTATGCGCACCGTGCCGGCTATGACTTTTTGATTCAAGGCATGGGCGGGCTCATGAGCATCACCGGCAAACCCGATGGCGAGCCGGGAGGAGGGCCAGTGAAGGTGGGTGTGGCGCTGACTGACATTCTCACGGGGCTCTATGCGAGCACGGCCATCCTGGCGGCGTTGCAGGCGCGTGAGCACACTGGCCGGGGCCAGCACATTGACTTGGCCTTGCTCGATGTGCAGGTGGCTTGCCTGGCCAACCAGGGGATGAATTACCTCTACAGCGGCAAGGTGCCAGAGCGTATGGGGAACTCTCACCCCAATACACTTCCCTACCAGGACTTTCCGACATCGGACGGCCATATGATCTTGGCCATTGGCAACGACGGCCAGTTCGGGCGTTTTTGCGTGGCCGCAGGCAGGCCCGAATGGGCAAGCGATGCGCGTTTTGTCACCAACGCCGCGCGTCTGGCGCACCGCGCGGAGCTGATAGCGCTGATAAAGACGCTCACCGTGCAGCGCAGCATGCGCGACTGGATCGCGCTGCTCGAGCAGCACGCCGTGCCCTGTGGACCGATCAATACCGTGGCCGATGTCTTTGCCGACGAACAAGTGCAAGCGCGTGGCATGCAAATCCAAATGCAGCATCCGCAAGCCGGAGGCATTCCCTTGGTGGCGAGCCCGATTCGCATGTCGGACACCCCCGTGCAGTACCGCAACAGCCCGCCGCAGCTCGGTCAGCACACACGAGCGGTGCTGACCGAGCAACTGGGTCTTTCCAAAGAAACCATTGATGAACTATCCAAGCAAGGGGTACTGGGATGAGCACGCTGAATTCCTTGAATTTGACCAGCATTCCTGCTGAGGACGAAGCCTTGCGCGCCGAAGTGCGCGCTTTCCTGAGCGAAGCGGTGCGAGAAATGCCTGCCCATGTGCGTGCGCGCTCGTGGGGGGGTTACGATGCCCAGTTCAGCCGCGAGCTGGGCCGCCGGGGTTGGCTAGGCATCACCCTTCCCAAAGAATACGGGGGGGCAAGCCGTAGCCCATTCGCGCGCTACGTCCTGGTGGAGGAATTCCTGAATTTTGGCGCACCCGTGGGTTCGCACTGGATTGCTGACCGCCAGAGTGGCCCGCTGATCCTCAAGTACGGAACCGAGGCCCAAAAGCAGTATTACCTTCCGCAGATCTGCCGAGGCGAAGCTTTCTTTTGCATTGGCATGAGCGAGCCCAATGCAGGGTCCGACCTGGCAAGCGTCAAGAGCCGGGCGGTGCCCAATGAGAAGGGATTTGTGCTCAACGGTCAGAAGATATGGACCACCAACGCGCAGCACTGCCACTTCATGATCGCGCTGGTGCGCACCTCGGGCGAGACTGCCGACCGTCAAAAGGGCTTGTCGCAGGTGATCGTTGACCTGTCGTTGCCCGGCATCACTGTGCGCCCCATCACCGATCTGTCGGGCGACAGCCACTTCTGTGAAGTGTTTTTCGACAACGTGCAACTGCCGCCCGATGCCATGATTGGCCAGGAAGGCGGGGGTTGGGAGCAAGTTACGGCCGAGCTGGCGTTCGAGCGCAGCGGACCGGAGCGCCTTTTCTCCAGCATCGTGCTGTTTGACGAGTGGCTTGCTTTTGTGCGCACCGAGGCGGGTCACACACCCGAGGCCGTGCGACTGGCGGGCAAGGTCTTCACCCAGCTCGCGCCGCTGCGCGCCATGTCCGTGGCTGTGCAGGAAAAGCTCACGCGGGGGGAGAGCCCGATCGTCGAGGCAGCCTTGGTGAAAGACCTGGGCACCAGCGTCGAACAAATGATTCCGGCTGTCATTGCCGACGACTTGTTCTCGCGCGACAGCGAAAGCGTACCGCTGGAGCTGCTGCTGACGCTGAACTACGTGACCGAAGTCGCGCCTTCCTTCTCCCTGCGCGGAGGAACGCGCGACATTTTACGCGGCATGATCGCGCGTGGCCTGGGCCTTCGTTAAGGACTGATATGAGCATGGATGATCTTTTTTCCGATGCCGCCCGGCAGTTGCTGAGCGACCAGTGCACGCCCCAGCAGGTACGCGCCATTGAATCGGGTGGCTCACCCCAGGCGATGTGGAGCTTCTTGGAAGATGCTGGATTTGCCGATGCCTTGGTGCCTGAAGCGCAGGGCGGCGCAGGCTTGTCGCTGGCGCAGGTGTTTGATGTGCTCGAGCTGTGTGGCAGCTACGCCTTGCCCGTGCCACTGGCTGAGACCATGCTGGCGCGCGCCTTGTTGGTGCACTCCGGCGTGCAGCGTCCAGCAAAAAGCTGCGCGTTGGCCCAAGGCCAGCGAACGGCCGATGGCGGCCTGCTGTGCGACATGGTTCGTCTGGGCCGCGTTGCCGACTCTGTGCTGGTCGCGAGCGATGCCGGCTGGCATGTGCTCCCCGTGGCGGATGCCAAGTCCATACCGTCGGCCTTTTGCCTCGATGCGTCGCTGCAATGGACGGCAGAGCAGCTGGTGGCTGCGGCACGTGTCGATGTGCAGCTCGCTGGCAAATGCGACATCCGCACCTTGCAGGCTTGCCTGTACGCTGCCCAGCTCAGCGGGGCATTGAGCGCTGTATTCCAGCGCACCTTGCAGTACGCCAATGATCGCAATCAGTTTGGGCGCCCGATCGGCAAGTTCCAGGCGATCCAGCACCAGTTGGCTGTCATGTCCGAGCATGTGTTTGCCGCCCGCATGGCTGCTCAGCTGGGCTGCAGCGGTGACGGCGTGGTGCCCGAGCGGCTGCGGGTGGCCGTGGCCAAGGCGCGTGCCAGCGAGGCAGCGCTTGTCGTGGCCGAGTTCAGTCATTCGATTCACGGTGCCATCGGTTTTACCGAGGAATACGATCTCCAGCTGTTCACGCGCCGGCTGCACGCCTGGCGCCAGGCGGCGGGCACCGAGTCTTATTGGCACAGTGTGGCCGGAGCCTATTTAGTCGACCAACACCAGGGGCTCGCGCTCGATTTGATCCGCCAGACCACCGATCTTCATTCCTCAAACGAGACATAGCCATGACTTTTCTGAACATCCAGCGTGACGGCCCGATTCTGACGCTCACCATGAGCCAGCCCGAAACCCGCAATGCTCTCACTGGTAACACCGCAGTAGAAGAGTTCGTGCAGATCTGTGACGATATTCGCAAGGATCCATCGGTGCGGGTGGTGATCCTCACGGCCGAAGGCCCGATCTTCAGCTCGGGCGGCAACGTCAAGGACATGAAGCGTTTCTTCGACGAAGCGCTGACGCCCGACATGATCAGCGAGGACTATCGGCAAGGCATCCAGCGCCTTCCCAAGGCGCTGTACAACCTGGATGTGCCGCTCATCTGCGCGGTCAACGGCCCGGCCATCGGCGCGGGGCTGGACCTGACGTGCATGTGCGACATCCGCATTGCGTCGGAAAAGGCGACGTTCGCCGAGAGTTTCGTTCGCGTCGGCATCGTGCCGGGCGACGGCGGCGCCTGGCTGCTGCCCCGCGCGGTGGGGATGTCCAAGGCCTCGGAGATGGCATTCACTGGGGAGACATTGACCGCTGAGCAAGCGCTAGGCTGCGGCCTGGTCTCGCAGGTGGTGCCGCATGAAAGCTTGCAGGACGAAGCGCGCGCCTTGGCGTCCAAGATCGCCGCCAACCCTGGAGCCGTGCTGCGCATGACCAAGCGGCTGCTCCGCGAGGGCGAGCGCAGTTCGCTCGACTCCCTGCTGGAAATTTCCGCCAGCTATCAAGCCCTTGCCCACAAGACGGCGGATCACCGCGAAGCCGTGACGGCATTCATCGAAAAGCGCACGCCTCAGTTTTCTTGAAGACCGGCGCTGCGTTTGCAGTTAAGCCGTGCTGAAGACATAGACGGCCACAGGGACCACGATGAGATAGGCAAGTCCTAACGCGAGTAAGCGCTGAACCGATTCCTTTATTTAACCAGAGAAAACCAGCCATGAGCCGTGAAGTAGTCGTTGTCAGCGGTGTGCGCACCGCCATTGGAACCTTCGGCGGCAGCCTGAAGGACACGCCCCCCACCGAGCTGGCCGCGCTGGTGGTGCGCGAATCGCTCGAGCGTGCGGGCGTTGACGGCAAGGATGTCGGCCATGTGGTGTTCGGCCATGTGATCAACACCGAGCCCAAGGACATGTACCTGTCGCGCGTGGCAGCCATCAACGGCGGCTGCGCCGAAGGCACGCCGGCGTTCAACGTCAACCGGCTGTGCGGCTCCGGTCTGCAGGCCATCCTCTCGGCCAGCCAGTCCATCTTGCTAGGCGACGCGGACGTGGCCATTGGCGGCGGCGCCGAAAACATGAGCCGTGGGCCCTATGTCAGCCTGGCCACGCGCTTTGGCGCCCGGATGGGCGACACCAAGATGATTGACATGGTCGTCGGCGCACTGCACGACCCGTTTCACACCATCCGCATGGGCGTGACGGCCGAGAACATCGCCGCCAAATGGGGCATCACCCGCGAGGAGCAGGATGCGCTGGCCGTGCAAAGCCACAACCGCGCGCAGAAGGCGATCGAGGCGGGCCACTTCAAGGAGCAGATCGTTCCGGTCATGCTCAAAAGCCGCAAGGGCGAGGTCGCCTACGACACCGACGAGCATTTCCGCCCCAACTGCACGCTGGCCGACATGGCCAAGCTCAAGCCCGTGTTCGTCAAGGAAAACGGCACCGTGACCGCCGGCAATGCCTCGGGCATCAACGACGCGGCCGCTGCCGTGGTGCTGATGGAAGCCGGCGTGGCCGAGGCGCGCGGCCTCAAACCCCTGGCCCGGCTGGTCGCCTACGCGCATGCCGGTGTCGACCCGAAGTACATGGGCATCGGCCCGGTGCCGGCGACGCAGCTGGCGCTGAAAAAAGCCGGGCTCACGGTGGGTGACCTGGACGTGATCGAGGCCAACGAGGCGTTTGCCGCGCAGGCCTGCGCCGTCACGCGCGACCTGGGCCTCGACCCGGCCAAGGTCAACCCGAACGGCTCGGGCATCTCGCTCGGTCACCCGATTGGCGCGACCGGCGCGCTGATCACCGTCAAGGCGCTGCACGAACTGCAGCGCGTCCAGGGCCGCTATGCCTTGGTGACCATGTGCATTGGCGGCGGGCAGGGCATTGCGGCAATCTTCGAGCGGATGTGATGCTGAGAAGTATGCAAATCCACCATCGATTGCTACGTTGCAGTTTGTGCGGTTCGTGCGATTTACTTGCACGCGTTTGAGGGGAAATTCATGGCTTTTTTACGTCAATGCCTGCAGGCGCTTCGCGCCCGGCAGGGCGATCCGGATGCACATTTTCTCAATGATCCTCAGTGGCTTGAGGCGTGCGGAAAAACCTCTTTTCATGACGAGCCATTCTCAGCGCGTCAAACGAAATCATCAACCCACCCAGCCGATCCGCCATGCTTCGACTTCTCCTCAAATCCAAGATCCACCGTGTCGCCGTGACTGATGGAGGCCAGGACCGTGCTGGGCCAGCTGCTCGAGCGCTGGCCCGGCCTGCGCCTAGCCGAGGCCGTGCCACGCTGGGGCAATAAGCCGACCTATCGCCGGCTGGTGGCACTACCGCTGCAGCACACGACGATTAGGCTATCCCGCCCACCATCTGAGCGTATTGACTCCTAAATAAAAACACGCAAAAAGGATCTCTGCATGAGCGCAGGCACCAGAATTCCAGGCACTCCCGAGCCCATGCACCGGTGGCAGGGCAGTGGCGGCATCGGTATCGCAGGCGATGCCTGGGGCCATCCGAATGACCCGCTGGTGGTGCTCCAGCATGGCGGGGGCCAGACCCGCCATGCCTGGAAAGGCACCGGCGAGGCGCTCGGCGCGGCCGGGTATTACGCGGTTGCCTTCGATGCGCGCGGCCACGGCGACTCGGACTGGGCGCCCGATGGCCTGTATGGGCAAGATGTGATGGTCCAGGACCTCCAGTGCGTGATCGCCGCGCTTGGCCAGCCCTGCCCGGTGCTGGTCGGCGCCTCCATGGGCGGGGGCACCAGCTTGGTCGCCGTGGGCGAAGGCCACGTCGACGCCAGTGCCCTGATCCTGGTCGATATCGCGCCGCGCATTGAAACCAAAGGCGTCGACAACATCCAGGCCTTCATGAGCCAAAAGCCCGAAGGCTTCAATTTGCTGGAAGAAGTCGCCGAGGCCATCGCCACCTACCAGCCCCAGCGCATTCGCCCCAAAAGCCTGGAGGGCCTGTCCAAGAACGTGCGCCTAGGCACCGACGGCAAATACCGCTGGCATTGGGATCCACGTTATCGCGCCGGCCTGCGCGACCTGCACCGCCGCCAGGAGCGCCTGGAAGCATGCGCGCAAGCGCTTGCCGTGCCGACCTTGCTGGTGCGCGGGGGCCTGTCCGATCTGCTGAGCGAGGAGGGCGCGCAGCACTTCCTGGCTTTGACGCCGCACAGCGAGTACGTCAACGTGACGAGTGCCGGGCACATGGTCGCCGGAGACCGCAACGACGTCTTTGGCACCAGCGTGATCGAGTTTTTGAAGCGTTCGGTCCCGCCAGGACTTACATCGCTTCCCCGTAGTGCATCTCCCGCCGACTCTGGCGGTGATCTCAACTATGTTCCGTGAGATTGGGTACGAACTTCATAGTAAGCCGATAGGCCGCTGCAGTCTGATGACGGGCTGACCTTCAAAAGCGCAGCCGCCTGCGGAAGAGAAGCGCGGGGCAGGCAGGGCGTGGGTCAAAGACCGCCCGCCAAAACAGAAAAGCTCGCGCAGATCCACGAGCAACACGAGTCTACAAAGAATGCAAATGACACCCCAAGAAATCCTGGCCCAGCACGGTCCCCGCGAATCCATGGAGTACGACGTGGTCGTGGTCGGCGGCGGGCCGGCCGGGCTGTCCACCGCGATCCGCCTGAAGCAGCTCGCCGCCGAGCACGGCACCGAGCTGTCGGTGGTCGTGCTCGAAAAGGGCTCCGAGCCCGGCGCGCACATCCTATCGGGCGCGGTGATGGACCCTAAGGCCTTGACCGAGCTGATTCCCGACTGGAAGGCGCTAGGCGCGCCGCTCAACCAGCCCGTGACCGCCGACAAGGTGCTGTTCCTGAGCGAGACTGGCGCGACCAAGACCCCGGCCTGGCTGGTGCCCGACTGCTTTCACAACGAAGGCAATTACGTCATTAGCCTGGGCAACGTCACGCGCTGGCTCAGCGCCCAGGCCGAAGCGCTGGGCGTGGAGATCTTCCCCGGCTTTGCCGCCAGCGAGGTGCTGTACAGCGACTCGGGCGCCGTGCGGGGCGTGGCCACCGGGAACCTGGGTGTCGGCAGGGACGGCGAGCCCA
>Ga0335397_10003537_pt1 | contig 20856 bp, 12 predicted proteins | sample MAT04_FD_205740 | JGI IMG/M metagenome (GOLD analysis project Ga0335397, IMG submission 205740) | Freshwater microbial communities from Lake Fryxell liftoff mats and glacier meltwater in Antarctica - MAT-04 (spades assembly) (version 2) ... | reverse complement strand
GAAGCATCCCTGTCTGCAAAAAATAAAGGAGCACAGCCAGCGCGTTTTCCTCTGCGTTAAGGGTTTCTGTTGGGGTTAGGCCGCCAACTGCGAATGCGGCCTCCGCTACTTGATGGCCGATTTTGGCCACGCATTTGTCCACAAATTCCCGCTCCCAATTGGCTTCGGATAGGTCGCCCAAATCCAGTTCCAAACGCTCGATTCTTACATGTCGGCCTTCTGGCGCGATGCGGCTGAACACTTCGTCCAAACGTGGCAGCACCTGCTCCTGAAATACCCTACTCGCCCGACGTTGCAACGCCAGAGCACCTGCCTCGCGGGGCAGTTCGAGTTCGAGTATTTGACGGCGGATGAGATGCAAATTGTTAAGTGATTAAGTGGTTGGTTATTTTAGAACAGGTTTATAGATGTTTCTGCTGAGCATAAATCGCTTTTCACATCCTTTACCGAAATGACATAAAATACATCTAATACCGCTGGGTGAACCTTGAATTCGAATTTGGTCTCCGCACCAGTATATTTGATTACATCCTTTGGAATGGTTGGTTTCCCGTCAAATAAGACTGAAAATTCACCGCTTACCGGATGGTCAGTATTTACGGTCACCCTTACTCTGATAAAACCAGCAGGATCAATCCCCACTTTTTCCGCGGAAACAGTCATCTTGCAAGTGCATTTTGGAACGGTCACTTTGACTATGGTTTTACAGCACGGTTCCTCGGTGTCTTGCACTCCTATAGTGTGTTCCTTTCCATCGCCAGGGATGATAACTTGCATCTGTGTTATGCCGGTAGGGTCAGGCTCATAAGACTCAGGAAATCCTATAGGATAGGGTTCGCCATCTAAATACAAATGAATTCCACCCATGGCGTCTAATGCAGTGACGATGAATTCTACCGGAACATTGCCGTCATTACAGGATCTAATTTTCTTGATAACCGCTTCATATTGACAAACTTTCGGTTTCTCAGGGCAGCAGCGATACGGCAATGCAAAATCTGCAATGGCTACTTTTTTATTGTCTTCGTTTTCTGTGATGACAACGATGAATGTGCCACCTTTCGGTACGCCAGCCAAATGTTCAGCCCCAAGCAAATCTTGCCGGAACGAGTTTACAAATGCATCCACTGTCGTATTTGGGACCTTGTATTTTTGGGATAAAAACCGACACTCATTGCAGTAGATATCCAATTCTACCACATCAAAATCCAAATTATATTTCCGAACCATAAACCGCAGAGCTTCCGCAGGGGATGCACTCAATGTGCTGCTCAAAGGCACGAGAGTCTCCCCAACAAACCCTTCCACCCGGTAAAAATCATGTGGATCCAACGAGTAATACAAGGGCCTGATCACCTCCGGCCGATGGCTATAAGAGTCATCAGCATCGGAGGCGTGATAAGAAAGGTGGTAATCCAGCTGGCGCATTTTGGCGCGACGATACTCCCAGTAAAAATGCAGCGACTCCATATTGGGCGCCAACGGATAATAAAATGGAAGTGATTGGCGGCTTAATGCATGAATGTAGCCCTTGCCAGGCGTGATTTTTAAACGACTGAAATCAGGCTCCCAACCATCGTCGTTCTGGTTGCACCAGCATGGCAGCGTCAGATCGTCTTGGTAACCGGGCAGGTAAAAACCTTCGATCATTTCAAATTCGCGACGATAGTAGAGCCGGCAGGTTTCGAGTCGGACAAAATTACCATTAAAAATAGGCGACTGGTGGAAGGCATCGCGGAGTGGCGCAGCCAAGCCATCCTGATCGGGGCGGACCGCCACGCCGAGCATGAGCCAAGGGCGTTGCTCCAAAAGCAGGTCGGGACGGCACAAGCAGAGTTCGGCCATCAAAATCTGCAATTCGGAACGCAGTTCGTGGTAGCCCGCAATCAGGTCGCGCGCCCAGTCGTAGAAATATTGGACAAAGAATTTTCGGTTCTTTTCGGGCAGCGCATGTTTGTTGTATTGGGTAAATGCCGTCCATTTTTCAAACAAAAGGTTCAGTTTTCCAGTGAAAATATCTTTGTCCAATTGTGGAAAAAGCAGCTCGTGATATTGCTCCATCACCGTTTTTACCCAACGATCCACTTGTTTGAATGCATCCTCTATGATGGGCAACCAAGTGTCATACATTTGATCAAGGCCGCAAATCACCGGGAAATTCGGGCTGTCCAAATCCTCCGGATCGCACTCGTCGGGGGGGCGGAAGCCAAAACGGAATAGTGGGATTTCGGCCAAAAGCATCACCGGATTGAAGGCCAGATACAGGTCGTTATCGGTCGGCAATGCATCGAGCGGGCTAAATGTCTCGCTAAAACCCAAGTCCGGGTCGAAGTCATCTTTGCCCATGCAATGTTGCAAGTCAGCCGTTTTGCCACTGAGCGCCACGAGGTCTTCGATCCGAATCAGCAGGTAGTGATTTTGTTGTTCGCCGGGCAGCAGGATAACCGCTTTATCTGCGATCATAGGTGTTTCCGAGCCCAAACCTGTTTGAGGAGTAAGCGGATGGATATCCTCAGGAATCGGGTCGCCTGGCGCGATGCCGAGTGTTTCCCATACGAGGAGTTCCCAGCATTCATAATTTTTGAAAATAGGGTCGTTAGCTGGTTTTTCAAATACGCGATAATGCGTGAAATACAGTGGTTCACAGGCATGGAGGAGCACTCCGCGTGGCGTGATACCACTCCCTTTTGACAACTGTAAGGAGCAGGTATCGTCGCTTTTTATTTCCAAACCACTCACGATGCCCCATCCTGTGAGACAACGCCGGGCTAGTCGGATGCCAATACCGCTCGCATCGCTGTGCTGAAGTTCTTTTTTTATTTCAACAATCTCGTGCTCAATCTCCGTGATGTGTGCTTGTCCTTCCGCGCAACAGGCTTGTAATTGTTCTATTTTGGCCGTTATTTCCAGTTTCCAAGCGGAAATGGTATCGTTGACGATGGCCACAATTTCATCTTGCGAAGGTATAGGGGGCAGACTTTCAACTGTAGATTTTACCTCTGTAACAAGGTGCTGGATCAGATCGATCTTGGTCGAATGCGTCGAAATACCCGCTTTTATTTCCTGAATGACCACTAAAATACCTGCCTGTCCGGCTTCAAGTGCAGAAATACGCAGCTCCAGTGCGATAATTTGTGCTTCCAAATCGGTTTGCAAAACCCCAATTTGTGTTCCGATAAGCGCATTGATCTCTGCTTCGGTGAGCGGAACTGGCAGGTTCGATACCGTTTCGGTAAGGGCAGTCAAATCGTTTTGCAGCCCTGCAACCGTCGTTTTCAGGAGTGCCAAAGCTGCCTCAAGCGTTGTTTTGTCCAATTTGTGTTGCGTCAAATCGGCTTTTATCGAGACCAAAAGAGCTTCGATCATTTGCTGCACCTGCACTTCCCAATTGGCAGGGAGTGGCCCTGCAAGGGTTTGTACCAATGCGTCAAGCCCAGCCTTTAGGATAGCGATTTCTTGCTGATTGGCATTTGACCTCGTCTGCAGCGTTAGCATTAACTGCTCTATGGATTCAATTTTGGAAATCCACGGCGCCAGATTTGCATTGATGAGGTTGGTGACATCTGTTTGGGTAAGAATGACCATTGCACCCACCTTGGTCGATAATTCAAGTAGGCCCTGCAAGAGCTTGTCAATGTCTTGCCGGTCTACTACTCTTTGGGCCTCCAATACGGTGATGCGCTGTTCAATCTGCTTTTGCCAGGTCTCCAACTCCTTGATGACCAGCACGATAATCTTTGGGATGTCTACATTTCCGCCGTTTTTCAACTGATCTTCTACCTGCAAAAGCCTGATATGGAGGCCAGCCAAATCGGCGCTTAAAGCATTTTTTACTTGCTCGATTTTGAGCGCCAGCTCAGTGCTGATGGCGCTGATACTTTGATCAATATTGACTTGAAAAACGCTCAGTTCTACAGCGATCAACTGTTTGGTATCGTCCACGCTTAAAATCGGCGGGAATTCGTCTATTCTCTTTTTTAGTGTGTCAATAGCGGAGCTCAGTGCCTCGAGATCAGTCAGTCGTTTTTCAATTTTGATTTTCCATGCCTTGATGAGTTTTTCTACTTCTCCTTGGATCAGCGCTGGATCAATGCCTTGTTGGGCAATTTCTTCCATTCGTTTTGCCAGTGCAACAAGATCGGCATCCAGTTTTAGAAATTGATCGTCATGGGTTTTATCTGTGGCATGGAGTTGCTCTATTTGTGATTTAAGATCATTGATGGCAGTATCCAACTGGATTTTTAGGGCCGCAAGATCTACGGATAATTTGTCCAGGTTCGTCTTGTTTTCCGACAGATCTACTTCGACTTTTGTTTTCCATTCCTGAATAGATTCCTGTACAAGTTCAAGAATTTTTTTGGGCGATATTTTCTTGATTTCTTGCTCCAGTTGGGCGATGTGGGCTTCCACTGCATCCAGACGTTTGTCGGATTGGTTGCGCCAATCCGACAGGGCTTCCAGTACTGCCTGTTTTGTTTTTTCTGGATCAACCCCTTCTATCTTTTTCAGCAAATCATCTGCCTTTTTGATCAGTTCATCCAAGCCATCAATGCGCTTAATCGTGTCCAGGGTTTGCACCTCAAGATTTCTAATCAAGCCTGCGGTTTTTTCTTGCCACAATACCAGTTCATACCGGACTTCTTCGGCAAAAGCAATGGCATCAAACTGCGCAACCTTCTGCTGCAATTCGGCGATTGCTTGTTCGAGTAAGGCTATTTGTTCTTCCATAGGTGGGACTTAGTTGAGTGGTGGTTAAGTTCAATCACGGAGCACTTAATGTGGTGCTCAAGGTTTTCCACATTCCTCGCACATATCTTCAGCCGCCTCGTGTACACAATGGCAGGTGCAGGGCATCGTGTTGAGCAAATGAATCAATGTGTTGGCGGCATCCGTCACATGGCACTCACTGGGCGTACATTTTGCTTTTTCTATCAACCATTTTCGGAACGCATCTTCAAACAGGTACATGGTTTGGAGATCCACCCAACAGAAACGAATGCCTATATGTGAGGGCGTCTCGGCGCGGAAGCTCTGTTCAAAAAAGTAGCGGAAATCTGCGTGTTTGAATCGGGAACTCCAGTTAGGCAAAACCACCGTGATCCAAAAAGAGTATGGGTCGTACGGCGTTTCTTTCGGGTCGCAGCCTAGTGGGATTTGCAGTAAAATGTCCTTGGGGTCATTGGGGCGCAACAGAATATGTTCCACCAGGTGGAAACCCTCAACTTCGCCTTTGCCGGGCCGCACCAAGTCCTGGACGATCAGTAACAGGCTTTTTGCCTCCTCTTCACCGATTGGTTCACTGATGAGTTGATTGTCTGGTAAAATGAATTTCAGCACCCATTTGTCTGGGTCGTTCTCAGAAACCTCGGTTTTGAAAAAACTTGTTTTCCAGATGTTTTTGTAGAGTTCTATGACCTTTTCTTGGGCTTTCTTTTTGCTGGAATAGCGTTGGCTGTACATCAGTGGCCCGGTCTGAATAGGATTTTCGTCCGGATTAGCTGCTTCGGGGCGTTTTTTTAGCACAATTCGGAATTGGGCAGTGCCTTGTTTGGATTGGGATTGCACAAGATCCAAGCGATAGGGCGGTTCGGCAATGAGCGATTTTTGCGTGTAATCATCTATTCCAACCAAACGGCTGACGCGCTTTTTCACCCCGGCCACGTTGTCGGTCAGCCAAACGTCCGGCTGGTGGGTGGTCGGCGACATTTTACGGTAATTGTAGCCCCGGCCACGGTCATGCGAAAGCATCGCCACATCGCGCAGAAAACGGGCTTTGTCTTCTAAATAGCCATCAAAATCTTGCCGCCAGGGGTTGTCTTCTGGCTCCGCGTCGGGCGCAAGCAGGGCATGAACATATGCTCCGAAACTTTCGCCAAAACGTGCCAACATGTGGTCGAGCAAGCGATTGCGATGTTGTTGGCGGTGAGCGGGTGTTTCAGCAGCGGCTAAAAGGGCTTTGCGATAGTTATTTGCCTCGTCTGTAGCGTATTTTCCCCAAAAATAATCGGAAAAAATGGATATGTAAGCCTCGTAATCGGCAGCACTCAATAAAGTGCTTAATTTTTGTCGGAACGCGGAAAATCCACCGAATTCGGTCGTAGTGCTAACCAAAGTACCCAAGGCTGTTCGTACAGCGTTGCGTTTTGCATCGGGTACCTCCATAAGTGCAAGGGTCCAATCTTCGGGTTTGGCGGTAAATTCCGCTTGATGCTCAATGATCTCCCGGACACCAGGAACCTCATATAGCGCGGGCAATATTCGAGTGGCGGCTTTTGTATCCTGTTCTACTGAAAGCAGTTTGTTTACCTGACCCAACTGAGCCAGATAGGCAGCCAGAATTTGATCGAAAAAGGTCAAATAGGCCTGTAATTGGCGGGCTTGTGCTTTCCGCAACAGTGGCGCGCTATCCAAAACGCGATTATCGCCTACGGTATAAACTGCCGGGAGATCGTATTGAATGCTGTAATAATCAGTTAGATCAGCGCGGTAGATACCACTTTCTGGCACGTGACCACCAGGTTCTGTGCAAAAGCCACAGTTGCGGTAAATATTGAGCCATTCAAGTTTTTCCTGTAAGGCATTTTCTGTCAATTTGATGGGTGGTAATGCGCCTTTGCTGATAAATAAACAGGACTCGCAAATGTCAATGACGCGCTTAAGGAAGGGTGGGGGAACAGTGCTCCAGCCGCTTACTATTTCAGGGTATACTGAATAGACGGGGCTCGCCATAAATTTCAAGCCATCACTGGTAGCAATCTTGCCCTCTGGGGTGGCTTTTACTTTTAACTCCCGCACACCGAGTACGCCGGGTGTTGCCATGGCAATGCGCACCAGATCAGAGTAATAATATTTTTCCAATAGCTGCGCGGAATCTACTGCTGTGTCGTCCAGAAAGCCGTTGTCAAGCAGCGGGCCATTGTAAATATTATCGCAGGGAATGCCCAAATCGTGCATCTCTTTGAAGCTCTGAAAATGCAAGGTAGGGGTGAGGTACTCCTGAAAATTCCAGATGACTTCGGCCATGACGGCGCTTTCGTCCATATCGGGCGAAACCTCCAGATGGATGCAGAAATGCACCGGGCGTTGCTCCACGACCTGTATCTGTAGGAAATCTTCACAGAGGGCGCGGTTTTCGTGCAGGCGTTTCATGGCGCGGTTTACCACAGCGTCCACCTGTTTGGAATTAGCGGCATTGATGTCATCATCCAGGTCAAGGATGATCTGATAGATGCCGTTGAGGGGGATAGGTTCGGGGTAATATTCGTGCGCTTGTTGGGAATCTAAGGTCAATCCTTGGATGCCGTTTTCGCAGAGGTGCTGTTTTAGCAGACCGCTGAGGTTTTCGCAATCCGTATTCACTCTTGGTTTTTCATGTATCAGTATCTGGTTTATAAGGAGGCTATCGGAGGTAATGCCATAGGCTTGATTCAAGAAATTGCCGACGGCCTGGTTCTCCAGTGTGAGCGCTTGATCAGGGGCTAGGGCAACATATTTTTCAAGAAGCGGCTTCCAGTAATGTTCCAATTCGTCTCGTTCTGGCAAACGCTCTTGGACGATGACCTTAAAGGTTTCAAAAGAAAAAGTAATATCTGTGTTGGTCGCAATCATGCGGCTATACTCCGACTGCTCCAAATCGGGCCAAGTTGGGGTTGAATTTGAGTCAGCCTTTGGCAAATCGTCCTGCCAAAGGGTTACAAGTGCTTTTCGATTTACGCGCTCTTCATCTTGTTCTCCCTTATTATCCAGATAGGCAATTAATACTGTTTTATCTTCTTCGGTGATTGTTTTCTCATAGCTTTTGATAAAATCCTTGATAAGATCTTTCTGCTCAGTAGTTAAATCGTCAGAGCCGGGATTTTCGTTGTTCAAGAAGTTTATTAACTTGGTAGGGTGTCCAACAAGGTCTGTGTATAGTTCATCGTTAAAAAAATCTTTAACGCTCACTGGATTAAAACGGAATTCAGTAAGAGTATCTTCTGCTATGGATTTCAATAATAGCAACAAACTATCAAGTATCAGGGAGGAATCATCGAGTACTTCATATCCTAATTCTAAAATCGGTTTGTTCAAGCTGGCTAACTGAAAACTACTATATAAACCTTTGTAATCTTTATTTTTAAATGCGTTTTCATCGTATTCTATGTAAATCGTGGTCAGCGCCTGCAAATCGGCGGGAAAAGGAGGGAATACACCAGTAGTTGTAAATAAAGGAAGATAGAATGTTGCGTTGGCAACTAAATCAGTGATTTGGTCTGAGGTAAGATTGATGTCATACGTTGAAAAGAATTTGTCCAGTTCGAGCGCTACCAAGGCATTTATAGATGTCACGGGATTCACGGTTCCTATATACGCTTCGTTCCAAACCAATGCGTCAACGGTGATCTGATTAATAAGGCTGACATACTCTTGTAGATTAGGATTAGACTCAAGGCCTTGAAGAAACTCATTCAAACAGCGCAGGTAGGCTGCTAAAGCTTCCGTATAGGCTGTTGTTGGTACGCCATTCTGATCTAGTTCCTTTTCCGGAAAAGACATATTTTGGCTTTTAGCAAAGACCCTCAATTTTTCCTCATTCCATTCATACTTGCTATCCATCAAATTTGGGAAAAACCAACCGGTTCGGTAAAGCATCATGATGATTTCCTGTGGCCGGGCTTTGCGTAACCAGGCGTTCTTTACTCCTTTTACATCAATGAGCAATTTGCGGAAATCCCGCTCGGTCACCGGCGCATTGGGCAGTACTTCAGTGGCCGCAAACCAGGTCTTTTTGCTCGGGTCAATACCCGCCATCAAGTCGCCAATCGGAAGCATACGAGTACGGTAGCCAAGGTCTGTGATGGCATAGCACAATAATTCCAATATGGTGATTCCAGGGTCGTGGGCGTTGAAATCCGTCCAAACTTCTGTCGCAAGGCTTTCCAAATGCTGAATCCCTTCTGCACGGAGCAGGTCAAAGTCCAGTACAATATTGTCGGGCCGACCCTTGGGTATGGTGGTGATAAGGTTGCTCATGTTTTGGGTTTGCAGGCTATAGCTCGTTTACGGAATGTTTGATATCGGTAGTCAGAATACCATGCGCGGCATCTGGGCGGATAAGTTCCCCCTTAATAATCAACGATGTCCCATCTGATCTCTGCACAACCATCTCTTTTACGAAATCTATATACAACAGATCTTCTACGAATCGGATGATAGCACTTCTTCGCAGCATTCGGCCAAATACAGGGGCGGCATTTGGATTGTTCAGCCATGGAGCGATATGGTCGCGTAAATCGTCGGATAACTTTAATTTGTAAAATGCTTCGTCCACCCCAGGCTTGAATTGCACCTTGATTTTAAGGATCAAATGCTCGTATTGCGGGTTCACGACTTGCAGGTACTTGTGATCGCCGATCTCTTCATTCAAGAACAAGTTGGCGTACTTGTTTAAGTAGTCGCGTATTTCATCCAGGTCGCCTTTGGGGAAACGGGGGTTTTCAAGAGAAGTACCTGCCCGTTTTCGGAGATCAGGGATTAGGGCGATGGTCACGAACCCAGGGGCGAGTTCGGTGGCGGGCGTGATTTTGTACTGTGTATGGTTGATGCACTTTGCAGTAGCAACTTCCGGGAATTTCGAAAGCAGCAGATGTTCGTAATCCCAGGCAGTTATAGCCCTATTGCGGTGCCGCAGCCGCTCGCTGATGCGCTGGTAGAAGCTTAGGCCACTCAGCTCTGCCACACGCCCCCAAAATGTTGGGGCAGGTTGTTCAATTTTCTTTATTGCCGAACGGCTGATGGCTAATTTTGAAATGGTTGAGGATGGCTGGCCTTCGGTCAGATGAATAGGTTCAAGCCCTTCGTCCAAGCGCAGGCGTGCTTCCACCACTTGTGTGCGCAGATTGAGCAAATCTGGCAGGGCGGCGGCGCTTCGACCCTCACTTTCTACGGCTAAAACCCTTAACCACAGCAGCTTAGGATTCAACAACGTGTTGCCTTCGCTGGAAATATCCTCCGGGACGGCGATCTGAATGACCCCCGATCGGGTGAGGGAACGGGAACTATCCAGTAGGATTTTCAACGGGGAAAGCGGGGCCCATACATTGTCTTTTTTCAAGTAAGACCATAGAAGTCTGGGTATGTCCATGTCTGCGTTTTTCTCAGAACCTTCACTGGTTTGCACCAATAGCGAGAGGTTGGATTCAGTCGCCAGGCCTTCTAAGCCGATCATGAGGTGACCATCTATCTTGGTTGCACCATTGAATTGAGTGTAATCTGAAAGGAGAGAAAATGCCTGAACTTGGGCAGTAGTACTCCCGGCACGCTTAGTTTTTTCAAAATGAGTTCTTTTTTCAAAACCATCAAAGGGGTGTATGTAAAAAAATTCGTCCACACCAAATTCCATCTCCTGGTTGGCGGAGATATAGTCCATTTTGATGGAGTTGAAAGTAGGAGTGTAGGGAGGGTTGGGGAGGTTGGGTTCGCCAGGCGATACTGTCGGATTGTGTGATTCCTTAATTGAGGCTAATGCCAATCTTTCGGCAAAATCGCTATGGCCAAAGTCACCTTTGAAAGTGAAACTGAAAAAGCCCCTCCGAATAGACGGATCAAACCTTTCAAACTGGTAAGCCTGTTTGCTCCGCTCTAAATTGTGGAAATCATAAGTCAATGTCCCTCTAATCTTTGTAGGGCCATTCAGAATACTAAAAGGCAGTGGAGGTGGTATTGGAGGTAGGGTGAAGTGTTGCATGCCGAACACATTATCTTTCAAAAATGCTACGTCCATTTCCCCGGAAGGTGCTTGCTCAATAATAAAATCGTCACCATCTTTTCCAGTGCCTCCCACCCAGTCAATGTTAAACTTTAAATTGTTCAGCTTTTTTAGGAATGCTTCCCGACTGCCCAAGTAAATTTTTGCACCCTTCGACGCAGTCGCCCCAAAGGGCAAAACCTGTTGTGTGCCATCCGTTACACCAGCATCCGTTTGAATAATCAAGCTCTTGCTAACGCCTTCAGCGCGGACGCTTATACTGATTTTGGAAGTGTTTTTATGTAAAAGGTTTTCATAAGGGTTATTAAAGGAAACCAAAGCGCCTTTTTTCAAGTAAACCTTGACACTGGGTAAGGTCGTCATTGAATTGCCCTCGATAGGTTCTATAGCATCATAGTCGGCTGGAAGAAATATCTGAATATATAATTTCTTAGCAGTTGTGTCCTGATAAACTGCATAAGAAGCTTGAAGCGGTGGCGGGGTTACATGGTTGTCTGTTTTTACTGGAGCAATAGGCGCCAAGTTTGTAAAATCGGCTTCTGTAAAAAACTTATTGTCGTATGTTACTGCACCTGGTTTGTTTTTTAGCGCTGGCGCAATCAATGACCCCCAACCTGCTTTTGTAGCAACGGCCACGCCCAAATTATCCGTCAGTGTGCCTTGCTGGGCGTTGAAAATCTGATCACTTATATTGTCAATGCTAATCTCAATCCATCTGTTCCCTTCCTGTAGCCACAACTGGGGCGATGCTATGACAAAGCCAAGTTCCAGCTCTTCGTATGCTCCGTCGTCGCCAAAAGGGCGATGGCTTGTATTCCCATCTGGCAAGAATGCATGGGCGAGTAGCGATTTATTAAAGTCTTTGTAAACAAAGGCATTATTGAAAGAGAGTTTTTGCGGCACAAACACCGTTTTCAGTTCTGCCACTTGTGCCTTTGTCACCACCCAATCTTGCAGGGTTTCATAATACATCGGCTGGCCGTTCTTGTCCTTTCCGCCAATCATGAGCGTGCCTTTTTCAATCAGTTCGCGATCGAAATTCTTGGCCAAAGTGTATATTAGGTGGACATGATCCGGCTCAGCCGGGCGGCGGTGCAGACAAAGAATGTTTTCGTAATAATAGTCTAACTGTTTCTGCGTCAGTTCGTTCAGGCTATCTTGTGCATGGCGGAACAGTCGTAAAAATGCCAGGAACAAGGATATGTGTGGCTCGACAATTCGGTACACCTCATTTTCGGGTTTGTTCATCAGAGCCAACTCTTCATCGAACGCCTGCTGTCCCCGATGGACAATCATGAGGTAGGTATTGTAAAAGGTAATGAACAGTTCACGAAGCTTTTCGCGGGTTAGTTTGAGGTCGGGCTTGATTAGGTCGTAGTGCTTGCGATTGGGAATACCCCAGCGATCATCGGGGGCATAAAAAACATTGTAACGTTCGTGTTTGAGTTTATCATCGGCTTTTTTGTGCAGTGCCACAAGGCGTTGTAATGCACCCTGAAGTTCTTCAAAATCGCATTGGTTGTCGCGTTTGATGATTTTCAAGAGCATGTTCTGCATAGGGTGTTTGATCTGCACCAATTTACCGTACATCGTCTCCAGCCCTTTCGCCATATCGAAAAGTGTGTTTAGTAAATCTCGATACAGGCCAGGTGCAGGGTTTGGCTTGCCTGTGGAGGGGTTAAAGTTTTCCAAAGCCTCGGCAAGGGCAACATCAATATCGTCATACTTTTTGCGCAGCTCGTCGGTATCCAAAGAGGCAAGTACCGCTAAATAAGTCAGGCTTTCAATTTCCCAAAACGCAGACCAATCACCCTCAGGTTGGTTATGTTCATTAAAATAACTCAAATTTTGGGCATAGCGATGTGCCACAACGATGATGTCCTGCATAGAGCGATCATCGAGTTTGAAATAAGAGGGCGATAGAGCCTGAAGCAATATAGAGACCCGATTGGTGCCCTCGCGCTTCAGGGGATGGCGTTGAAGTATGGAGATATTGCTCATTATGGTTTGATCGTTGCTTCGCGTTTGTAATAATCGTACACATAGTTGAACCTGCTGTTGGTGCTTCGTACCACCACATCGAGGGATATCATAATGCGCCCTTCGAGCAGATTTTCGTCTTCCAAAATCTCAATGTTGCGCAATTCTATCCGCGGCTCGTAATAGAGTATCGCTTTGGAAATCAATTCTTTGATATAGGTGAGCAAACTGGTATTGACCGGCTCGAACAGCAAGTCTTCCAGGCCACAGCCGTAGTCCGGCCGCATGACACGTTCGCCGGGTCGGGTACTGAGCAAAATGCCCAGACTCTGCTCAATATCAAGCACTTCCGATACCATATCGGCCCCGCATTCGCCAGGAATGTTTCGGTGAAAAGAGACCGGGAATGCCCAGCCAGTACCTAGAAATGATTTTCTTGCGAGTTCCATTTTTTTGACTGTTTGATTTGCTTGGCTTGGGAATTGGAACTCGGATGACGCGGATGAGACACGGATTTATCTAGCAAATTCGTGTCTCATCCGCGTCATCTGTGTTCCTCCAGCCAGTCAAGCAACTTCTTATATTATAGGTTTTGCGGTATTACATTCTCCACCCTCAACATGCTCAACCAATAAGCACCGTCATACTTCCGAGCGTAATTTGCCCTCCATGGGCAGTAGGATCCCCCATTCGAGCAGCAGGCTTGCCGCCAATGAGTACGGTAGTTGAGCCTTGTAGGATCACATCTGGCGGTCCTGCGCAAATACACATATTCCCAATGGTTGCTGCTGGCATGCCATCAATTAAGACGGTTGGTAAGCCAGGGGGCATTACAGTCCCGCCCGTGTGTGGGCTGCCGTTGGGATTAACCATTGGGCAAACATGCATATCGCCGACTCTTGCTGCTGGAGGCATAATTTTGTTTTTTTAACGTCCACCCTCCTTCGTCCCGAGTCCTCGGGACTACGGCGGGTAAAATATCAGATGTCAATTTATCTTCACAATCGCTCCTTTCACCGTCATATCAGCGGAAGCGGAAACCTGGGTTTGCGTTCCTTCGGCTTTGAAGCTACTCTGTGCTTTTTGGGAAATATTCAGGGCTTCGATTTTGAGTTCTTGTTGGGCTTTGAGCGTCATGTTTTTGGCTGATTCCAGCGTGATGCCATCAGCGTTCATGGTGATTTTATTCCCGTGTTCGTCTTCAAAGTGGATTTTGTCCGCGTCTTCATCTATCACCAGTTTTTTACCCCCAGGGGTAGTCACAGTCAGGCTTTTCTTGTCGTCGTCAAAAATCATCCGCATATCGCTACGGGTTATCCATCCTTTTTTGTGATTGTCGTCGGTGTCAGGTATAGCGGCAGCTTTGGCCGAACTGTTGAGCATTCCCAGAATGATGGCCTCCCGGGGATCGTCGTTCAAAAAACCGACCACGACTTCATCATCAATTTCGGGTCTCCAGAATGACCCACGGTCTTTTCCCGCATCCTGGCAGGCGATACGCATCCATATTCCTTCGCCCCGGTTGTCAATCATCGGCAACCGAACTTGTATTCGGTGGGCATTGTCAGGGTCGCCAGCTAAGGAGGTTACCACACCAATCTGTAAGCCATGTACGGCAGGCAAAAGGGCTGCAGCTGGAGCATCTTGCACATCGTCAAATTCAGTTGCAAACCAGCGTTGAGACAATCCAAACTGAGCATGGGTGTACCACATCCCTTCACCTATTTCATGTGTCACAGCAGTTATGAACACGTTGCCGGAATGTCTAAGCCCCACTCCTACAAGTCCGATTACATCGCCGGGGTAAACATCCGCCACCCCTTGGAATTTCACGCGACCCCTGCTTTTTGCTAATTTGCTTTTCGTCATTTGAGCTGAAGCCCAGTTCTGCGCTTCCTCTTGTCCAATAGAACCGGTATGCCTGAGTGGCAAGTGGTCCAGGCCCATCACCTTTGTGTAGTCGGTATTGGGCGGTATGCCTGAAATGCGCACTCCAATTGCACTTCCTACCGTAGAGGCTGCCTGATTTAGTACGGAGGGGGCTTTAGGGGCATTAAAACCGCCTCCACCGCCGCCATTGGGTTCAGTTTCCTGAACTTCCTGATCATCAGCGTTCCAGGCAAATGCTTTGGCCGTGGGGTATTGGTCGCGTGCATCCATTTCTGCTTCAAATTCAAAGATGCTCACCCCGTAATGCAAGGGGAATTTTTGTTTCTGATCAAAATCAGGAGGTGCTATTTTTACCACCCCGTCCTTGACCAGCACCAGCATCCCGTTTGCTTCGGCGCGGGTGTTCAAAAAATCCCAGTCGGTCGAATAGTACTGCACCATTTCTGGGTGCTTTTTGCCGGTGCTTTTTACGTCAGGGTTCAAATTTCGATTTCTCAAGATTTCTTCTAAAATATCGCTGTCTGATTGATTGAAATAATACTTGTTATTGCGCCCGACCGTCATTTTGACGGCCTCGTCCTTGCATTCAATTTCAATAAATGATGCATTGTTTTGCAAAATCCGAACGGAGTGTTTAACTATAATTCCTTTGAAAATCAATTCGTTGTCGCCGTGGTAGCCCTCATGGACTTCAATTGAATTCCCCGGAGAAAACAGGTCCAGGTCGCTTATAGGAAATACTCGTTTGGCCACATCGCCATCCAAAAAAGTAAGGATGGCAAATGGAATCCGATGTACGCTTCGGCTCACCCGTACAGTAAATGGTATGACCGTATCGGGCACGGGCGCACCATTGACCTTGATTTTGGTGCTGACCAAATCTGTGCGCTCGGTACCTGGCGGAATGAGTTGACTGGTTGGGATATCGACCATGGAAGATTGCCTACTTTTCTAGGGGTGGAAAAATAAATTCTTGACCGACCGGCAATTTTCTGAAGGAAGTCAGACCATTTGCCTTGGCTATTTCGAGTGTAAATCGCGGTGAACTATAAATGGAATTGGTCAGGTTATCCAATCGGTCACCGGCTCGGATTAAGCGGCGGTGAGTGAGGTCGGCGGATTTGAGATTGCTCGTCAACGCTCGGGTAATAGGATCGGTAGTTGCCGTAAATCCTAAGGAGACCTCTGCCCTCAGGGGTTTTCCGTCTGGGTTGAAGAGTTTATACTTTATATCAAGGGTATGTACCTGTCCAATAAACAAGAAAAGCCCCCAAATAACATAAATAACATTCGTTTTGTGAAGGTCGCCGTTGAATCCTACGGTTGCTCTCAACGTCAGAATATCTAAAGTGACATCTTTTTTAACCCCGCTTGCGCCAGTTCCATCAATGATAATATTGAAATTCAACTCATCAGACAGGATAGCTTTGAATCGTTGTACTGCCTGATTGGTGCCAGGTTCCTGTTTACAGGAATATTCGTATTGATGCTTTTCGTCCCAACTGTCCGGGTTGAACATAGCCGTGTAAATCGGTCCGCTCGGGAACGGCACCGGGCCAGTATCACGGACTGGGATCAGGGTAACATGCCCTGGAGTCGGTACCATATTCAGCAGTGAACTAAGATCTGGCCCACCAACAGCACTCATTATTTGTGAAATCATGGCTTATCGTTCGTTTTTTCTTTTTAAGACATCCAAAATAGTATCCACGGATTGTTTGATCTCTGCGGTGGCCGGATCATGATCACATTGCTTAGACCCCTTTGTAGTGCTCTTGTTTTTTTCAGTCGCCTTTGCGTTGGATTGTTCATTCACATTGGCGCGAACGACCAATTCTGTTATTTCTATAGGCATTGTGAAATAGGGTTTATCAAGTGATGATTTTGAAATACTGGTAGGCGAGTTCCATAGTCTCAATTACGATTTTGCTTTCTTCCGCATTGAAATTGGAGATGTTCCACTTTTGTGGCCAGGCATGGATGCACTGGTAGGTTTGCAAGGGCTCGTGGTTTTCATTGAGCAGGGTTACCATCACCGTAGAGGTTTGAATATCAAAATGTTCGATAGCATCTGTGGCCCATTTTATCAATTTTGAATCAACTACCAACCCACGCTTGAGCACCAGGTTTGGGTACTGAGCGCGGGTGGGCAATTTGAAGGAAAATCGGTTTTCACCGCCTGAGTTTATGGTTTCAGCGCCCAAGTCGCGCGACAAGCCGCTAACGTCCTGAAAATACATGTCTTTTGTGGCAAGCCCTGGCACATCCAGAAACTCAACCCGGAAATGAAAGCCGACGGGTGGATATTGATCCATTGTATTGTAATGTGGTCAATGTGTGTAATTTGGTCAATGTAATTAATGTGGCCAAAGTGTTTAATGTTGGTTTCAAACACTGACCACATTAAACACATTGACCACATTTATTCAAACTTCATCGTCATGCCTTCGTGAGCCAGTTCAAGGGTTTCGATGGCTACCTCGTTGCCGTCGGCTTTGAGGTCGGTACTTTGTACTTTGATGGGCCACGCCTTTTTTATGTTCCAGGTTATCACAGGTTCGTGGTTTTCGTTGAGCAGGGTGATGATCAGATCCCGGCGTTCTATTTTGTTTAGTTGCACGGTATTCAACCATTCATAGTACTGGTTGTCGCCTTTAAAAGAACCGCGTTTGAGGGTGATGTTGCTGAACTTTTGCATCCCCGGCATCTTGATTTTGTGATACTCAGGGCTGTTGCCTTCGCGGTATTCGATTACGTCAATTTGTCTGTCGAGGCCGCTGACTTCGGTGAATCCGATGCGTATGCCGCCCCAATCAACCGAGAAGTGAAACTTGGGAATTGGATATTCTTCCATGATATTTTTAATTGCTGGTTGTTAATTTGATGAATGGATTGTTTTTGGTTTGCCACATAGGATGAAATCGCAAAGTGCATTTTAATTACGACTCTGGCAGTTTGTGCATGAACCGCAACACGATGAACTCTGCAGGGCGAACCGCTGCCATACCAATTTCAATGATTAGGCGGCCATTGAGCACGTCATCAATCGTCATTGTTTGATTCAGACCTACGCGTACGAAAAATGCATGTTCGGGCTTTGCGCCCATAAGTGCACCGGCTCGCCATTGCAGCGTGAGGAAATTCTCGATCATGGCCCGCACCTTCACCCAAGTATTCGCGTCGTTTGACTCAAAAACAAAGCGGTAGGTAGCTTTTTTAACAGATTCCTCCACGAAATTGAAAAAGCGGCGTACAGGCACATAGCGCCATTCATTGTCGTTTCCATCTAAGGTACGCGCGCCCCATATCACAGCAGCGCCTCGACCAGTGATGGTGCGGATAGCATTGATGGATTTGCCGCCATCTGCGTCAATGTTTAGGTCTCTTTGATCCAGATCATTGATAAGAATAGTCGGTGCAAGCACATTGGTGAGGCTGATGTTGGCCGGAGCTTTCCACACACCACGGCTGGCGTCGGTGGCTGCATAAGCACCCACTACTGCGCTACTTGGAGAAAGAACTGGACTACTTTGATTGATTTTTTGGACGATTTCGCCGTATAACGCATTGGATTTGGGCACGTTTGTTAAGTGGCCATCGAAGCCCCCAGGAAGAGAGGTAAGTGATGGGGCTTTGAAAACTTCATGTTTCACTGTCACATCCGCATCATTGAAAACAAGCGGAATCAGGGTCTTTAGAAATGGATAATAACTAGCGCCATATTTGAGATTTTGGGCGCCTACGCCTGTGCGGAAGGCAGCGACTGTCTTATCTTTTACGTCCATAACGACGAATCGGTCTTGTAGTTCGCCTGCCTGTGCCATGGCCTTTGCATATAGATTATACACATCAGCTTCATCCGTACCATTCAAGGCATCCGGAAATACGAGCAACGTAGGCTCATCTATTTGTTTTATCACAGTTAAGCCAGCCTCCAATTCAGGTATAACGGGTTTTGCGGACGACAAGCCTTGGCCTACTGATACCACATAGCAAACACTCCCGCCATTGGCAAAAAACATCTGCATTTGGTAATACATATTGCGTTTGGCTGGCACCACCGTCACAGCGAGGTCGCGACTGAGCAATTTGTTTCCGGTATCGGTATGGTCGGTGATTTTTACTTCAACACCTATTTCGGCTACCCTCCCGAATAAGGTTTCATACTCCTTCAGTGAAGTGATTCTTATAGGCTGCGGAGGATGGGTAGTGTCCACTGCCGGGCCCTTTTCGGTGTATCCAATAAACGCCGGGATGCTGGTCTCAACTCCGACTACGGAAGGAGGCAGCAGCGACACTTCATCAATGTACACGCCGGGGGTTTTGAGTGTGCTTAGGTTCAACATGGTGATGGTCAGTTTTTATTTTTAGAGTGAGTGTGATCGAGTTTTATACTTCACGGAACGTTATCCTATATTGCTTGTTTGGCTCCCAGTCTGCTCCTGGAGGCTTGAAGATACGCAGCACCCCAATCGTGTTCACAGGCAGGGTTTCATCAGTCAGGTAAAGGGTTTCGGTCTTGCCCGATGGTTTTTGGGTAAGTTGATAGCCGTTCTCAGGGAGTTGAATTTCGACCGTTTCGGTTTTTGGGTTTACATTGAAACTATAGGGAATCCCATTGGGCGCAAGTGGGTTCATTTCCACCTTTAATGTTTGATTTTCGCTGGGCCTATACATGAAGTGAGCAGGGACACGCGAACCCAAATCGCCTGCTTCGACAGCATTTATTTTAGAGAGTTGATAGGCGCCGAAATTATCGGCAACAGCGTGCAAATTGTCGAAATACAACAAGCGGGCGCGACCTGAAAAGGAGGGTAAATCTGCATTTTTGGCATCAAAAGGAGCAGTATGTTTTAGCAGCGTTGCATCGGAAAGCTGGAGTAAAAAAGTGAGACCTTCTTCCGGGGCGGGTTTGCTGCGGAGAGCAGCATTGCCGTCAGGATCTACGGTTTTTTCTGCATAAACCCTACCGCCGCCACCTGTTGGGTAAGGCTTGAACACCCATCCCATGTCTAATAAGCGCTGTTGAGTATTGGCCGTAGGTTCTATCCAGAATGCTTTCGCAAGCGGCACAGGGCTGACAGATCCCGAGGAAGGGGACTTTAAGCGCAAGATTGCAATGCTAAAAAACGGGTCGAATTTCCAATGCATGGGGTCAATTTTGATTTGCGTTTGCTTCGATTTCTTTAATTTCGGGGGAGTCTTGCAACGCAGAATCCTGTATAGCAACAATCCTTATTTTGTACAGCACAGAAGGCGTGTATTTTCCGCCCAAAACACCCCACAAATGGTTGATCTGTTCAAAATTAAGTGTGAATAAATCAACTATTATTTTGCTTACAAGGGCATCTGCTGGAAAGCCATTGGGTGGTGGGCTATTTTCTGTTGTGAAGACAGATTTGCGCTGGAAGAATTTAATTACTTTTGTTATGTTCTTTAGTGCATCGTAGTGAACACCGTGCCCACAAGTGAATAAAACATACAAGTTGAGAAAGATCGTGGGGTTGCGCTTCTTCAATTTGTCGTCATCTATCACATAATGGGAGCCGTTTTTCAAGGTTTTTTCTTCCTCGATGTTTACCAGTGTCGCAATCACATTTTCCTTCGAAATACCTGAATTTGCGTCTTCTAAGTGTGCAACATTGCTCATTGCTACAAATGGTTGAGGCATATTGTAGTAGTCGTTGATCTCATCACAAATAAATTGTATCGTTTCAGCAATCATAGGAAAACAAGAATTTAGCGCCCAAACGCACACAGCAAGCTCATAGGCCAACCATGCCAGAAGCGCGTTCGCGAAAGCAAAAATAGACCAACCCATTCAGGGCGAGCCAAATGAAAAAAATCTGAAAATCACACTGCGGCTATAAGCCGGGATACCTTAAAAAATGGGAGGAAACGGGTAATAGGGTCGAGAAACGTAGGTAAACAGGGAGGACACGCTACGGGTGGTTTTCAAAACAGGGACGAGGACGTGGGGAACACTGGTTTTTACAAAAGACGTAAGGGACGGGTAAAAGGTCGGGGACGTTGTTTTCGGGTAAGGTCGCAGTTAGGAAAATTCGGGTACTAGGTTCTGTAAAATTCCGCCGAAAGGGCAGAATGGGAGCAAAGGTAACGTCACATTTTACATGTCCAAATTTCAAATGGATTTTTTTTTGATTAGCACCGTAAATTAACATTCTTAGGCTCGGGCTTTCCTACATTCTCCATGCCCTCAGTGCGCCCGGAACGCTCTA
>Ga0335397_10003535_pt1 | contig 20859 bp, 14 predicted proteins | sample MAT04_FD_205740 | JGI IMG/M metagenome (GOLD analysis project Ga0335397, IMG submission 205740) | Freshwater microbial communities from Lake Fryxell liftoff mats and glacier meltwater in Antarctica - MAT-04 (spades assembly) (version 2) ... | reverse complement strand
CTAATCCTCGCTTCTACCGCAAAGGTCAGCAAGCGCTAAGACAAAAGCAAAGAAGGGTTTCCCGCAAAGTTAAAGGCTCTAAAAACAGAGCAAAAGCCAGAGTCAGACTGGCTCATAAGCACCTCAGTATAAGTAGACAACGTAAAGACCATGCCATCAAATTGGCGCGGTGCGTCATCTCATCTCACGATGTAGTCGTCTACGAAAACTTGAGAGTGCGGAACATGGTAAAAAATCATTGCCTTGCCAAGTCGATTAACGACGCGGGATGGTATCAGTTCAGGACGTGGCTAGAATATTTTGGGAAAGTGTTTGGACGGATCACCTTAGCGGTCGAACCTGCCTACACGAGTCAGGAGTGTTCTAACTGTGGCGTAATCGTTAAGAAATCTTTGTCTACCCGCACTCACGTTTGTCAATGTGGATGCAGATTAGACAGAGATGAGAATGCCGCCATCAATATCTTGGCTAAAGGAATCGGCATGAAGGGGCACTTCAAAACCGTTGTACTAGATGCAAGAAACGCTTCTGGAGAGATGACCACTACTTTGGCTGGAGCAATCCTGTCTCAGCAAGTCGCCTCGTAGAGAGAAGAATCCCACTGGCTTTAGCCGTGGGAGTGTCAAGATACTCTCCGGCTTGACGGATATCCCCACCATGAGCATTATTAGAGGCACGTTGGTGTCAAGATAGAATGACAGTAATCTTTCTAAATATTGATCGAGTAGGCGAGGAGTACCGTAGGGCATGGGAAAAGTAGTCGGCATTGACTTAGGAACAACCAACTCAGTTGTTGCCGTAATGGAAGGCGGTAAGCCAATTGTCATTGCTAATGCCGAAGGAATGCGGACTACGCCTTCGGTGGTTGCTTTCACCAAAGAAGAAGAGCGGCTGGTAGGACAAATGGCACGACGGCAAGCGGTGCTGAATCCTCAGAACACGTTTTACGGCGTGAAGCGATATATTGGGCGGCTGTACGAAGATATTACGCCAGAGTCGAAGCGGGTTCCTTACACTATTCGCATGGACGAGTTTGGCAATATCAAGATTAAGTGCCCACGAATGCGCAAGGAGTATGCACCCGAAGAAATTTCTGCGATGGTACTGCGGAAGCTAGCAGAAGAAGCCGAGCGGTATCTGGGCGAACCCGTTACGGGCGCAGTGCTGACAGTTCCGGCTTATTTTGACGATGCCCAACGGCAAGCAACGCGAGACGCAGGGCGAATTGCTGGGTTAGAAGTGCTGAGAATTTTGAACGAGCCGACGGCAGCTTCTTTGGCATACGGGCTGGATCGGCGTGAGAGCCAGATGATTCTAGTGTATGACTTGGGCGGCGGTACGTTTGATGTGTCGGTGATGGATATCGGCGACGGTGTGTTTGAAGTGCGGGCAACCAGCGGTGATACGCAGTTGGGAGGCACGGACTTTGATAACAAAATTGTGGATTGGTTGGCAGATCAGTTTTTTGAGCAGGAGGGCATCGATTTGCGACGCGATCGCCAGTCTCTGCAACGGCTTTTGGAAGCTGCCGAGAAAGCCAAAATCGAACTTTCTGGCGTAGCGGTCACTGAAATCAACCTACCTTTCATTGCCGCAACTGAGGATGGTCCTAAACATTTGGAGACTCGTCTGACCCGCTCTCAGTTTGAAGGGCTGTGCAGTGATTTGATTAGCCGTCTCCGCCGCCCTGTTAAACAAGCGTTGGATGATGCTGGCGTCAGTCCGGCGCAAATCGACGAGGTGGTGTTGGTCGGAGGATCGACTCGCATCCCCATGATTAAACAACTGGTGCGATCGCTGATTGACCGCGAACCCAATGAAAACGTTAACCCCGACGAAGTGGTGGCGGTCGGTGCGGCGATCCAAGCAGGCATTTTGAACCAAGAAGTTAAAGACATTTTACTGCTAGACGTGACGCCTCTTTCCCTGGGGCTGGAAACCATTGGCGGCGTGATGAAGAAACTGATCCCTCGTAACACCGCCATTCCTGTGCGGCGATCGGATGTGTTCTCTACTTCTGAGAACAATCAAACGATGGTGGAAGTTCATGTGGTTCAGGGCGAACGGGAGATGGCAGCGGATAATAAGTCCCTGGGTCGCTTCAAACTGATGGGGATTCCTCCAGCCCCGCGCGGCATTCCTCAAGTGCAGGTATCGCTCGATATTGATGCCAACGGTATTTTGCAGGTAACGGCACTCGATCGCACCACTGGACGGGAGCAAGGCGTCACGATTCAAGGCGCTTCCACCCTCAGCGATGCGGAAGTCGATCGGATGATTCAGGAGGCGGAACTTTACGCTGACCAAGATCGGCAGAAGCGCGATCGCATTGAAAAGCGCACTCAAGCCGAAGCCCTCACCTTTGAGGCAGAGCGGCAGCTTAGAGAAGTTGCCCTAGACTTTGGAATGCAGTTTGCCAGCTCCTACCGCCGCAAAATTGAAAATCTGGTGCAGGAACTGCGCACTTTTCTCTCTAAAAACGACGATCGCGGCATTGACATTACCCAAGGCGATCTGCGCGATGCTATCTACGATCTTCAGCAAGAGGTTTACAGTCTGACCCGCGAAGATGAAGACGAAGGCGACTTCTTTGGCTCTATTCGGCGCACCCTGTCTAGCATTGGCGAAGATTTCTTTTCCGATGACGACGATCGCGACTACGACAACAACCGCCGCGACCCCTACGGGCGTGACTCTTATTTCGATCGCCGCGATTCCTACGGTTCTGGCTACAGCGCTCGGAATGACCGCGCTCCTTACAGCCCAGAACCCGCTAACCGCGACCCTTACAGCCGCGACCCTTACGACCGTAGCCCCCAGGATGATTGGGATGCTGGAAAATCCTACGGCAAGGTCAGCCGTGAGCCTTATGATACGAGCGATCGCCAGCCTCGCACACCCAGAGACGACCGCAACTCTTATCCCGACAATCGGGATGCTGACAGGAGAAGCGATCCTTACGACAATAAGCGCGACGATGTTTCCAGAGAAGTCATTCCTAGAGAGGGCGCTCCTAGAGAAGGCATTCCTAGAGACAACTCCTTCAAAGACAGGATTTCTAATGACAGCCTCCCTAGAGATAATCGCAATAGAAGAGGTTCCGAAGGCGATAACTATAACGTTCAGGATGCCTACAGCGATCGAGGTGACTACAACGACCGCGATTCTTACAGCCGCGATAGTCGCAACCCTGCCGATCGCAACGATCGCGACTATCCAGAAGTCAAACCTAGAAGCAGCCGCAGCCCTAACCCAGACCCCAATCGCGGGGATTACTCCAATGGCGATCGGCGCCCACTGAATAGCGATCGACGTCCGCCTGCCTCTGAATCTCGTCTTGATCGGTACACTAATACTGATGACGAATGGGGCGACGACGATGAATGGCTCTAACCCAAATTTAACTTCTAACCCTCAGTTCTAGCTCATGCAAAACTTCCGAAACTATTACGCCATTTTGGGAGTGCCCAGAGACGCAACCAGCGAAGACATTAAACTCTCCTATCGTAAGATGGCGAGAAGATACCACCCTGACCTGAACCCAGGCGATTTGGAGTCGGAGGAGCGGTTCAAAGACTTGGGCGAGGCATACGAAGTCTTATCAGATGGCAACAAACGCGCTCAGTACGATCAATACAGCCGCTTTTGGAAGCAGAGCGGCTTTCAGGGCGCAGTACGGGGCAAAGCAGGGCGCGATAACTTCGACTTTGGCAAGTATCGTGACTTCAACTCGTTTGTTGATCAGCTTTTGAACCGTGAAGATAAAGCCAGCCGTGCCCCCCGCGATCCTTACCGTCCTGGCAGCAGTAAGACTGAATATACCGTTTCTCGTCAAAGCCAGCCTTCCCAAGAAAGCCCTCGAAATGCAGAGGCTTTACTGACTGTGCCTTTAGAGCGAGCCTTCACAGGGGGGCGAGAAAGAGTGCGACTGGGCGATGGGCGATCGCTCGAAGTCAATATGCCTGCGGGCATGTTTACGGGGCAAAAAGTTCGTCTTAGAGGGCAAGGCGTAGCGGGCGGCGACCTGTACTTGAGAATCGACGTTTCTCCCCATATTTTCTTTAGGGTCGAAGGGGCAGATATTTCCTGCCAATTGCCCGTTACGCCCAGTGAGGCGGTGCTTGGTGGCGCGATCGAGGTGCCAACGCTAGATGGCATGGTGAAGATGATCATTCCATCGGGAGTGCGATCGGGGCAGAAATTGCGAATGGGTGGCAAAGGCTATCCCGTTGAGGGAGAGCGAGGCGACCAGATTGTGGAAATTCAAATCATTGCGCCTAAAGATATAACGCTGCAAGAGCAAGAGCTTTATGAAAAGCTGCGCCAAATGGAGACCTTTAGCCCGCGTGAGGATTTGATGGGTTGATGCTGGGCGGAAATTTTAATTCATTGCACAATCAGCAGTAGGGGCGAAGCATTTGCATCAATATTCTGGAAACGCAGCCTCAATTTGAGTGCAAACGCTTCGCCCGTACAGGATATTCGCAATAACCGGAAAGATGTCAAATGGGTTCTATAGAAGAATTATTGAGTTTAATGAATTAGCGGAAATCCCAATCTCCTTGTGGGTTGGGTCGAGAGCGCGGCTGTTGTAGCTCTTAGCGAAAACAGCCAATTCAGGATATAATTGTAGTGGTCGTTGACCCACTCGCATGGCTGACCACAAAAGGCTTCTAGCCCTGCAACTAGCATGAGAAACGGGGAAAGAACAAGTCCGCTGGCTGGCTATCGTCATAAGTCCAAGGTGCGTTGTACAAATAAAAATCAACAACCTTGGGAAGCAGGGTTGCTGCCAGGGTAGTAGAACGATCTACTACAGGAGTCAGTAGCGGTGTGCTGTGTAATACGGGCATTGACTAAAACCTCCAGACGCTATGTAAGTCCGACGTTTTGCTTGCAAGATAGAGGCGATAGCGATTGAAACTGGAAGCCCCATCCGCTTGTCGGCGGGGTACTTCACTCTAACCAGTAACTAAAGCTACATATTTTGTTAAACAGGCGTTAGATTTATCGTTCTATCAGCCATGTTTCGATATTTCTAATTCTGTTCAACAAGCTTGTTCCTAGCTCATAGTCTTGCCAGACTTAAACAAAGTAATTACCTACTGCCAAAACCCCAGCGATCGCATCATCAGCCTTCAACTTAAGCCCCGAAATACCTACCACCAAATCCTGGTTTTCTGAGAACCCAGCGCTACCGCTATTAACCGATAGATAGCTCTGATTCTGCCAGTTGAAGAGAACGGCTTCATTAACCGCTAACGCCTGCCCTCCAGAAGTTTTTAGGTTCTTATCAGCATAGGCAGATTTGACAGCGGCTTCCAGGCTAGTGCCTTTGATTTTACCTGCATTGAACAGTGATTTGGGGCGATCGCTTGTTTTCGAGCTATCGTCAAAATCAAGTTGGAAGCGATCGCCCTTGATCGCATCAAAGCCCTTAATCCGGTCAGGCATATCGACCAAAGAACCCGCCAACGCTTTTGCCTGAGTTGCGCCGGAGAACACAAAGCGATCGGCTCCTGCCCCGCCGTTCATAGTGTCTTGACCATCACCACTGACCAAGATATCGTTGCCGCCGCCGCCTATTAATGTGTCACCACTATCTAAACCAATCAACCTATCGTTGCCCTTTAGCCCTCTCAGGGTGTCGGCGTTGTCGGTGCCCTGGAGGGTGTCGGATTTATTCGTACCTCGGCGGTTAATGCCCGGATCGTCGGCATTGACTGAGACAAGGTTTGTCCAGCGATCGCTAGCGTTCATATTAAGCGGATTGCCTGCCGCATCAAACACGCCCGAATCGCTGGCAGATATAGACAGAGCATAATCACCTCGGCGGTTCGTCAGCTTTTTAAGATTGCTCAATGTCCAAGTGATGCCGTCTCCGGTGGCAAGGCTTGCCCCTTTCAAAGGTACGGCGTCACCGTTACGAACCAAACCCAAATCTCCCTGATCAAAACCGCTAACGGCTTCGGCAAACTGAATGGTGATGGCATCGACTTTAGTGCTGCGGGTCTTAGGAGAAACGTCAACAATATTGACCGATGGAGAGGTGCGATCGACGGTGTAAGCCTCTCCTACAAAATTGCCATTCGCATTCCCTGTCCCACCTAAAACAATCCCCAAATTGTTCAGGATCGAATCGTTATCAATCAAGTTAAGCCCGATCGCACCATTCCCTGATCCAGTGTTGACTGCCACGGTGTAATAGTTACCATTAACGCGAGTCACCGCATCAATTCTGGCTCCGGGTACATTGGTCGCTAGGGCAAAGTCTGCGGCATCAACTTGCAGCACATTTTCGGTAAAAATCACCGAGAAGTTGACCGTGGCGGCGTTGGTAGGGCTGCCTTCTAGTCGGCTAATGGAAGCAACTCTGGGCGGTGTTTTGGTGATGTTATAAGCCTGTCCGGTCAAGTTGCCGTTGCCTGCTCCCGTTCCCCCCAGAGGCAAATTCACTGCGTTTTGAATGGAATCGTTGTCTACCAAGTTCAGACCTAGCGCGCCGCTGCCGTTGCCCGTACTAGCCAGCACGTTATAGTTTTTGCCGCTGCCTGTGACTGAGGTAATGCTGGTGCCCGTCAGACCTGAAGCGACCAATGCAAAATCTGCGGCATCCACCCCAGTAACATTCTGGTTAAAGGTGACGGCATAGTTGACGGTGCCAGCGGCGATCGGGTTAGGGTTTACCAGCGTAATGCCAGCCACCACAGGCGCACTCTTAATAATGTTGTATGTCTGCCCTATAAAATTGCCATTGCCGATCCCGGTTTCTGCAAGGACAACGTCAAGAGTGTTGCGAATGGAATCATTGTCGTTCAGCTTTAGGGCAAGGGTGCCGTCGCCATTGCCTGTATTAACGGTGATGGTGTATGTTCTAGCATCTACAGGCGTAATAGAGGTAATGCTTGCCCCAGTGATGCCTTGAGCGGTTAGGGCAAAGTCGGTAATGTCTACCCCAGTGACTGCTTGACTGAAGACGGCGGTGTAAGAGACGCTGGCGGCATTGGTAGGAATTGAACTGCCATTGAGCGACGAAAGGATGGGCGGGGTCTTGTTAATGTTGTAGACTGCCCCCGTGAAGTTGCCATTCGTCAAACCTATGCCACCCAATGCCAAACGGCGAGGATCGGCGCTAACGATGGAGTCGTTATCGTTGATATTGAGTCCCAAATCTCCATTGCCCGTCCCGGTGTTGACTGCCACATCATAGGTTTTGTCGTTGACTTTAGTGACAGAGGCAACGCTTGCTCCGGCAATGCCTGTAGCAGCGATCGAGAAATCGGTAGTATCAACTCCTTCTACGTTGTCTCGGAATGTGACCGTGTAGACTACCGTAGCAGCGGCGGTTAGGACATTGGGGCTTTTGCGGTTAATCGAAAAAACTCTGGGCGGCACTTTGTTGATGACGTAGGTTTCCCCTGGTGTATTGCCATTGTTAATGCCTGTTCCACCCAAGGGAGTGCCGCTGTTCTGAATCGTATCGTTATCGATAACATTGAGCCTGAGGGTGCCGGTGTCGCCCAATCCTGTTCTAACTGAGACTAGGTAGGTGTTGTTGCTGCCAGTTACTGAGTCAATTGTTGCTCCAGTCACCCCAGATGAGGTGAGGCTAAAATCGCTGACGTCTACCCCAGTCACGGCATCACTAAAGGTAACCGTATATTCCACGATCGCCTTCGCCGTCAGTTCAGGGTCAGCCCGACTGATCGAGGTCGCGATCGGCGGATTTACCTGAGTAATGTTGCCAGAAGAATTGGCATTATCGCTGCTGTTTCCGGTTGCATCGGTCGCGCGATTGGGATTGCTGGTGCTGAATAACGGTGCGCCTTCAAAAAGCACGATGCCGCTAGCTGGATTAACAAAGATTGCGCCGCCTTTGCCTTGTCCCGCTAACCCGGACGTTGTAAACCCATCGCCCCCTTCTCCCCGCTCTGCCGAATTGTTGGCAAAAGATGTCGTGCTGAGGCGGAGGTTGCCACCGTTAACAAACACTGCGCCACCTTGCCCACTGCCGCCGTTGCCGCCGTTGCTAGTGAGACTTTCTCCACCAATGCCCCCGATCGCTTTATTATCTTTGAAAGTGACATTAACCGTAATGACATTACCGCCGTTAATGTAAAGCCCACCACCTTGCCCTGAGCCACCGTTGCCGCCGCCGAGAGTGTCGCTGTCGGTTCCGGCATCACCCAAAGATTTGCCATTGGCGATCGTCAGTTGGGTAAATTTGACGGTGCCGCTGTTGACATAAAAAACGCGAAAGCTGTTAATACCGCTGACAGTTCGGTTACTGCCAATAAACTCGATATTGCTAGTGATTTGGGGCAATGCTTCAAATAGGTTGATATCACTATTGAACGTAATCGAGTCGTTTTCAGCGCTAGCGTTGGCTGCATTGATGGCAGAGACCAGCTCGTCTGAGCTAATAACGTTGTAGTTTTGCAGGGTGGCAGGATAAGCTGCTAAGACTGCGGGGGCGATCGCCACACCCGATTTCACCTCCCCTGTACAAAACCCTAGTTCCCAATCGCCCCCTAACTCGCTACTGCCCGTCAAACTCTCAGAAGCCGCAATATCAGCTCCTACCCATTGGCTCAACTGCCGCACAAATGCCTTGCCCGCTGTTCCCGCCGCCAAATCGCATCCATATAATAAGACGTCAGCATTTTCTGTCAGGGCATTGCCCCACTGCCGAATTTCCTGAGCGTATCGCCCTAGACTCGCAGCGGCTAGATAGGTCGAACCCAACTGTAAACTGGCTGGGCTGCCGTGAGAAAGAATTTGCAAGCTCTCAATTTCCCTGCGCTCTGCCAAAACTTGACTGATTTGCCGAACGCCATCTTGAGTGGGGTCAAGCACAATGACTTCGGCTTCCGGACATGCACCCTGAACCAGGCTGGGATAGTTATCAACGTGGGAGTCAATAAAAAGCAGAGTTGAAAGATTTGAAGAAGTCATGAGTAGTGCTTTCTCAGCGGGAAGTTGAGAGCGAAAGGGCTGAAAGGTTTTCGCTTATGTGAATATGCCCGCTGCACTGAATAAGTCATCATGTCGGCAAAAAATCAGCATCTGACAAAACACATTTATTACGAATTCGGAGAGTCTCTTAACAAAGGTATACTTATCAAGGCAGCCTACTTTGCCACAATTTTGGTGCGGTTTGCCCTTGCAAAAGTAAGCCGTTACGAGGTTGGTTTGCAGACAAGTTTGGGGTAAAGATCTGAGAGGATCACCTGACCTTCAAGCGCACATCCTGCACTGCTTAATCTGATCTTTATGATTGGGCAGACTGCTTTCTAGTGTCTAAATTTTCGTATATCCAGAGAGTTTTTTCATTCATGACGGTATCAGCGGAAAAGATTGAGAATTTGGCTCCTGCCACAATAAATGCCTCTTCCTTACAGCTTAGGCATATTTTACGGACTCTCCCTTCTGAATGCTTTCAAAAGAATCGTTTCAGGGCTTGGACTGCGGTTTTGATTAGTGTGGTAACGGTGGCGGTTGGCTATGGGGCGATCGCCTATTCACCTTGGTTCCTGCTGCCCTTAGCCTGGGCGTTTACCGGAACCGCAGCGACGGGCTGGTTTGTCATTGGTCACGACTGCGGGCATCGCTCCTTCGCCAATCGTCGTTGGGTGAATGATTTAGTCGGGCACATTTTTATGATGCCGTTGGTTTATCCCTTCCATAGCTGGCGGATTTTGCATAATTTCCACCACAAGCACACCAACAAGCTAGAAATTGACAACGCTTGGCAGCCGTTCATGACTGATTTTTATGACGAAATGAGTGGAATCAAGCGCTGGGCTTACCGCAGAATGCGCGGTGGCTTCTGGTGGTTGGCTTCCACAATCCATTGGGGTATGCTGCACTTTAACTTGAATGAGTTTGCCCCCAAAGATCGTAAAAAGGTGAAGCTATCCATTGCTTCGGTCGTTTTGTTTGCGGCGATCGCTTTCCCCACCCTGATCGCCACTACAGGCGTCTGGGGATTCGTCAAATTTTGGCTGATGCCCTGGCTGGTGTACCATTTTTGGATGAGTACTTTCACTTTAGTACACCACACCCATCCCGAAATTCCCTTCACGCCTGCTGAAGACTGGAGTGAGGCAACGGCTCAACTGACCGGAACCGTACACTGTGAATATCCTCGTTGGGTAGAGTTCCTTTGCCACGATATTAACGTTCACATTCCCCACCATATTTCCACTGCTATTCCTTCCTACAATTTACGGATGGCGCACCAAAGCCTGAAGCAGAATTGGGGAGAAAATTTGCTGGAATACCGCTTTTCATTCAAGTTTATGAAGCAAATTGTGGCGCATTGCCATTTGCACAACCCTGACGATCTGCTTTACCAATCTTTCCGGCAGTATCATCAAAACGATCAGTAAGAACACAGGCTGGTAACGCTAGATACAATTGATGTTACCCGTTTCAAGAAAGGGGCTAAGCTCCCTCCAGACTTAGATCTAGCAGTTTTAATAGGCGATCGCCGTTGTTTAGCATTCAGAGAAAATCTTAATGCTGAAATTAGGGAGCGATCGCCTGTTTTTTATGGTTCACCGACGAATCAAGCTGCTAGAATTAGCAGGCGTAAGAGACAGATTTAAAGGTTTACTACCTGTAGCGTGTCGGCATTGCCTAATTATGTGTATATAGCGTTACCAGAACTGGTTTAGTCTATATCTGACCTTAGAAAGGCAAATGTGCGATTTTGGTCAGCAGGGGAAGCATGAAATTCTGTCAAATAGTGCCTAGCATTAGGTGAGACAGCCTTTTCATTCAAGACGGTCGTTTGGCTGTGGTGTAGAGGAAAACAAAGAATGAGTGGGGATACTGCGGCATTTTTAGCAGGTTGTGCGGTCACAGGGGTGGCAGCGCTACTGTTGGCAAAAGGCGATTTTGCTAGCGGACAAACGGGGGCATTGCCGCCAATGCAATCCATCATGCCTTCTTCTTTGGCAACCCCCGCCCCTGCGCCCACATCCTCCACCAACGATCGCCTGGAGGATGCTCAGCGCGGCTGGCAGGTTCAAACCAAGTTAGAGCAACAGCAAGATGTTGCCAGAGATCTTTCAGATCAGCTCAAGAGTCAGCAGACCCTCGCTGATGACCTGAAAAGTCAGGTTACGAAGCAACAGAGCGAATCAGAAGATTTGAAAACTCAGCTTGACAAGCAGCAAAGAAATACTGAGATGTTAATGGCACAGTTGCAAGAGCAGCAGCGGGTCATTGATAAGGTTGCCGCCGCTTCACAGGCACGCCCCCTAGAGTTAAGCACTCGCCCCTCAGATAATGGCAATGTTCAGACGATTGTATTGGCGATCGGGGCGGTGATTTTGGTGGTGATCGTAGTGGGCACGATTGTGTTGGTAGGCGTCGTTTTACTGGTTGCCATGTCTCGTCGCCGTCAGCCTCGGACAGTGCATGTCATGCAGCAGCCCATGCCACAGTCCTATGCCTTTCCTGAGCAGCAACTTTTGCCTCAGCGTTCTAATCGGGTTAGACCCACCAAGCAGATTGATGTAGATTATTACACCGATTAACGCGGTAGAGACAAGAATTACTCACTGCGGAAGTCCCGCAAGAAGATATAGTTTTAGCATGCTCTGATCTTGAAACTCTCTCAATAAACGGCTTTGCCGCTGTCTGAGCGATCGCCCCAAACTATGACCTATTACATTTCTCCCCGCTTCCTCAATAAGCTCGCCATTCACATCACCAAAAACTTCCTCAACCTTCCTAACGTCAAAGTTCCGCTTATTCTGGGCGTTCACGGGCGCAAAGGCGAAGGCAAATCTTTCCAATGCGAGCTAGTTTTTGAGCGCATGGGCATTAATATTGTCCATATGTCTGCAGGAGAACTAGAAAGCCCTGATGCGGGCGACCCGGCAAGAACCATTCGGATGCGTTACCGCGAAGCCGCCGATCTGGTGAAGGTGCGGGGCAAAATGGCAGTGCTGATGATTAATGATATTGATGCTGGCGCGGGGCGCGTTGATCAATATACTCAGTACACCGTTAACACTCAGTTGGTCAACGGCACACTGATGAACATTGCCGATAATCCCACCAACGTCCAACTTCCTGGCAGCTATGACTCTGAGCCAGTGCAGCGAATTCCCATTATTGTCACCGGGAACGACTTTGCCACATTATATGCGCCGCTGATTCGAGATGGACGCATGGAGAAGTTTTACTGGGAGCCGACGCGAGCCGATCGCATTGGCATTGTTAGCGGCATCTTTGAGGCGGGTGAGGTAGAGCGGGGCAATGTTGAGAAATTGGTCGATACCTTTCCTGAACAATCCATCGACTTCTACGGAGCCGTGCGATCGCGCCTCTATGACGAACAAATTCAGCATCTCATTGAATCGGTAGGCATCGATCGCATCTCGTTGCGCGTCGTCAATAGTGCCGAAGCTCCTCCCGAGTTTAGAAAGCCCGACTTCAGCTTGCCCCATTTGCTCGAAGTGGGTCATGAAATGGTTGGAGAGCAGAAGCGCATTCAAGAAATGCGTTTGGCTGAAGAATACAATAAGTCGCTTTACTTTACTCGCAAGGTGGAGGCGATTGCTCAACAAGCTCCCGTATCTCCACCACCTACGGTCGAACCTACCAATGGTCATGCTCAAAGCTATGCTGGTAGTCATGCTCAAAGCTATGCTGGGCAGCCTGCCTCGACTCACCTGACCCCAGACATGGTGACTGAAGTGAACCGAATTTTGGGTATGGGCGATCGCCTCGGCATTGAGTGGGTAGACGAACGCCGTTTTCGAGCGAACTCGTGGAATTGCTACAACACCTTACAGGGAAATGGCGCTGAGGCGATCGCCTCTTTAGAAGCTTGTCTAGAAGAGCATTACGCAGACTATGTTCGACTAGTAAGCATTGCGGCAAAAGACCGACGGAGAATTTCTGAAAGCATTATTCACCGACCTCCCAGTCGTGTAGAGCGATCGCTGTAAGGGAGTAGCAATGAAATAACGTCCCGATCCGCCCCCTAAATCCCCCAATCCTGGGGGACTTCCGAGCCTTTCAAAGTCCCCCAGAATTGGGGGATTTAGGGGGCTAGAAAGCTAACGCATCCCATTGGGACTTTATTTCAGTGCAGATCCCTAAACAGCCTCCCAAAATAAAAACCCCTAGGCTATTGCCAGGGGTCAGAATCATCAGGGTGCATCTACCACTACTTTTTACGCTATTTAATCTGGCAAGTCCGGAACGTTTTGAAGGTGGCGTTGCTGAAACTAGGGATGATTTGCCCTCATCCCCAACCCTTCTCCCCAAGGAGAAGGGAGCTAGAATTCATGTTCCCTCTCCTTCTGGGAGAGGGCTAGGGTGAGGGCGGCTTTTGCGATTCATCCTGCAATTTAGCAACGCCTTGAAGGTTTGTGATTTTACATAGAAAGTTCTTTATCTCAGGGTTTATGCGTAGCCCTTCAAAGCCTTTCAATAAACCCCAACTATCGGATCTCTTTAGAAGTCGTCCTCAGAAGATTCTGTAGAGCCAAAAGGCAACCGCCACAAAACCGCCTCCTTATCTCCACAAAACTCAGCTCCATCGATAACGCCGTAAGGATGCATAGCGCAAATAAACGGCGTGCCATTGTACACCTCACCGTGGTAATGGCGGCAGCCTTTGCAGATAGGATGCTGAATGCTCAGAGACTCTGCTGGAAAATCGGTGAAGTCTGATATCTCGTCCATCCAGGAGAGGTCGTTCAGGAAAGTTTCAAGTTCGGCTCCTAATTCAAGAAAAGGGTCTAGCCATTCTGCAAACTGAGTTTCTAGTTGGTCAATGGCAGGGGCGATCGCCTGTCCTACTTCTTCTGCCACCTCGTCAGTCAATTCCATGAGGGTCAGCGCTCCACCGCCCATTTCTTTGCTGACATCTTGAAAAAATCTTTCAATGTTACTAGCAACTGTTTCTGCGGCTATCTCTACGTTTTTGACCCAATTCTGTTGCCAATTTTCCATCGTGATTAAGGGGATGATTAAGGGATCTGATGGGACAAGAATCTTATGAAGAAAGATGCTTTACAGAGCGTCTACAGGAGGGAAGCTAATTCTTTTTAAGGCGCTGAAGCTCTTCTTGAAGCTTGGCGATCTGGTCGCGGAGTTCGTCAGCGGCGCGATCGGCTGGGGCGACTGGGATAGCGGGATCATCTTCAGACAGAATTTCGATGCGGCGGGGTTGACCAGACTGAGAATCTGGTGTGGTTGACGACTGACCAGGAGGCTGTTGCTGTGCCCGGCTGACCATTTCATCAACCATTTTCTTGGCGTCTTCGGCTGTGATTTCTCCGCGTGCTACCATTTCGTCAGCTAACTTTTGGGCTTGCGATCGCAGTTCTCCCAACGTGCTGCCTGCTTTTTCGGTAGCGTAGGACGCAATTCCTACTCCTAAATAAAAGGCTTTTTGTACTAAATCTCCAAAACCTGCCATTGCTTCAGCTCTCCTGAATAGATCGAGAGGTTACAAGTTCCAGGATAGAAGTAAATTCAGCAAACTGACTATACCTATTTCACCCTATTTCACCTTTAAAACCAGGAGACCCGGAGTTCACGCCTACCTCAAGCATCCCGTGTTGCTGCTACCTTCCGGTCCTGACAAGATTTGGGCGTTGCGATCGCATGAGTCCGAGTCAAGCTTCAGAATAACACGCAATGCGCTTGACTGAATATGCCGTCCTTCTAACTTTGGGGGGATGCAGTAACTAGGGCTTTTGCGGTGAGATACTACAAGGATCTTAAAACTCTTATACTCAGAGAAAAATAGCTCTAATCAAAAAAAGAGGCGATTTGTTCCTCAAGATGCAGTTGAAATCGAGGCGTATATGTACTGTAAGGATTTAAGGCACGTTTGGCGAACCCTGTTAATTTTTTCTAGATTGTGACAAAGTTATTAACAAATGTTACGATTATTAGACTAAAGTAAATACAGCTAAGGCAACCTACGGCGACAAAAATCTTTACCTAATCTTGCTGCCGCAGTTGTTATGGCAAAAGCGCTGAGAGGCGTGGTCAATGGTTTGCTTGGATATGTGCCCTAATTTTTGGGGCTGAGCCAGTTTCTAGAGTAAAAGCCGGAACAAGAGTACCGACGATTCAAAAACAGGCTGCACTGTGGAGTTTAGCCGCCGTTCCTGCATTCGCCTAGCCATGTAACTAATTCGTTACACAGCAAGCCATTAACTTTCGCTCAGTCTTGATGATATTAGTACAATTGTCCTATTCAGTTCCTTGTAATCTGGGATGCGGCGATATGAAAACGACTTCAACTTCTGCTGATATGGTGCGCGCCTACCTTCGAGAGATTGGGCGGGTTCCTCTTTTGACACATGAACAAGAGATTCTTTTTGGAAAGCAGGTGCAGCGATCGACTGCCCTGCGAGGTGTGAAGGAATTAATGGAAGAACGGCTGGGACGGGCTGTGAGCCAGGAAGAGTGGGCGCAGGAGTCCCAGGTTTCTGTTGAAGAATTAGCCCGGATGATTGCTGAGGGTGAAATTGCTAAGCGAAAAATGGTGGAAGCCAATTTGCGTTTAGTGGTGTCTGTGGCTAAAAAGTACATTAAGCGAAACGTTGACCTCTTAGACTTGATTCAAGAGGGAACGATTGGGATGCAGCGGGGTGTGGAGAAATTTGATCCTACTAAGGGTTATCGGTTTTCAACCTATGCTTATTGGTGGATTCGCCAAGCTATTACGCGGGCGATCGCCGAGAAAGGACGTACCATCCGTCTGCCTATCCACATTACCGAAAAACTTAACAAAATTAAGAAAGCTCAGCGTTACTTAGCTCAAACTCTAGGGCGATCGGCAACTGCCGCTGAACTCGCAGAGGAACTAGATTTAACGCCTAAGCAGGTGCGGGAATATTTAGAGCGATCGCGTCTGCCCCTCTCCTTAGATCTCCGAGTCGGCGACAACCAAGATACCGAATTGGGTGAACTGCTAGAGGATACAGGTCCAACCCCCGAAGACTTCGCTGCTCAAGCTTCGCTACGAACTGAACTCGCACAGCTAATGGAAGACTTGACTCCCCAGCAGCGGGAAGTCTTGCGGCTACGGTTTGGGCTAGACGACGGGCAAGCGCTGACGTTGGCAAAAATCGGCGACATGCTTAGCATCAGCCGCGAACGAGTTCGGCAGATTGAGCGAGAGGCACTGACCAAATTGCGTAAGCATCGAGCTGATATCCGAGAATATCTAGCGAGCTAGCTAACTGGCTAAAACTACCGTTAACGGGCAATGGGGATCAGTTTCCATTGCCCATTTTTTTAACCTCGTTAGTCTTACACTTCAGCACAGCGTCAAAATAGCGATTCCGCTGATGCCTAGAATTGCTAATGCCTGAATTCACCTCAAAACAGGCGGCAAACACCCCACCTTGATTACGGTTCGCCCCAATTACCAAAAGCCTTGCTATCTCTAAACTGATAGACATGAACTCAATAAACCGTCCTTCCTGGGTTCGGTAAACACGCCTTCATCAGAAGCGGCAAAGATACGCAGTATATAGAGAGCGCAATTTCCCTGCTGTGCTTCTCCCTGCTAACTTTGGCAGACTGAGAATCGTAGGGCTTGAAACTCCTGCTTTTAAGTAGGGCTAAGAACTTCCACTGATAGTGGGGCAGAGATGATTCCCATTCATGACTGAGGGACGGGCAACCCCAAAAGTTTTCACTTAAACCCAAAACCTGTACTAGAACCGGAGCATATCGTTAACATGGCAAAAGTTGTTGGAATTGACTTAGGAACGACCAACTCTTGTGTAGCAGTGATGGAAGGGGGCAAGCCCACCGTAATTGCTAACGCGGAAGGTTTCCGCACAACTCCCTCAGTAGTCGCTTACGCGAAAAATGGCGATCGCCTGGTCGGTCAAATTGCCAAGCGTCAAGCGGTCATGAATCCTGAGAATACTTTTTATTCGGTAAAACGCTTTATCGGTCGTCGTCACGACGAAATTTCTAACGAAGCCACCGAAGTTGCTTACAAGGTAGTGAATGTTAATGGCAACGTCAAGATTGACTCTTCGACGGCTGGCAAACAGTTCTCTCCTGAAGAAATTTCTGCTCAAGTCCTGCGTAAGCTGGTCGATGATGCCGGTAAGTACTTAGGCGAAACAGTTACACAAGCCGTCATTACCGTTCCGGCTTACTTCAATGATTCCCAGCGCCAAGCGACTAAGGATGCGGGAAAGATCGCTGGTATCGACGTCTTGCGAATTATTAACGAGCCAACGGCGGCTTCACTGGCATACGGCTTAGACAAAAAGAGCAACGAAGTCGTCTTAGTGTTTGACTTGGGTGGCGGTACGTTCGACGTGTCTATTTTGGAAGTAGGCGACGGCGTGTTTGAAGTTCGCTCTACCTCTGGCGACACTCACTTAGGCGGCGATGACTTCGACAAGAAGATCGTTGATTACATGGCAGAAGAGTTCAAGAAGTCAGAAGGGATTGAGCTACGTAAAGATAAGCAGGCATTGCAGCGCCTCACCGAAGCCGCTGAAAAAGCCAAAATTGAGCTATCTAGCGTCACTCAAGCAGAAATCAACCTGCCCTTCATTACGGCAACTCAGGATGGGCCTAAGCACATCAATATGACTCTGACCCGTGCCAAGTTTGAAGACCTCTGCACAGATTTAATCGATCGCTGCCGGATTCCCGTTGAAAATTCACTTCGTGACGCCAAGATCGACAAGGGCAGTATTGATGAAGTGGTATTAGTCGGTGGCTCTACCCGGATTCCTGCGGTTCAAGAGCTGGTTAAGCGAGTTTTGGGCAAAGACCCTAACCAAACGGTTAACCCGGATGAAGTGGTGGCAGTCGGTGCAGCGATTCAAGCAGGCGTGCTGTCTGGCGAAGTCAAAGACATTCTGCTGCTAGACGTGACGCCTCTGTCTCTAGGAGTGGAAACCTTGGGTGGTGTAATGACTAAAATTATTACCCGCAACACCACCATCCCCACCAAAAAGTCAGAGACCTTCTCGACCGCTGCTGATGGTCAAGCAAACGTGGAAATCCATGTTCTGCAAGGCGAACGGGAAATGTCTAACGATAACAAGAGCTTGGGAACCTTCCGTCTAGACGGTATTCCTGCGGCTCCTCGTGGCGTTCCTCAAATCGAAGTCACCTTTGACATTGATGCCAACGGTATTCTTAATGTTCGTGCCAAAGACAAGGGCACAGGCAAAGAGCAATCTATCAGCATCACGGGTGCTTCTACGCTGCCTCAAGATGAGGTCGAGCGGATGGTTCGCGAGGCAGAATCCAATGCGACGGCTGACAAAGAGCGTCGGGAGCAGATTGATGTCAAGAACCAGGCTGATTCGCTGACCTATCAAGCTGAGAAGCAGATGACAGAGTTGGGCGATAAAGTCTCGGCTGAAGAGAAAACTAAGGTTGAAGGCTTGGTGAAAGATCTCCGAGAGGCGATCGTTCAAGATGATTCTGACAAGATTAAGACGATGACGACTGAGCTTCAGCAAGCGCTTTACGCCATTAGCAGCAACTTGTACCAGGCAGCAGGCGAGGGCGCAGCTCCTGGAGAAGGTGGCGGTGCTCCGACAGGTGGTGAAGATGACGTGATTGATGCTGAGTTCTCGGAAGATGACAAGTAATAGCTGCTCTGGTCATTTTCTGTAGAGATATCTCTATAAGATAGGACTTACGCATTGACAGAAAAGCTAAAATAGCAGTCATGATTTTCAGCACTTTGAGCTTGATTTTCCTGTTCCCTATCCGCGATCTCAACCCCAAAAGGGGGATTTATGAAAGGCTGAAACGACGTATTTACACTGGTTCACAACATGGCTCATTTGTACAGTGCGTAAGTCCTATAAGATTCTAGATTGAAGGCTTGTGTAGGACGATTTCTCTTAACAGAGTCACGTCTACACAAGCCTTTTTTGTGGAACTATTAAGGGTTTTGTTTCGTCGTTGAGCTTGCCATTGAAGAATTTTCAACAGGTTCACAGATAATTTTGGTAAAGTAATTAACTGTGACAACTCACAATAAAACTCAGTAGTGCTACACACAGGTACAGAACTTTATGTCACGTCAGAAATCATCATTGATCTGTTTATTTTCCGGTCTAGCGGTTGTTGGATGCCTGATGACAGGTCTATCAACCGATAGCTTGGCTCAAGGGCTGCCAGGCTTAACCATTTTTAGCGGCGTTGACCGGGAAAACCAGCTCGGGTATCGGCTAGATTTTGGCGGCGAAACTTCTCGGCAAGACCGCTACCGCCTCAGAATTCCTGAACGGAAAATGACGTTGGCAGCCTCTGAGTTTATTGTTGCTTACCCAGCTACCTACACAGGCGAATTCAACCCTAAAGAAGTTGAACTGAGGGTAGATGGTAAAGAAGTTGAGTTGGAATCTGTTAACTGGGATCAAGAAAACCGGGTAATTGAAATTTATCCGCAGGAAAATGTTTCTGCCGATACGCGGGTTGAAATTATTCTCTCAGATGTTCAAAACCCACGACGGGTGGGTACGCACTATTTCAATGCGTTGGTTCGTTCGCCAGGAGACGTGCCTTTGAACCGTTACTTGGGCACTTGGATTTTAAGTATTGGTGACGACTAAGCTCTATTGATTTTCTTAGAGAGCCGATTTCTTTGCAGAAATCGGCTCTCTAAGCAGGGTGAGTGCTATTATTTAAGACTGTGATTTTTTAAGATTTGCAAGGTGAGTTTCTATGACCAAGCGGACTTTAGGCGGCACCAGCCGTAAACGAAGAAGAACTTCTGGCTTCCGGGCGCGGATGAGATCCCATACTGGACGACGGGTGATTCGGGCGAGACGGAGCAAAGGACGGGCTAGGTTAGCTGCTGTATAGCGATCGTGGCGCTGCCCAAGGTGCATCGATTAAGGCGACGGCAAGACTTTACCAAGGTCTATCAGGCTGGTTTGCGTCGGCATACGCCAAACTTAACCCTAAGGGCGTTGCGTCAGCCCAGACCTCTGCCAAACGAGGATCTTGAGACAATGAGAGAGCCCGTTCAAACTTGTATCGGGATTTCAATTGGGCTTAAGGTGAGTAAGCGAGCTGTGATTCGTAATAGAATTAAGCGGCGTATTCGTTCGGCAATGCAGCAACTTTTGCCAGAGCTATCTTTAGGCTGGCAGATTGTAATCGTGGTTAAACCGAGTGCCACTCAATGCGGTTATGAGCAATTTCTGCAAGAATTAAAGCAGTTACTCGTTAGTGCTGAGGTTATCAATGAGTATTAAAGAAGAAGTCTATTTTGAGGGTGCGCCCCATGTGGGCGATCTGATTACTAATATTCTCTTGGGGTTTACCGTTATCTGTTTGCCCTTGACTATGGGGGCGATCGCTAGAGCGATTTGGTTGCGTTACCGCGTTACCGATCGCCGTATCACTGTGATTGGCGGCTGGATGGGGCGCGATCGCTCCGATATTATCTACTCAGAGATTACTAAAGTTGTGACTGTTCCCCGTGGGCTAGGTGCTTGGGGAGATATGGTCATTACCCTAAAAGATGGTAGCCGTCTGGAACTCAGAGCCATGCCTAAGTTTAGGGAAATGTACGATTTTATTAACAATAAGTTGTCAGTCAAAGCTCAGAGTGCCAGTGGCCCGATTGGCAAGTAGGGGAATCCCCAACTGGGTTTGGTAACCTCCTTAGCTGGCAGATTGACCTCTATATCGTTATTATTTAGACCAGATCACTTTACTCAGACGCAGGTAGACATAGCGCATGGACTTCGGTGTTGGGTTTCTCTCAAATAACGTAATGCTGCCGATCCTAGATTTTTTCTATGGCATCGTTCCCAGCTATGGTCTTGCCATTGTTGCGCTGACCTTGGTGATTCGGTTTGCGCT
>Ga0335397_10003534_pt1 | contig 20862 bp, 19 predicted proteins | sample MAT04_FD_205740 | JGI IMG/M metagenome (GOLD analysis project Ga0335397, IMG submission 205740) | Freshwater microbial communities from Lake Fryxell liftoff mats and glacier meltwater in Antarctica - MAT-04 (spades assembly) (version 2) ... | reverse complement strand
GCGTATATCCTGTATAATCTTTTGTGAGTTGAAAGTCATGAGGTTTCTCCTGAAGTGGTTTTTCCAAACTCACTTTACCAGAGAGACGCTTGACTTTCAACTCAAATGAAACGCACCCAAATCAATTTCTTCAGTTATCGAGTCGAAAATTGCGTCATACCAATTGATTTTTTCACTGATTAAGTCCTTTATTTTTTCAATTTCATCGTCAAATAATTCTCTGCCCATTTCCTGAATAGCAACGGTTTGAATGTCTTCTATGTTTAGTGAATAAATAATTTCGTTTTTGTCTTTCATATTCCTCCAGAATTAGCAACAAAAACATTTTCTCTATGCCATTTAATAGCATTAGGGTGTGGGTGCATATTTTGTTCCTTGGGCAAAGAAATCACCCGGTACTCTTTCGATAATTGCCCGATAAAATCGTAATTTTCCATCTTGCCAAAATCAGAGGATAAATCTTTGATTTTTCTTGAGGCAAGGATTCTAAAATTATCTTCTAAAGTAAACCAACCGACATCAAACGCCCAATGGTGCAAACGACATAATGCTAATCCATTCAAAATATCGTCTTTCCCATTTGCGCTGTGAGGAACAATGTGTGCAACTTCCACTTCCCACAGCAAAGTGTTTGGGGAATAAATTTTCATGCCACAAACTGCGCATTTAAAATCGTAGGCCTCTTTAATTATCTGTTTGAATGCGCGACTACGGAGTTTGGTTTCCTTGGTAATTTTGACAACTCTTTTATTTTCAAAAGGATTATAGTTTTCCGGCCTTTCTTGCTTGCAAATTTTCTTTGCTATCTTTTGAACCTCATAAGATTTTATTGGCAAAACTTCCTTTTGTGATATAGGGATGCGCAATATTTCAAGTGCCCGGTTATAGCCATCTTCTGTAAGCATCCATTCTTTTTTATTTGTAAGTAGAATCGTTTGCGTAGGACGGGAAACTAATTTTTCTTTTGCCAAAGAGTCGGCGGCGCGAAACAATAAGCGATGCCAAAGGTAAGATTTTTTTACTCTGTTTTCTTTTTTGTAAACAGTTTCAAGATATGCTGCTCGTTGTTCTTTATTCAGGTCAAAACAATTCGCAATTTCTTCAACGGTTTTTTCGTCAGTGCTAAACTCTTTAATTACCCCATTGTTACTAAATAATGATTTTAATAATACCCGCTCAACTTCTCTTCGAGTTGGCATTTTTAGTTCTTCGAGCATTTTTCTTTCGTAGCTCATGATGTTATCCTGTTATATTTTTTGAAATCGGCAAAAACCAATCTACATATTTTTCTGGGCTAACGCCCCCATAAGTTTGGGCGCGGCTATCTGCATAAGGTGGGGAAGTAAAAATTAAATCGACAGTTTCATTTTTTATATTTTTTATTTCTTCCGTACAGTCACCAAGAATTAAACGGGATTCAAGTTGTTTCATGTCGCAAATTATACCCGTCATCCTATGTGGAAGTATAATTACCCCCATATGTCCATCCTTTCTGGTAAACACATTTTGCTCGGTGTGACGGGGTCTATAGCCGGTTATAAAGCCGCTGACCTCGCATCCAAACTGGCACAGGCGGGCGCGCTGGTGGATGTGATCCTGACGGGCGCGGGGGAGAAGTTTGTCACGCCGCTGTCCTTCCAATCTGTAACCGGACGCCGCGCTTATGTAGATAAAGACCTATGGGGCAATGAAGCGCACATTCTGCATGTCAGCTTTGGCAAAACAGCAGATCTGCTCGTGATTGCGCCCTGCACAGCGAATACGATCGCCAAGCTCGCGAATGGAGTCGCTGATAATCTACTCACAGTCACGGCGCTGGCTGCGGAATGTCCGCTGGTGATCGCGCTCGCGATGGATGGCGGTATGTTCGATCACCCTGCTACACAGGCAAATCTTGAAACGCTGAAAAAACGCGGCGCGATCACTGTCGGTCCCGCCGAAGGTCACCTCGCTTCGGGGTTGACTGGCGCGGGGCGCATGAGTGAGCCTGCGGAAATTCTCGGACAAATTCGCATGGTGCTTGGCAAAAATGGAAAACTCGCCGGCAAAAAAATTGTCGTCACCGCCGGCGGGACTCAGGAAGCGCTTGACCCGGTGCGGGTTATTACGAATCACTCTTCAGGCAAACAAGGTTACGCAGTTGCACAAGCCGCGCTCGATGCTGGCGCAGACGTGTGCCTGGTCACTGTGCCGACGGCGTTGACTCCGCCCGTGGGTGCGCGCGTTGTCGAAGTAAACAGCGCGATGGAAATGCTCAACGCTGTTCTGGCAGAATCCGCAGATGCGTTGATTATGGCGGCGGCGGCGGCGGACTTCATGCCGAAGACAATATCCAAAGACAAAATGAAAAAGCGCGATGGCATCCCGCAGGTGGAACTGACAGCGGCGCCGGATATTCTTAGAACAGTAGCCAACTCACAGTTAAGTGGGAAGCGGTTTCACATCGTAGTAGGCTTCGCGGCGGAAAGTCAAAACCTGCTCGAAAACGCCGCTGAAAAGTTACAATCAAAAAAATTGGATATGATCGTTGCGAATGATATTTCTTCCGACGATGCGGGTTTTGCGGTGGATACGAACCGCGTTACGTTTTTATTTGCAAATGGAACAAAAGAAATCTTGCCGCTGATGAGCAAAACAGAGGTGGCTGAAAAAATCATCGAACACACATCAAGGTTGTTGGAGTAAATATGCGCGTTTTGGTCATCTCGGATATTCATGCAAATTACACTGCGCTCGAAGCTGTGTTGAAGGATGCCGGTCAGGTGGATGAAACCTGGTGTCTTGGCGATCTTGTCGGCTATGGTCCAGACCCGAATGCAGTGGTCGAAGAAATTCGCGACATTGCCAACCTGACTTGCATCCTCGGCAATCATGATATGGCCGCAATCGGCAAGATGCCGCTTGAAGCCTTTAATGGCGAGGCGCGCCGCTCGTTGACCTATCACGAAAAAGTTATCACTGCGAGCAATATGGATTTTATGCGCTCGCTTTCCGCGAAGGTAAAAGTACGCGGTGAAGCCACACTCGCCCACGGAAGTCCGCGTGACCCATTGTGGGAATATATTTTGAACGCGCTTACCGCAAGGTTGAATTTTGATCAGTTCGATACGCCCTGGTGTTTTGTCGGACATTCCCACATCCAGAGCATGTTTGCATTGAATGAAAGTAATGACCGTGTGACTCTCGAACAAACCAAGCCGGATGAAACGGTCATACTCCGCTCGAAGTTGATCCTGAACCCAGGCTCGGTCGGCCAACCGCGTGACCGCGACCCGCGCGCTGCCTATGCCATCTACGACACCGAAGCCCGCACCTGGACTCCGCGCCGCGTGGAATACAATGTTTCCGAAGTGCAGGAACGCATCCGTACGGTGGGCTTGCCTGAAAAACACGCGGCACGTCTTGCGGAGGGGTGGTAAGGGAAAGGATGAAGGATGAAGGATGAAGGATGAATATGGAACTATTTTCTTGTGGTGTTCGTCTTGTTGGTAGAGAAATCGCCAAAGGTAAAAAGGAGAAAGTCATGAAAAAAATATTGCCATTAAGTTTTATCGTCATCGCCACATTGATCCTCGCCGCGTGTGGCAGCGCCAAATCAGAATCAGCTGTAGATCGAAACCTCGTGGAGATGGGCGGCGCGCCAGCCGCTCCACAAGTAGACTCATACGAAGCCATGCCTATGGCAACCGCGAGCGTTTCTAACCAGTCCACCACAGCAAACGATGGTTCAGCGGCAGGCGCGGATCGCATTGTCATTCAAAATGCCGACCTATCCATTGTGGTCTCAGACGTGGAAGGACGGATGAAAAATATCCAGGTCATGGCGCAGCAAATGGGCGGATTTGTCGTCTCGTCCAATTTGTATCAAAGCTACACAAACGATAATGTTCAAGTACCCGAAGCGCAGATCGTAGTCCGCGTGCCTTCTGAAAAACTGGAAGATGCGCTGAATCAGATCAAAAAAGATGTGGTCGAAGTACAGAATGAAACGCGTTCAGGTCAGGATGTGACCGCTGCCTACGTGGACTTGCAATCGCGCCTAAAGAATTACGAAGCCGCCGAAGCGCAATTGGAAGAGATCATGAAAGATGCGACAAAGACCGAAGACGTGGTCAACATCTTTAATCAACTCGTATACTACCGCGAACAAATTGAACTGGTCAAAGGACAGATCAAATATTACGATGAAGCCGCCGCGCTTTCCGCCATCACTGTGCGCATTGTCGCCGAGGAAACTGTCAAACCGGTTGTGATCGGCAAATGGGAACCCAAAGGCGTGGCGCTCGAAGCCGTGCAGGATTTGATCAACTTCCTGAAAGGCTTTGTAGATTTCCTGATCCGCTTTGTGATCTACACCCTGCCCGTCTGGATACTCATCGGCATCCCGTTGTATCTGGTTTTCCTGGGTGTGCGCGCACTCTTCCGCAAGATGCGCGTCAACAAAGTGAAGAAGGAAATGCCGCCAGTGGAAATTGAGAAGAAGTGAGAAGTGAATAGTTATCAGTAATTAGTGAAGAAAGAGTCTGCAAGTCAGCAGGCTCTTTCTTTTTTGCTATAATCACCCCATGGAAAATTTAGCCCGCGAAGCACTCTCGCTTTTCAATGTCCACCTGACGGGAAGACACATTATGGCGCTTGTTACATTCGAGCGTGAGCTTTTGGATTGGAATCAAAAATTCAACCTGACAGCCATTCGGGATGTGGAGTCGATCCGCACCAAACATTTTTTGGATTCGTTTTCCTGTGTGCAGGCGTGGAAAGCCAATCCGCCGCTGCGCCTCGTGGACGTTGGGACGGGTGCGGGGTTCCCGGGCATTCCCTTGAAAATAATTTATCCCGCCATGCAGTTAACGCTGGTTGAATCGGTTGGCAAGAAAGCCAAATTTTGCCAGCATATCGTGGACACACTGGGACTGGAAAACGTGACCGTGATCCATGCGCGCGCAGAAGACCTCGGTCAAAAGGCAGGACACCGCGAATCTTATGATTGGGCTGTGGCGCGGGCAGTGGCGAACCTGAATGTGTTGAGCGAATATCTGCTCCCGCTCGTAAAGATTGGCGGGACAGTCCTTGCGCAAAAAGGCGAAAGCGGACCCGCCGAAGCGCAGTCCGCTGAGAAAGCGATGAAGTTATTGGGTGGAAAATTGAAAAAGTTGATCCCCGTCAATCTGCCAGGCGTCGCCGATGACCGTTATCTCGTGCTGGTGGACAAGGTCGCCGCTACACCGCCGAAGTATCCGCGCAGTGCAGGGATGGCGGCGAAGATGCCGTTGTAGGGGCGAAACATGCTGTGCCCCTACAACGAAAATTAACAATTTGTCTCATTTACAATCTCAATCTTATCTTCCTTGTTGGGGATGATGCACAAAAACTCAAATGGCTCGTCGCCGATGTTTTCGTAAAAATGAATTTCATTAGCGGGGATGAAAACCACGTCACCTTGTTTAACCTCGAAAATATTCTCTCCGATGCCAATCTTCGCATGTCCGCGCAGGACGTATTGTTCGTGTTCCACCGTGTTGGTGTGGCGCGGCATCCCGCCGCCGGGAAGCATGGAAAATTTCCGCAGGGCGAAGTTTGGTCCTTCTTGGGAAGAGATCAACACTTGAATGGTGGTGTCCTTTCCAGCGGCTACGTTTTTGGCTTCAACTTCATTTGAATGTTTGACTGTCATTTTTATCTCCGTCATAAATTTTTACAACTGTCTGTATCTACTTTCCTAGCGTTTCATAAAACGACGGCGGCAAATCAGTAACACGATAAATTCGGATCGGGGAAACTCCCTTGATATAAATTGAATGTTCAGGCTTCACCCCGCTCAATCCCTGCGCAAACAACTCAGTCCGCTTTGTGCGCGGTCCCAACGTATCGTCGATCACCAGATAATCTGTTTGCGCCAATCTTTCAAGCATCGAGGGCATCCCAGGCTCTTCAATAAAAAGTGGATTCAAAATGATCGTCTGACCCGGAAAGAAATATGAAAACGGTCCACGCCCGCGAAATGCAAAAACTTTCAAAGACCTGGCATTTGGCTTTTGTGCCAGATACGCGGCGGCTTGCTCAAACCCTTCCCCATAACCTGAAACGGATGTCTGTCCGGTGATCTTTTCAAAAATAGGATTGGAGTAGATATAGTAATACGGATAAAAAGCCATTGCGCTCGCCAATTGCAGGACGACAAGTAAAGCCGCGCCTCCCGCTTTAACTCTTCGACCGCGCTCAGGGCATGCCTTTGAGCTGATTCCCGTTTCCCATTTCATTCCCAGCCACCCAAGCAAAGAACACCATCCCAACGCGGCAATCGCATCCATGCTGACATGGCTGGCCAAAATATAGTGTGCTGAATTTCTGCCCTGCGCAAGACTGAACAGCAAAATAAACATAATGGCCGTGACGAATAAATAAAACACCATCTTTTTGAAGATAGCGAAAAAATTATCTTCTCCGCGTTTGAAGAAGAAAACAATAGCAAGCAGAAACCCTGCCCAACTGATTGGAGTAGCGCGCCAAATAAGACTGTTCACAAAATCCCAAGTAGTTCCTCCCACCACCGCCAAACTGAATGTGGAAGGTTGCAGTTCCTGAGTCACCTGCAAACGCGCGCCCTGGAAGGCATAACTGAACGCGTTGCCATACACTTCATAAAGCATTTTCCCCGGCGCCACCCACATCCCCGGCCAGAGGATGAAATATACAAGCGCCAGCAAAGCAAACCAAATGCCAAATATTTTCAGGTGTTCCACAAGCGCGGACTTAAAGCCACGCTCTTTTATTTTTTCGAAAACGGAAGCGGCCAGCATTAAGCCAATCACCGGAAACATCGCCATGGCCGAGGATTTTGTCAACTGCGCCACGGCGGCGGATGCGGCGGAGATAAAAAGGTAGACCCACTTTCTGCCAGATTCCAAATATGCCATCAACCCAAAAATGGATGCCAGCACAGAAAATGCCACCACAGCTTCATGGCTAAGCACCCGTGAATGCCCAAGGAAATACGGCGCGCTGGATGTCAACACGGTGACGAGGAATGCTTTCTCTTCTCCGATCAGTTGGGATAATAAATAGTAAATAATCAGCGCAAACAAAACGATCAGGGCTATTTGAAACATGCGGCTGAGAGTCAACAAACGCAGCGGGTCTTTGCCGTATTCCACTAGAAATGGATCGAATTTTTCCTTGTCCACATCGAAGTAGCCCTGGCCAAGTCCGCGGTATTCGGGGAAATAAGAGAGGAATGCGGCTGTGATAAAGGTCATCGTGGTTACGGCGGGATGATATTCATAAACCGTATTTTCCAACTCACGCTGACCCAGCGCATAATAATAATTTCCGCCCACCGAAAGCCAGAACGGCTCATCAAGTGTGACAAATGAACTCAGCCCCGGCAAACGCGGCGCAATGACGATTGCCAGTAGAAGAAGTATAAGAAGAAGCTTACGAAATTTCATCATGCAAATTACTCGTTATAAAAGCTGGATGGAATATCAACTGTGCGGTAGATTTCCACGTAGGGTCTGCCATTGAGGTCAATAATATGTTCGGGTGTGATCTCGTTTAATAAAGGCAATCTTTCATGCATGCCAACATAAATGACAAGATAATCTACCTGCTGTAAAGTGTTGGCCAATTGCGGTTTATCGTCAAATAAGACTGGCTTGAAAAGCAGGGTCTGACCGGGGAAATAGTAACTAAAACTTCTGCCAAAATAAACAAGCGCGGTTATCTTTTCTGCATTTGGTTTTTCAGCGAGGTACGCCGCGGCTTCTTCCATTTTTTCGCCATAAAAAAAAGTTGGCGCTTGATTTGCGGCAAGCAGGATGGGATTTAAATAAGTGTAGTAATACGGAGATGTGTAAAAAAGTCCCGCTGCCTGCGCGATCAATACGCCTGCGAATAAGGCGGTTTGCGTGAGCGGCTTGCCTGCCCAGGTGAATGTTCGCGCAAGCTGGGCCCAGCCTAACGCGGCGGCGAATTCAAAGCCGTAGTAGGAAGCCAGCACATAATGCGGCTGGTCACGTCCCTGTACGAGGGCAAACATTCCGATGCAGGCGAAGGCTTCCAAAAACAGGAATGACGTCAGGTATTTTGTGAGCGCTGGAATTAATTCACGATTTTTGGAGAAGAGGAAAACAACGGCGAATACAAGTCCAAGCCAGGTGATGGGAGTGGTGCGCCATGCAACAGAGGCGAGGATCCCGATCACACCGAGTCCAGCAGATGCAAGCCCAAAGTTGGCTGGTTTAAGTTCCTGTGTGATGGAGAGGCGCGCGCCTTGAAATGCGTAGCTGAATGCGTTGCCGTACACTTCATAAAGCATTTTGCCCGGCGCAACCCACATGCCCGGCCACACGATGAAATAGACAAGAAATAAAATGCCGATCCAGACGAAAAATATTTTGAGCGAATTCCAAAAGACGGGCGCAATTTTCTTCTGCTCGCGCCATTGCAAAATTGCCCAGACAAAAATCATGACGGCGATCACGGGCAACAGTACAATCGCTGAGGACTTGGTCAGGTTTGCAAAGGCGGCAGACCCAGCCGACAGAAACAGCAACCCAGTTTTCGGCGCGCGAAAAAGATACGCTGTCATTGCCAGGATCGCGATCAGGGAGAAGAGTCCCAGCATGCTTTCGTGATTCAACATGCGCGACTGTCCAAATAAATAAGGCGCAAAGGAGGCGAGCAGGAGAGCGGCGAAGGCGATCCGCTCATCGAGCAGGTAGCGCAAAAGGAAAAATGCGACGATGAACAAAAACACATTCAGCAATAATTGGATCAGCCGCGCCCACCACAACAACGCCAGCGGACTTTTTCCGTGCTCGACCAGATATTCATCGAAACTTGTTTTTTCCTGCTGGAAGTAACCTTTCATTAGGCCGCGATATTCGGGGAAGTAGATCAGCATTGCGGCGGCGCCGATCCACATGGTGGTGACGGCGGGATGATATTCGTAAACGGTGTTCTCGAATTCGCCATGCGTGAGGGCGTAATAATAGTTCGCGCCCACCACCAGCCAGAAGGGTTCATCTGCGGCGGTGAATTTGGTAAGCTCCGCCATGCGCGGCAGGATCATGGCGGTGATGACAAGGACTGCAACCAGAATACGAATGGGTTTTTTCATAAGTAGGAAAGATTATACCAAGCGATATTCACCATTGAATCCTGACATACTTGGTATAATTTGCGCCCTATGGACAAGAAATATCACATCTGGACAGAAGGATGTCAAATGAATGTAGCCGACTCACAGCGGGTCGGCTCTTCATTGGAGCATCTTGGCTACACCCTGACTGAAACCATCGAAGAAGCAGACGTTATTGTTTTAAATACCTGTGTCGTGCGCCAATCTGCCGAAGATAAAGCCTACGGGCGCGTCACCTCGCTTGCGCCGCTGAAAAAGAAAAACCCAAACCTCGTCATCAATTTGATGGGCTGCATGGTCGGCGTGCGCGGCGCGGAAAAACTGCGTGCGAAACTTCCGTTTGTGGATGTCTTCTCGCCGCCCTCCGACCCAGGTCCGTTGATCTCGCACCTGACGCAGGGCGAAGTCCACTCGCTGGAAGACGCGGAAACCGCGCGCCGCTTCCTGCTCATGGACGATGAGCTGATCCTGCCTGTGGCAGAGCAGGGCAAACTCGTCAGCGCGCATGTGCCAATCGTCTACGGCTGTTCGCACGCCTGCACATTTTGCATCATCCCGTCCAAGCGCGGCGGCGAACGCTCGCGCCCTGTGGGCGATGTCGTGTCTGAAATCCGCTCGCTGACGCGGCAGGGAGTGAAGGAAGTAACCCTGCTCGGTCAAATCGTGGATCGCTACGGCAAGGATATTCCCGATGGTCCTAATCTCGCGGCACTGCTGCGTCTCATTCACGAGGTGGAAGGCATTGAGCGCGTCCGCTTCCTGACCTCGCATCCCAATTATTTTAGCGACGACCTGATTCAAGCCATCGCCGAACTTCCGCGCGTCATGCCGCACATCGAACTTCCCATTCAAGCCGGCGATGACGAAGTGCTGTCTAACATGAAACGCGGATACACCCAGCAAAACTACCGCGACCTTGTTGCAAAAATCCGCTCGCAAATTCCTGATTGTTCCATCGCGACGGATATCATCGTCGGATTTCCTGGCGAGACAGAGGAACAATTCATGGAGACGTACCGTGTCCTCTCTGACCTGAAACTGGATGTTGCCCATCTGGCTCGGTACTCGCTGAGAGCGGGAACCGTTGCCACCCGCAGCATGGTGGATAACATCCCCGAAGAAGACAAACTCCGCCGCCTGCATACCCTCGATGACTTGCAGGAAGGAATTCTGGCTGAGATCAATAAAAAACATCTCGGCGAAACTGTCGAAGTTTTGTTTGAAGATAAAGTCAAGTCTCGCTGGCGCGGACGCATTCCCACCAACAAAATTGTCTTCGTGGAAACGGATGAAGACTTGCGCGGTCAATTGCTCAAGGTCACCGTCACATGGACGGGACCGTGGTCAATGCAGGCGGTGTTGAAATAGCCAATGTCATTGCGAGGCGGTGTACTTCCGCCGAAGCAATCTCCTCATTGAAACAGGAGATTGCTTCGGCAAAAACCAAGAGCGCCTCGCAACACTTGCACCGCACGCAAGTGCAGGTGTGACATATAATAGCTGTATGAATCATTCAGTGGTAATTATTGGCGGCGGACCTGCGGGATTGATGGCGGCGGAAGTATTAATTCAACATGGGGTAAAAGTGGATGTGTATGATTCCATGACCTCTTTGGGGCGCAAGTTTTTGATGGCTGGCAGGGGCGGATTAAATCTGACGCACTCGGAGCCGTTCGAGAGATTTATTTCGCGTTATGGAAGCCGGCGTGAAAATATTGAACCTTTGCTTAGATCATTTGGACCCGATCAATTAATCGAGTGGGCGCATGGACTGGGCGTTGAAACTTTTGTAGGCACGTCTGGGCGTGTGTTTCCGAAAGAGATGAAGTCCAGTCCATTGTTGCGGGCATGGTTGAAGCGCCTGGATGATGCGGGAGTCAACTTTCATTTGAGTCATAAATGGCTCGGCTGGAATGCAGATAAGTCGCTGAAATTTGAAACGCCTGAGGGTGAGAAAACTGTCCACGCGGATGCGGTGATCTTGGCGTTGGGCGGCGGCAGTTGGGCAAAACTCGGCTCGGATGGCGCATGGGTCAAATGGTTGGATCAGGCTGGGGTTAAGGTGGAGGCGTTGAAGCCATCTAACTGCGGATTTGACGTGGCGTGGAGTCCGCATTTTCGCGAACGCTTCGATGGTCAGCCGCTTAAGTCGGTGGCGCTGTCGTTTGGAGAATTTCATCGGCAGGGAGAATTTATTGTGACGAAGGATGGCGTGCAAGGCAGTTTAGTGTACGCGGCTTCGGCGCCCATCCGCGATGAGATCGAGGCGAATGGCAAGGCGGTGATTTTGCTGGACATGTCGCCGGACAGGTCGCAGGAATGGCTGGTTGAAAAATTATCCAAGCCGCGCGGCTCGCGCTCGATGGCGAGTCATCTTGAAAAGACGGTCGGATTGAAAGGCGTGAAGGTGGGGCTGTTGCACGAGTTCATGCCGAAGGAAGATTTTGGAAATGCAGAGAAACTGGCTTCTTTTATTAAACACATGCCCATTCCGTTGATCGCGCCGCGTCCACTGGATGAAGCCATCAGCAGTGCGGGCGGTGTGACGTTTGAAGCGTTGGATGAAAATTTGATGATCCATGAATTACCGGGCATCTTTTGCGCAGGCGAAATGTTGGATTGGGAAGCGCCCACCGGTGGCTATTTGTTGACGGCATGTTTCGCCAGCGGTCACGCGGCGGGGCTGGGGATGCTAAAATGGTTAAATGGGAATTAATCAGCGCCAGCATGAAAACTGACTGGCTAATCATCGGCTTTTTTGAGAAGTCACATAAAAAAGGAAGGTAAATAACCCATGGAAGACAAAATCAAAATACAGGAATTGATCGCTCATTTTGCCAACAGTTTTGACGTGAAGGATTGGGATGGATTGCAATCCTGTTTCACCGAAACGTTCTACTCGGATTATTCCGACTTGCGCGGCACGCCGCCGGAAAAGATTTCTGTGAAGGAATACGTGAGATTACGCCGCGAGGGATTAGACCCTTTGAAGATTCAGCATTTGGTGAGCAACTATGAAATAGAATTCATCGATTCAAACACCGCCACCTGCCGCGCTTCGATGGTCGTCTGGCGAAAAACGGAAAGGGAAGATTTCATTACACACTGCATCTATATGTTCAAGGTGGTCGAACAGGATAGAGATTGGAAGATCTGCGAAATTACGCAGAAGGTTTTGTGGAACGAAGGAACTTCTTCCATATATAAAGGCGCGAAGAATTAATCGGGAAGAATACCTGAAAATAAGTAACTACTCAGCCTGATTCGACAAAAAACGCTATATGTGGCAAAAGATGCTGATTTTTCTACGAATGGCTGCATATGGTTGCCTTACCTGTGGCGAATCTGCGCCAATGTTGCGCCATGTTGCCATATCTAGCGGTCACAAAACTATGGCTGAGTAGTTACGAAAATAAAGAAAATTCCGAAGCCTTCAAGGCTTCGGAATTTTGACGGATTATTTGCTGTAATGGTATCTTGCTTGCAGAAAGTCAATACGGTCATCCCGCACAAGATAGACAATGCGATGTTCCTGTGTCAATCGCCTTGACCAACAACCAGGTGCAAGGTATTTGAGCGGTTCGGGTTTGCCAATCCCTTCAAACGGTTCGCGCAGGATTACTTCAATTAATTCAAAGGCGCGCAAGGCTAGTTTTCGATCAGTCTCGACCCAATATCTCAAGTCTTCGATAAATTCGGGTTGAAAGACTGCCTCACGCTTTTTGGGTTTCAAGACCCACCTCGCGGTGTAAATCTTCCATGCTTTGTGATTTGCCTTGATTCTTCAAAGCGCGCGCCAAAGCAGATAGAATCCGCTCAGCGTTTTCAGGTGAACGCATCAGGTAGGCGGTTTCGGTCAGGCTGGCGAGTTCGTCTGCGGAAATCATCGCAACATCCTCGGAGCCGCGCCGTTGAATGATTACCACTTCGCGGTCTTTGGTCACACGGTCAAGCAAAGTGGCAAGTTGTTCGCGGGCATTGGTATAGGTAAATTCGATGGTCATAATTGTTTCTCCATTCTGTACAGGATTACTGTACAATAGAAAATGTAAAATGTCAAGAAGGAAACAAGTTCGTTTTAGCGTAATAGCCGACTTCAGTGTGAACAAAATCGGCGTGCTTTTTAAATAATCCCTTTTATCCGTATTCATCTGTGGTAAATAAAAAAATAAAGGAAAAATAAATGACCCAACGCAAATATACAAATCGCCGTTACCTCGACGCCCTCGAAAAGAAAGTCCTCGTCTTCGATGGTGCGATGGGCACGAGCCTGCAACTGCAAAACCTCACCGCCGAGCATTTTGGCGGCGAACAATTTAATGGTTGTAACGACTACCTCGTCATCTCGTATCCTGAAGCCGTGGAGAAAGTCCACCGCTCCTTCCTCGAAGTCGGCGTGGACGTGCTCGAAACGGATACCTTCCGCTCGAACCGTTTGACGATGCAGGAATACAAACTGCAAGACCGTATCCTCGAAATCAACATGGCGGCGGCAAAACTTGCGCGTCGTTTGGCTGATGAATACAGCGTAGGGGCGGACGGCCGTCCGCCCCTACCAAGATTTGTGGCTGGCTCCATGGGTCCCACAGGCAAACTTCCCTCTACCACCGACCCCGAATTATCGAACATCGCCTATGACGAGTTAATCGATATTTTCCGCGAGCAGGCAGTCGGGCTCATTCAAGGCGGCGTCGATCTTCTGCTGATTGAAACCTCGCAGGATATTCTCGAAGTCAAAGCCGCGATCACGGGCGTTCACAATGCCTTCGCTGAGACAAAGGTCTGGTTGCCGATTCAGGCTCAGGTCACGTTGGATACGACCGGTCGCATGTTGCTCGGCACCGACATCAACGCGTCGCTCACCATCCTCGAAGGCATGGGCATTGATGTCATCGGTCTCAATTGCTCCACGGGACCCGAACACATGCGCGAGCCAATTCGTTTCCTCGGCGAAAATTCCACGCTGCCCGTTTCGTGCATCCCAAATGCTGGGCTGCCTTTGAATGTCGATGGTCAAGCCGTGTATCCGCTGGAGCCTGAACCGTATGCAAACGACATGTACGAATTTGTAACGAAATATAATGTCCGAGTTGTCGGTGGATGCTGCGGCACGACACCCGCGCATCTCAAACTCCTTGTGAATCGACTCGCCAATTACCAATTACCAATTACCACCTCTCCGCTTCACTCTACGCCTCAGCTTGCTTCTGCCATGTCCGCGATTACCATGCGACAGGAACCCGCGCCAACTTTGCTCGGCGAGCGCTGCAACGCGCAAGGCTCGCGCAAGTTCAAGCGGATGCTACTCGAAGATGATTACGATGGCATTTTGCAGATCGCGCGTGACCAGGTTGCAGGCGGCGCGCACGCTTTGGATATTTCCGTGGCTGTCACCGAACGCGCTGACGAAGGCGAGCAGATGCGCAAGGTCATCAAGAAATTGCAAATGGGCGTGGATGTGCCGCTCGTGATCGACACCACCGAAGTGGATGTTCTTGAAATTGCTTTGCAAACTGCGCCTGGGCGTTGTTTGATCAACTCAACGCATCTTGAATCTGGACGCGAAAAAGCCGATAAGATTTTTGGACTCGCGAAAAAATATAACGCCGCTGTGATCTGTCTCACCATCGACGAAAACGGCATGGCAAAGACCGCACAGCGCAAACTTGAAGTGGCGCAGCGCATTTACGATATCGCCGTCAACGACCACGGGCTCAAGCCCGAAGACTTGGTTTTCGACGACCTGACCTTCACCCTAGCCACTGGCGACGTTGAGTTTGTGGATTCCGCCAAAGAAACCATCGAAGGCATTCGCCTCATCAAACAGAATTTACCCGGCGTGATGACTTCACTCGGCGTGAGCAATCTCTCGTTTGGTCTCGCCCCGCAAGCTCGCCCGCCGCTGAACTCGGTTATGCTTTATTACTGCGTGCAGGCAGGCTTGGACATGGCCATCGTCAACGCCGCGCATGTCAAACCGTATGCCGAGATCGACACCGAAGAACGCAACTTGTGCGAAGACCTCATCTTCAACCGCCGCGCAGACGCCCTTCAACTTTTCATCGAGCACTTTGAGAATGTCACTGTTTCAACTGAGTCCACTGTTGCCAATCCCACCGAAGGCATGACGCCCGAGCAAAGATTGCATTGGAAGATTCTCCATCGTCACAAGGATGGTGTCGAAGCGGATATTGATGAAATTATCAACCGCGACCAATCTCCAATTACCAATAACCAATTACCACTTACCAGACACGAAATCGCTGTCCACACCCTCAACACCGTCCTGCTCCCTGCCATGAAAGAAGTCGGCGACAAATTCGGCGCGGGCGAGTTGATCCTGCCCTTCGTGCTCCAATCCGCTGAGACGATGAAGAAGACCGTTTCGCATCTTGAGAATTATCTCGAAAAAGTGGAAGGCGTCACCAAAGGCACAGTTGTCATCGCCACCGTCTACGGCGATGTGCATGACATCGGCAAGAATTTGGTCAAGACCATTCTCGCCAACAACGGCTACACCGTGATTGATCTTGGCAAGCAAGTCCCAGCCGAGACGATCATCACCAAAGCCGTCGAAGCCAACGCCACCGCGATTGGACTGTCCGCTTTGCTGGTTTCCACTTCCAAGCAAATGCCGCTCATCGTCAACGAAATGCACCGCCGCGGACATAAGATCCCGATCCTGATCGGCGGCGCCGCCATCAACCGCCGTTTTGGTCGCCGCATCCTATTCGCCGAAGACGGCAATGCCTACGAGCCTGGCGTCTTTTATTGCAAGGATGCCTTTGAAGGTCTCGACACGATGGAGTCCTTGATTGACCCCAACCGCAAGCCTGCCATGCTCGAGCAAATGCGCAAAGACGCAGACATGGAAATGGACCGCGCTTCCGCCAAACCTGCCAACCTGCCAACCTTCCAACGTTCCAACATTATTCCCGCCCCGATTCCGCTTCCCGCCAAACTTGGTCAGCGCGTTGTCAAAGATATGCCGCTTGAAATGGTTCTCAAACATCTCAACATCAACGAGTTATATCGCCTTTCATGGGGCGCGAAGAATACGCACGGCAAAGAATGGGAAAAACTTAAAGCCGACTTCGATGCCCGCCTTGCGAAAATGACAAAAGAAGCGCTCAAAGACGGATGGCTCAAACCTCAAGCCGTGTACGGCTACTTCCCCTGCCAGGCTGACGGCGAGGAGTTGATCGTTTACGATCCCCAATCTCCAATCTCCAATTATCAGGAACTAACCCGCCTGACGTGTCCGCGCCAACCTTACGACGATCATCTGGCGCTGTCAGATTATTTCGCCTCAAAAGAATCAGGCAAAATGGATGTGGTCGCTTTTCAAGTTGTGACCGTTGGACTCGAAGCCACCGAACGCTTTGAGAAAATGCAAGCCGCCAACGATTACACCGAAGCCTACTTCATGCACGGACTCGCCGTCCAAACCGCCGAAGCGACAGCCAATTACCTGCACGAACATATCCGCCGCGAACTCGGTCTCGGCGAAGAACAGGGCAAACGCTACTCGTGGGGCTATCCCGCCATCCCGGATTTGGAAGATCATTTCAAAGTCTTCAAGCTGCTTCCTGCTGTGGAATCCGAACTTGGCATGAGCCTCTCTACCTCGGGACAACTCATCCCAGAGCAATCCACCGCCGCGATCATTGTGCACCATGCCAAGGCGAAATATTACTCGGTGGGCGAAAGTCGCGTTGAACAGTTGATGAAATAAAATAGCCTTGAAAAAATAATGATTCAGAACAATCCTGTTTTTCGCTTTAGGCTATTTATCCATCTGGCAAGCGCTGAACTGTTATTGTCAGGCACGCTTACTGCTTTCCTGGCCGCAAGCCAGGGACTTGCATCCACGCTTGCCATATCAGCGTTGGCTGCACTCGCTGGCTTGCTGGGTCTCTTTGTCCCAGCTTTGCTAAAACGAAAAAGCGATCTTGAAAAAAGTGTGATGGATATTTTGATGGGAATGATCGGAAGATCATTCCCATTTGCAGTTATTCTGTTACTGTCCGCATTTTTCCTTGTTGTAGCGCCGGCCGCAAATGTTGCCATTGTGCTATCCCCCTTGCTAGTATGCGCGTGGCTGATTGGGCTGGAAATTCTTTTGTTGTTCGGAGAATTTCAGGCGGATGAAAATAACAGGAACGTGAGCCCGTTTGTCCGCAATGAAAAGATATTTGGAATCATAAGCGTGCTTCTTGCTTATGGATTCTTACTGCTCCCCTCCCACATTCCAGCGTGGTTCGATGGCTTTCCCTGGGATTCGCCGGTCGAGTTCATTTTTGCCGCATTTATTTTGCCATTAACTTTTATAGCCGGTTGGAGAACTTTTACCAAACGATTTTTTATTTATACGTTCACAGGCTTGTTTCTGGTGAAATTAATTTCCCTGTCCCTTCTTCCGCAGGCAGGCTTGGGGATCTACGCCTTTACCAGTGAAGAGGCGGTCTCAGCGCATCAATGGGATAGAAGCTATTACACCTATGCAACCCCAGACTACACACAGGTTATCAACCGTCCTTATTATGGGCTGCGCGAATTTCCAATTGAATGGACAAACAATCGTTTTGGATTTGATAAAGATCAATTCTGGCTCAAACTGGAATTAAGCGGATATATAAATTTACAACAGGATGAAAGGCTTGTATTCATTGCGCAAGGTGCAAACCAGATCCAAGCGGAGTTGTTGGATGTCGGCACGCAAAAAATTATTCCCCTTGTGTTTGTCGAGCGGATCGAGGATGTGGACAGGAAATTGTATGCGTCCATACCCGAATCTCATGCAGTAAAAATTCAAGGTACGCTCCTGTTCGATGCTTTTGGCCAAATGCGCCTGGAGCCGCTCCTTTTATACTCGGATGGCTCAACAAAATCCCCTTTCGAATCAGCGCGGGTATGGACCTCGTTGGAGGGTGCAAACTACTCTGTAAATCAGGCGAACGCCTTTGGCTTTATCCTGAACGCACTGGGGCTTTTTTTCGCAAGTTTGATCTTTGCCGGACTATTCGCAGGAATACACATATTGTGGAGGAATGGGAAAATTTCACTGGTTGACCTTTATCTCGCGTCTTCCGGTCTGCCATTATTTTTCGTTACTTTAGTGATCCATAAACAATACATGAACGTCCTGGCGTTATCAATTATCCTTGCATTCTACATTGTGAAATTAATAGACCAGTCCCTGTACCGGCGTTATTTTTCAGGCAAGGTATTTCTATTTTCCATCGGGATCGTTTTGCTGTTCCTGTTCCTCGCCCTGGATGCAAACGACCTGCATACTGTCACAAATTTCCCGCCATTACAAGACGGTCTTGAGTATCAAACATTCGCGCACAATATTTTTGTAAATCTGGATGTATTCCTCGTGAATACACCACCCCGGGCTTACAAGGTTCTTTTTCCATACCTGGTTGGCATCCTGCACATTCTTTTTGGGCATTCGGCGGCAGCACAATTGTTCCTGAATACTTGGTGTGCCGTGCTCAGCGGCGCCCTCATCATCGAGTTGATGAAGGAAATTCGCCTGACCGCCAAAGCGTCTCTTGGCGTTTCAGTCTTTTATCTTTCCCTCCTCTTTCTACCTTCGCTTTACATTTTCTATTTCCGATTTGGATTGATCGAACCGTTTTCAACATTATTCCTTTTACTTACCTATTACTTCGCCATCAAACACCAGCGTGTTAGGATGTTCCTCTTGGGCATTTTCGCAGTCCTTCTGCGGCTCGATTATCTTGGGATTACATTCACGGCAATTCTTCTCACAGCTGAGCCAATGACCGGCACGCTAAAATCTGCATGGATGCAATTCTTTGACTGGCTGAAAATAAGCTGGAAACTTCTTACGGCATACCTGGCTGCCCTCTGCCTGCCTGGACTGCTTATTATTCTTGGATATTTTCTATTCGTCCCTGATTACATGTTGAATGCGCGAGACACCGATCAAACATCACTTGCAAGTTTTTTCGAGGGCTTGCTAAGAGTAATCGCCGGCGGCACACTAAAAGACCTGCGTGAAAAATTTACAGAAGCCCCGGCAGATGTGCTATTGATCCCGATCCCCTTGCTGATCGGATTTTCACTTGTGCTTGCTTCTGTATTTCTTCGCACAGGCGTATTCAAAAAACTTGACCTGCGTCTGGGACTGCTTGCCCTAAGCCTTTTGCCCGCCTACATCGTTGTGCGCCCCGCCGCTTACTTCCCGCGCTTTAGCCTGCCGCTCCTCCCCCTTGACTTGATCATGATCAGCTTACTTTTACATCAACTCTGGCTACAAAGACGTTTGCCGGGCAATAATGAATAATTATCAACCTGTTATTTTCATCTCTTTCGTAATAACAGATACAGCTTTCCTTCACCACAACGTGAGCAGCATGTGCGTTGGTTAACTGACATGCAAAACTGGAGTTGACCTGGAATGACATCAAAGCTGAACCATCGAAACTTTATATATATCTCCGCTGGACTCTCAATGCTGGTGATTTTGAGTTTCATTATCGCTCCGCTTATACCACCAGGGATTGATTGGTCAACTGTATTTCGTCCAGCAGCAAAAGAAGTGCTGCACTTTCGTTCCCCATTTAATGTGGATGGTTTTTTCAATCCGCCTTGGGCTGCAATGGCACTCATACCATTTGCCATGCTTCCCGAACAAGTCGGGCGTGTTTTCTTAATTTTTACCGGGCTTATTGCTTATGCCTACATTGCATATAAACTGGGTGGAAGCAAATGGGCAATCATAGCAATCGTGCTTTCTCCACCTGTGATGCACAATATGCTCAATGGTAATATTGATTGGCTGGCTTTACTGGGACTGGTCATGCCGCCGCAGTTGGGATTATTCTTTATCACCATGAAGCCCCAAATCGGCGCGGCAGTCGCGGCATTTTGGCTTGTAGAGTCCTGGCGGATGGGCGGTTATCGTCAAACAATAAAAGTATTTTGGCCTATCACAGTTGCAACAATAATATCCTTTCTTTTTTATGGATTATGGCCTCTGCGCGCACGCGTGGAAGTGAATCTGTGGTGGAATGCCAGCTTGTGGCCTGTGTCTCTTCCAGTTGGATTGGTCTTGCTTGTTACATCCCTGCGCAAACGGGATGTTTCCTACGCGATGGGGGCATCTCCATGTTTTTCCCCATACATACTATTTCATTCATGGGTCATTGCTGTATATGCCATTGTGCGCTCCACCCCTGAAACGATTACCGCTGTAATAGGACTTTGGGCATTGGTGATTATCCGCTACCTTGGAGGTTAAATGATTTAAGCGCTTGTTTGGCGCTTCGTGGAGTCTGCGATCTGCCTGACATTAATGTGAGAAGCCTTAATGCACCAGGCTTCCGTGTCTCTGCCCGCAAACCCCCTATGATAAACTTACCGCCAGTCAACTAATCTGGATGAGCTAAATGAAATATTCCCTCCAAACTGCATTCAAATCATGGATTGGTCTCACACTACTTGTTATTGCCAGCCTTGCTGTCATTTACCTTAGAAATGGCACGGCGGGACTTAACCTTTTCATTCAGGAATGGCCGCTGTCCAACCTGGCTGTGACCTTAGCCTCAACTGCTTTGATGTGGTTATTGATGGGCGTGTTGCTTTACCTGCTCGCCAATGAAAGAATCAATGCGGACAATATTTGGATAGCAGCAGGCTTCTTCTTCGTCATGTTCTTTTATTTGGGTATCCTGCGTGAACGCTTC
>Ga0335397_10003530_pt1 | contig 20865 bp, 16 predicted proteins | sample MAT04_FD_205740 | JGI IMG/M metagenome (GOLD analysis project Ga0335397, IMG submission 205740) | Freshwater microbial communities from Lake Fryxell liftoff mats and glacier meltwater in Antarctica - MAT-04 (spades assembly) (version 2) ... | reverse complement strand
AATGGGATAAAGAGCTTGCGGAATTACTTAAATAAAATGAAATTTTTTTGCTGGTGCCGGTGCGATGCCGGTGCGGACGGGGACCGTCCGACCGAGTGTGAAAAAATTATAAAATCGGCCTGCTTTTAGGCGCTTCTGTATCTGGGCTAAAAATATTAATATTGTTGCCAGCCGAAGCCAGATCCATTTTCTCCTGCTCTATCAGCAACATCAGCTCCAGGTTAATCTCCTGCTTTAATTGATTAAATGCATCCATTGAGATAGATGGAGTAAAATATTCCAGCGTGATAGTGATACCAGCCTTGCTGTAATCTGTAAGAAATATAGAAAAATGTAAAACAGATTGCTGCTTTTTATTCATCAGCAAATTTGTTTTGTTAAGAAAGTCCTGTGCTTCTGTAACTTTTGTTTTATCAGAAAATTCCAATTTTATTTCTGCTCTCCGTTCGGTTCTCATACTCCAGTTATCTACCACACTATCTACCATTTGTTTGTTAGGTACGGTAATCAATGTTTTTTCGGCCGTACGGATGCGGGTGCTGCGCAAACCGATGCGTTCTACTGTGCCTGTTACCGCATTCACTTTTAAAGTATCTCCTACAAAAAAAGGCTTATCAAAAAATATGATGAAAGAAGCAATCAGGTTCTCTAAACTTTCTCTTGCAGAAAGTGCCAGGGCTGCACCCACAATACTAAGCCCGGTGAGCAGGTTGCCAATATTTTGATTGAAGGCTGCTTTTAAAATAAGTAATAGCGCCACTATGCCTAAAATAACTTTTATAAAATCCCGAAAAAAAACAACGAGCTGGTCATCTGATTTATCCTGTGTAATTTTTGCCCTATGACCTAAAATCAATGATACAAAATCTATCACACTAAATAAAAGCCTGAAAAAACTATAAATAAGAATGCTTACTGCTATTTTTTCCAAAATGATATCAAAAGGGATTTTGTAAATCTTAAACTGCCAGGCATGTGGGTAATTTAATTTACTGAGCGAAAAAATAGTAATTATAACAATAATAAACCAGCTAAGCGGCTTTAGAAACATTACAGAAAACTGTTTGATGTCCATCGTTTTCCATGCACGGTTGATGAGTGCATAGGAAAGCGAAGCAGCATAATGCGATAATATTTTTTTGAACAATCCTACCAGCAGGATGATACCGGCTACAATGAGCAGGTTCTGTATGCTGTTGTCTAAAATTTTATCATGTAAAAAATCCATGGTGCTTGCTTTTGTAATTACTGAACAGTATAAATTTCTATACCCTCTTTTTTGAGCAGGTAAATTTTACCATTCATTGCCTTGATGCTGTTGTAACCTTTAAAAAAGGCAGGCAAAGTATATGTTTTAAGATTAAGTGATTGCAGTTCGTAACTAAAATATTTTTTGCCATAAAATCCGGAGAGGCGGTTTGCGTTTATGCTCACATTTTCCCAATTAAAAAAAGGAAGGTTGTTCTTAAAAGTGCCGTAATAATCAAAAATGTAAAAACCTTTTTTGGCATCATAGAGGTAAACAAAGTTGCTGTTATCTATAATTATCCCAGGCGAAGGCACATCATCCATTATCAGTCTCCAGTCAGTTGTTTCCTGTAAGGTTATACCCTGTTCATCTATTTTTTTCAGCTTAAGATTCTGCTCATCAAAGAGCCAGATATTATTGTCGTATGAAGTGGCAATGGCTTTTACACTAAATATATTTTGCTGGCGAAAGTTGATACTGTTGCGTTGGCTCAGTAACCGGTCAAGAATTACAACGGTAGCATAATTTTTATAATAGAGCAATACTTTAAGCGGATTGGTTACATCTATAAGTGTAGGGTTGCCATATTTTTTTACATCATTAAAAACAGCCATGGAGTCGCCATTGGCATTTAGTTTTTTTAGCTGGTTGCCGGCAGTAACCAGGTACAAATTATTTAATATATCTACTTCCATAAAAAGATAATCACCGGCAATGGTTTTCTCAAGCCGAAAGCTATCATTAGATGCAGGCGCAGATATTACCTCGGGCTGCACAGCAGGATTGGTTTGAGCACAACTGTTTAAACAGGCACTGCAAAAAACACATAAAAAGTATAGTGATAATTTTTTCAATATTTAGGCTTCTTTATAATACTGCAAAGTAAGCGTATCGCCGTCAAACACTGCATAGCTGTTATATTTGATCCATTCGCCCAGGTTAATATAACGGCTGTTACCCTTTAGTTCCACATCAATGGGCAGGTGCCTGTGTCCGAATATAAAATAGTCATAATGTTCTTTTTGCAATATTTCTTTACTGTAAATAATGAGCCATTCATTTTCTTCGCCTAAAAACTTTTCATCTACCTGGCCTGTTTGTGCCCTGCTTTTTTTGCTGAAATAATTGGCCAGGCCTATACCAAAGTAGGGAGGTAATATTCCAAACAACCATTGACAGGCAGGATTACGAAAAACCGTTTTCATCATTTTATATCCTTTGTCTCCGGGCCCAAGCCCATCTCCATGGCCTATCAGAAATTTTTTATTGTTAAAAACAAATGTCTTTGGTTCAAAATAAACAGGAATATTGAGTTCAGATTGAAAATAATTTTTCATCCACATATCATGATTGCCCACAAAAAAATGAATGGCTATTCCACTGTCTGTAAGTTCTGCCAGCTTGCCCAGGATGCGCACATAACCTTTGGGTACTACGGTGCTATATTCGAACCAAAAATCAAATAGGTCGCCTACAATAAAAATAGTGGCTGCATCTGCTTTAGCGGCATCTAAAAAACGACAGATTCTTTTTTCACGTACCAGGCTGCTTGCTGCATCAGGAGCGCCCAGGTGAAAATCAGAGAGAAAATATATTTTTTTTGAGATTGAATTCATTCAAAATTTAGGGTTTGTTTTTATCCTGCATATACCGGAACACATCACCGGTTTCTAATACCGGCATGCCTTCTACACTTTGGTTATACCAGTAAATCCAGGCTTTGTCAGCAACTGCATCTTGATAAACATCTACAATTGCTTTTCTATATAATGGCACTTCACCGCTTTCTACATTGATGCCTTCATAATCGTCCAATTGTGCCATAGCCCATGAAAATTCCTGTGCATTATTTACTTCATATAATTCTCCTGTAATAAAATGGTCATCATTGGTGGGGAGTGCCACAGGGAATTCTCCTTTATCGAAAAATTGTCCTTTTACAACCGCTTCTCCCAGTAAATGAAAATACTGGGTAAGGTAATGATAGATTGGATTGCGAAAGCCGCTTCGCAATGAACCGTATACAAATAATTTAAAAGTGGAGTTGTTCATAATCTTACATTTCTTCTTTTGAAATACCAGCCTGTTTTAGAATACTTAAGAATGTGCCGGTTGGGATATCTTTTTTACCATGCATGGGTACTACAATTGTTTTACTTAAATGGGGATGAAATAAAATATGTTGGCTGCCGGAATTCTTTTCAAAATATATCCTTTTGATTCAGGTAATCTTATTAAATATTGCGGACTTTGATTCATGAAACAAAAGTAAAAGCAAAAGAAAGAAACAGACAACCCATAAAATCATTTTATGAAAACAAGCTGAACGTTAAGCAGATAACTGAAGAGAATATTCTAATGTTTCATTATCATCCGGCACCGGTTCTCCCTCCTCTTTTAAAACCTCGATATAGCCTGTTATAGTATCTCTCACCATTTCCAGCGCATGATCAATATTTTCTCCCCATGTAATACAACCGGGAGAGCCGGCACTATTGCAGTGTAAGCAGCATCCTGTTCTTTACGTAAAACAATTCTATTGTGTTTTTAAGGAATTCATCATTTCAAATATACGGCTTTTTATGGCTGGTCATCTACCAAAAAGCAATATACTTCTTTTGGGCCATGTACCCCCGTCACCAAAGTTTTTTCTATGTCTGCTGTGCGGCTGGGCCCCGTGGCAAAAGTTATAAACGAAGGAAAGTTTTCCGTGTATTTTTCTTTTAAAAATACTAATGCATCTTTTACATCAAACAGTAATTGGCTGTTATATGCAATGCAAATATGGATGGGAGCATATACACTTGCAGTGCGGCCACTTTGTTGTGCAGTACTCATCACAATACTGCCTGTGCGGGCCACAAGGTATTCGCAACCGGTAATGGATACTTCGCAATTGGCAAGGTCTTCAAAAGGTTGAATGGAAAGCTGCTGCAGTATGGGTTGAAATGCGGCTTCCCTGCAATAGATCTTCGTCCAGCCATGCTGCTGAATTAATGTGGCCAGTTGTGCCAGCAACTCCGTTTCATTTACACTATACACAAACTTGCCCTGCAGTTTTGTAAACTCTTCGGCAAAAACAATTGCATCCTCCTCCTGTGCCGGCTTATAGAGCGTTTGCGTTCCTTCGCTGTTGGGAAAAGGTAAAGGCACTGGATTACTCAGCGCCTTTCTTATTTTTTTTAAAATATTTTCTTTTGATGATAATGCTGCCATCTTATTTTTTTAAATAGAAGGAGGATTCTTCAACTCTTCCGGTATGGTTAAAGAAGGTTCTTCGCTTACGATATCCTCTGGCTCTATTTCCAGTATTTTTTTCTCTTCAAACGGACGTTTGCCAATTAATGCTTCTACATCACTTTTAAACAATACTTCTTTAACCAGTAATTCCTTTGCCAGTAATTCTACATCTCCTCTTTTTTCAACCAATAGGTTTTTGGTTTTGATATAGGCACTGTCTATTAATTTTCTTACTTCTTCATCTATCATTTTACCGGTTTCCTCGCTATAAGGCTTGGTAAAATAATTTTCCTGCTGAGGGTCGAAGAAGCTTATATTACCTATCTTTTCATTCATACCATAAGTGGTAATCATGCTGTAAGCAATTTTTGTGATTTGCTGCAAATCATTGCTGGCACCTGTACTTATTTTGCCAAAGAAAATATCCTCACTGGCCCTGCCACCCAGGGTCATACATATCTGGTCTATCAACTGATCTGTATTATACAGGTATTGTTCTTTTGGTGTGTACTGTGCATATCCCAACGCTGCGGTACCTCTTGGTACAATGGTAACTTTTAATAACGGGTATGCGTGCTCTAAGTACCAGCCACAAATAGCGTGGCCAGCTTCATGGTAAGCGATGATTTCTTTTTCTTCGGGAGAAATAATTTTATTCTTTTTTTCCAATCCACCAATCACCCTGTCTATCGCATCCTGAAAGTCGCTCATATCTACCGCATTTTTGTTCTTTCTTGCAGCAATCAATGCAGCTTCATTACACACATTGGCAATATCTGCACCGGCAAAACCCGGTGTTTGTTCAGCCAGTTTATGAATATCCAGTTTTGTAGAAATTTTAATGGGCATCAGGTGCACTTTAAAAATCGCTTCACGACCTACAAGATCAGGACGGTCAATAGTGATCTGCCTGTCAAAACGGCCCGGACGTAACAATGCGGTGTCCAGTACATCTGGTCTGTTGGTAGCTGCCAGGATGATAATACCAAGATCGGTACCAAATCCATCCATTTCTACCAGCAACTGGTTAAGGGTATTTTCTCTCTCATCATTGCTCATCATCACATTTTTACCCCTTGCACGGCCAATAGCATCTATCTCATCAATAAAAATGATACAAGGTGCTTTTTCTCTTGCCTGCTTAAATAAATCTCTCACACGACTTGCACCCACACCTACAAACATTTCAACAAAATCACTACCGCTAAGGCTAAAGAAAGGAACCTGCGCTTCGCCGGCTACTGCTTTGGCCAAAAGTGTTTTACCTGTACCCGGAGGGCCAACCAGTAAAGCGCCTTTTGGTATTTTGCCTCCAAGGGCTGTATATTTTTTTGGGTTCTTTAAAAAGTCAACGATTTCCATTACTTCCACTTTGGCTTCATCCAAACCTGCCACATCATGAAAGTTGATATTTACCTTGGTTCCTTTTTCAAATAGAGTGGCCTTGGATTTACCAATATTAAAGATGCCACCCGGCCCGCCACCACCACCCGGCCCGCCAACTTTACGCATCATCATCACAAATAAAAATCCAATTAAAAGAATGGGTAGTAATGTGCTGATAATTTGCCCAAATACTTCGCCTTCGTCGGTATATACCGGCAGAATTTTTTTAACAGTTGGATTTTCTTTGTAAAAAGTGTTTAGCTCAGTATCAAAGGCTTCGTCTTTTACAATGCTGAAATACAGTTGTGGAGTAGCTGTTTTTGTTATATTGGTATATTCAGTTTCATTTAAAAAAGTTTTGTAAAATGAGGCCTTAGCACTCAGACTTTCTTTATTAAGAAACAAACGAACAATCTTTTTATTTCTTACTACTACAAGTCCCGTTTTTTCTTTGGCAGCTTTAGGGTCTTGCGATACATCACCAGATTTTAGTACTTCCTGGTAATGTATAGGATTTATTTCTATGCCTTCGCTGTTTACTTTCCCCGACAGGGTATAAGCAATGATAGATAAAAAGATTACGCCATATATCCAATAGACATTGAACTTACTTTTTTTCTTATCCGGATCCTCACCAGAAGGAGGAATATTATCAGGAGAAATTTTCTTCTTGGGTTTTTGTTGATTCATATCTTGTTGTGCCATACTTTTTGAGTAATTACAGAGTAATATTTATAATTTATTTGTCGGGGTGTTCCATTCCTGGGGCATCGCTCCACATTTCTTCCAGTTGATAAAATTTTCTGGGTTCCGGCAACATGATATGAACTACGATGTTTACATAATCTATTAGTATCCATTGTTCGCCCTGCCTGCCTTCATGCTTGTAAGCCACTTCGCCTGTTTTTTCCTTTACGTCAAATTCTACATAATCTGCAATAGCCTTCAACTGAGTAGGGTTGGTAGCTTCGCAAATAATAAAAAAATCTGCTACCGCTTCAGGAATTTTTCTAAGATCAAGACTTATAACATTTCCACCTTTTTTTTCATGAATCGCATGAATAATGGCTTTAAAAATTTTGCTGCTTCTTGTTAGCCGGGTAAGACTATTTTTTTTACGACTATTTAATACGTCCAGGTTGTTCAAATGTTTGATTATTTATTTGATAAAAATACATGGGCTATCCCACCTTAATGAAGCTAAAAAACAATTAGCTTGCAAATTAGATCAAAAATACTACTTCTTTTTTTACGTTTACCGCTATAATGGAACAAAGCCGATTATTTAATATTCTTGATAGCGTGGATAGTACCAACAACTATGCCATGGGAAAGGTTCATGAAGGAATGGCTACTCATGGAATGGCCTGGTTTGCACATGCCCAAACAGCAGGTAAAGGACAAAGGGGGAAAGAATGGGTAAGTGAGGCAGGGAAAAACATTGTTTTGAGTATAGTTTTAAAGCCGGCACTGATTTTCAGGAGCCGCCCATTTTATTTTAGTGCACTATTGGCACTGTGCTGCCATGAATTTATAGAAAAAATGACGGGTGAAAAACTATTCATAAAATGGCCCAATGATTTGTACTGGCGTGACAGAAAGGCAGGGGGAGTGTTGATAGAGAATGTGTTTGCAGGTACTGAATGGAAATGGGCAATAGTAGGACTAGGAATAAATGTAAATCAAACTGTATTTAATGCCGGGGTGCCAAGGGCTGTAACTTTAAGTGAAATAGCAGGGCATGAAAAAGATCCTGTGTTATTGGCCCAACAGCTTCATACTTATATTTTAGAAAAGTATAATGCCATTACAGAAGAAACAATTTATGATTTATTGCCACAATACAATAATGTGTTATATAAAAAAGATGAAGAAGTAAAGCTGAGAAAAAATTTTGCTGTTTTTTCTACTACCATTAAAGCTGTAAATGAAACGGGCCAATTGATAACAGCGGATGTAATGGAAAGGGAGTTTAATTTTGGTGGAGTGGAGTGGATTCTGTAATTACCAGATCACTCATCTTCCGCCAGCCTTGCTTCTACTTCATATTTGTTATGATAATATCCATTTCGGATACTCTCCAGGATATATTTTATCAGAAAGGTAAAAAAGCCATGCTGCTCAAACTGCCGCACATGGCACAACTCATGTTTGAGCCATTGCGTATTTATTAAAAAAACTTCCTTAGTTGTATTGTGCAAATGAATGGTATGACCCAATACCATGGCTACGGATGCAGCATTTAATTTCCATGCGGCAATACGTGCTATCCAACTGTTTTCTTTGAGGATGTAACGAACAGGTATATTATTTTTTTGAATCAATGTCTATCTCCTCCCAGGCCTGCAAAATTTCTTCTGCATGTTGCTTGCTTTTTGGCTTAAGGAATACTTTTTTTATCATTCCCTTTTCATCAATAAGAAAGGTAGTTCTGTGAAGGCCAAGGTATTTTTTACCATATAATTGCTTTTCGCCCCATACGCCAAATTTGTTGATGATACTATGATCCGTATCTGCAATAATGGTAAATGGCAACTCAAATTTTTCCTCAAACTTCTTATGTTTTTTTATATCGTCGGGGCTAATACCTATGATATAGATTCCTTTCTTTTTTAAAGCCGCAAAATTATCCCTGATATTGCAGGCCTGCACCGTGCAGGTGGGGGTATTATCCTGGGGGTAAAAATACAGTACTAATTTTTTCCCTTTAAAATCGGCCATTGAAACCGTAGCTCCGTTTTGATCTTTTCCTTTAAATGCGGGCGCTTTTTTGCCTTCCTGTAAAATTTCCATAATTAATTGTTACCTCGTAAAATTGTACGTTTTTTTTGTAATATTTCCTACCTGGTCCTCTGCTGTAATTACCAGTTCGTGCTGGCCGGGTGGGCAGTGTTCATCAAATTGATAAATAAAATTACGCCCTTTATCATTGCTGAATCTAAGCCATTTTCCATCCAGCAAAGCCGTGAAGTTTTTTATTTCTTCTGTATTATCCGTTACAACAAATAATAACCTGGTTAGTTTAGCCGCATTCATATTGTTATAAAACCCAATGGCTGCTACAGCAGGAGCCGCACTATCTACCATTAACTGAAAATTACCCATTTCTCTGAAAGAAGCTTTATACCATCCATTTTCAAAAATGGCTTTTGTATAATCTTTTTTGGCGCCATAAAACCGGTGCATCACTATCTTTCCTGTATCGGCAGGTAAAAAATCTTCTTTTATTTTTAACGAAAAATAAGTGTGTAACGGAACGGTGGCATTATGTACCTGGTAAACCGGTTTGCCTTTTATATCTTTTGTTTCATTGTATCTAAAATTAAAGGAATCATACAGCGCTGTTTCGCCAAGAAAAAAACGTACCCTTTCATTTTCAAAAATATTAATAAAGCCGGGGTGAAATTGTTTCTGTTCCTGTGCCGGAATTGCTGCTCTTATGGGCGAAGTTCCAGTACTTGTTATATCAAAACGTATGGCAGAAGTATTGCCATTAGGATCTGATACCGTTATTTTAATGGCATGCGTTTTTTCATCTTCAAAATCAATAATACCATTTGTTTTATCTGTTTTGTAAATCGTACTATGATTGCCCGGAAGCCTTGATAAATGCTGCAGATAGGTGCCTCCTGCGGCCCTGAGTTTATAATCTATATGTGCATTCAGGTAACGGGTTTCCTGGTAGCTGATACTGTCTAACTGAAATCCTGCCACAGGATTATTATTGTCATACAACACTGCTTCGTAAATACCATTTTGGTTGGTAGAACCTGTGTATTGATCATAAGAAGTAATGGCAAAACTTACTTTTTCTGTATTCACCAAAAGTTTGCCCGAAGCCGGAACGTACACGCCGTTTACTATTTTAAGCGGGTATATTTTTGGGGTTTGTTCATAGGTGCTTTTGCATCTGTCATATACGGCTAAGCGAAGTATTTTGGGTGCAATATTATCTGCAATCGGAAAAGCCATCAGCAACGGGTTTAACACATTATCTGTTTTAGTATCCCTTATTTCAAAATGTACATGTGGACCCTGCGATCCACCGGTGTTGCCGCTGTAGGCAATAAATGAACCCTTTTGTACAGGGAACAAATTTGCCGGTATATCAAGAAACACATTCCATTTTTGCAACAGGTATTGCTGTTCTTTAATATATTTTTCCAGTGCCGGGTAAAAATTATTGAGATGCGCATAGAGGCTGGTTAAGCCATTGGGATGGTTTACATAAATGGCCCTTCCAAATCCCCAGGGCTCTATTTTCACTTTGGCAATATATCCATCTGCAGCAGCATACACCGGTTTGTTTTCCACCTGTTCTGTTCTGCAATCCAAACCCATGTGAAAGTGATTAGGCCTTAGTTCTCCAAAATTGGCCACCAAAGCTATTTTGGCACCAACCGGCCATTGAAAGTATCGTTGTGGGTAATTCTTTTTTTCTAAATATTGGGCATTCACCGGTAAACTCAGGCCAGCCAAAAGAGAATATATAAATAAGGAGGTTAAATGTTTTATCATTAATTGATCGTTGATTATAAAATAATCCCACTCTGTTTCCAGTGAAAACTACAGGATTCGGTCAAATTTAATATAAAGCTAACGGCTTATAAAACAGTAGATCCTCATATTTGTGATTTCTTCTTTATTTTTTAACAGTTTGCAGCGAGATACCATTTTTACAGCACAAAGATATTTTCTAATTTTTTTTACTAAATATGTAGATAATTAAAGGATAACCATAGCAAAATTTGCGACGCTTATTTTTTACCCCTACTTTTGCACGCCGCTCCAACAACGGCTTTTTTTATCATGCCTAAAAATAATTCCATTCAATCGGTATTAATAATTGGTTCCGGCCCCATCGTTATTGGCCAGGCTTGCGAGTTTGATTACAGTGGCACACAAGCCGCACGCAGCCTCCAGGAAGAAGGAGTAAAGGTTATACTCATCAACAGCAACCCCGCTACTATTATGACGGATCCAATGATGGCCGACCGGGTGTACCTATTGCCACTTACCGTGGAAAGTATTGAACAGATATTGGAAGAAAATCAAATAGATGCCGTGTTGCCTACTATGGGTGGACAAACTGCATTGAATTTGTGTAAAGATGTAGATGAAATGGGTATTTGGGAAAAATATGGAGTGAAGCTGATTGGTGTAGATATCAAAGCCATTGATAAAGCAGAAGACAGGGAAAAGTTTAGGTTGTGGATGATAGAAATGGGGATACCCGTTTGCGAAGCAAAAATTGCCAACTCGTTTCTGGAAGGGAAAGAATTTGCACAGGAAATAGGTTTTCCATTGGTGTTGCGCCCTTCCTTTACACTGGGTGGTACCGGCGGCGGCATTGTTTTTAAAAAAGAAGAACTGGATGAAGCGCTGAACCGTGCACTTACTGCCAGCCCTATTCATGAAGTGTTGGTAGAAACAGCGGTGTTGGGCTGGAAGGAATTTGAATTGGAACTTTTAAGAGATAGCAATGACAATGTGGTGATCATTTGTGCGGTGGAAAATTTTGATCCCATGGGTGTGCACACCGGTGATAGCATTACCGTTGCACCAGCCATGACGCTGAGCGATACTGCTTACCAACTGATGCGTAATACCGCCATTGATATGATGCGCAACCTGGGCAATTTTGCCGGCGGTTGCAATGTTCAGTTTGCCATGAACCCACAAACGGAAGAAATTATTGTGGTAGAAATAAATCCAAGGGTTAGCCGCTCTTCTGCTTTGGCCAGTAAAGCCACCGGGTATCCCATTGCAAAAATTGCCGCTAAACTTGCGATAGGTTATAACCTGGATGAATTGAAAAACCAGATCACCCAATCTACCTCTGCTTATTTTGAGCCTGCGCTGGATTATGTAATTGTAAAAATACCCCGCTGGAATTTTGATAAATTTAAAGGTGCAAATGATACCCTGGGTTTTCAGATGAAGAGTGTGGGAGAAGTGATGGGCATTGGAAGAAGTTTTGCGGAGGCAGTTCAAAAAGCCTGTCAGAGTTTAGAAAACGAAGCCGTGGGCCTGGGTTACTATGGCAAAAGTTTGATGCATGCCGATGAGTTGATAGAATATATCAAGATTCCAAAATGGGATCGCATCTTCCGTATTAAAGATGCATTGATGGCCGGTGCCAGTGTAAAACGCATTTGCGAAAGCACATTAATAGACCGCTGGTTTATTTACCAGATTCAAAAAATATGCGATTGCGAAAAAGAGATTGCTAAATATGGTCTTGGCACTTTGCCGGATAATGTTTTGACAGAAGCAAAAATGCTTGGCTTTAGTGATGAACAAATTGTTCGCATTATGCAGGAAGAAGATGCCGATAAAATTTATGAACGCCGCAAAGCCATGGGCCTTACCCGTGTGTTTAAAATGGTAGATACCTGCAGCGCAGAATTCGAAGCCCAAACGCCTTACTTCTATTCTACTTTCGAAAATAAGACAGACGGTAACAAATTGCTTTCTAATGAATCGATCGTTTCTGATAAAAAGAAGATTATTGTTTTGGGCAGCGGCCCCAACAGGATAGGCCAGGGCATTGAGTTTGACTATTGCTGTGTGCATGGTTTATTAGCGGTAAAAGAAATGGGATACGAAGCCATCATGGTAAATTGTAACCCCGAAACAGTAAGTACAGATTTTGACATAGCAGACAAATTATATTTTGAACCCGTGTTTTGGGAGCATCTCTGGGAAATAATTGAGCATGAAAAACCAGTAGGTGTAATTGTACAATTGGGTGGCCAAACGGCTTTAAAGCTCGCTAAAAAGTTGCATGAAAAAGGGGTTAAAATTATAGGCACCAGTTTCAACGATATGGATATTGCAGAAGATCGTGGACGTTTTAGTGATTTGCTCAAAGAATTGGGCATTCCTTATCCAAGGTATGCAACCGCTTACAATACAGATGAAGCCATTGAAGCTGCCAAAGAAGTGGGCTACCCTGTTTTGATTCGTCCCAGTTATGTGATTGGCGGCCAGCGTATGAGAATTGTGTTGAATGACGATGAACTGGAAAAAGGCATTTTAAGTTTGATCAAACATTTGCCCGGCAATAAAATCCTGATCGATCATTTTCTGGATCGTTGCCAGGAAGCAGAGATAGATGCCATTTTTGATGGAGAAGATTTTCATGTGATGGGTGTGATGGAACATATAGAACCTGCAGGTATTCATAGTGGTGATAGCAATGCCGTGTTGCCGCAGTTTAATTTAACACCACTGGTTGTGCAAACAATGGAAGAGTATGCAGAAAAAATTGCCAGGTCACTTTGCATCAAAGGACTGATTAATGTGCAGTTTGCAATTAAAGATGGCAATGTGTTTGTGATAGAAGCCAACCCCAGGGCCAGCCGAACCACACCCTTTATTGCCAAAGCTTACCAGATACCTTACCTTAACATTGCTACCAAAATAATGGTAGGCGAATACAAAATAAAAGATTTTACGTTCGAAAAAAAGATGACAGGTTTTGCCATCAAGGAACCGGTTTTTTCTTTCAATAAATTTCCCGGTGTAAACAAAGAGTTAGGCCCGGAGATGAAAAGTACAGGGGAGGCTATTCGGTTTATTAAAGACCTCAGGGATCCTTACTTTAGGCAATTGTATAAAGAAAGAAGTATGCATTTGAGTAAATAAGATGTCAAAGATGTCAGGCCACTTTTTGAAAATACTATTTTCTAAAAGCCAGTCGTAGTGGCCAGACATCTAAAGCTGAAAAAGATGTCAGGCCACTTTTAGAAATTTCTCTTTATCAAACAAACTAATAGTGGCCAGACATCTAAATTTGAGCAAATAGATTTTGTATATTTGAATATGAAATTTTTAGTAGAAAATATTACGCTTGAATTAAATGGCAACTTTTCTGATGAGATGAGCGAAGAGGAGTTTTTTAACTTTTGTGAACAAAACAGAGATTTACGGATAGAAAGAGATGCTAATAAACAAATATTTATTATGGCACCAGTAAATTCTTTGGGGGGCAGTCAGAATGCTAATGTATCCGCAGACTTAACAATTTGGAATAGAAAATTTAAGCTAGGAATATGCTTTGATTCCTCCACGGGTTTTACATTACCGGACGGGTCGGTTTTTTCGCCGGATGCAAGTTGGATGCCAATTGAAAAATGGAATGGTTTGGCTAAAACTGAACAACTAAAATTTGCTGCTGTTTGCCCTGATTTTATAATTGAACTAAAAAGTACATCCGACAACATAAAAGATTTAAAAATCAAAATGCAGAAGTGGATTGAAAATGGTACACGATTAGCCTGGCTCATAAATGCAGATGCACAACAAACAATTATTTATAAAGCAGATGGAAGTGTAGAAATTGCAGATGGATTTGACAGAAAGCTTTCAGGTGAAAACATATTGGTAGATTTTGAATTTGATTTGAGTATTTTGAAATAAAGCTTTCAGGCCACTTTTGGAAAGATGTCAGGCCACTTTTGGAAAAGCTCTTTTTATCAAACAAACTAATAGTGGCCAGACATCTGTTGAGGCCACTTTTGGATAGATGTCAGGCCACTTTGACAAAATTCTCTTTTTAAAAGGGGACTAATAGTGGCCAGACATCTTGGGAGACCACTTTTGGAAAGATGTCAGGCCACTTTTGGAAATACTTTTTTATTAAAGAAACTAATAGTGGCCACACATCTTGAACGATACTTCATCATCAACAAACCTACCAATATGGTCTCACAATTTGTGAGCACGCATGATGTTGGCCTGCTGGGCGATCTTGATTTTAATTTCCCGGAAGGAACGCATGCCATTGGCAGGCTGGATAAAGACTCCGAAGGATTATTACTTTTAACCACAGACAAAAGAGTAACCCGATTATTATTCCTTGCTAAAATACCCCACCTGCGCAGCTACCTGGTAATGGTTCAAAACGAAATAACCCCGCAAACATTTAAGCAACTAAAAGAAGGCATACCGATAAAAATAAAAGATGGAGAAACCTATATTGCCAAACCAACATCCATCGAAATAATAAAAAACCCCAACGATCTCTATCCTTTTGCCAGCGATCACCGGGAAGTATATGCGCATACCTGGTTGCTCATTACACTCACCGAAGGTAAATACCGGCAGGTACGAAAAATGGTATTGGCAGCCAGGCACCGCTGCCTGCGGCTGGTAAGGTTGTCTATAAGTGATTTGCAATTAGGAGCATTAAAACCGGGAGAAGTGAAAGAATTAGATGAATCTCTTTTTTTTACCAAACTAAATATTAAGATTTAGACAGCTAAAAAATTGCGTCCATTGCGCCGCTTAAACTGCCTGCTTTGTTTCTTTTTGTAAAAATGAAATATTTCATTAGCACAACAGCTTTATTCATACTCTAAAAATCCACAAGGCTAAATGCAAAATCTACTGAGAAGATATAGTTTCCGCTGCTGCTGTTTTCTTTAACTCTTCAATAGATTTTTTAATCCAGTTGGTAGTGGATATTCCGCTATATCCCGAACTGCTAAAATGAATTTTGCCTTCCGGAGATATTACGATATTGGTAGGATAAGAGGTAATTTTATAATTGGTTGTAATAAACCTTCCATCATCAATAATGGTATATTTAAAAGGATGATTACTCAGGAATTCTTCTAAATCAGTACTCTTATCTAAAGCAACGGCTAAAAAAACTATATTACTATCATTCTTATACTCATCAACAATTTTATTAAGTTCTGGAATTTCCATAACACAGGGTGGGCAATTGACAAACCAAAAATTTATCACTAAAATTTTCCCTGCCAGTTTTTTAGTATTTATTTTTTCATTGTTAATATCCCTGGCTTTTAAAGGATAAAATGCAGCGCCGGTTTTAAAAGAATTGCTTTCAGGTGGTTTGGGTAAATTCTTCAACTTTCTTTCAAATGCTTCGTCAGAAAGTCTTATAATTAAAAACTGGGTGTTTTTATCCCGGGTGTTTTCTGCTTTTAATGCATATCTGCCTGTTGCCAACAGCGCCTTCCAGGTATTAAAGGCATACACGTTTCCTGTAGAGTCTTTCACTATACTATTCTCAGTAATTTTTATATTTTCCATTTTGGACTTTGCTATGTTCTGGGCATTTACATTAACCCAGAAAAAACAACAGATCATTAAAGCTAAAAACTTCATTTTATATTAATTTCAATAAATGTAAGCCATATTTATATTGTTCGCCTATTGCATTTATAGTATTCATTTTTTATTTTAGAGAATGCGTCCACCCTATCATATGCCCTTTTGGAAAATTGCACCTATGATCAGGCTGTTGATTCCTCTTACATTAGGAATTATTTTTCAGTGGTACCTGCAATTTGGTCTATCCTTCCTTATCTTTTATATTGTTTGTTTTGCACTTGCTTTTCTGTTAACGCATTTTTTTTCTCCATCAGGAATGTATTATCTAAGAAAATTTCAGGGAACCATATTTTATTTTCTGATGGCGGGTATTGCGATGCTGCTTACCTGGCAAAAAGACAGCCGGCATCAACCCTTGTGGTACGGACATTTTTATACAGATAGTGCTGTATTGCTGGTTAAGATCAATGAACCATTGATAGAAAAAACCAGGTCTTATAAGGCAGACGGAATAGTAGTGAGTGTTTTGGATGGCAAAGAAAAACATAACGCCACCGGAAAATTGCTCCTGTATTTTTCTAAAGACAGTTCCACCGAAGCCTTACATTATGGGCAGATAATCCTCATTAAAAAAGCATTACAACCCATTACAAATTCCGGTAATCCCGGAGCGTTTAACTATCAGCGTTATGCTGCTTTTCAGCAGGTGTATCACCAGCTTTTTCTGCAGCCACAGGACTGGGTGGTTACCAATCAGGTATCTGTCAATACTTTTTATACTTTTTTATTTAAAACAAGAGCGCATGTTTTAAATGCATTGCAGCAATACATTGGTAATAACCACCAGGAGCTTGGTATTGCAGAAGCTTTATTAATCGGGTATAAAGAAGACCTGGATAAAGACCTGGTGCAGGCATACAGTAATACAGGTGTGGTACATATTATTGCCATATCAGGGTTGCACCTGGGTTTAATTTATGCGGTGTTATTATGGGTGCTCAGCCGTTTGCCATGGATAAAAAAGTCGAGGCATGTTAAAGCCATCTTACTCATCGTTTGCCTGTGGTTATTTTCTTTACTCACTGGCGGTGCTGCATCTGTATTGCGCAGTGCTGTAATGTTTACAGTAATTGTAACGGGCAAATATTATTTCAGGCAATCATCTGTTTATAATTCGCTGGCAGCATCTGCGTTTATCCTTTTATGTTACAATCCTTACTATTTATGGGATGTGGGCTTTCAATTGAGTTACCTGGCAGTGATAGGAATAGTGGCTTTGCAGCAACCCATTTACCGTGCTGTTTATATAAAAAATAAAGGGCTCCAAAAAATATGGCAGATGATGTCTGTAACCATCGCTGCACAGGTAGCAGCATTTCCCATCTGCATTTATTATTTTCACCAGTTCCCTAATTTATTTTTATTTACTAACCTGTTGGTAATACCGCTTTCTACAATCATACTATTTGGCGAAATATTGCTTGTGATGCTGGCAGCTTTTGCACCGTTAGCTACCTATGTGGGCATAGTACTTACATGGTTGATCCATTTAATGAACAGGATTATTTTATTCTTCAGCAGTTATTCTTTTTCTGTAATGGATAATATATATGCCAATATGTTTACCACCTGGCTATTGTATGGGATAGTAGCTTTTTTTTGTGGCTGGCTTTTGTATAAAAATAAAAAGTTGTTGAGAGCTGCTGTTATTTGTTTTGTTGGGTTTACAGTTTTGCAAATCTATGCCCGCAGTGAGCAGCTTCAACAAAAAAGAATGGTTATTTACAATGTGGCAAAACACAGGGCTGTAGATTTTATTTTTAAAAACAAACATCTTTTTGTAGGGGATAGTGCTTTAAAAGAAGCAGGCCTGTTACAAAACTTTCATTTAAAACCGGCAAGAATTGCTATGCAGGTTACCAGTGAAACCAAACATTTACCTTCCTTATCGCATAAAAATTTTTACTGGCAATTTTTCCACAAAAAAATAATATTGATAGATAGCAGCATTGTTTTTGAACCGGCAGACAGTATCCTTCCTGTGGATCTTCTTTTGATTAGCCACAACCCATCTGTAAAAATAAAAGACCTTGTTTTGGCTATAAAGCCCGCCGTTGTTGTATTTGATGCGTCTAACAGTTTGTGGAAAATTGAAAAATGGAAAAAAGAGTGCGAAGAATTACTTTTGCGCTGCCATTCAGTAGCCGAACAAGGCGCTTTTATATTGGATGTTCGTTAATAATCAACAATCAATGGTCAACAGTCATTTTCTCAAGTATTAAAAACGTACTTCAATTGAAAGCTTTGTTATTAATCTTATGCGGCATTCCTAAGTGGGCTTCAATAATGGCATATTGACTCATGACCATAGACAAAAATAACTTTATGCAAAAAAAAATTACATCTGCATTGATTTCCGTTTTTTATAAAGACGGCCTTGAAAAAATAGTAGCGCAACTTCAAAAAAACGGGGTCACCATTTACAGCACAGGTGGCACCCAGGATTTTATTGAAAAGCTGGGAGTTAAATGTGTGCCGGTAGAGTCGCTTACCAGTTATCCTTCTATTTTGGGCGGAAGAGTAAAAACCCTTCATCCGTCAGTATTTGGTGGCATCCTGGGAAAAAGAAATGATGATACCCATCTTGCAGAAATGAAACAATACAATATTCCGGAAATGGATTTGGTTATTGTAGATTTATACCCCTTTGAAGAAACGGTAAATAGTACCACCGACGAAAACCTGATCATAGAAAAAATTGATATTGGCGGCCCGGGTATGATAAGGGCAGCAGCAAAAAACCACCGGGATGTAGTGGTGGTGGCTGCAAAAAATGATTACCAGCTTTTAGTAGATATTTTAGAAAATCAAAATGGAGTAACCAGCTTAGCGCAACGCCGCATTTTTGCCATCAAGGCATTTGATGTGTGCACTGCTTATGATACTGCTATCTCTTCTTACTTTAACGAAATTGCAGTAGCAACACCTTTTAATAAAGAAAAGAAAATCCTTCGCTATGGCGAGAATCCACACCAGTCTGCTACTTTCTTTGGCAACCTGCAAGAAATATTTGAGCAGCTCAATGGTAAAGAACTTTCCTACAACAACCTGGTAGATGTAGATGCGGCGGTAAATATTATTCAGGAATTCAATACTGATTCAATACGGCAGCGTTCTCAAGTCTCCCCCTCCGGGGGAGATTTAGAGGGGGCAATATTTGCAATAATTAAGCACACAAATGTTTGTGGAATGGCAGCAAGGGTTACCGTAAAAGAGGCCTGGGATGCAGCACTGGCCGGCGACCCGGAAAGTGCATTTGGTGGCGTACTGGTATGTAACGGGGCAATAGATATTGCTACCGCAAATGCCATCAATGAAATATTTTTTGAGGTGCTGATAGCTCCATCATTTAGTGAAGAAGCATTACAAATTTTAAAATCAAAAAAGAACCGGATTGTTTTACAATTAAAAGCAACTACGCTTCCGGTAATGCAATACAAATCTTTGCTTAATGGTATTTTATTGCAGCAAAATGATGAAGGCAATTATACAGAGTGGAAAGAAAAAGGCGGAAGGGAAACAAGTGAATTAGAAAAATCGGACCTGAGTTTTGCCAATATTATTTGCAAACATTTAAAGAGTAATGCCATTGCATTAATAAAAAACAAACAGCTCATTGGTAAAGGTTGCGGGCAAACGAGCCGTATCGATTCATTGCGGCAGGCCATTGAAAAATCAAAGCAGTTTAATTTTGATTTAACCGGTGCGGTACTGGCAAGCGATGCATTTTTTCCTTTTGATGATTGTGTAAAAATTGCTCATGCTGCAGGCATAACAGCATTTATACAACCGGGTGGTTCTATCCGTGATGCAGATTCTATTGATTATTGTAAAGATAATAACCTGGCGATGGTAATAACCGGAATGAGACATTTTAAACATTAGAATCCTGCCCTTGCAACATTAAGGGCAACTAACTTTGAAGGCAGCATCATGCAGCATCAGGAATAAATGGAGGCAATCGCCTGCTGCAGTTTAACAATAAATACAATGCGATCATTAAAAACAATAGATGGAAAAGGGAAGGGATACATTGCATTGGCAATAACCTGTATTGTTTGGGGCACCACCTGGGTGGCCAGTAAAATAGGCGTAACTGAAATTCCGGCATTACAAATGGCCAGCATACGGCAAATGTGTGGCGGGCTTTGTTTTGTTTTATTTTTTATGCTGTATAAAAAAATGCCATTGCCTACGGCCAAACAATTTAGATGGATTGCAGTGATGGCTGTGCTGATGTTTGTTTTTGCCAATGGCCTCAGTACATGGAGTCTTAGGTATATTCCTACGGGCCTTAGTGCATTGATTGGTGCTTTATATCCGCTTAGTGTGGTGATCATTGAAAAGATATTTTTTAAAAGCAAAAAATTGAATTTGCTCACTTTTATAGGGCTTTTCCTGGGGCTTACGGGAGTTGGAATAGTGTTTTATGAAAGTGCTTTTAATAATTTGAGCGCCAATTTTTTTATAGGGTTAGGCTTATCTGTATTTGCCATGCTTAGCTGGAGTGTAGGCACTATTTTTCTTTCCCGCAATAAAGCCAACATCAATCCGTATTATGGTACCGGTTGGCAAATGCTGGTGAGTGCTGTTATTTTATTTGTAATGGCAAACGTTACGCATGCAACGGTTCCGCTCAGCACTATTTCAATTACCGGCTGGCTGGCTATTTTATACCTCGTGGTATTTGGTTCCATTATTACCTTCATTGCTTTTATTTATTCTATGAAAGTATTGCCTGTAGCCATTTCTTCTTTGTATGCCTACATCAATCCATTGGTGGCAATGGTAGTGGCTGCTTTTGTTTTAAATGAAAAACTAACGATTAATATTTTGTGGGGAGC
>Ga0335397_10003528_pt1 | contig 20869 bp, 16 predicted proteins | sample MAT04_FD_205740 | JGI IMG/M metagenome (GOLD analysis project Ga0335397, IMG submission 205740) | Freshwater microbial communities from Lake Fryxell liftoff mats and glacier meltwater in Antarctica - MAT-04 (spades assembly) (version 2) ... | reverse complement strand
TGGGCGATGTCGTTCGCGAGGTCTTCGCCAAGCTCCCGGGCGCCAATGTTCTCGTGGTCGACGACGGGTCGTCCGATGCGACCACGAGGGTGGCACGAGATGCCGGCGCCCTTGTCGCGACGCTTCCGTTCAACCTTGGTGTCGGCGGCGCCATGCGAACCGGATTTCGGTTCGCCCTCGATAACGGCTACTCCAACGTCGTGCAGTTGGACTCGGACGGACAGCACGATCCGGCCAGCATCCCGCGACTGCTGGATGGGCTCGCCGACGCCGATCTCGTTCTCGGCGCGCGATTCGCGGGCGAAGGCGAGTACCGTGTGCGAGGTCCCCGGCAGTGGGCGATGAAGGTGCTCGCCCTCTCGCTCAGTCGGACCGCGGGAACCACGCTCACTGACACCACGTCGGGCTTCCGCGCTGCCGGCCCCAAGGCGGTGACCCTGTTCGCACGGCACTATCCGGCGGAGTACCTCGGCGACACCATTGAGGCGCTCGCGATCGCCGCCCGCGCCGACTGTGTGATTGCGCAGGTACCGGTGTCAATGCGGGTCCGCAGCGCGGGCGTGCCCTCGCACCACCCCATCCGCGCCACGGTATATCTGTTGCGCGCCTGTATGGCTCTCGCGTTCCCGCTCGTGCGCTCCACTTCGTCCCTCCGCCTGGAAACGGCGCCCGAATGAACCCCACAAGCTACATCTTCGGTATCGCCTCCGCCGCAATCGTGCTGGTGGTCGTGATCACGCTGCTCCGCCGCCACCAGTTGCGCGAGCGGCACGCGGTGTGGTGGATCGTCGCAGGCACCCTCGCGCTCGTCATCGGAGTGTTCCCCAACACCCTCGTGTGGGCCGCGTCGCTCGTGGGGATCGAAGTGCCGATCAACCTCACCTTTTTCGTCAGCATCGGCACGCTCTTCCTTGTCTGCCTTCAGCACAGCGCCGAGCTGACCCGGCTTGAGGCGAAGACCCGCACTCTCGCCGAACGTGTTGCGCTCAACGATTTGCGACTGCGACTTGTCGAGGAGCAGCTGGCCGTCGAGGCAGCGAAACAGCGCGACCCGTGAGCTTCCGGCGCGCCTTCGGGGCTGCCTGGCTCCTCCTATTCCTCCTGTGCGGGGCATGGGCGATGGCGACGCCGGTCAGCGGCGCGCCGGATGAGCCATCCCACCTGATCAAGGCGGCATCAGTGGTTCGCGGGCAGTTCGTCGGTGAACCCTCTGACGTCGGCCACGTCGTACAGGTACCTCGCTGGATTGCGGCGACCGAGGGGAAGCCCTGCTTCGCCCATGATCCCGAGGCGAGCGCCGCGTGCACTGACCCGCCGCAGGGGGATCCCTCCGCCATCATCGACGGTGCGACGACCGCCGGTCTCTACAATCCGCTGTACTACGCGGTCGTCGGCTGGCCGTCCCTGCTCGCTCAGGATGAGAGCGGCATCTACGCCATGCGCCTGGTCAGCGCGGCGGCCAGCACGGCATTCCTTGCCCTCGGATTCGCCCTCGTGTCGGGATGGCGTCGCCCCGGCATCCCCCTGCTCGGCGTGGCCATTGTGATCACGCCGATGATCCTGTTCCTCGGCGGCAGCGTCAACCCGAACTCGCTCGAGATCGCGGGCGTGTTCGCGGCATTTGTCGCAATGCTCGATATCGTGTTGCACCCGAACTCGAACCGGCTCGGCTCCCGCGCGGCCATTGTGCTGGTATCGGCTGCGGTGGCGGTCAACACCAGGGGGCTCTCACCGCTGTGGGTCGCGGTCGCTCTCCTCAGCCCCCTCGTGCTGACCACACCGGGGCAGCTTGCCTCGCTGCTGCGCCGCACATCGGTCCGCGTCGCGATCGCCGGCGTCGCGGTATCGACCGCACTCGCGCTGATCTGGATTCGAGGATCGGGCTCGCTCGCCGCCGGCATCGACAGCCCGAGCGAGAACATTGTCTTCGAGCGGGTCGGGGAATCTCCGTTCAGCGGCTTTCTGACGACACTGGAACAGACATTCAGTCTCGGCCAGGGCATGATCGGTGTCTTCGGCTGGCTCGACACCCCCGCACCTGACATCGTCTACTTCGCCTGGTCGGTCGCCGTTGGCGGCGCGATGCTCGCCGCGCTCGTGCTGCTGCGCCGACGGCAACTCGTGCTTGTCCTCCTGCTGCTGGCCTGCGTGATCGTCGTGCCGGCCCTCATTCAGGCCGCCTACATCACCAGTGGCGGATTCATCTGGCAGGGCCGGTACACCCTTCCCGCCTATGTCTGCCTCGTCATTGCGATCGGCGCCGCGCTCGCCGACCGGCTCCCGCCGTTCGGCGGCCCGTCGATACGTCGGCTCGCTCTGATCGGCCTCGCCGTGTGGGCTGTGGGCCATTCCTATTCGTTCCTGTTCGCCCTCAAACGGTTCGGGGTCGGAACCGACCGAACCTGGGGTGACCTCGCGCTCCGCCCGGAGTGGGTGCCGCCCGGCGGCGTCCTCCTCTGGCCATCCGTGTTCATTGCGACGGTGACGGTGACTGCCGGCCTGATGGTGTGGCTCGTCAGCCAAGCCGGAGACCGCGCCGATGCCGCGCCAGGAGGAACCCGAGCTGCACGGCTGACCCCGCCACCGGCCCCGCGACGACGGCGATGACGACCCGCGTGAGGAGGTCGCCGGTGAGGGCGAAGCTCCCGATGGTGACCAGGGCGGCGACCACCCACCCGAGCGTGTACGCCCGGTGCATCCCCACCGCCAGCACTGCCGACCCGGTCACGATGAGTCCGCCGATCAGGGCCGACGACAACACGAGCACCGCATAGAACCATCCGGCAAGCTCGATCTGGCCGGGATAAAGCAGCTCGAACACCACAGGGCCGATGAGGGCCGCGACGAGGGCGAGGAGTGCCCCTCCGCCGAGGACTACCGCCTCGATCCGCCAGAGGGCCGGTGCCAGTCCGCCTCGCTGGTCACGGAACTTCACCAGCAGGTAGCTCTGCAGCGACATCACCACGACGATGACCGGAGCGCGGGTGATCATGACAGCGAGGAACAGCGCCGCGGCCAGTGCGCGCGGGGTGTCCCCTGCGGCGATGCCGATGACGACAGGGAGTCCGCTGACGAGCACGCCGATAGATGCGGCGGCGAGAATCGTCCTAGCCACGTTCCAGGTGAGGGCCCTCATCTCGACATCGAGCGCCGCGGCACCGACGACGCTACGCCGAATGCCGGGCCAGAGCACGACCAAGGTGAGGAGGAAGGGCACCGCGGCCGCCCAGGCCAGTGCCGCGGCGTCTGTCGTCACGCTGGCGACCGCGACGACGGCGATCAATCGGAGGAGCGCGTCGACGACGATCATCGCCGCGAGCTGCCACCAGCCGCTGAGCCCATAGAGGGTTCCGGCGAGTACCGCCACAAGGGCGTAGGACGAGGAGGCGACCGCAAGCGGCAGCACCAAGGCCCAGCCGCCGGTGGGGAATACGGTACTCACCCACAACGGCGCTGTCACGATCACGGTGGCGAACACGGCCGCCGAGAACACGAGCGCGAAGTTGCGAGCCGATCCGCGCTGCGGCCGATCGATGCTGACCGGCGCCGCCGCCCGCGCGACCTCCTGCTGAAGCCCTGACAGGGTTCCCACCACAAAATACATGGCGGCCCAGAACAGTCCAAAGGAATAGTAGGCGTCGAGCCCGATCTCACGGGGGACGAGCCAGATCACGAGGTAGCCAGCCGCCGCCGCGACACCCGTTGCCGCGATGATCAGGGACAGCCCCGACGGTTGCCTCAATTGACGCTCCCTCAACGCGCGCCGAAACGGCGACGCCACACCACACTATCGGCTGCGTGCCTGACGCCTCAGCTGCGCGGCCCCTCCGGAAGCGCAGAGATCGTGGCGCCGCTGACCTGAAGGATCCGGGGGGATGCTCCCCTCGTGATCGCGAGGAGCGAGTCCCAGTTCGAGACCAACCGCCGCTGTCCGTTCTGGATGTAGTACACGGTCGGGGAGTTCGCCGTCTTCACGAGCAGTTGCTCGAGCGGAGCCGCTGTCGACCGTCTGAGGAGCCCGCAGGTGCCGGGCTTCAGGTCGGCCCCGGTGAGTCCGGTCCCGGCTGTCGGGGCCACCTGGTGCAGCACGCCGGATGCCCCAAAGTGGGCGGCACCCCCACAATTGACGATCATGCCGAGCGGGGCGGGCGCGGCTGCGTACTGCGCGAGCATGGCCTCGCTCGCGTAACTCCAGCCGGTGACCCCGAACTCTGCCGGGGTGGCAAACGCCGCGATCGGGATCTTACGGTCGAGTCCGTCGATCAGGAAGATCGACCCGTTCGTCTGGGTACGGACGAGGGTGCCTGGGTTGAGGACCGCCTCGCCCTTCGGCAGCATCGCAAGGGGTTCGGCGGAGACGGCCGCGATCGCGGGCATTTTGCCGCCGTTGAGTGCGAGAAGAGAGGCGAAATTGCCGACCGGGTGCAGCTTGCCCGCCTTCGCAATGTGGACCACGGCGCTATTGGTCGCCTTGACGAAGATTGCGCCGTCGATCGTGGTCGCGCTCTTCACCGCGGTGGCGCAGCTGATGCTCGACAGGTCGGTCACGGGGAGCCCGGCCGCGTCACCGCTCGTCACCTGGCTCAGGCGCCCCGATCCGGCCATGAACAACTGGCCGTCGCAGCGCACGACCGAGGCGAGGCCCGCCGGCGCGGTCGGGTACGCGTCAACCACCGCAACGGGCTCCACCCGGTACCCATTCGAGCCCACGTCGCTCGCCGAGGCGAATGACGCGATCGGGATCTTGCGGTCCCACCCATCGACGAGGTAGACCTCGGGGCGGTCGGGAGACTTGAGAAGCGACATCGGTGCCGCGTACGAGCGCCCATCGGGGTAGAGCGCCGCGACCTCGGGCCGCATCGACGCGATATACGCCGGGCGACCTCCCGCGAAGGCGTCGAGCGCTTCGATCGTGCGGAACGAGACCTTCTTGCCGGCCTCCGCCAAATAGACGGTGGCGGCGGGCACAACCTGGAAATACTTCGTCGTCTCGGCCCCCACGGGGAACTTTGCGAATTGGGTCGGCGCGAGATTGATGGCGTCCGCGCAGGCGTAGCCGTACAGCGCCACGAGCTCGCAGCTGGGGAACCGGTGCAGCGCGCCGCTCTGTGCGAGCGAGACGGTTCCGGTCGCCGGGTCACGCACGACCTCGCTCGCCGGCTTACCCTCGGCGAAGCCCTTGAGGTACTCGGGGCTCACGATGCGGTAGCCGCCGAGCGGCGCGAGGGCAGTGTGCACGAGCGCCGACGGCACGTGATGCTTCGTCGCCCCGCTCAGCAGGAACAGGCGCGGATCAGCGGTCGTGCGGACGAAGTCGCTGCCTCCCTGGGTGCTGCCGAACCAGTCCGAGAAGATGCGCCAGAAGTTGCGGTTCCCATACGAGGAACACGAGTCACCCGTGCCGTACATGTTCGCGAGGGCGACACCGTTCGGACGGTAGGGGGTGTAGTTGTAGAGGCCAGCCGTGGCCTGGTTCTCGACGTAGACCGAGGTCGACCCGCATCCGGCGTTCGGGTGCCACTGGATCGCGTTCCACTGCCCGGCGCGGTAGCGGAAGCTCGTCGCGTACAGCTGGTAGGACTTGAACTGCCGCGCCGCGTTGTACACCTGGTTGAAGAACCCGTAGTAGAGCGAGTCGCACGGCGCGGTGTCGGGGCACCCATAGCCGGTGGCGATCTTGTAGCGGGTCGACGTCGGGCTCGATGCGGTCACGAGCCCCTGTTCCTTCTCGAGCAGCACGATCATCACCTGCGGGTTGACGCCGCAGGCCTTGCCGACCCAGTAGATGATCGCGGCCGCTGACATGAGGTTCTGCCCCTGCAGGGCGCCGCAGCGGGAATCTGCAGCGCGGGACGAGAACGAATCCTTGTAGTCCTTCAGGCAGGTGAACCCGGAGGCGCAGGAGGGGCGTTTCGCATTCAGGAACGACTGGATCTCCGCGATCGACATGGTGTTCGAGTCGTAGAACGTGGCGTCGCTGATGATGTTGCCCGCGTTGAAATCGCCCCCGACGGCTGCCGACGCGGGCGCCGGCCGCTCGGTGAGGCCGAGCAGGGTTCCGACCAGAACGGCGACCAGTGCGACGGCGCCGATCCGTCTCGTTGCGCGGCCCAGCCTGGTCGTCATCGTCATGATTCCCCTCCCGATCGCGACGGGAGAACGACTCCCCGACGACTTTCGATTCCACCCCAGAATCGGGCGACCGCTCAGACCCTCAGTGGGTAAGAACGGACGCCGAGTTTCATCCTAGGCCGGGTGCCCCCGGACCGGGGAGCAAACCGGCAACAAAAACTTCAGGCGGGCGGGGCCGATTCGTTTCTGGCGATAAGTCTGCGGTACGCGAAACGCCGCAAGCCGACGGGCACAAGCCTGTATCCACCCCTGACGAGAACGTTGCGGATGGCTTGCGGCCACGACGTGAAGCGCGCACGCCGGAGAGCCGCCTGGAGCCTGAGCTCGGCGCGCAGCTGCGCCCAGCCGCCCCTCCGCGCATACGCGCCGTCACCCACCCGGTACATGACGAGCGGCTCGGGCAGGTTGTCGACGCGCGCTCCGGCCTGGATCATCCGCGCGAAGAGGTAGTAGTCCTCCATCAGCCCCATATCGCGGTAGCCACCGGCCAACCGCACCGCAGAGCGCCGGTAGAGCACCGTCGGGTGGTTAAACGGGTCGTGAAACCGTGCGTAGCGACTGATCCGCTGCGTTCCGACCGGGGGCACCCGGCGTCCGACGATGGTGCCGATCTCGTCGACGAACTCGTACATTCCGGTGCCGACCAGATCGAGGCCGGTGGCGATGAGTTCGAGCTGGCGTTCGAATCTGGTCGGGAGGGAGATGTCGTCGGCGTCCATCCTGGCGATCAGGTCATGCGCGCAGGCGGCGAGCCCCGCCTCGAGCGCGGCGGCCAGCCCCCCGTTCTCCGGCAACTCGATCAATTCGATGGGAACAGGACTAGCGCTGACAAGCTCGGCGAGCGCGTCCGCCAACTCCCCGCCGATGGGCCCGTCGCGCACGATGACGATCTGGTCGGGGCGCACGGTCTGGTCGTGCACCGAGCTCCGGAACGCCCGGCGAAGATAGTCGGGCTTGTCTCCGCTGTAGACCGGCAGCAACAGCGAGAACGCCTCAGGCACCGCCGGGGTCGCTCTCGGGGATGCCGGCCTCGAAGCGGCCGACCGCGTCGGTGACGGCGCCGAGGCCGGAAAGCACCTCCGTGTTCGAGCGCGGCGGGCGCGACATGCCATCCTTCACGCCGCTCCGCAGCCCGCGGAACAGGGTCGTGCGGTCGGATGACTTTCGAATCGTTCTGGTCCAGTTTCGGAGTGTCGCGCCGGCGTAAAGTACCCGTTCGGCGCCGCTGAGGGCCGACGAGTACCGAAGGAGCCAGATCTTGTTGCGCACCTCGAAGTAGAAGCGGGCTCCGGGGTCGACGTCGGTCGAGCCGAAGGTCTTGGTGCGGTGCTCGACTGTGCTGCCCCGGCAGAGGTACCCTCGGCCGCTGCGGAGCAGGCGTGAGCTGAATTCGAAGTCGTCGTTCCAGAGGAAGTAATCAGCGATCGGGAGTCCTGCGCGTCGGATGGCGCTCGCCTCGATGAGGATGGAAACGAAGGACGCCGAGCGCACCGGGTAGCACTGAAAAGCACCCGCTCTCTCGACCGAACGTCGTGTCGCGAAGGGATGAACCCTCGGCGTGTTCATCGGGTGCGGACGCCCATCGATCCAGCGCACTGCCGAGGCGAGCACAACAGTTCCGGCGGGCGTGTGATCGCGCACGGAGAGGAGGGCGGCGAGCGCGCCGGGGTCGGGAACGGTGTCGTCGTCCATCAGCCAGACGAGGTCTGCGCCCTGTTCGGTGATCGCCTCAACGATGCCAACGGTGAACCCGCCGGCTCCCCCGGTGTTTCGCTCGAGCCTCAGGAGCGACACCTCGGGGAAACCCGCTGCGACCGCGTCACCCGACCCGTCGTCGGAGGCGTTGTCGACGACGACGATTGCATCGGGTCGCCGATCCTGCCTGGTCAGTGCCGCGAGTGTCTCGGTGACCAGCTCGCGTCGGTTGTAGGCGACAACGACGGCCACGACACGAGGGCTCACCTGAGCGCTCCCGGGGTGCGGCTGGGGCTCATCTGGGATCCATTCGGCGGCGCGTGGGCTGGTGATGCGGGAAAGGCGACAGTGGAACACCCTACCCCGTCGCGGCCGTCGGCCCGGGGAGAGGGGCCGCGGTCACCGTGCCGGGAGCCGCCACAGGGTGGCCTCGCCGCCGTCGTAGGCTGCCCGATCGACGGCCTCGAGATCCTCGCCGAATCGCTGTTCCCAGCCGTCGCCGCAGCCCGAGTCGGTCAGCATCCAGCCGATGCCGGCCGCCCTGAGGGTGTCGATGTCGACGTCGCCCTCGGCGCGATCGGCGAGAAAGGACTGGACCGCATCGCGCTCCTTGGGCCACGCCATGCCGAGGTTGTAGAACGCCACCGGGGCGCCGCTGTTGAGCTTCACGATCTGTGGATCGACGCAGGTGTCCATGCCGACCAGGTAGCCGGAGCCGTCGTCCGCGAGCCTCGCGAGGTCGGAGTGGGCGGCAGACCGCGAATCCGTGAAGACGAACACTCCGTGGATCTCATCGTCCTGATAGAACCTGATCCAATCCGTGGCTGACACTACGGCGATCACAGCGACGACTGCGGCAACGACGATAGTCCCGACCCGGAGTCGCCGCCGGGGGGCCTCGCTGTCGGCCCCGGCCTCGCCGGGCCCGGTCTCCTCTGGCCCGGCAAGGTCGATGACGGCGGTCACGAAGAGGGGCAGCAGGCCGACCGCGATGAGAAGGAAGCAGTCAATCCAGAGCCGGTACGGCTCCGCATTCGGGCCCCAGATGTCGTTTGTGGCCAAGATGAACCACGTGGTGGCCGCGCCGATCGGGTACGCGATCCAGAGCGGCCGGCGTCGGATGACTCCGGCGGCGGCGAGTGCGGCGAGCGGAAGCAACAGCACGACCGCGCCGAGCAGGCCAGGACCGGGCTCGACGCCGAGGTTCTGGTTGGACGCGACTCGATAGCTCAGGAAAGGGTCGCCGGATGCGATTCCGAGCACCGTGAACACGACCTGGGGCGCCGCCGCGAGAACGGCGATACCGAAGTAGGCGAGCACGATCGGACCCGCTCGGACCAGCAGCAGGACGAGCCCGGGAATGGCGGGGAGCAGCCCGAATACGAGCGACGGCAGCTGCCCGAAGCGGGCGAACACGAGCGGGCCCACAACGAAAAGGGTCGGGAGCAGAACTATCGAGAGCACCGTCGCAACGCGGTGCCGCCAGTGAACGAGCGCCCAGGACGCGGCAACCATCGAGGCGATGTAGACCGCGGCGAGAAACGAGTATGTCTGCACGTTGGCAAGTGCCCCGATGGCGGCCGCCGCGACAAGCGTGAGCGCGATTCGGCGCGTCGGAGCGGTGTCCCTCCCCCAGGCCAGAAGCAGCAGAAGTAGCGCCATGCCCGCAATCGACAGCGACGCGGCTTCCCCGTTGAGGGTGTGCAGCACGCCGAACGGCCCCCACAGCACCGCGTGCGAGCCCATCGAGGTGAACCAGCCCTCACCGTCGAGGAACGCGAAGGTGCCGAGCACGAAGGGCACTGGGGCGAGGAGCCCCGTGAGCGGGCGGCCGGTCATGATGATGAGTGTGACCCCGAGTGCCACGACCAACATCATCTGAATGACGAGACCGCCGATCTGCCACGCCGTGGGCGGATACAAGTCGAGAACCCTTGCGACCGTGCCGAGAAACAGATACCAGGCTCTCGGATAGAAGTTGGATCCGGTCTCGGTGAAGGGTTCCACTGCGGCGTAGTCGCCCATCGACGCGTTGGTCACCATGCTCAGATAGGACAGCTGGTCGAACGGATAATACGCGCGGAAGGTCGAGATCGACCACTCGGGGCGGAAGAAAAGCATTCCCGCCTGCGCGAAGAGGTGGATCACTGCAGCCGCACCCACCACCAGCGCCGAGAGCGCGATCCGGCCGCGCCTGATGCGCCGGGCGGGGTGGTGGGCTCGCGACATAGGATTCCAGTCTATGGGCACTTGCGGGAGCACCCGGTCCGGCGGAGGGCGGGTCAGCGCGCGAGCGACCCGGCCTGCATCGCGGCGATGATTGCCTGTGCTGTGACCTGGATTCCCACCGGCAGCGGCATCTGGTCGCGGCGGTCGAGGTCGGTCCAGACCACTGACCGCAGGCGCAGGTCGACCGCTTGGTAGCCCGCGGTCGGCGACATGCCCAGCATCACGTGTGGGCGGGCCTTGTGCAGTGCGGTGAAGTGCCCCAGCAGTGCGGCGATCGTGACCGCCTGATGGGACGCGAAGATCTTCGTGACGGACGCGTCGTCCCCGTGGACGAGGCGCTCGAGGGCGTCAACGACGAGACCGGCGCAATCGTCCGCGTAGATGTAGTCACGCACTGTTTCGAGCGGGACGTAGATCGACGCCGGCTGGGGTGAATAATTGGCCTTCGCGAGCTGGGTGATGAGTCCCTGTGACTTACCGATCGACTGCCCCGGCCCATAAAGGTTGGCGATCCGGCCGACAAGCACCTTCGTGCCCGTGGCGGCCCCGAATCCCACGACCATGGCCTCGGAGCGCAGCTTGGCGTGTCCGTAGGGGGCCAGCGGCCTGGGCGGGGTGTTCTCTGTAAACGGTGGAGCGTCGGCACCAGCGTAGACGCCTCCCGCCGACGAGGCGTAGAAGAACGACCCCGGCGGACCAGGATGGCGGGCGGTCGCCGCCGCGAGGATGTCGAGCACGCGCTGCAACTGGTCGCGCTCCCGCTCGAGCTGCACCGCGGTGCTCCCGGTCACGGCGACCCCCGCACACCAGACGACTGCCCAGGGGGAACCTGCCGCCGCTGCAAGGAGCGATTCGGTGCAGGCGCGGACGGCGTCGTCGAAGACCACGGCATTCGGCTCGGACCACGGCAGGGGATCGGTCTCAACGACAGTCCAGTCGGCCGCACCGACCATCCTCGCGGTGACCGCAGCCCCGAGCAGACCCCTGGCGCCCACCACCCACGCGTGGGTGGTGGTCACGGGGTCCGGCGCGCCGGCCTGCCCAGCGGGCCATCCAAGGGGTCGCGCACGATGAGGTACGGCGGCCTGCCCTGCGCCATCCCGACGGCGACCCCGATGTATTCGGCGATGACACCGAGCGAGAACAGCACCGCCCCAGAGCTGACCAGGACCGCGACGATCGTCGACGCCCAACCCTCCGGCACGTCGTTGCTGGTAAGCCTTCCGATCAGAATGACGATCGCGACGACCGCCGCAAGGATCAGGAAGACCGCGCCGACGGCGCTGACCAGCCGGAGCCCTCGCGTGCCGCTCGAGAGCACCATCTTCCAGAAGTGGGAGAACAGCCGACGCGCCGAGTAGCCGGACTGCCGATCCCCCTCGTCGCGGAGGCGGATCGGACAGGTGACGACATTGTGCGCGACCCAGCCGAGGGCGACGTCGAGGTAGACGCCGGACCCGGCATATGCCGCGACGCTGCGCCCGACGCCGCCGAGCATGAGCCGGTAGCTCTGGAAGATCTCCGCGTTCGACCCCGAGGCGAGCCGGTTGAGCACCCACTTCGCACCACTCGAGGCCGTGTTGCGCAGGTAGCCGTGGGAGGGCTTGTTCGTCGGGGCCGCGTAAACCACCGAGGCCTGACGGTCCATCGCCACGTCGAGCATCGACGCGATGTCCTGGGGGTCGTGCTGGCCGTCCTCGTCGAGCGTGACGATCCAGTCGCCCCCGGACGATGCCATACCGGCGAGGGTGGCGGCGTGCTGCCCATAGTTCTTGCTGAGCCAGACCAAGCGGACAAACTCGTATTTGCCGGCGATGTCCCGCATGACCGCCGCCGAGTTGTCCCGGCCGTTGTCGAAAACCAGGAGTACCTCACTCACCACGAAGCTGTGGCCGGACTTGCTGTAGGACGGCCGGGTGAGGGACTCGATCTCGGCCAGGAGCGACGGCAGCGTGCGCTCCCCCTGGTACACGGGCACGACGATCGAGATGCTGTGGTCTGCGACCGGCGCATCACCCACTTGCGAACTCACAGTCGCCGACTTTACCACGGGCGGCGCTGACGGCCCCGGGCGCTGAGCCGACATCACGCGACGTTGGCTTTCGTCTTCGACATGCGCCTGCCGAGGTAGAGGTAGGTGAGTCGGCGGGCGAGGGCCATCGCCCGCGCCGTGAGGTTGCCGACGACCACGTCGGCACGGCTGACGATGTCGGGGTGCACCTCGTGCATCCACTGGTGGAAGGCGGAGGCGGCCTGGTGTTGGCTCCCCGCCAGCCGAACGCTCCATTGACTGTCGGACACTCGGAATCCGGCGAGCGCCCCGGAGCCGACACCGATGACATCTCCGCGGAGCAGCACTCGGGCGTAGGTGGTCTCGTCGATGAGGTAGGGCCAGCGGTCGTCCCACCAGCCGATCGCCTCGAGATCGCGCCGGCGCAAAAGTACGCAGCCCGGTTCACCGAAGATGTTGGTTCCCGCGCGCACCGTCTTGCGCACGGCGAGCCCGCCGTCGCTCACCCCGGACAGCCCCGCGAGTCCCCTGGCCCGGATGATCGGCGCGCTGTTCGCGTCGACGATGTCGCGCTTCGAGGCGGCGAGGACCGCGGTCGGAGCGGCGTCGAGCGCTGCAACCTGCTGGGCGAGGATCTCCGGATAGAGCAAGTCGTCGCCGCAGACGAGCTTGATGTACTCGCCGGTCGCCTCTTGGCTCACCCGGTTCCAGTTGCGAAGTGCGCCGCCCCCAGCCTCCGTCTTCAGCAGACGGAACCGGGGGTCGCCGGCGAAGCCCTGCATGACCTCCCAGGTTGCGTCGGTCGACGAGTGGTCGGAGATGATCACCTCGAAGTCCTGAAAGGTCTGGGCGAGCACCGACCCGACCGTCTCGGCGAGGTAGTCGGCGTTGTTGTAGGCGGGGATGACGATCGAAACCTTCGGAGTCACGGGATCTGCCTCCTCAGGCGTCGGGGTCGGGAGTGCTGCCGGCTCGTCCTGCAGCGGTGTCTTGCGTCGGAACGAGAAGTCGCGGTGCCCGAAGAAGCTGATCATCGCAGTGACGAAGACGATGAGCGCTTGCGCGGTGATCGGGGGCAGCCCCGCGAGCTCGACGAGAATCGGCAGGAGCACGAAATTGACGCCAAGCGAGGTGAGATAGACCAGTTCAAAGCGGGCGAGGTCTCCGAAGAAGTTACCGCGCACCTTGAATACGAAGGTGCGATAGAGGAAGAAAGCGCAGATGACGCTGAACACGTGGGCGAAGACGAGGGTCACGAGGTAGCCGTAGACCACGCCGATGGTGAGCTCGAAGAAGACGAAGAAGCCGAAGCCGATTGCCGTGTTCGCGGCGCCGACCATGAGGAACGCGACTTTCTGATTCCTGATCAGGCGGAACAGGGGGCCGGGCGCGCCGCTCATTCCGGCCGGCGGCTGGGTGGATTCTGCTTCCACCTCAGGCACGCATCCGATTCACGGCGTCTTTCGAGCCGCCGTCGAAAACCAGCGTGCCGCCGGAGATGAGGATGCCGCGGTCGCATAGGCCAGAGACCATGTCCAGGTCGTGGCTGACGACGACGAGCGTCTTTCCGGCCAGGTGGAGCTCGCGGATCTTCGCGAGACACTTGCGCTGGAACGGCTCGTCTCCGACGGACAGGATCTCGTCGATGAGCAAGATGTCGACCTCGGTGTGGATCGCGACCGAGAAGGCGAGCCGCAGGAACATGCCCGACGAGTAGTGCTTCACCTCGGTGTCGATGAACTTCTCGATCTCGGAGAACTCGACGATCTCAGCGAATCGCGCCTCGGTCTCCTTCGCCGTCATCCCGAGGATCGCGGCATTCAGATAGATGTTCTCGCGGCCGGACAGATCTGGGTGGAACCCAGCCCCCACCTCGATGAGCCCCGCGATGCGGCCCCGCGTGAGCACCTCGCCGGAGTCGGGCTGAAGCACCCCGGCGATGAGCTTGAGCAGCGTCGACTTGCCGGATCCGTTGAACCCGAGCAGCGCCACCGACTCGCCCGCGGCGATCTCGAAGCTGACATTTTCGAGCGCGTTGAACGAGGTGGCGAGAGGCCTGCGCCGAACGGCCGCGATGAACGTCTCCTTGAGGGAGTGCGTGTGGCGGAGCAGGAAGCGCTTGCTGACGTTCTCCACGATCACCCGCCGCGACTCCTGGACGCCGTTAGAGGTCTTGGGCAAAACGCCCCTCCAGCCTTTTGAACACCAGCTGGCCGAGCACCAGCGTGAGTAGCGCCGTGCCGAGCGCTATGGCCCCGTACAGGAACAGGTCTTCGGGGACGGATCCCTCGCCGCCCGTTGTGGGATACCAGAATCCGGCGTGGAACAGTTCCACAGCGGAGGTGATCGGATTCAACCGGTAGAGGACGACGAGCCATTCCGGGAGCACCTGTTGCACCTGAGTGAACGGGTAGAGCACCGGTGAGGCCCACACGACGACCATCACGATGAGGTCGACGAGGTTCTGGGAGTCGCGGAACGAGACATTGGCAGCGCCGAACAGCATCCCGAGCCCGATTGCGAGAATGACCACAATGGCAATCGCGAGGAGGATGCCGAGCACCTGGAGCGGAACCGGGGCCCAGCCGACGACGAGGCACACGGCCAAGAGAATGGCGACCTGGGGCAGGAAGTTCACGAGCGCGACGATCGTGGAGGCCACCGGGAAGAGCTCCCTCGGGAGGTAGATCTTCTTAATCAGCGCGCCGTTGTCGACCAGCGATCTGGTCGAGTTCGAGAATGCCTCGACGTAAAGATTGATGAGAATGATGCCCGAGAACAGGTAGATCGGATAGTTGACCTGCGACTGATTGAGCTGGAGGAAGATCCCGAGGGCCACGAAGAACACGGCGAACTGTGCGGCGGGTTTGACGTACGACCACGCCCAGCCGAGGACCGAGCCGCGATAGCGGACCTGCACCTCTTTGCGCACAAGCAGTGAGAGCAGGTACCGGCGCTCGACGACATCCGCGAGCCCGCCGCCCTTTCCCGGTCGCACGAACGCTCCAACGCTCCGTGCAGACATTTCCGACAAGACGTGATCCTTTGCATTCGGGAGTGGACCGGGATGTGGGGGCGGCAGCCTCTGCTTCACACGGCAGTCCAGACGATCTTAGCCGTGCGCTCAGCGGGCCGGCCGGTACGGCGGAGCGCCGAGACGGCCCGCGCAGACTGTTCCGGTACTCTAACGGTTGCGGATTAGCGAGGCGTCCGCACCTAAGCAGAGGGTAGTGAATGGTAAACGCCGATGTTGTGATCGTTGGATCCGGCTTCTTTGGACTGACGGTGGCGGAGCGGATCGTCAACGAACTCGGTCTGAAGGTCACCGTCATCGACCGCCGGTCGCATATCGGTGGCAATGCCTACAGCGAGGTCGAGCCGACAACGGGGATCGAGGTCCACAAGTACGGCGCCCACCTCTTCCACACCTCGAACGAGAAGGTCTGGGAGTATGCGAACCGGTTCACCGAGTTCACGTCCTACGAGCACCGCGTCTACACGCATCACAACGGCGAGATCTACCCGCTCCCCATCAACCTCGGCACCATCAACCAGTTCTTCCGCTCGGCAATGTCGCCGCAGGAAGCGCGGGCCCACATCGCTGAGCTGGCAAGCGAGTTCCGCGTCGATGAGGCGACGAACCTCGAGGAGCGGGCAATCGCCCTCATCGGGAGGCCGCTCTATGAGGCGTTCATCCGCGACTACACCGCCAAGCAGTGGCAGACGAAGCCGACCGAGCTCCCGGCCGAGGTCATCAGCCGGCTTCCGGTGCGCTACACCTACGACAACCGCTACTTCAGCGACACCCACGAGGGCCTTCCGAAAGGCGGCTACACGGCCTGGCTCGAGAAGATGGCGGACCACCCGAACATCGACGTGCGGCTCGGGGTCGACTTCTTCGATGAGAGCCAGGAGATCAACAAGGCGGCACTGTTGGGCACGGTGCCAATCGTCTACACCGGGCCGCTGGACCGCTACTTCGACTTCGTCCAGGGCGAGCTCGGCTGGCGCACCCTCGACTTCGAGCAGGAGGTGCTTCCCGTCGGCGACTATCAGGGCACATCGGTCATGAACTACGCCGACGAGAGCGCCGACTACACCCGCATCCACGAATTCCGTCACTTCCACCCCGAGCGCGACTATCCTCGCGACAGGACCGTCATCATGCGCGAGTTCTCCCGCTTCGCGACGAAGGACGACGAGCCGTACTACCCGGTCAACACCGCCGCCGACCGGGAGAAGCTCCTCGCCTACCGCGCCCTCCAGGGCGCCGAGACCGACGTGTTCTTCGGAGGCCGGCTCGGCACCTACCAGTACCTCGACATGCACATGGCCATCGGGGCGGCGTTGACGATGTACGAGAACAAGCTGAAGCCTCGCTTGTCCGCGGGGAGCGCAGGAAACCCGTGATCGGACAGCTTCTTGGGCGGCCGGTCTTCTTTGTACCGGCCGGCGACGGCGGCATCCCCGACTGGCTGATGGAGCTGAGCGAGCGCAATCGCCTGCTCCTTCTCGGCGCGGCCAACTTCCACGCCCTGCAAAACCAGGGCGCAGCGCTCACCCTCAAGGTGTACGTCGGCGACCCAACGGCGCCGCCGCGCTTCACGGACCTCGGCACGAGGACAGGCGACCTCGGCGAGAGCGCCGTCCTCGTCGGAGCGCTCGAGCTGCGCAGCCTCGCCGACGGGGAGCGCTCGCTACCGCCCATCGACCCATCGACCGGGTCGCCGTTCATCGAGACCGGCATCCGCCACATCCTGCTCGCGGGCGACGACGAGGGATCGCTCGAGATCGAGCGACACATCTCGCCCTATTGGCGAATGCGCCGGGACCTGGAGCGGTCGTTCCCCAACGGTTACGACTCGGTCCGCCAGTTCGTGCTGAGCAGGCGCGAGCGGAAGCTTCAGAACGACGTCATCGCCCGGGTCGACCACGCCCCAGAGGACGAGGCGAACCTGGCCGCCCAGCCCGCCGCGGAATGGGCCCGCGGTGCGGCCATCTTCGGGTTGCACTGGCTCGAGATCGGCGGCGCCGAGCGCTGGGCTATCGAGACCGTGAAGCTTGCCGCCGAAGCCGGGCTGCTCCCCATCATCATCACCGATCGTGAGTCGCAGCACGACTGGGTCACGCGCCCGGAACTTGCCAGCGCCGTCGTGCTCCCGCTGACCCATCCAACCGGCGACGACGACGACTCTCAGAATCTCCTCCGCGCGATCCTCGAGAACGTCGACGTCCGCGGCGTCTACCTGCATCACTGCCAGTGGCTCTACGACCGTCTCCCGTGGATCAGACACAGCCGCCCGGAAGTGCCAGTCGTCGACTCGCTCCACATCATCGAGTATGCCGGCGGCGGCTATCCGGCCGTCGGTGCCCGCTTCGACAACTACATCGACAGCCACCACGTCATCTCCCCGCAGCTCGCGACCTGGCTTCACGAAGTGCAGCGCGTCGCCGAGTCGAAGATCGTGCTCGCGCCTCTCGTCGAGCTCACGAGCGACCAGACCGGCGGGACCTTCGCGCCTCGAGCGTCGGCCGACGCGCTCACGATCTCGTTCATCGGCCGGTTCGTGCGGCAGAAGCGGCCCTATCTGTTCCTCCGCCTCGTCAAGGAACTTGCGGCGTCGAGTCCTGTGCCGATCAGGGCGATCATGCAGGGCGGTGGCGAGCTCGACTCCGTCGTCGCGAAGCTCATCGACCGGCTAGACCTCGGCTCGGTCGTCGAGCTACGGGCGCACGATAGCGACGTGGACAGCACCCTCGACGATTCCGACGTGCTCGTAGTCAGCTCTCAGAATGAGGGGCTCACCCTCACTACCCTCGAGGCGATCGCGCGCGGAATCCCGGTGCTGTCCACCGACGTTGGTTCGCAGAACACCCTTATCGGCGGCGAGAGCCTGGTGCCGCGCGCGCCGGGGCCGTTTATCGAGCAGGCGGTGGCCACGATTATCCGTTTCGCCGTGGACGACGACCGGCGCCGCGACGCCTGGACCGAGCAAATGACCAAGGCACGACAATTTTCCGACTTGCCGCAGGCGAGCGAATGGGCACAGGGGGTCCTTGAATCATGGACAAAGTAGCTGCGGTCGTTGTGACCTTCAACCGACTCGAGAAGCTCAAGACGGTGCTCGCCGCGATCGAGGCCCAGACGGCGCCGCCGACATGGATCGTCGTGGTGGACAACGCGTCGACCGATGGCACCGGCGAGTACCTCCGAAACCGCGAGTCGACGCTGACGCTCGACGTGGTGAGCCTTGCGACGAATACCGGCGGCGCGGGAGGATTCTCGACCGGGATGGAGCGCGGCCACGCGCTCGGCGCCGACTTCGTGTGGGTCATGGACGACGACTGCTATGCGGCACCCACCGCCCTCGGTCTTCTCCAGACCGGCTTCGCGGATGCCGTCGCCGAGCTGGGACCGGACGTGCCGTTTTCCTGTTCGGTCGTCAAGTTCGTCGACGGGAACATCTGCGAGATGAACAACCCGGCTCCGACCTGGGACTGGGGCCGCCTTCTCGTCAAGGGACGCAACAGCGTCATGGTCAAGTCGTGTTCCTTCGTTTCGGTGCTCATCCCCCGTTGGGCGCTCGAGAAGCATGGGCTTCCGTTCTCCGAGTACTTCATCTGGTTCGACGACCACGAGTACACCCTGCGGCTCACGCGCACCTGCCCCGGCGTGCAGGTGCTCGACAGCCTGGTCGTGCACGACATGGGGGTCAACCAGGGCGTCAACTTCGCCGGCATCGACGCGAGCAACGCGTGGAAGTTTGAGTACGGAGTGCGGAACGAGGCGTCCTACCGGCGCCACCACGAGGGGCTCCCGGCGTTCGCACTGTTCGCCGCGCGAGTGATCGTCATGATGCGCCGCGGGCGGGTGCCGCGCACGCTGCGCTGGACAATGGTCAAGAAGATCGTCGAGGGATTCCGCTTCAACCCGAAGGTGCGCTACCCGGCCGCCGCGGGCAGCCGAGTGTGACTGGAGTCGTGGTGCCCGACGCGGGGGTAGCTCCGCGCAAGGTGCGACAGGTGCATGCCCTCACCGGAGTGAGGATAATCGCTGCGCTCTGGGTCGTGCTGTTCCACCTCCGCGGCAACCTCGCGGCCGAATTCCCCGAGGTCACGCGCGTCATCGGCCCAGTCATCAATCATGGCGAGCTTGGAGTCGACCTCTTCTTCGCCCTCAGCGGATACGTGCTCGCACTCAACTACGGCCGCCGGATGGGACTCCGGCTCGAGCGCGGGGCGACGATCCGGTTCTGGTGGGCGCGCATCGCGCGGGTCTGGCCCGCCTACATGTTCATGCTCATCTTCGTCACCGTCTGGCATGGGGTTCTGCTCGCCCGTGACGTGCCTGACCCCGTCGCCGTGCGCGACTACAGCGTGACGAGCTTCATCAGGCAAGCGCTCCTGATCGTGCAGTGGACAGAGTCAGACTCCGACCGGCTGGCGTGGAACGGCCCGGCCTGGTCGGTCTCCGCGGAGGCGCTCGCCTATCTCTTGTTCCCGGTCATCATTCTCGCTGTCTTCCGCTTCAACCGGGTCTTCTCCACTCGCACCCTCGTGGCCGCCGCCCTGCTCTCCCTGTTCCCCGTCGTGTTCTTCTCCTACGTGCTCGGCCTCTACGCGCCGTGGATGTGGGCACTTCGGATCCTCTGCGCTTTCATCGCCGGGGCACTCGCTTTTTATATCGTCGAGCGTTTCCCCGACTCCGCCAGAACTCGCGGCATCGCGAGCCACATCGCGCTCGTCGCCATCCTCGGGGTGATCGTCGGCTGCGTCGTGCTCGACCTCACCGGACGCTCGCGCTATATCGGCCTGCTCATCCCGATTCTCGTGATTGTTGTCGGTGCGCTCGGAGTCGCGGATCGCCACATCGCGAAGATTCTCGGGACCCGCATCATGGTCATTGGCGGTATGGCCTCCTACAGCGTCTATCTCGTCCACATGCCGCTCATCGAGATCTTCTGGTTCGCGCAGAACAACTGGCCGAACGCGCTCGGGCAGGGCGCCATCGGCTCGAAGATCGGATTCGTTCTGCTGCCGCTCATCGTTGTCGCGGCCGGATATCTGCTCTGGCGCTTCTGCGAGGAACCCTCCCGGCGCAAGCTCCGATCCATGTCGGTGCAGAACATTCCCGAACGCGCTGTCGACGACCCGTCGATCCACCGCACCTCGCCGGAGCTACCGGTCATCCCGGCTGCGGGCCCCGCCACAGAGGCGGACAGGGCGGCGAGCTGACCGCTCGCTACACGGTCGCGCCGTCGCGCGCGCCACGGCGTGTGCGGGACCGCCACCAATGAAGCGCGCCCCATGTGACTGCGAGCAGCCCCGCGAGCAGGATCGAGCCGATCTCCAAAGACCAGCCGGGCGGATCGAATCGCACGGTCACCGTGTCGCCGACGTTCACATCGTCCAGGCTGACCGTGAGCAGGTAGTCGCGCAGCGAATCCGTGAGCTCCGCCCCGCTCACCGTGTAGCCCGGCCAGTCGATCCTGCCGAGTACGACCTCTCCCCCGCCCTCCGGGACGGAGGTCACGGTGAAGACCACTTCGCGGTTCTCATTGGACACCAGCTCGACACTGGTGCCCTCCGAGGTCCACACCGGGGCGCCGACGTCGCCAAGCGGCTCGTTCCTCGTCCACAACACCGAGTCCTCGCCGACATCGGCGAGCACCCAGCCCTCGGGCACTTCCTCGTCGAGCAATCGAGACACGCCGGCATCCTCCGGGGTGCGCACGAGCTGCACCGAGTCGACCCGGAGCAGATCGGCGATCGGCAGCGATGTGGTCGGATCGATCTCGAACA
>Ga0335397_10003527_pt1 | contig 20878 bp, 19 predicted proteins | sample MAT04_FD_205740 | JGI IMG/M metagenome (GOLD analysis project Ga0335397, IMG submission 205740) | Freshwater microbial communities from Lake Fryxell liftoff mats and glacier meltwater in Antarctica - MAT-04 (spades assembly) (version 2) ... | reverse complement strand
TTTCTAAACCAATGTTTTTTGTGATGGAACTCTTTTCTAAAATGGCCGCAGCGTGTACTTCTTCCACAAAAAATGAACGATGTAAACCTTCAGTTTGGTTCACCGGAATATTTTCATCGTACAAAATCAAATACTGGGAACGCTGTGTATAATCTTTTGCTCCGGGATTTGGATTTGCATTCACTTTTATTTTAAATGGATGTGAGGAACGGAATTGAAATGTTCCAAATGGCGTTGAAGCTACCAGTAAGGTATCATGAAAATTCGGAAGATCTTTTATGTCTTTTTGATTATGGCTACTCCAGGTGGCTTGGTTTAAAAACGGCAGCCAAATTTTTGCGTACACAATATCAGCAACGGCCTGTTCTTCCAAGTTCCATTTGCAATCAATAAATGTGTTGGTAGTGTTGTTAGTTTTTTCAAGACTGTAAGTGCCGCTTACAGCAGTGTTTTCACTTCCAATCAATAGCACATCTTTTTCCAATTGAGTTGAATCTACGTCCTGTTCCCACCAGGTAAAGTAATAATGGTGATTGTTTCGCTTTGGCGTAAGAAAATTAATTTCAGAACCACTTATCCATGTTAGGTTATTTGTTGTTACAAATAATCCTTTTTTAGGCACAAGCGTTGAGGTGGTTTGTGCTGCTGAAAAAAATGGTAGAAAAATAAAAAAGATGAATCGTTTTAAAAATGAATAAACCTTTTCTTTATTGATATACATTGATGATAAGTTTTCCGCCTTGTAGCAATTGCTGATGTGTAATCTTCGCAATTGGTATTTTCTTTCCATTAAATTCTATGGAGGCAATGCCTTCCTTTCCACCCTGATTCAGTTTGTTTACTTGAAGCCGCAATTGTTTTTTATTTGGCAAAAGTATTGTAGCCTTTTCTACAAGAGGATAACCAAAAACATATTCTCCGCTGGCCGGGTTCATAGGATACATGCCGAGGCTGCTCCAAATATACCAGGCACTCATCTGTCCGCAATCATCATTGCCACTCAATCCGTCAGGACCGGTTTTATAAATACTGTCGGTAACTAATTTAATCCATTTAGCTGCTTTTTCGGGATGGCCCAATGCGGTGTACATATAGATAATGTGGTGACTTGGCTCATTGCCATGTGCATACTGGCCAATTAATCCGCTAACATCTGCCGAAACATTTTCTCCATGCAATTCGGAAGGTGCTGTAAACAGTTCATCTATTTTCTTTACTAAATTTTCTTTTCCTCCGTATAGTTTGGCCAATCCGTTTACATCATGCGGCACAAAAAAACTGTGTTGCCATGCTGTGCCTTCTACATATTGCCCTTCAAACCCGTGCTCAGATAATAGGGGATCGAATGGTTCAATAAATTTACCGAGGCTGTCTTTTGCTCTCATGAAACCGGTGCCGGCATCAAAAAGCTTTTTATAACTTGCTGCTCTTTTCATAAAAAGCGTATAGTCATCCTTCTTGCCCATTTTTTTTGCTACCTGTGCGATGCACCAATCATCATAAGCATATTCAAGTGTCGTAGTTACACTCCAGCCATGTTTATCCTGCGGCAAATAACCAAAGCGGATATAATCTGGTGTGCCACGCTGGTTTTGAAAAGCACTTTTACGCATGGCAGTATATGCAACATTGTAATCAAACCCTTTAATGCCTTTTAACATCGCATCGGCAATAATGGGAATACTATGGTAGCCCGTCATGGTATTGGCTTCCCAGGTACTAAGGTCCCAAACAGGTAGCAAGCCATTATCTTTATACAATTGCAGCATGCTGTTAATCATATCCGGCAGGCGTTGGGTTTGTGTAATGGTAAACAAAGGATTTAAAGCACGGAAAACATCCCATTGCGAAAACACGGTGTATTTATTTTTCCCTTTGGTAAAAGTCAATTTCTTATCATCATGTGTTTGATATTCCCCGTCGGCATCACTATTCACAACCGGTGCCATGCAGGTGTGATATAAGGAGGTATAAAATTTTGTGGCCAGTTCTTTATCGTTGCTGTTGATTTTTATTTTTTTCAATTCTTTTTCCCACAGCGCTTCTCCATTTTTTGCCACTGCATCAAAACTTGGAGTGGCTGATTTTTTAAGTTCTAACAATGCCTTATCTGTACTTACCGTACTGATAGAAACATTAACCAATAAGGGTTTGGCGGTATTATACTGCAAGGCTATTTTTACCTGTGCTCCTGCTGCTTTATTTTTTAGGCGAATAGAGTCATCAATAAACACATAATTTTTTACCGGCGCAGAAAACCTTGCAGCAAAATATACTTTTTGTCCTTTTGCCCACCCGGTACTGTAGCGATAGCCCACCAAAGTATACTCATCTTTTAACTCCAGCATACCTGCTGTGCTTTTATCCCAGTTAATGGCAAAGCCCATATCAAATCGTAACCATCCATTGGCACCGGGAAATGTATATTGATGAAAACCGGTTCGCTCTGATGCTGTTAATTCACACACAACCTTATTATCTAATTGTACTTTATAATAGCCTGGTTTGGCGCTTTCGTTGCTGTGGGAAAATGGGATTTTGATCTTTGAATTTCTTATTTGCGAAGTATCCGTAAGTGGTAACACAGAAATGTCGCACCAATCGCCAATACCTGTGCCACTCAGGTGCGTATGACTAAATCCTGCGATGGTTTTGCTACTGTAATGATAGCCGCTGCACCAGTCCCATCCTTCATCTCCATTATCAGGGCTTAATTGTACCATTCCAAAAGGCACGGTAGCACCCGGATAAACATGGCCGTGCCCACCCGTTCCCAGGAAAGGGTCTACAAACTTTGTGAGCTGCTGTGCATTTAAAATATAGTTAGAGCAAAGAATAGGAACGAGCAGCAAAAGTTTTTTCATAACTATATAAATTCAAAATTCAAAATTCTCCCCATAGCTATCGGGATCACAAATCACAAATCACACATCACACATCACACATCACAAATCACAAATCACACATCACAAATCATTTGATAAAAGGATATTGCCCCTGGAACCAGGACGTTTTATCTTTTACACCTTCATAAAAAAAGAAACATTCACCTTTAAATCCATTCAACCTGTTTTTAGCAATCATTTCACTCATGAATGCATCGCTTTGAATAGTGCTGCCCGATTTTACCAATACACCGGGATAAAAAGGAACCGCAGGATTTCTGTAATAACCTTTTTGTTGCACTAAGCTGGCATTGTATGCAGCGATATCGTAACGGTAACATTGCGGTATAACTGCATCTATATAAGCGCTATCTACCCAGGTAGGCCAATCCTGCAAGTATTCTGTATATCCAAATGGGTATGGGCTTGGCGACATTGTAAATTGAATGGTTGGTTTAATAGCTTTTACTTCATTGCGCAATCGTTTTACAAAAGCGGTTAACTTTTTTGCACGCCATGCAAGCCAGCCTGCATCGGTAGCACTTGCGGGTGGTGATGCACCGGCATTTTCCGACTGGTATAAAGTGGTTGTGTAAGTATCGTACCCGCCAGTATTAGGCATTGCCGGCAGCCGGTCGTCCCCTTGCACGCCATCTACATTGTAATTAGTTGTTACTTCTTTAAAAAGGTTAATCATGTATTGCTGCACTTCGGGGTGAATGCCATTTAGCCAGTCGAAACCATTTTTAATTACAAGATTTCCGTTAATGTCTTTTGCTGCCCAGCTTGGTTTTGCAGCTACTATTGCACCTCCATTGGCCGAATAAGAAGATGAAAAACCATATTCAAACCAGGCATGCACTTTTATACCTACGGCATGCGCTTCGTCAATCATTTCCTGTAAAGGATCTCTGCCTGCAAATGATTCCCTGATACGGATGCCAATTAAATTTTGCATGACTGTGCTTGGATAGCAAGTTCTGCCATTGTTATATACAACTATAAAAATATTGTTTATGTTATTTGCCTTGCATACTTGCACGCATGCCTTAATATTATCCCTGCTGTCCATTGCAGTGCTTGCTGCTGTAGTAACCCATGCGCCCCTTAATGCGTTAGGGTCCCAAACCGGAACTGGTGGTGGCGGTGGCGGTGGCGGAGTTACAGGTCCAGTGGTTCCTCCTCCTTTTTTACAGGAAAGGCTAGTAAGTAAAACCAGGATAATCAGGAGCCTGTTTAGTTTAAAATACTTGTTGTGTATCATCATGCGCTAATTTTATGGCTGAATAATGAACTACGAACTTAATTAAATATTTTTACATTTATGCATTAGTTATTAAAAAAATTAATTAACTTTTGCGTTTATTACCATTTCTTACAAAAAAACGTTTGCGTGCAAGATCAAAACACTAAAAAAAGGCATCCGGCTTCGTGGATTCCTACTACATGGTTTGCCATGGGTTTGCCATTTGTTGCCCTTGCGGCTGCAACCTCTATCATGTATAAAAACATGGGCATTTCCAATTCTCAGATAGCCTTATGGACTTCGCTCATTATGCTTCCATGGACGTTGAAGCCATTGTGGGGTCCTTTTTTGGAAATGTTTAAAACAAAGAAATTCTTTGTTTATACCTCCCAGATTTTTACAGGTGTTTTATTTGGCCTCGTTGCACTTAGTCTTCATGCAGACTATTTTTTCGCCATTTCTATAAGCATTTTGGCAATCATAGCTATTAGTGGTGCTACACACGACATGGCTGCTGATGGGATTTACCTGAATGAACTTACAGAAAAATTGCAGGCAAAGTACGTTGGCTGGCAGGGAGCTTTTTACAATATTGCAAAGGTATTTTCAGGAGGGGTTTTAGTTTATTTTGCCGGAGAATTAGAAAAAAAGATGGGCATTGTAAATGCATGGTCAATTGTAATGTTGCTTTACGGGGTTATTATGTTAGTCTTAGGATTGTACAACATGAAAGCGCTGCCCAGCGGCGGAGCATCTAAAAATGTACATTCATTTAAGGAAGGCATGGATACCCTAAAAGATGTAGTGAAAACATTTTTTCAAAAGAAAAATATATGGTTTAGCCTTTGCTTTATTGTGTTATACCGGTTTGCCGAAGGACAGGCAATTAAAATAACGCCGCTTTTTTTTAAAGCAGCAAGAGCAGAAGGAGGTTTGGGATTATCTACTTCGCAGATTGGTGTATTGTACGGCGTTTTTGGAGCGCTTGCATTTGTACTCGGTTCTATTGCTGCAGGCTATTTTGTTTCCAATAAAGGATTATCAAGAAAAACATTACTCATACTTTGTGCCTTCTTCAATATTCCTTTTGCAGCATATACATTTTTAGCCATTACACTTCCCCAAAATTTATATATTATTGGAGGTGCGGTGGCTATAGAATACTTTGGGTATGGGTTTGGGTTTGTTGGCCTCATCCTTTTTATTATGCAACAGATAGCCCCCGGCAAATATAAAATGGCACATTATGCTTTTGGCAGTGGGTTGATGAATTTAGGATTTATGATCCCATCCATGATTAGTGGGTTTTTAAGTGATTACCTTGGTTATAAAGAGTTTTTTATCTGGGTATTAATTTCTACCATACCTGCATTTCTGATTACCTGGCTGGTGCCATTGAATAAACAAAACGATGAACCTGGCTCCGTGGAAGTACAGGCAGTTTAAATTATTTAGTATGATTTTGAGACGAGCTATATTTTTCATTTTTGTTTCTTTGCTTTGCAGTTTATCTGTAAATGCGCAAGACAAAGTAGACACTACTTATATGTCTACTTATTATGTGCAGAAAGTAACCTTATTTCGTTTACTGCCCAATACTAAAAAGGAAATTATATTTCTTGGAAACAGCATTACAGATATAGGAGAATGGGCAGAAATATGGAAAAATAAAAAAGTAAAAAACAGGGGCATATCCGGCGATAATACTTTTGGCGTATTAGCAAGATTAGACGAAGTGCTTTCTTCGGCCCCATCAAAAATATTTATCATGATAGGGATAAACGATATTGCCAGGGAAACACCGGACAGTATCATTATCAGTAATTATAAAAAGATACTAAAAAGTATACAGGCGCAGTCGCCGTCAACCAAAATATTTGTGCAAAGTATCTTGCCTACCAACGATGAGTTTACAGAATTTAAAAGGCATCAAAATAAAACAGTACATATTATTGCCATCAACAATTTACTTGAGCAATATTGTGTAGAAAATAAAATAACCTATGTTGATTTATACTCTTCTTTTTTAGATCAGGATAAAAAATTAAATAGACAGTATACCAATGATGGCCTGCATATAAATGGCGCTGGCTACATGAAGTGGAAAGAGATTTTAATACAAAAAGGATACATGAAATAAAACATTATGCTGATTACAGGTACATTTATCGATGAAATAAGTCATGATATTCCTCATCAAAATTGGGGAGCAGCAGAGTGGGAAAATGATTTCAAACACATGCAGGCCGCAGGTATTGATACAGTCATTCTTATAAGGTGTGGCTATAGAAAGTTTTTAACTTACCCATCTGTTTACCTGCAGAAGAAGCATGGCTGCTTTGCACCGCCTGTTGATCTTGTTGACTTATACCTGACCCTTGCAGATCAATACAACATGTCCTTTTATTTTGGATTGTACGACAGTGGAATTTATTGGGATACCGGGAACCTCACCCACGAGATAGAAGACAACCAATATGTAATTGAAGAAGTATGGAAAAAATACGGGCATCATCCATCATTCAAAGGTTGGTATTTGAGTATGGAAATTAGCAGGAAAACGATTGGGGCGATAGATGCATTTAGAACCCTTGGTTTACAGTGTAAGGCTATCAGCAACCAATTGCCAACTTTCATTTCACCCTGGATAGATGGTAAAAAAGCTGTTCAGAGTTCCCATGCTTCTCTTACAAAAACCGATGCCATTGAAGTTGCACAGCATGAAAAAGAATGGAATGAAATATTTAGCGGCATAGAGGGTGCAGTAGATGCAGTGGCTTTTCAGGATGGACACATTGATTTTAATGAGTTGAGTACTTTTTTTTCTGTAAATAAAAAACTGGCAGATAAATATGGAATGCAATGCTGGACGAATGCAGAAAGTTTTGACAGGGATATGCCCATAAAATTCTTACCTATCAAGTTTGAAAAATTGCGTTTGAAATTAGAAGCTGCAAGGCTGGCAGGCTACGATAAAGCCATCACGTTTGAGTTTTCTCATTTTATGAGTCCGCAATCGGCCTATCTACAGGCGCATCATTTATATAACAGGTACCAGGAATACAGGACTTTAAATGTGAATGGCAACTGGTGAATATTCACCCTGTCTGCTTGGCGCAGTCAGGCAGGCATTCACCATTCACCATTGACCATTGACCATTCACATCACAGCACTATACTAAAATAACTTTCATAAATCAATCATCATAGCTATGAAAAAATCCGCTTTATATCTTCTACTTTTTATTGGGGTGCAACTACATCTTTTTGCACAACCCATTGCAATTCCAATTAAAGGCACCTGGATAACCAACGTAGCGAGTGATGCGTTGAAATCAAAAAAAAATATAAAAGAAACCATCAGGCTTTGCAAAAAAAGAGGCATCAATAATGTGTACGTAGTGGTATGGAATAACGGCGAAACAATGTACCCGAGCAAAGTTGCAGAATCCTATATCGGTGTTAAACAATCAAAGGTTTATGGCTCTATGGATCCGTTAAAAGAGATCATTGAATGTGGACATAAAGCAGGTATAAAAGTGCATGCATGGTTTGAATTTGGATTTGCCTACAATTACGGAGATAGCACCTGCAACTGGCAAAAGAAATATCCTGAATGGGTGGGCAGAGATGTGAAAGGAAATCATCTGCAAAAAAATAAATTCTTTTGGTGGAATTCTTTACATCCGGAGGTACAGCATTTTATGAGCAAGCTTGTATTGGAAGTGGTTACAAATTATAATATAGATGGTATACAGGGAGACGATCGCCTGCCGGCCATGCCCGGTGAAGGAGGGTACGACGAACTAACAAAAAAAATGTACGCTGCAGAACACATGGGAAATATGCCGCCCTCCAACTCAAAAGACAGTGCATGGACTCAATGGCGTGCAGATAAATTAAGCGCTTATATTAAAACCTTATACCAGTCTGTAAAGAAAGTAAAACCAACCTGCGTGGTATCCTGGGCTCCCAGCATTTACCCCTGGAGTAAAGAACAATATTTACAGGATTGGCCTGCATGGCTAAATGGGGGCTATGCAGATTTTGTTTTTCCGCAATTGTATAGATATGATATTAAAGCATATCAAAAAATCATAGATGAACTAAACGGGCAGGTAACCGAGGAACAAAAAGCCAGAATTGTTCCGGGAATTTTAACTGCTTTAGGCGACGGGTACCTGGTAAAAAAAGAGTTGTTGCAGCAAATGATTGATTACAATAAAAAAAATGGTTACCAGGGAGTTTGCACTTTTTACTTTGAATCTTTAAGAAAAATAAACTTCAAATTTTAATCCCATTGTTACAACACGATTGCCATCTTTTAAAGTGATAAGATTATGTCGTTTTTATTTCCATAGATTTTTTTGCAGTAAAGTACCTCATTACCCACGCAATGGTAAACGTTGGAATAAAATCTGTAAAGGGCAATATCTCTTCAATAAAACTAAAGCCACCACCAAGCATACCCATTTTTCCACCAAAGAGTCTATAAAATATAAATCCTGATAACGGAGCCCAGATAATATCACTTACTTCACCCAGAATCGGCAGGCTAAAACTGGCATATCCTATTATATCTAAAATGATACAGAGGGCAATATGAGGTAATGGTTTATTGGTAGTGTTCATTTTATTTGCGTTGTTTTCCTTATTATATCAATTAGCATGCAAAAAACTTTAATTGACAGTTTGTCAAACGCTAAATTTATTTAACATTACGCTTTAATCATGTTTTAAAATACCGCCTTGCCGTCCGGCAATAAAAGATTACCTTTGCGCCTCAAAAAACAGCGCTTAGTTGTAAGCTTTTAGCCTTTAGCATATTGCAAACAGGCTGGCAGCTCACCACTGAAAGCTAAAAGCTTAAACAATGAATATTCGCAACATCGCCATCATTGCCCACGTAGATCATGGCAAAACAACACTGGTAGACAAGATTTTACATGCTACCCAGGTATTTAGAGACAACCAGGAAACTGGTGAATTGATCATGGATAGTAATGACCTGGAAAGAGAGCGAGGTATTACCATCTTTAGTAAAAACATTTCTGTTGCTTATAAAGGCGTTAAAGTTAACGTTATTGATACCCCGGGTCACTCGGATTTTGGCGGAGAAGTAGAAAGAGTTTTAAAAATGGCAGATGGCGTTTTACTTTTAGTAGATGCATTTGAAGGACCGATGCCTCAAACACGTTTTGTGTTGCAAAAAGCATTGGCACTTGGCCTGCATCCAATTGTTGTTATTAACAAAGTAGATAAACCAAACTGCCGTCCGGACGAAGTACATGATGCTGTGTTTGAATTATTCTTTAACCTGGATGCTACAGAAGAGCAATTGAATTTCCCAACTATATATGGTAGCAGCAAGAATGGCTGGATGAATACAACCATCACAGAAACGGATAATATTTTTCCATTAATGGATGCAATTTTGGAGCATGTGCCAGAACCAAAAGTAAACGAAGGCCCGTCACAAATGCAGATTACTTCATTGGATTATTCATCTTTCTTAGGAAGAATAGCAGTAGGTAAAGTTGCCCGTGGCAGCATTAAAGAAAATCAGCAGATTGCTTTATTACAGGCCGATGGCAGTAATAAAAAAATGAAGATAAAAGAATTGTATGTGTTTGAAGGAATGGGCAAAAAGAAAGTAACGGAAGTTTTTGCAGGAGATATTTGTGCAATCGTAGGATTGGAAAGTTTCAATATTGGAGATACCATTGCCGATGTTGATAATCCGGAAGCATTGCCTGTAATTAGTGTAGATGAGCCGACCATGAGCATGTTATTTGGTATTAACAACTCACCTTTCTTTGGTAAAGAAGGAAAGTTTGTAACGAGTCGTCACTTGCGTGATCGCCTGATGAAAGAAACAGAAAAGAACCTGGCACTTCGTGTAGAAGACAGTGACAGTGCAGATAGCTTTAATGTATTTGGCCGTGGTATTTTGCATTTGGGTATCTTAATTGAAACCATGCGCAGAGAAGGATTTGAGTTAACCATCGGGCAGCCACAGGTGTTGGTAAAACAAATCAATGGTTCTAAACATGAGCCATATGAGTTGTTGGTAGTAGATGTACCTGCTGAATTTAGTGGAAAAGTAATTGACCTTGTTACCCAGAAAAAAGGTGAAATGCTGGTAATGGAAACCAAGGGTGAAATGCAACATCTTGAATTTGACATCCCTTCAAGAGGATTGATTGGATTGAGGAGTAACATGCTTACCAGTACTGCAGGCGAAGCTGTAATGGCACATCGCTTTACTGAATACAAAGCATGGAAAGGCCCAATTCCTGGCCGTAGCAATGGCGTTTTAATCAGCAAGTCTACAGAAAAAACAACCGGCTATTCAATTGATAAATTACAGGACAGGGGACGTTTCTTTGTAGATCCGGGCCAGGAAGTTTACACCGGTCAGATTATAGCTGAGCATATTAAGCCAGGTGATTTGGTTGTAAATGCTACTGAACCTAAAAAATTAACCAACCACCGTGCAAGCGGAAGTGATGATGCATCTAAGGCAGCTCCAAAAATTTTAATGAGCCTTGAAGAATGTATGGAATACATTCAACAGGATGAGTGTATTGAAGTAACACCTAAAAGCGTTCGCTTACGTAAAGTGATCCTTAACGAAGATGATCGCAAACGTGTGAGCAAATCAATGTCTCAGGAATTAGCTTAATTCAAACATAATTTTTTATACAAATCCATCCTGTTTAGGGTGGATTTTTTCGTTAATACCGTCAATCAACTGACTGTATTTACATTAATACCGTCAGTTGATTGACGGTATTTGCATTAATTAAGTCAGTTTACGTATAAACCAGTATATTTGAATAATGTTTGAAAGAGCAATATATAAAACAGTTTTTGATAATCTGGATAAACAAAAGGTCAGTATCCTTTTGGGGGCAAGGCGTGTGGGTAAAACACAGTTATTGGAAGCTATAAAAAAAACGGTAAATGAAAAATGCTTATGGCTAAATGGCGAAGATGAAACAGTAGCCAATATCCTGGCAGAAAGGAATATTGCCAATTATAAAAGATTACTCCAGGGATATAACCTGCTTGTCATAGATGAAGCCCAATACATAAAAGATATTGGCAGAAAAGTAAAACTGATGATTGATGAAATCAGCCCATTGCACATAATTATCACAGGTTCCAGTGCATTTGATTTACAACAGGCAAGCGAACCATTGGTTGGAAGAACCATTACTTATGAAATGTATCCAATGGCTCAGATGGAAATAGCCAAAACAGAAAACCTTCTTCAAACCAAACAGCATCTTGATGAAAGGCTTATCTATGGAAGTTACCCGGAAGTGCTGCTGCTAAAAACACTGTCGGAAAAACAACAATATCTAACCGAGTTGATCAACACTTATTTGTTGAAAGACATACTGGCTTTTGAAAATATTAAAAGTCCGCAGAAGATAAAAGACCTGTTGGTTTTAATAGCTTACCAGATAGGCAACGAAGTTTCTGTTGAAGAGCTGGGCAAAAACCTGGGCATCAGCAAAAACACTGTAGATCGGTATCTTGATCTGCTAACAAAAGTTTTTGTGATTTATAAACGAAGTGGTTACAGTAAAAATTTGCGCAAGGAAATTGTAAAAAGCAATCGCTGGTATTTTTTTGATAATGGCGTAAGAAATGCATTGATCAACAATTTTAATCTACTGGCTGCCAGGCAGGATATTGGTATGCTTTGGGAAAACTATATTTGTGCAGAAAGGATAAAGCGCAATGCGTATTCATTCAATACGGTTAATAGTTATTTCTGGCGTACTTACGATCAGCAGGAAATAGACCTGGTAGAAGAAAAAAATGACAGCATTGGGGCTTATGAATTTAAATGGAAAGAAGAAAAAGTTAAAATTCCTGCGGCATTTGCCAAAGCCTATCCTGAAGCGCCATTTGAAACAATACATCAAAAAAATTACCTTGGGTTTATAATGTAACCCAAAGCCAAAATGTATTATTTTTGCTCCATGAAAAAATGCCTCACCATATTTTCAATCATTGTTGTTTTGTTATTCATACAGATGGGTGCCGATGCACAGTGTGCTATGTGCACTAAAACAGCTTCGCAGTTGGGAGAAAAACCTGCATTAGGGTTAAACCAAGGCATCTTGTACCTTATGGGAATGCCATTTGTAATTGTAGGGTTTATTGCTTTTCGCTGGTGGAAAAGTCAAGGGAATGTTGCCGAATAGAAAAGGAGGTTCAATACTGATATATTGATTGATCTTACACTAAGCCCCGCCATTCTATTTAAGATTGTCGTTATTGAATATTACAAAATGCCAAACTGATAGCAGTATGTTTTCAATTCTCATTCCAACATGGCACAATTATGACTTAGTGAAGTTGTGCGTAGAAAGCATTCTCAAAAACTCTACTCACACACACCAGATCGTCCTGCATATTAATGAAAGCAGCGACGAAACGATCAACTGGGCGAAACAAAACAATATTGAGTTCACATTTTCAGAACAGAACATTGGTGTGTGCAAAGCCATGAATACGGCCTATACCCTTGCCCGGCATGACTATATCTGTTATATGAACGATGATATGTATTGCTGCCCGGGATGGGATGAAGGATTGGTTGACGAAATAGAAAAGCTTGACACCCGCAAATTTATGTTATCCGCCACCTTGATAGAGCCTGTTGATACCGGAAACCCCTGTGTTTTGGTTAAAGATTTCGGCAGGGATGTAAAAAGTTTTCGAGAGGCCGGATTGTTATTGCAATACACATCAATAAAGAAAGAAGACTGGAATGGCTCTACCTGGCCGCCCAATGTGGTGCATAGATGTATGTGGGATGAAATTGGCGGATACAGTGAATCATTTTCGCCTGGAATGTCATCAGATGATGACTTCAGTATGAAGATGTGGGATAAGGGTTGCAGATACTTTAAAGGAGTAGGTAAAGGGCTCGTATACCATTTCATGTCCAAGTCTACCAAAAGAATCAAGAAAAACAATGGCCGATTGCAGTTTCTGAAAAAATGGAAAATGAAGCATTCTACTTTCAACAAATATTATCTAAAAAGGGGCACAACATTCCAGGGATACCTTAAAGAGCCATCATCCATTTCATACCATTTCAAATTACTATTAGATAATATTGCAAGGATAATAAAGTAGCATCCCGGTTTTTAACAGTTGTATTTTATTTTAAAAATTAAGTTTTGAGTATACCCAGTGAAGTAGCCAATTATTTAAACCAGTATTTCGACAAAATACTGGTTGTTTCTGTGCCTCGATTTACAGAACGCCAACATGAAATAAAAGACAAGCTATCAGGATTGAAGTTTGATTTTTTTTGGGGAGTAGACAAGCAGTCTTTAAATCTTAATGAACTGATGATAAATGGAACCTACGATAACGACAAAGCTAAAAAAGCGACCAGAAGTGGAAAGGAAATGAACCTGGGAGAAATTACCTGTTCCCTGTCACATAGAAAATTGTATGCCGAGATGATACTTAATAGTTGGAAACGTGTGTTAATTTTTGAAGATGATGTGGTACCCAGGTTCGATTATCTTGAGAGTTTGCCGCTTGCTTTGAGTGAATTGCCCACCAATTGGGAACTTGTGTACCTGGGTTATCTAAAGCATGAGAGGGTAACATCCTCCTTAAGGAGAAAACAGTCCTTCTATAAAATGCTAAGCATTTTTGGCTTCATAAAGTGGAATTATACCATGGTCTGTAATCTTTTTCCAAAGCCCCACAGCCGATATTTAAAAAAGGCAGGTATGCATGACTGCACACATGCTTATGCAATTACCCTGTCGGCAGCAAAAAAATTAGTGGAGTCTCAAACTCCGGTGAAATACAGAGCAGATGACCTTTTGAGTTATCTATCTACTAATGGCAAATTATGTTCTTTTGTTACGGAGCCTAAATTTTTTGACCAGGACTGGTTCAATAACCCTGATGCCGTTTCAGTTAAGACAATTTGATTGTTTGTTTGATGCTCCCGAAATTATACTTTTTCACTCTTCCGGGGATCGTGCTTGTAGTTACCGATTACGGTCGTGAAAGCTTCACTTGTTACACAGGCTGCTCTACTAACTATATTTATCAGCAATATGTTTGTACAGGTTAAAACCAGCTTTTCAGGCCGCTGCTTAAATTTCTTTTCGTAATAGCTGCTTATCCACGTTTTTCATTCTTTTATTTTGGATGAGTTGATATGCCTTTTCTGCCAATAATTGATAAGCAGAATCATTATTCACTTTGGATGTGAGTAATCTGTTTATCTCCTCCACTACATCACTTACTCCAATCTTTTGTGACGCTACTGTTTTTACAATCGGTATTTGCTTGGTATGATTATGAAATGCTGGATCAAGCATTAGCTTCAGGATGTTGATAAATTTGTCAGCACCTGCCCGGTCCGCTTTGTTTATGACAAACAGTTCGGCAATTTCCATTATACCCGCTTTCATTGTTTGCGCTTCATCCCCCGCTTCAGGCATCAAAACCACAGATGTTACATCAGCTTGACCAGCAATCTCAACTTCACTCTGTCCTACTCCAACTGTTTCAACAATGATGTAATCAAAGTGGGCACTTTGCAACAAGACGCATATTTCAACAATTTTAAAACTCAGGCCTCCTAAAGAACCCCTGGTAGCCAAAGAAGGAATGAAAACATTTGGATTATTATACCACTCATTCATGCGTATGTGATCACCCAATAATGCCCAGGTTGAATGGAGAAGATGATTTATGCAAAGTGCAGCTACCTGTTTTTTGTCGTTAACTAAGTGGCCAATGAATGCATCCACCAAGGTGCTCTTCCCGGCACCCGGGGGCCCTGTAATCCCGATCACTGGGGTTAATCCTGCAGGCAACGATTGCAACAACATGTCGAAGCCCACAGCCTCATTTTCTACCAAAGAGATGCATCATGCGAGTGTTTTTCTATTACCGGTTGCTATTTCTTCTAATTGTTGCTCCCGCATAAAATTAAATATTGCTTCTTAAAACACTTTTGAAAGATAGCAAATGATTTACAACGAGCTCTTGAATAAGCGGATTTTATCGTTTCTTTGCACCTATAAAAGTAACCAAGTAGATTCAATAGTTTATGCTTTCAGTTGTCATCATTACGAAAAATGAAGCACATATAATCGCAAATACTCTACAAAGCCTACAAGGCCTTTCTAGAGATATAATTATTGTTGACAGCGGCAGTACAGATGATACCCTAACCATCTGCAAAAAATTCGCTGTAACAATTATCGAAACATCTTGGGAGGGTTATGGGGAGAATAAAAACAAAGGTATTGCAGCAGCAAAAAACGATTGGATATTGAGTTTAGATGCGGATGAAATCCTTGACCCAACACTCAGGAATGAAATACTTAAACTGAATCTGCAGGATGAAAATATAGTATATAAACTACGCTTCCTAAACTTCTTTTGCGGCAAACCAATACGTTTCGGGGTTTGGGCATCTGATTACCATATTCGTATATTTAATCGTAAAAAAGTTCAATGGAATGTTGCTGAGGTTCATGAAAGCCTTACCCTCCCGTCAAACCTGGAAATTTTGATTTTGAAAGGTTATGTTTTACACCATACAGTTTCCAACATTGGCGAGTACACAAGCAAAATGATCACTTACGCTAAATTGAGTGCAACAAAGTATCATGTATACGGACGAAGTCCCGGTTTTATTAAACTCTATGTTGCTCCCGGTTTTATTTTTTTTAAAAATTATTTTGTGCGATTGGGGTTTCTGGATGGATGGGAAGGTTTTTTAATTTGCAAAACTTTCACCTGGTATACTTTTTTGAAATATGCTTTTTTGAAAGAAATGATCACAAAAGACAAGCGTGCCTCTCAATAACAGGCAACCATACGTTTAAAATAAGATGGGAGTTGCATCACCACGCCCGTCTCTGAATTTGCACATAAAATGACTAGATCTGGAAAAGGACAGTTTTAGGATGATAAAGTGAACACATTAAAACGAAGTACGGAACTGACAAGGGTGTAGCCGGACGGATAAAGAAAAACCAAATAATTATTGTAATGTCATCAAAAATTTTAAAACTAATCAAAGGATTCGGAGTAATAGAAGGGTTATATTTTTATGCCAAGCTTAAATTTAAAAGACTTGGCTGGTTTAAAAGTTCTACAAAAAAGATTCAGTTTTTCCTGCGCAACAACACTACAGATGCCAGGGTATTCGGGCAGCTTTTTATACACAACCAATATGACGTTCCCGTAAATTTTGAACCAAAAACCATTTTGGATCTGGGTGCCAATATTGGCTTGTCAGCTTTGTATTTTGCAAAAAGATTTCCAAACGCAAATATCCTTGCAGTAGAACCAGATAAAGATAATTTTGAAGTGGCATTAAAAAATACAAAGGGGTATGATAAAATCAAGCTGGTGCAAAAGGGGGTTTGGAATAAAAATACATTCCTGGAGATCATTGATCCCGGTGCTGATAAGGACGCTTACATGGTGAAAGAAATAGCCAACCAGACCACAACCAGCATAGAGGCTATAGATATTGAGACGCTGCTACAACAGGAAGGCTGGGTTGCTATCGACATTTTAAAAATTGATATTGAGGGATCAGAAAAAGAACTTTTTTCTGATAATTATGAGAAGTGGCTACCCAAAACCAGATTGATATTTGTAGAAATTCACGATCATATGAGAAAGGGCGCATCTAAAGCTGTTTTTTCTGCGATCAGCAACTACGATTTCAACTTTAGTATGAAAGAGGAAAACCTCATCTTTATGAAAAATGCTGAATAACACTTTTTAAATGTAATAACCGGAAGAATACAAACTAATGGCAGATTGCTGGCTCCCTTTTTGGTTATGCCGTAAATTGTGACAAGTCGAAAAAAAGCCGAAAGATTATCAACGCATAATTTAAGCTATGACCAACTTCATTCCCATCTTTCCGCTTGGTATTGTAGTATATCCCGGTGAGCAACTTAACCTGCATATATTTGAGCCAAAGTATAAACAACTAATTGTAGATTGTTATAGCACAGTCAAGCCTTTTGGTATACCTGCCGTAATTAATAACAAAATGGCAGAAATGGGTACATTGGTGCAGGTAATAGAAATTACTAAAACCTATGACGATGGCAGGATGGATATTAAAACAAAAGGCCTGGAAGTATTTAAATTATTGGAGTTGATTATGCAACTTCCTGATAAGTTATACAGCGGTGCTATTGTTACTTACCCGGAAAATATAACAAAAGGCAGTGTGGCCAAAATGAAACTGGTTTTAAAAGGAATAAGGGCATTGCATAGCCGTTTAAATGTGAGCAAGGAATTTGTAAAGCCCGATGAGGAATTAAACAGTTTTGATGTAGCCCATCATGCGGGCCTTTCTGTAGAGGAGGAGTATCGCTTGCTGGAACTGCCGCAGGAACTGCAACGACTGGAGTTTTTAAAAAGGCACCTGGCAAAAGTACTTCCTATTATGGAACATATGGACTTGCTGAAAGGCAAAATAAAATTGAACGGGCATTTTAAAAACCTGGAAGGATTTAAATTTTCTTAAACCAATATTTTGTTATGACTACTCTTTGTTTTGATTTTGGAAATACCAGGCTTAAAGCGGCTGTTTTTATAAAAGACGAATTAAAAGAAGAGTTATTTCTCACCGATGATAAAGAAGACACCATTGAGTTATTATTGCAAAAGTATCAACCTGCTAAAACCATTCTTTCTTCCGTTATCAATCACAATGAAGCGATAGAAGGCTTATTGGCTTCAAAATCTCTTTTTCATAAAATATCACATCTTACCAATATAGATTTTACCACTCCTGTGGGTAAGCCGGAAACCATAGGAGCAGACAGGCTGGCATTAATGTCGGCTGCCGTACATTTTTATCCTCAAAAAAATAACCTGGTTATTGGGCTGGGCAGTTGCATCACATATAATTTCATTAACCAGTATCACCAGTTCCTTGGCGGATCTATCACACCGGGTATGGATATGCGCTTTAAATCGATGCATGATTACACCGCAAAGTTGCCAATTGCCAGCGCCGACTGGAATTTTCCCCTGATTGGCTATGATACCAAAACCAATTTGCAAAGCGGGGTGATTGTGGGAATCATCAATGAAATAGAGGGTTTCATTCAAAAATATAGTGAAAAATTTAACAACTTTAACGTCGTTTTAACCGGGGGCAATTCAACCTATTTTGCAAGTCAACTTAAATACAAGATATTTGCCGACCATCATTTTTTATTTAAAGGTTTGTATGCACTTAGTGAAATCAACAACTGCCGGGCTTAAGAGAACAATTTCCATTTTTTCTGCCTTATTTATTACTACAATCGCCATCGCACAGGAAAACTCCCCTTACTCAAGGTATGGTATGGGTGATATCGTTCCTAATCAGAATATTGTAAACCGTGGAATGGGAGGAATCTCTGCCGGGTATTCCGATTTTCAAAGTATCAATTTTATGAACCCGGCTTCGCTGGGAGGGTTAAGAAGCACCGTTTTTGATTTAGGGGCCGACATTGATATCAGGAATTTAAAAAGTAATACATCTCCGGACAAATTTCAATCTGTAAATACACTGATTTCTTACCTGCAAATTGGATTTCCCGTTGGCTCAGAAAAAATGATCAAGAAAGATAGGTTTTGGGGAGTAAGTTTTGGGCTGAGACCCGTAACACGTATCAATTACAAAATACAGAAAGATGAGCGTACAGCCATTGACAGTATGAGTACACTGTATGAAGGTAGTGGAGGAATATCTCAGGCTAATGTGAGTACAGGGATTAAAATAAAAAATTTTAGTGCCGGACTAAGTACCGGATATACTTTTGGGTCTAAAGATTATAGTACCCAAAAAAGTGTTGTTAATGACTCTGTTTTTCATTATCCATCCAATACTGCTGTTAAAACAAGGTTTGGAGGTGTGTTTTTAAATGCAGGAATGCAATATGAAATTACCCTCAAAAAAAATGATGTTAGTGTAAAAAATAAACCAATACTTCGCCTGGGGGCTTATGCCAACTTTCAGCAAAATTTAAATGCAAGGCGTGATGAAGTTCAGGAAACAATTGCTTACGACGGCAATGGTGGTTATATAAGTATAGATACTGTTAGTTTTACTTCGGAAGTAAAAGGAAAAGTAAAAATGCCGGCAACTTACGGAGTGGGTTTTACATATGCCAAAAATCAGCTTTTATTTGGAGCCGACCTTGAATTGACCAACTGGGAAAATTACAGGTATTACGACCAAAAAGATGTTTTGCAAAACAGTTATATGTTTAGAGCAGGAGCCCAATATTACCCTGCAAAGGATAATACACCCTCAAGCAAATACTGGAGTTTTGTAAAATACAGGGCCGGGGTATATTTTGGAAATGATTATGTGAAACTGGATGATAAAAACCGCCCTAATTATGGCGTTACTTTTGGCGCCGGATTGCCGCTTACTTCTCTGCAGCGCATTTCTTATATCAGAGAAATAGTGATTTTAAATGCAGGTGTGGAAATAGGTACAAGAGGTAATAAGCAAAGCCAAAGCCTGAGAGAAAATATCATGCGTTTCAGCCTGGGTATTTCTATGAATGCACGCTGGTTCTTTAAACCTAAATACGATTAAGGAAAGGTGAAAGGTGAAAGGTGAAAAAACCATGCCTACCGGCAGGCAGCCTATGAGGGCTTGTGTGTTGGCTTGCGGGATGGAAAACCTCAAAGTGTTTTATTAATGAAAGGTGAAAAAGCAACTGATAAAAATAAGTGAATAACGCTGCAAATGCTAAATCTTAATACATTAATAATTGCTACTTTTTAACACATACAAAATATTAACGGCAGCCCTTATACTGGGCTGCTTTTTTTTAGTTTCCTGCGAAAATGATGAAGCTGAAGTGAAAAGTCTTTTTACTAAAAAACTGGGGGTAGAGGAAGCAAAAATTATTAAACTCACTTTTACCACTGGTGGCAAAACCAAAGCTATTCTTACGTCTCCGCTCATGTTAAGGGTACAGGATACCATTACCTATGTAGAGTTTCCTAAAACACTGGAAGTAAATTTTTACAACGATTCGGCAAAGGTAGAAAGTACCATGACAGCCCTTTATGGCCGCTACAAAGAAAGCCAGAATATTGTGTATTTAAAAGACAGTGTAAAAATCATCAACATCAAGGGAGAAACACTGAATACGGATGAATTGTATTGGGACAGGAGCCGAACAGGCTTTGAATTTTATACCGATAAACCGGTACGTATAAGAACCCTCACTCACATTATAGATGGCGTGGGTATGGAAGCCAGCCAGGATTTTAAGCAACGTGTTATTAGAAAAGTAACCGGCATGATTAAAATTCCTTCTTCTCAATTCCCCATGTAATAGTTCCTTATTTTCATTATGATTGCTGTGTTTGTTTAGTACCTTCGGAAACTAAAATAAAAATATGGAATATAGAAAATTAGGAAGGTCTGGCCTGCAGGTGAGTGCCCTGTCATTTGGCAGTTGGGTAAGTTTTAGCAAACAGATAAATGATAAGTCAGCAGAAGAACTCATGGGCATTGCTTATGATAATGGCATCAATTTTTTTGATAATGCAGAAGTGTATGCATTGGGCGAAAGCGAAAAAATGATGGGCCGTGTATTAAAGAAGAAAAAATGGGACCGTACTTCTTATATCGTTTCTTCCAAAGCTTTTTGGGGCTGGCGTGGCAAAGACAATAAACCCAACCAAACCG
>Ga0335397_10003526_pt1 | contig 20880 bp, 20 predicted proteins | sample MAT04_FD_205740 | JGI IMG/M metagenome (GOLD analysis project Ga0335397, IMG submission 205740) | Freshwater microbial communities from Lake Fryxell liftoff mats and glacier meltwater in Antarctica - MAT-04 (spades assembly) (version 2) ... | reverse complement strand
TTTAGCCACTGTCCTGAACACTGCGAAACGCAACGGCGAGAACGCCTTTCAAAAATTGGTGCAATTGATGGGTACGCCGGTCTTGCCTTTCCTGCTTTAACCAGATTTCGCGTGAGCAGTTACAATTTTTTTTGCGGCTTCAGACAAAGAAATAAATTTAGGAAGAGCGGCCATAAGCGTTACTCCTGATAATAAATCATCGGATAAACACAAATACAAGTGGCAATAAACAAAGCAAAACGCACCCACCAGACCGGGTGCGTTTTGCTTGCTGACAGGGGCGGTCCCTGTTTTGTGAATGGCTCCTGGCCTAGGACTTGAACCTAGAACCTAGCGGTTAACAGCCGCTCGCTCTGCCAATTGAGCTAGCCAGGAAAGCGACCGACATTATAAGGATAACATCGGGGAATGTCAAGGAGTAAATCAAAAATGCTATAAAAGTAGAGGGGATCCTTGATGAACTTCAGACAATTTGTCTTGGGCTGGACGTCTCTCCACTTGCATGATGAATTAATAATGGAGCGAGCTTAAGTTGTCTAATTTATCTGTACTGTGCGTGGCATGGATGCGACGAATGGTTCCCGTCAATCCGCGCACAACAAGGCTTTCGGTTGTGATGTGATCGCCATAATAGCGCACACCCTGAAGCAACTCGCCATCTGTAATGCCGGTGGTTGCAAAGAATACATCTTCCGATGAAACCAGATCATTCATCGTCAACACTTTATCAAAGTCATAGCCTGCTTCGCGTCCGCGACGCAACTCGTCTTCGTCACGCGCAAAAAGCTTACCTTGAATTTCGCCGCCCATGGCGCGTAAAGCGCAGGCAGAAAGTACGCCTTCTGGTGTACCGCCGATGCCAAGTAGAACATCCACGCCCGAGTCAGACCAGGTGGTCATCAAAGCGGCGGCCACGTCACCGTCCGGGATTTGGCGAATGCGCGCGCCAGATTTGCGGATCTCTGCAATCATGTCATCGTGACGCGGACGGTCAAGGATGATGGTGGTCAAGTCTTCAATATGCTTTCCTTTGGCCTTGGCTATTGCCCTAAGGTTTTCAGTGATGGATTTCTCAATATTGATTACACCCTTTGCTTCTGGGCCAACTGCCATCTTATTCATATAAAGAAATGGACCAGGGTCAAACATCGTACCGCGCGGCGCGAGAGCCACCATCGCAAGTGAGTTTGAGCGGCCAAATGCCAAAGGGCGAGTCCCGTCAATGGGGTCCACAGCAACATCCACGTCAGGTGATGAACCGTTGCCCACCTTCTCGCCATTGAATAACATCGGAGCCTTATCCTTCTCCCCTTCACCAATGACGATGACACCGTTCATATCCACTGTACTGAGGACTAAACGCATCGCATTAACTGCGGCTTGATCTGCCCCTTCTTTATCCCCGCGTCCCATAAAGCGACCTGCCAACATCGCCGCAGCTTCGGTGACGCGCGCCAGTTCTAGCGCAAGGTTACGAGTAGGTGTAGCGCCAAGGACATCCATTTTGCCTCCAGAGTTTTATAAGATGAACCAAATGAGGAAGTAATAACCGATCACCGCGCCCCATAGCCATGAGTCAATGCGGTCAAAGAAACCGCCATGGCCTGGGATAATATCGCTTGAATCCTTAATCCCAGATTGTCGTTTGATCATGCTTTCGCCGAGATCTCCAAGTGGCGGAAGCGCGCCGAGGATAAGCCCAAGTATCGCACCTTGCCAAATGGTGATGTCTCCTATAAGGTTTCCATAAGTGGTAAATGCGTATACAAAGAACATGCCTGCCAACATGCCAGAAAACACACTGGCAGCATAACCTTCCCAACTTTTCTTTGGGCTGAGGCGCGGCGCCATTTTATGTCGGCCATAGGCCCTGCCAATTGAGTACGCGCCAGAATCTCCAAGCCAGACACAGAACATGACCAGCATGAACCACCAGCCACCTTCTGGAAGGTTGCGTAAATCAAAAAGGTACGAACCGATCCAGCCGATATAAGTGATTCCGCCAACGGTTATACAAAAATCGAGCGCGGACTGGTCACGTCCGCGCTCGTACATAACGAGATGATAAGCCATCGCGAGAAGGATGCTTATTGCAAAAGCAGGCTGTGCATAAGCAGGAAAGAACATACGCAAAATAGTAATAAGAGCCACTCCCCCCACGGTAATATGAAGTTGCGGCTCAAGTTTCGAAGTGCGAAACAGGTTCACATATTCCCATGCAGCGCCAATCAAAAAAGTGCCCATAAAGAAATAATAAAAGATGCCGCCAAGTAATAAGGCAGGCAATCCTATGGCGGCAAGCACAAGTGTGGTGATCAGTCTTTTACGCATTAGATGCCTGAAGTTCCCCCGAAGTTACCTTTCCATAACGCCTATCACGTTGGGCAAAAGCCTCCAGCGCACGACGATATTCATCCTTGTCAAAATCAGGCCAAAAGGTCGGCGTAATATACCATTCTGAATACGCGGCTTGCCAGATCAGAAAATTGCTTACGCGCAATTCACCTGAGGTACGAATGATGAGGTCAGGGTCTGGAACGCCGACGGTGTAAAGATATTGACTGACCAGTTCGTCGGTCACTTTTTCAGGCAGAATACCATCTTTCATCATGCGCTGAATAGCCTGCACGATTTCATCCCGACCGCCGTAATTGAAAGCTATATTCAGGATTAGGCGGTCATTATTCTTTGTCACCTCAATTGCGTCCAGGACTTTTTCTTGAAGCGAAGGAGCAAGCCGTTCCAGACGCCCAATATGACGTAACTGTACGCCTTCCTTATGCAGTTCATTTAGTTCACGATCAATAACATCTTCAAGAATGTACATTAACCCTTTTACTTCTTCGGGCGGGCGTCCCCAATTCTCGGTGGAGAATGCATAGATGGTGAGATATTTAACCCCAAACTCAACACTCGCACGAATCACGCGGCGCAGATTTTCTGTCCCCGCCTTGTGACCAGCCAAACGCGGCAAACCGCGTTGAAGCGCCCAGCGTCCATTGCCATCCATAATAATGGCAACATGTTGGGGAATTTTTTCAAGAGGAACAGCGGAGGGGATTTCAGTCATAGATGATTAACTCTTTTCGACGTACCTAGCGCATCTTTAAAAGTAAATGGAACTATACTTCCATGATCTCTTTTTCTTTTACCTGACCGTGTCTGGCAATATCTTCAATAAATTTATCAGTTATTTTTTGCAGGTCTTCTTCGCCGCGTATGCGGTCATCTTCAGTGATCAATTTTTCTTTTTCGTAATCACGTATATCATTATGCAAATCACGCCGGATATTTCGCACAGAAACACGGGCTTCTTCAAGACGATGGTGCATTTGCTTCACCAAGTCGCGGCGGCGCTCTTCATCCAACGGAGGCAGGTTCAGGTGAATGACCTTTCCATCGGAATTAGGATTCAAGCCAATGTTTGAAGCGCGAATCGCTCTTTCAATATCTTTAATTGAAGCTACATCAAATGGTTTGATCAACAATGAACGCGGTTCCGGAACGCTGATCGACGCTAATTGCATAAGATGTGTTGGAGTGCCGTAATACTCCACAGGGAGTCTTTCTATCAGTGCAGGGCTGGCGCGTCCAGTGCGGATGGCAGCAAGATCATCGGAAAGAGATTGAATCGCTCCATGCATACGTGCTTCAGCATCTTTCAATAAACCTTTGATTTCGTCAGTACTCACGATCTTCCTCCTAAAAATGATTACTATACAAGGATACCTTAAAACAAGAATTTATGCTATGGGAGCACAAAAAGACGAGAGGAAATGTAAGAAAATGAGAGACTCTCAGACAACAATTAATAAAACTTTCCTCTTTCCATGCTGTTGAAAGAGGAAAGAGGAAAATATTTAAAACACTCTTATGGGAATATTTCCAGAAATTAGGCGCTCACCAACGTGCCGACAATTTCACCGCGTAATGCGGCGAGCAGGGCGTTTGGGTCCCATAGATTAAGCACAAGAATAGGAAGATTGTTTTCCATACACAAGGTAATTGCAGTGCTATCCATCACTTCGAGGCGGCGATTAAGTACTTCGATATAGCTTAGTTGAGTAAATTTCTGTGCATCGGGATTCTTCTTTGGATCTGAGTCGTAAACGCCATCCACTTTTGTGGCTTTGATAACAACCTGGGCATCAATTTCCGTGGCACGCAAGGCTGCCGCAGTATCAGTTGAAAAAAAAGGATTGCCCGTTCCTGCGCCAAAGATCACAACACGTCCTTTTTCAAGGTGACGTATCGCACGGCGGCGGATATAAGGCTCTGCAATGGCGCGCATTTCAATGGCAGACATTACGCGTGTGAACACGCCCTGTCGCTCCAAAGCGTCCATCAAAGCCATGGCATTCATCACCGTAGCGAGCATACCCATATAATCTGCTGTGGAACGATCCATGCCGCGCTCAAGTCCCTGTTTGCCTCGCCATAGATTGCCCGCGCCAATCACTACAGCCACGTCCACGCCCATCTCGCGGACTTCCTTGATGCGACTGGCAATGGATTCGGCTTCATCTACGTCAATGCCAAATCCCCCGCCGCCAAGTGCTTCCCCACTTAACTTAAGAAGAATACGTTTATATTTTAGCTCAGCCATTCATACCTCCAGGTAGTTTAACAAACATGCCTTTCTTCCAATTATAAAAAAAGCCAACCCGAAGGCTGGCTTACAAAAACCTATTCTTTCGTGCTTTCACCTAATTCCCATCGCTGGAAACGGCGGACGATCACACTTTCGCCAATCGCTGCAACATTTTGCAGGATGAGTTTTTCAACCGTAAGGGATTCATCGCGGATATAGGTTTGACGCATCAAACAGACTTCATCTTTATACTTCTCAACGCGACCTTCGACGATTTTCGCCATTACATTCTCGGGTTTGCCTTCTTCAACTGCGCGCGCCCGGGCGATACCAGCTTCATGCTCAAGTTCAGCGGCGGGAATTTCATCTGCTTTGACATACTTAGGGGAGCTTGCAGCAATCTGTAAGGCAATCTCATGAGCCAAATTCCGGAACTGTTCAGCGCGAGCCACAAAATCGGTTTCGCAATTAACTTCCACCATCACGCCTACCCGTCCGCCGCCATGGGAATACATTTCCACGATGCCGTTTGAAGCCTGACGGTCAGAACGCTTGGCAGCGGTAGCCATGCCTTTTTCGCGCAGCCAATCAACAGCCTTGTGATAATCTCCGTTCGCTTCCTGCAAGGCTTTGCGGCAATCCAACATCGGAGCGCTAGTCGCAGCACGCAATTCCTTAATCATCTGTGTTGTTATTTCCATAATACTATCCTTATACTTATTGACTATTCAGCAATTGGAGCGGCAGAATTATCTTCTGCATTTACAACAGGTGCATCAGTTACCACAGGAGCATCATCCGCCATACGGCTGACATTCAACTTCGCCAGTGTGGATTCGCCAAGCAAAATATCTTCGCCCATATTTTCGTCGGTTTCAACAACAGGTTTGCGAGGTCCACGAGGCTTGGGCTTGCCGTCTGACTTAACATCTTCAGGCTGTTCAGGTTCTTCTTCCTTGCGCATGGCCTTGCCTTCCAGCACAGCATCCGCAACCTTGGCGACCAACAACTTAATGGCGCGGATGGCATCGTCATTCGAAGGAATAACATAATCTACGTTTTGCGGATTGCAATTGGTGTCAACCATGGCAACAATCGGGATCTTGAGCAAATTGGCTTCACGCACTGCGGCTTCTTCACGACCCACATCAACAATGAAAAGCAGATCGGGGCGGCGCTTCATAGTTCGAGCACCAGATAAACGAGTCTTCAAGCGGGTAATCTCGCGCTCAATCAGCAGACCTTCCTTCTTGGTCAGGCGATTGATCTCGTCAGAATCACGCACCTTCTCAAGGCGTTCCAACTCCTGAATACGCTTGTACATGGTATCCCAGTTTGTGAGCATACCGCCCATCCAGCGTTCAGTGACAAAGGGCATTCCGCAACGAGCGGCTTCTTCAGCCACGGTCTCTTGCGCCTGACGTTTGGTGCCGACGAACAAAACGTTGCCGCCGTTGACGACTGTATCGCGAACGGTGTTATATCCCTGATTCAACAACTTGACAGTCTGTTGCAGGTCAATAATATGAATGCCGTTACGCTCGGTGAAGATGTACGGTTTCATGCGGGGGTCCCACTTGTTCGTACGATGTCCAAAATGGACGCCGCTTTCAAGCAGGGCTTTCATAGAAATAACTGCCATGTATTACTCCTTAACTTGTGCTGTTCTCCAGCGCGCAATACACAGATCGGCGTGGAACAGAATGAGTTTAGCGGGGATTCAGTCCAATGGACCAGACCCGCTCAGGGACGCTTATTGCCCGCCCCGGGCAAGATGTGCCTTTTTTAGGCGGCGAGATTATACCACAGGAAATCACGTGAAAAATGCTATACTTGGTCAAAAAAAAATTAGGCAGACAAACATGAAACCTATCACCAAGCAACTCCTATTTCTCCTCCTGCTAAACCTCGCCCTTGCTTTTCTGGTCAAGGGCATAACAAACTATGTTGAAATAAAAGACAACAAAATGGCATTCGATCACGCCATCTGGATCTTTACCGACGAGATCGGAAACGATTCATGGAAACCCATGAAGCTGACTTATGACTATTGGACAGAATCTCAGGGACAGAGTCTACTTTACACAGACTTGCTTCTCACAACAAGAATTAAATTCCTTTACCCCCCCACCGCGCTGTTAATTTCACAATTTATTGAAACAAATAACATCAACCTGCTGACATTTTCAACTGCTACAACCATTATTTTTATATTCCTAATGATTGCGGGCGTAATTGGAACAGTCCTTTATTCGTACAGAGAATATAAAGCTCCACCACTCGCCAAGGCTGAGAAAATAATTGTGAGTACTTTGCTCACAATTCTGCTCTTTACGTTTTACCCTGTCGTAAAAGCAGGTACGCTCGGACAAATGCAAGTCTGGCTAAATGCGTTTTTTGCAGGAGCCATCCTGTGTTATATCACTGGATACGAAACTCTTGCCGGGATTCTGCTTGGGCTCATGGCATCCATCAAACCACATTACGCGCTGTTCATCATCTGGGGTTTATTTCGCGGTAACAAACGACTCGTGATCGCCATGATCATAACGGGAGCGTTGGGAATACTCCTTGGCATTCGTGAATTCGGTTTTGCTATGTATGTTGATTACCTGCGCGGATTAAGCTTTGTCACAAAACATGGCGAGTCGTTTTACACCAACCAGTCATTCAACGGCTTGGCAGGAAGACTCTTTAGCGTGCGCTATCCAGATATATTCAATAACTTGAAATGGAACGGGCATCGTTACCCCCCTTACAGCATCTGGATATTTTCGTTCACCCAAATAACATCCATCGCAGTCTTGCTAATCTCATTAATAAAAACGAAAAGCCAGCAAGCAGAGTCGCGTATTGCAGACTTCCTTTTGATGGGACTAGGCGCAACCTTGGCATCTCCAATTGCGTGGGAACATCATTATGGCATTCTTTTCCCGATTTTCGTTTGCGTATGGTTGATCCTGTGGTTTGGAAACTCTCAGCTCAAAAGCGTGTGGATAAAGATAACCTTCGTCGCACTATACTTGATCGCAGCAAATGTTTTCCCGTTTACAAAATTATTAGCAGGTTCCTACCTGAATATCCTGCAATCCTATCTGCTCCTGGCTGCAACTGGAATGTTTATAATATTGGTGATGATAAAGCATCAATTCAAGTCAGGATCAAGCGGTTAATATATGTTTTCATTAAACAAGCCAGCCTCATTTGCGAGACTGGCTTATTTTTATTAAAGAAAATTCCCGTTTTTTTACGCCGCTACTGCCTTGTCGTATAACTGATGCCTGAGAAAGTCAATATCTTTCCGCACACGACCATCGCCATTTTTATACTGATCCTTTACTTTGTCTATAGCAGACATGACAGTGGAATGATCACGCCCACCTAGTGCTTCACCGATTTGGGGAAAGGAGATTTTCGCTTCTTCACGCAATAAATACATGGCGATCTGACGAGGATATGCTACTTCCTTTGTGCGGTCACGACCCAACAGTTTTTCGGCGGTAAGATTAAACTTACGCGCAACAAGGTCTACCACGTGGGCAGGCTCCAGGTCACTACGAGATGGTAAAAGGTCTGCCAAAGCCACTTCAACAAGGCTGGGCGTGAGGACAGAGCCGCTCAAATCTGCAAATGCGATAATACGATTCAACGCACCTTCCAGTTCACGGATATTGGACTGAATCTGCTTGGCAACACTTTCCAAGATTTCATCTGAAATATGGCGACCTGTGCGCTCGGCTTTGGAACGCAGGATCGCGAGGCGGGTTTCAAAGTCAGGCGCTTGAATATCGGCACTTAAGCCCCACTCAAAACGGGAGCGCAACCGTTCTTCCAATGTGACCAGAGACTTGGGAGGGCGATCTGACGAGACGATGATCTGCTTATCCTGACCGTGCAGGGTGTTGAAAGTGTGGAAGAATTCCTCCTGCGTTGATTCTTTGCCTGCGATGAATTGAATATCATCCACCAGCAAAACGTCTGCAGAACGATATTTTTCACGAAAGGCTTGGGTGGTGTGCGTACGAATGGCGTTGATCATATCATTCGTGAATTCTTCGGAAGAAACATATAAAACATTCAAACCGTCAGCGTGACAGGCGTTGCCAATGGCATGTAATAAGTGAGTTTTGCCCAAACCTACGCCGCCGTACAGGAATAGCGGATTGTAGGCGCGGGCGGGTTTTTCTGCTACAGCCTGACAAGCCGCATGAGCAAGGCGATTACCCGAGCCGACAACGTATGTATCGAAGGTATAACGCGGATTAAGCGTCACATGCCGTGGTTTTGGCTCAGGCGTGGTAATCTGAATGGAAGAGGCAACACGCTCGGCGTCGGGGTCGGTATGCGAATCGGTCTCATTAGCCTGAGAAACGACAAATTCAACCGCCACATTTGAGTTCAATATCCCGATCAATAAACGGCTAACAGTGGTTGCAAGGCGGCTTTCCAACCAGTCACGCGCGTACGCATTGCGTACCCCAACGGTAATAATCCCGTTCTCGTAGGCTGTGGGACGGGTATCACGCACCCAGGTGTCATAGGAGGCGCGGGGCATTTCCATTTGAAGTTGTGCAAGTACGGACTGCCAAGCCTGATCAGCGTTCATAAATATTCCTCAGTGTTGATTATTGAGTGCATAAAATAGCCCGCCTTTTAATCGCGGTTTCGTGAAGATGGTATGTATTTGTAAAAGATGGTACAGGAATTGGGATGTGTGGGGCATACATCCGTTATATCAGCGTGCAATCATTCTAGCAGATACTTGCTATAGATAACAAGGCGGTAGACCTACGTTAAGTTAAAAAGATTTGTTTTGTTAAGGTTTGATTATCTTTAAAAAAAATTCCGCGTTCAGTCATCATCGCGGATTTGAATAGAACAGACGTTTCAGCCAAGCACGCCAACTCTTGATCCCTTGCCCCCCACATATGGGTATAAGTGACCTATTATCAGCAAGCCAACCATATCCATCTTAAAAAATTGCGTTGTATATTTTTTTCGCTTCATATCAAACGAGACTCGAGTTCCTGTGACTCGTTTGGCAATGATTCGATGATTCAGGGATTTCAGTGTTTCATTAGGCGGGGAACCCAGACAAGTACGGTTGTCCCGTCTTTTATTGTCGACGAAATATCCACTTCACCGCCGACTGCATGTGCACGTGTTTGCATATTGGCGAGTCCATGCCCAATGGTTGTCTTGACCTGGTCCAACTCAAAGCCTTTGCCGTCATCTGTGATTTCCAGCAAAGCGCGTTCCGGGGTTGCCCAGACTGCCACTTGCACATTTTTTGCCTTTGCATGCTTGGCAACGTTGGCTAATGCTTCCTGACAGATATGAAACAAGACCAATGATTGTGTTTGCGGAAGGTCGCTCAGGTCATCAGAGCCAGTGAAGTTCACTTCTGAGAAAGTATTGGCGCGATATTCAGCAATTAGATGTTTTATACCGATCAACAAGCCTTCATTACCAAGTTGACGGGGTCTAAGATCGAGGATGTAGGCGCGGATATCGCGAATTGCCTGATTTAATCCGTCAATTGCATGAAGGATGCGCTCTTTGGCGGCTTGCGGGTCTTCGGTCAAGGTGAGCTGTGCCCCTTCCAGCCCCAGCCCCACGCCATAAATGGACTGGATGATGCCGTCATGCAAGTCCATGCCAATGCGATCACGTTCCTCCAGCACAGCCAGTCGGCGGGCATTGGAATGCAAGCGGGCATTTTCAATCGCAAGACCAGCCCAAGTACCCACCGCTGTGAGTAATTGCACGCTTCTTTCATCGAACGGATCGGTCACACGCGTGGCGACGCTCATCACGCCCATTAGATTTTCGCCTGCGAGCAAAGGAATACAGGCAATTTGCTGAAATCCCGCCTGCACTACTGCATCGCGCAGAAAATTGGTATCATTTGCCAAATGCATGCCGACCATTGACTTACGAGTCTTGGCCACAAGCCCCGGGTAGCCTTCACCGACCTGAAAAACATTCCGCGTCCAGAAGGCTTCGGCGGCTTGCCCGCGATGCAAAACCATACGCAGGGTGGTCTTGTCATCCTCCAAAAGAAAAATATCCCCAGCCTCAACTTTCATGTAGTTCATCACCAGCCCAAGGGTCTTATTAAGAATCTCGTCGAGTTCCAGGCTGGAGGTTAAGGCTGAGGCGATGCCGTTGAGCAGTCCCATGTCTACGTTGCGACGGGTTAATGTCAGGTCACGTTGTTTCATTTGCTCGTATAAACGGGCATTTGTGATGGCTGTGGCGGCATAGGTTGCCAGCATCTGAATAATCATTTCATCGTCTTCGTTGAATTCAGATGCATCAATTTTTTCAGTAAGATAGATCTGCCCCAGCGGTTTATCTCCGGCGCGGATCGGCACGCCCAGAAACGATGTCATGTGCGGATGGTGCGCCGGAAAGCCAACAGATTTCGGATGATCGCCAATCACAGGCACGCGAATGGGAACTTCTGAATTCATCAACGCGCCAAGCAAACCAAGCCCAACAGGATGGTGCGCCATTTTTTTTATTTCGTTATCAGACATACCCACAGAAATAAATTGCTTGAGTTTGCCTTCGTCGTCGAGCACCCCCAACGCGGCATAACGCGCTCCTGCCTGTTCGCAGGCTGTGGATGCAATTCGCTCAAGCAAGGTCTCAAGCGAAACATCCTTCACCAACTCCAAACTTGCGCGATGGAGCGCAAATAATCTTTCCTGTAATTGTTCACGAGTTAAAAGCATACAAGACACCTCTCAGCCATTATAATCAATTCGTAGCTTTTTGATAGAAATTGGAAGAAAGCCAACGCTACACTTGGGACAATAAAATGACAAACTCTCGCATCTCTGGATTTTACAACCTGACTCTCGAAGAACGCCGCGCCAAACTGGCGGAAGCTGCGAATCAGACTCCCGAAGATCTGATCCCGTTTTCTACGGGCGGACTCTCCGCTGAATCAGCCAGCCACATGATCGAAAATGTGATCGGCATGTATGCGCTGCCAGTGGGCATTGGACTGAACTTCATGGTCAATGGGCGCGATGTGTTGGTTCCGTTTGTAATTGAAGAACCGTCCGTTGTGGCGGGCGCATCCTTCATGGCGAAACTCGCCCGCGCGGGCGGCGGATTCACAGCCACGACCACCGAGCCGTTGATGATCGGACAAATGCAACTGATCAACGTGATCAACATGAACGAAGCGCGCCTGAAAATTTACGAGCACAAAGCCGAGCTGCTTGCCACTGCCGACGCAGTTGACTCGACCCTGAAAAAATTCGGCGGCGGCGCGCGCGACCTCGAAGTCCGCATGATCGAAGACTCGCCAATCGGACCTTTCATCGTTATTCATCTCATTTACGATGTGCGCGATGCGATGGGCGCGAACGCGGTCAACACGGCTTGTGAAAAACTCGCGCCGCAGATCGAAGCCATCACCGGCGGGAAAGTCCATTTGCGGATTTTGTCCAATTTGGCTGACCGCAGAATTGCGCGCGTGCGTTGCACGATCCCTGTCAACGAATTGACAATGGGATTTGAATCCTTCAAAGGCGAGACCGTACGCGATGGCATCATCGCCGCCTACGCCTTCGCCGCAACCGATCCCTACCGCGCCGCAACCCACAACAAAGGCATCATGAACGGCGTGGACGCGGTGGTCATCGCCACTGGCAACGACTGGCGCGCCATTGAAGCGGGCGCACATGCATACGCGGCGCGCTCCGGTAGGTACACCTCCCTCTCCACCTGGGGCAAGGATAAGGACGGCAACCTCGTCGGCACGCTCGAAATGCCGATGGCAGTGGGAATCGTCGGCGGCGCAACCAAAGTCCACCCGGCCGCCCAAGCCGCAGTTAAGTTGATGGGCGTCAAGACCGCATCCGAACTGGCTGAGATCATCGTCTCGGTTGGACTCGCCCAGAATATGGCAGCCCTACGCGCCCTCGCCACCGAAGGCATTCAACGCGGACACATGTCTCTGCACGCAAGGCAGATCGCGCTCGCCGCTGGCGCCGCTGGCGATATGATCGACAAAATCGCCGCGCAAATGGTGGCAGAGAAGGCGATCCGCGTGGCTAGAGCGGAAGAGATTTTGAAGGAAATGCAGGTGACAAATGGATAAAAGAAAACCCCTCACCCCCAAAGAAATCTCTGCCATCGTGGATGGATTCGATCCCATTGATTGGAAACAGATGAAATTGCTGGCAAGTATGCCGATTGAAAAACGCCTCATCCCTGGCTTAAACGCGCAGGAGTTTGCAATGGCGGCATTACGCGGCACGTTTCAAAAGAAGTTTCCTGAATTAACCATGCCCGAAATCAACATGAAAGTATTGGCTTACTTAACCCCTGTGCGAATGGAGACCAAATGACACCAGTTTCGTTTTACGTCCAGATTGTCAAAGCATTGGATGAAATCGGCGCGCCATACATGATCGTCGGCGCGTTTGGCGGCTACCCATTTGGCATCACCCGCGTAACCTTTGATATTGATATTCTTGTAGATTTACGCAAACAGGATTTTGAAGTGCTGTCACAAAGATTTCCATTGCCGCGTTATTACGCTGACCCTGAAATGATGAGAAATTCCACTCAAATGGGGATCATGTTCAATATTATAGACACGAACGAAGGAATCAAAGCCGATCTTGTACCGTTAAAGCGGGAACCAGATTACGAAGTTGCATTTAATCGCCGAGTGCGTCGTAATTTTGTTGATCCTGCGGGGAATACATTTACAGCATGGGTCGCGCAGCCAACAGATATCATCATTGGAAAATTAGAGGCGTGGAATGAAGGCAGGTCAGATAAACATCCAAAAGATATTTACTCCATGCTGGTATTTGACTTAAGTGATTCAAGCGACTTATCCATTGACTATAAAATAATTATAAAAGAAGCCGCCCGCATGGGAAAAGAAACCTTGGATATGTGGAATCAATCTCTGGCAAAAGCAGAGAAAGAAGTTGAAAAGCACAAGAAATGAAAGGGCCGACTCCCCCATCTGCCCGAAGGGCTTCCACGCACTGAGGCAGGACTTTAGTCCGCACCGTGTAGACAGGTTTGATGTCAGCAGTTTAGTATGTGTAAGAATATACTTCATAAAAATTGTGTAAGGGATTCAATTAAATATAAATGAAAAAGACGAGTTCACCTCAAAAGCTTTTGATAATTGCTAGCTCAATGTTCATTTTGGGAATTATTCTATTATTCACTATATGTTTTTGTATATTTGGATTCAGGATACTTTCATCCAAACCGCTCATTACAGCAACAACTCAAACTTCAACCATCACACCCATACCTTTGCCGTCTACTGTTCAAGAAGTAAAATCTCAATGTTCAAAAGGGGAGTGTCTGAATGCGTGTATGGCTCATGCGAATATTGAAATTCAAAAGGAAAGGCTTAATTCTTATCAATATAATGGAGACGATATAAATCTGGCTTTTTATGGTATTAGCAATGAAGATAACCTGGAAAAACCCAGAATGTTCAATGTTCAAGCCGAGTTTATTCCTTATCAACAAAACGAAGCCGCGCACAAAACTATTTGGAATTACTACAAAGCATTGATTCCACGCGAGAGTCGTCCTAATTTAGTTACCTTTGGAATATTCTTAAGCTCCACAACACTTGGGTATTTTGATACAACTGCTACCGAAAATTGGATTACAGTCATAAACATTCTTTCGCTAGAAGATATTTCGTCTCTCTCAAGCGTAGAAATTCACGAATATGGTCATTATCTAACACTAAATAATTCCCAACAAACTCCATCGTCAGAATTCGTATGCCATCAGGAGGCATTGTATGGATGTCAAACAGCAGATTCATATATCAATCATTTTTATCTAGAGTTCTGGCAAGATATTTATCCTGAGTGGGAAAAAATTCGAGACAGTTCAAAAGATTACGACCAAGACATAAAATTGTTTTATGATACTCACAAATCCATGTTCATTAATGAGTATGCATCAACAAACCCGCTGGAAGATATTGCCGAGTCATGGACTGCTTTTATCTTAGCACCGACCCCATCAAACAATTCGATTACCGACCAAAAAATAAATTTCTTTTATCAGTTTCCTGAATTGGTCGAATTACGTTTTCAAATAATAAAAGGAATTTGTACTTACAAACAAGCCCCATAATTTTCAAAAAGACTTTCGCTTAAACCGATCACAAGAAGGACAATATGACAACCCCTCAACCTCAAACCTCCCCCACCCTCCTCAAACCCGTCAAGCCTGTTGGCATTGTCGGCTATGGCGCTTATGTGCCGCGCTATCGTATTACCGCCAAAGAGATCGCCCGCGTCTGGACAGGCAAGACCAGCGGACTTCCGATCAAAGAGAAAGCCGTGCCCGGTCTCGACGAAGACGTGATTACCATGTCCATCGAAGCGGCGCGCAATGCCATGCTCCGCGCGCAAATTGACCCGACCGAGATTCGCGCGGTCTGGGTCGGGTCTGAGTCGCATCCGTACGCGGTCAAGCCGACCTCCACCGTCGTTGCGGAAGCGATTGGCGCAGTGCCCAACACGCAAGGCGCGGATTTTGAATTCGCCTGCAAAGCCGGAACCGAAGCGATGGTGGCCGCGATGGGCATGGTCGGCTCGGGCATGGGACGCTACGCGCTGGCAATAGGCATGGACACCGCCCAAGGTAAACCCGGCGACGCGCTCGAATACACCGCGGCGGCAGGCGGCGGCGCGTACATCCTCGGTCCTGCCGAAGAGTCGCTGGCGGTCATCAACTCGGCGTATTCCTATGTCACCGACACACCCGATTTCTGGCGGCGCGAATATCAAAAATATCCCGAACACGGAATGCGCTTCACCGGCGAACCCGCCTACTTCAAGCACATCACCGAAGCCGCCACGCATCTCATGGAAGCCAGCGGCACAACCGCCAAAGATTACAAGTGGGCGGTCTTCCATCAGCCAAACACAAAATTCCCACAAAAAGTGGCGGGCATGTTGGGCTTCTCACTCGAGCAGATCGAGCCCGGGCTTTTAGTCCACACCATCGGGAACACGTACGCGGGCGCGGCTGTGATCGGTCTCACTGCGACTCTCGACATCGCCCAACCCGGCGACAGAATCCTGTGCGTCTCCTTCGGCTCTGGAGCAGGGTCAGACGCCTTCGACATTCTCGTCACCGACAAAATCACCGCGCGCCAGGGACTTGCCATGAAAACACAGGAATACATCACCCGCCGCACCGAAATAGATTACGCGACCTATGCCAGGTATCGCGGAAAAATCACAATGAAATAGGAATTGGTAATTAGAAATTAGGAATTGGTAATTAGAAATTAGGAATTGGTAATTAGAAATTAGGAATTGGTAATTAGGAAACACCTAATTACCCAATCACCAATCACTAGTTACCTCCTCACGGAGAATTTATGACCGAAGTCGTAATCGCAGGAATCGGACAAACAGCCGTTGGCGAGCATTGGGAACTTAGTTTACGCAGTCTCGCTTATGCCGCCGTTCGTGACGCGCTCAAAGACGCGGGCGAACTCAAACCGCAGGCGTTATTTGTCGGCAACATGCTCGCGCCAAACCTTTCAAACCAGGCGCATCTCGGCACACTCATCGCAGATTGCACGGGGTTGACCGGCATTGAAGCCATCACCCTTGAAGCCTCCGGCGCATCAGGCGGAGCGGCAATTCGTCAGGCGTATCTCGCCATTTCCAGCGGCATGGTGGATGTGGCGCTGGTCGTCGGCGTTGAGAAATTCACCGACAAAATCGGCTCCGACGTGGAAGAAGCCATTGCCACTGAAAGTGACGCGGACTTCGAATCCATACAAGGCATGACCACCGTCGCGCAAGCCGCGCTTTTGATGAAGCGCTACATACACGAGAACAACGTCCCCGCAAATGGGTTTGCGGGTTTCGCGCTCACCGCGCACGCCAATGGCGTTGCAAATAAAAATGCCGCATTCCGCAAAGCCATCAAAGCCGAGACGTATGCCAAATCTGAAATGGTCAGCGAGCCGCTCAAAATATTTGACATGGCTCCTCATCTGGATGGCGCTGCCGCGCTCGTTCTGACTCGCCGAGAGTTGGTCCCGTCCATTGGGCACGCTTCGCGTCAACTCGTGAAGATCGCTGGCTCGGCGGCATCCTCTGACACGCTGGCGTTGCATGACCGCAAGGACATGCTGTACTTTGACACCGCGCAAATCTCGGCGGGAAAAGCCATGAAGCAAGCCGGCGTTGTGCTGAGTCAAATCAACTTTTTTGAATATCACGATATTTTCAGCATTTACGCCGCCCTGCAACTTGAAGCGATTGGGTTCGCGATTAGAGGCAAAGGCTGGAAACTAGCTGAGGATGGTCAGATAGGGCTAAAAGGAAAAATCCCATGCGCAACGCTGGGCGGCATGAAAGCACGCGGATTCGCCGGAGGCGCATCAGGCGTGTATCAGGCTGTCGAAGCAGTCACCCAGCTTCGGGGTCAGGCGGGAGCGAACCAGATCGCAGGCGCAAAGTTTGGGCTGATCCAGTCGCTTGGCGGGCCGGCATCCACTGCTGTAGCGCATGTTTTATCCAGTCTGGATTAAAAGATGAAAGCCTATAAATTCTTCGCAGCCTTAAGCCTGATCACAATTCTCGTTTCAAGCTGCGGATTCATCGGCAATCAGTCCAACAAAGTAAACCCTCCAAATATCATCTTTATTTTGACAGACGATATGGATGCGGGGTTGATGCAATATATGCCGAAGACACAGGAATTACTTGGAAAGCAGGGTGCTACATTTAACGAGTATTTTGTGAGCATGTCATCCTGCTGTCCTTCCCGAACCACGATCCTGCGCGGTCAATATTCGCACAACACGAAGGTCTTCGCCACTGAACTGCCCGACGGCGGATTTGAAACATTTTATGCGTCGAAGGAAGAAAATTCCACGATCGCTGTTTGGCTGGAAAAGGCCGGTTACAACACGGCATTTTTTGGCAAATATATGAATGGATATCCAAACACCGCCAAGCAAACCTACATCCCCGCCGGTTGGACGGAATGGTACAGCCCAGTGGACGGCGACCCCTACACACAATATAACTACACCTTGAATGAAAATGGAAAAATGGTCAAGTACGGGGACAAGCCAGAGGATTACGGCACCGATGTCTATACGGCAAAGTCGATTGATTTTATGGAGCGCAGTATAAAAGCTGGAGAGCCGTTCTTCGCGCATATTTCTGTCTATGCACCTCATAGTCCATACGTCCCCGCCCCGCGTCATGCCGGCTTTTTTGAAGATGTCCCGCTGCCGCGCCCGCCCTCCTTCAATGAAGAGAATACCAGCGATAAACCCTGGGTCTACAGCGGCGAGCCGCTTTTGAGCAACAACCAAATCGCAAAGATGGAACGCACTTATCCAAAACGCATACAATCCCTGCAAGCGGTGGATGAGATGGTGGCGAGTATCATTTCAACATTGGAATCGCACGGCGCACTGGAAAACACGTACATCTTTTTTTCGTCAGATAATGGATTCCACATGGGACAGCATCGCCTGTCGATTGGAAAAGACACAGCATATGAAGAAGATATCAACGTGCCAATGCTTGTCCGAGGTCCAAAGATACCGTCAGGTTCAACAATTGACGCTCTTGCTGGAAATGTAGACCTGGCATCAACTTTTGCGGAAATAGCAGGGATTAAAACCCCTGATTTTGTAGACGGACGCTCGCTAATTCCGCTATTGACAGGCAATGAACCATCCGAGTGGCGGCAGGCTTATCTTCTTGAAAAAGGAGTCCTGGGTGAGACAACTTACGCTCCTGATTTTTTTGCCTCAGCAAATCCGTCAGACTTCATGTCAGGTTTACTGGAGCCGCCAGATGAACCCTACCTGGTAAAAACAGACCGTTCCTATCGCGGGTTACGAACACAGGATTACACATTTATACAATATGGAGATGGCACTTTGGAACTGTATAACCTGAAAGCAGATCCATATCAAATGGAGAATATTGCTGGAATAGCCTCGCCTACATTATTGGACGAATTGCATATCTGGCTTGAATCTCTTATGCACTGTGCGGGCAATTCCTGCCGTGAGATCGAGGCAAAGCCGCAGTAATCGTGCAGACCTTCGATTGGTCTGGACAATTAGCAATATTTAATCCTGATAGTGTTTGAGAGTCACGCGGGATAGAATTAAGCACATAGAAAGGAAAGATAAAAATGGAAATCCCAAGACATTGGCGACTCAAGAAACAACGATACGGACTCGTGGGCGAGGTTTGTCCTCACTGCGATCACAAAATTTTTCCACCCCGCGATGTATGTCCAAATTGCGGCGACGAGGCAAAAGAACAATTTGCATTCAGCGGCAAAGGTGAGGTTTATTCCTACACCACAGTTTACGAAGCCCCCGCAGGTTTCGATGCAAATGCGCCTTACACAGTAGCAATCGTGAAGCTGGAAGAAGGTCCCATGCTTACCGCGCAGTTGACCGACTTGGGCGAACAGCCCATCTCGATTGGCATGCCCGTCGAAATGGTCACTCGCAAAATGCGCAATGACGGTGACGAACGCGGTTTGATCGTATACGGGTATAAATTCCGTCCTACTCCACTACATACCACAGGATAACCCCCAGGTATTGGATGAAACGCAAAAACAAGAATAAATTTCTCTATATTGCGGAATACTTGTTTACGGGTATTCGATTTCTCGCTCATAAACGATCATGCCCCACTCCCCTGCTTTTCGAAGCCGGGGAGTGGGGTTTTTAAAGCAACAAGACGACTCAATATCGAGTCGCCCTGTTGATATTTTCCGAACTGGCTTACATGGATGGGATCACCCTACATGAGTGAGAAAGTCTGTACGAAACTTTACATGGATCTCACGGTTCTCATCAATTCTCGCTTCCGCCAAAACAGCATCCACGATCTGCTTCTTCAATAGAAAAACCTGATGTCTATCCTCTGGTGTTTGAGGAGCAGCGTTAATCAATTCAGCCATCTCTGACTGCAATTCGGCAACATACTTCTTGACCTGCTCTTCCAAGTCAAGTTTTGTAAAAGTATCCTTCTCCTGTTCGATGGCGGTCAACCTACGCTTCACCCTTAATTCCTTGTCGTAATGTATGCTGATCTGTGAAGTGAATTCATCATCAGGCATTCGTTCTTTGCGTGCCCTGGTGATGAATTCCTGACGCTCTGAATTAAGCTTCTTCATATCCTCTTGCAGATGCAGTTCATCCCGTTGCATTTGTTGATAGTCTCTCTGTAGCTGAGATACTTTAACCTTCGCTTGAGCAAGCAGGTAATCAGGATTGGTGACGAACTGACATACTTTCTCCCAGACTTGAGTTTCGGCTTGTTTGGCGCTGATCGATTTGGGACAAGTATTTTGTCTCAGTTCTCAATGGGGCTGTGGACAGAAATAGGTTCGGACGGGAGTCTTGCGCTCGATCCATTCCCCTTTTCGACTGCGACGATGGGTTGCTGTCCTTGCTTGCCATGTCAAATTACATGAACATTTCATATGCCCGGAAAGCAGATAATCGTGACGGATTGGTTGAGAGGAATAGGTTTTGTTCTTTTCTCGTTGAGTTTTGAAAAGCTCATAAGTGAGAACGTCAATAATCGGTTCGACCTGGATTTGATAGGTCTCACCATCACGGGAGTGTTCTTTGTAACCATAAGCATACTCTCTGGCAGACTCCAAAATCCCCTGAATGCTGGAGCGAGCCCATTGAATGTGACGAGGTGTGCTACTTCCCTTCCGTGGAGCACTCCCAACAATCAGCCTTTCACGAATCTGTAAAAGCGGAGTGCCTTGGTTGTACCACTCAAAGATCTTCCGTACCCATTCCGCTTCTTCCTCGACAACATAGATTTTCTCACCTACACGAAGATACCCGTAGCGATCCTGCCCTGTATTCGCTTTCCCTTCTTTCAGCCGTGCTTTGACACCCATCCCCATCCGTTCTTTCATCCCATCCAGTTCTATCTGAGCCGCCCAAGCGCGGACCGGTGTTATCTTGGAATCAAAATCTTCCTTTGCCAACATTATTTCGATCTTATAATCTTGGACGGTTTCCAAGACTATCAGCATGGATCGGAATCCACGATACAACCTATCTTCGCGCCAGGCGATGATGATATCGAATTCATCTCTGGTTGCATCTTTGACTGTCCATTCGCTGAAAATAATTTGACTTTCTTCAATTTTCTGCCAGTCGAGTGTAAAGGGCAGCCGACAAACCAAGTAGTTCAAGAATACGAGTTTGTAAAGCAGTCAGTGGCGTAACATGC
>Ga0335397_10003524_pt1 | contig 20883 bp, 16 predicted proteins | sample MAT04_FD_205740 | JGI IMG/M metagenome (GOLD analysis project Ga0335397, IMG submission 205740) | Freshwater microbial communities from Lake Fryxell liftoff mats and glacier meltwater in Antarctica - MAT-04 (spades assembly) (version 2) ... | reverse complement strand
ACGACTGACGGCTTTGCTGGCGTCACCGCTGGCAACTCCGCAATTGTTACGGTTGACGCTGGTGGCTATTCCACTGTCACCGCCGGTAATTCCGCAACTGTTACGGTTGACGCTGGTGGCTATTCCACTGTCACCGCCGGTAATTCCGCAACTGTTACGGTTGACGCTGGTGGCTATTCCACTGTCACCGCCGGCAACTCCGCAACTGTTACGATTGACGCTGGTGCTTCAGCCACCGTCAAGACCGGTAGTTCACTGGCAATTGATGTTGCTGCTGTAGGGGACGCATCCGTAGCAGCGCTGGACTCCGCTGCAATTCAGGTAGCCGTAGGCGGTTACGCCACTGTTGTGGTCGGCCAGGCAGACGATTTTTCCCATTACGGAAATATTCCATCATCATTCAGCGTTTCACCGATCGTTGCAACGATTGTTAGCAATGTTGATTCCGTCAATGTCACGTCCGGCGATAGCGCTGACGTGTTGGTGAGCGGCAATGCGGGCTCGATCGTGATTGATTCGGGTCTCCACGCGACTGTTCAGGTGGGTGTTTATGGCCAGGAATCGTATTCTTATGAAAGCGAAGGATCCGATTCATTTGCCGGAGTTACAGCCGTTGCCGGCACCGTCGGCACAGTTGACGTAAGCGCAGTTGCCGATGCCGAAATCTACGTGGTTGGCAATGCCGGTACGATCAATGTGGTGGCTGGCGACTATGCCGAAGTCCAAGTGGGTGCTTGGGGCGATCAAGCATATTCTTCCGTAAATGGTGGTTACACCGACGTGGAGTCTGGGCTTGCAACCATCGCCAGCACAGCCGATGCCATCAACGTCACCACCACGACGGGTGATGCTGACGTTTATGTGCTGGGTGATGCCGGCGCCATCACGGTCAAGGCTGGCGGTGATGTCGACGTTGAAGTTGGTGACTACGGCGACAATTCCTATTCCTATAGCAATGCTGATGGCTCTTACTCCTATGGGTACTCGGCGCTGGCAGCCGTCGCCAGTTCGGTTGACAGCGTAAATGTCACGAGCGGAGACCACGTGGATGTTAGCGTGGTCGGCAATGCCAACACCATCACCGTCCATGCTGTAAACGGCATGCATATTGATATTGGCGATATGGGCTATGGCGCACAAACCACGGTATATGACTCGGGTGCAACCTATCTGAATGGCGCTAGCGCCACTATCGCCAGCACGGTTGGCACCATCAATGCAACTTCGACTGGCAAGGGCAAATCCGTCAATGTTGACGTGGTCGGCAATGCCGGCGCCATCACCATCGCTTCGGCTGGTGATGCTTCTGTCGAGGTGGGTAGCGTAGGCGACGCAGCCTATAAAAATGACAATGGTAACTACACAGATGAGAATGCTGGCGTAGCTACCGTTGCCAGCAGCGCTGACGCTATCGATGTCACTTCTGCTGACGATACCGATATCACTGTCATCGGCAGTGTTGGCACCGTGAAAGTAGTCGCTGGCCAAAGTGTTGATATCAACATTGGCGATGAAGGCTACAAAGGCAACTTCAACGAAGAAACCGGTCTGGGCTACAAAGACCTCGCCGCAGTGATCAGCAATGTGGGTTCCATCGACGTGACGGCTGGCAACGACGTGAATATCGGCGTTACGGGCAATGCCGGTCAGATCACGTTGGCGGTCGGCGCTGATCCTGAGCACAACAGCCAAGTTGAAGTCAATGTGGGCGGTACGATCGACGCGCTGTCCATCACGGGTGCTGAAGGTCAACGCTGGCACTCCCAAGCCGTTGACGTCGTCGCCGGCGCCATCACCGCAATGAGCCTGACCGATGTCAGCCGCGCAGAAGTGAGTGACGAAGACTCTTCTGTAGCCGATGCCGCCCTGAATCGCGGCAATGCAGAAAACGTTTCCATCGAACTGACCAGCGTTGCTGCCACGTCGCTTAACCTGACCGTGGCTGGCGTGATTGCCAACCTGTCAGTTGCAAATTCTGCAACCGTGCCAGCTCCAACTGAGTTGAATCCTGATGCGACTGCTGATGTCAAACTCGACACCCTGAGCCTGACCGTCAACGAATATGCACTGGCTTACACGGAAACTGTGGTCGCGACGGTGGATGATGTCGAAACGACGACTGTCATTGAACATTCGTTCATCGTCGATTCCGAGATCAACCTGCAATCGGAAGATGTCAAGACACTGAACGTGGCTGGCGCCGGTAACCTGCTGCTGGACGTGGCTGCTGCAAATGCGTTGAACCTGATCGATGCACACACCGCCACGGGCAACATCACGGTGGCGCTGGCCGGTGATGATGCGGTCAGCTACTTGGGTGGCGCCGGTGTTGACACCGTGACCTTGACTGATACCTTGCCAGTCTGGATTGACGTTCAGCTGACACCTTTGCTGGTCGAAACCAAGCCAAGCTTTAACTTGGACGGCGGCGATGGCGGTGTCGACGTATTGAAGATGGACGCTGCTTTGGCTGCTACTGCTATGGCTACCAGCGGCAACACAGGTTTTGTGGAAGGTTCTGTCACCAACTTCGAAATCCTGAACCTGTCGAAGGTCGCAGCTGGAGTTGCTTATCACGAAGGCAACCTCATTGTTGATGCTACGCTGTTTGGCACGAACCACGTGGTGTTGGACGCTGGCGGCGCCTACAGCAGTGGCGGCTACGCCCTGGACCTCGCCATTGCCGACGGCGGCAAGGTCGAGATCGCGGGCAATGGCCTGCTGAACGTCAACGTTGATACCGCTCAGAATGCCAGCGGCAGCCTGAACCTGGTGCTCAACGGTGGCGGCAATGTATTACTGGGCGGTCAAGGCATCGTTCAGGGTCCTTCCATCACAGGTATTGATGTCCAAGCCGCAGTCACGGGCGCCGAATCGATTGCCCTCGTATCGAATGGTCAAGCATTCAATAGCGAAACGGGTCTGACGATCAATGCCCTGGGCCTGAAAGCTGGTTCAGCCACGACAATCACCATCACCGGTGATGCGTTCCTGGACCTGACCGACGACGCCATTGACCTGGCAGGTCGGGTGTTCAATGGTGATCACAACTATGAGTCGGAAACCGTACTCGGCGCTGTGAAGACCATCGACGCTTCTGCGTTCAACGCTGGTTTGATTTTGGACCTGTCCCTTAACGAAGCCACGCCAGTAACCGGAGCCGGTGTAACGATCACGGTCGGCACTGGCCTGAACTTCATCCTGGCCAGCCAGGGCAATGACACCATCACGGTGGGCGATGGTTCGACCTCACTGCTGGGAGCTTCCGGTTTGGGTGGTTTGGGTGGTCTGAATGGTCTGAACGTCGGAAACGTCATTTGGGGCGGTCTGGGCCAGGACACGATCAACCTGGCTGCTGGCATCGCCAGTGACGTCCTGGTCTACGATACGGCGTTGGATTCCAGCGGTCCCAACGTGGATGTGGTCAATGGCTTCCAGGCAAACTTTGTCATTGGTCAGGACGATGAGGACATGGACATTTTCGGCCATGACATCATTGTGTTGGCCGGTTTGCTGAACAGTGGTACATCCGCAGGCGTGAAATACCTCGGCGAAGTGGACGGATACGCTGCGGCCAATACAGCGCTGACTTTGAGCAGCTCCGGCTACCTTGAAGTCGTGCTGGATACGACCAACAGTCAGCTCTATGCTGACGTGAACAACGACGGCGTTATTGGTGCAGGCGATCTGGTGATCAAGTTGGCTGGTGTGACTGACCTGAGTCAAGCAAACTTCGACTTGATGTCTACGCCTGTCTGATGTAGTTACTGGATCTGAAGCCATCCGGCTTCTGATGTTTAGCTAGCCGAGCCCCCATCCCATCACAAGTGGGGTGGGGGCTTTTTTTATGACGCGAATGTTTTATGCAAGTGACGACAAGCCACCTGGACCTCTTCCCGACCCGCCTCTGGATCTTTGACCTGTCAGGGCTGCAGGTCCACTTTTCCGCCTGGCACGCTGAACTCGATGCCATGCGCCAAAATTCCCCAACTGCCGCCGGTCGCTCCAACCGGCATGGCTGGAACAGCGACAAGACAGTTTTTGCCCGGCCTGACTTTGCGCCCTTGCGTAAGGCCTGTGAAGTTTCTTTCGCTCACGCCTTTCGCGAGATGGGTGCGCCGGGCAGCCTGCGTTACGGCCTCGAAGCATGGGCCAACATCCATGATCCTGGCGCCTACAACACCGCCCACCTGCATCAAAATGTGCTGTTGTCGGGCAGCTTTTACCTGGCCGTGCCAGAAGGCGCTGGCGCGCTCGTGTTCCGGGACCCAAGGCCCGGCGCAGTGCTGTCGCCATTTCGGGGCAAAGGCGCCAATGCCTGTCAGACCATCAACATTCGTCCCAAGGCCGGGGCATTGGTGGTGTTTCCGAACTGGCTTGAACATGCCGTGGAAACCCATGAAGGAACGATGCCCCGCATTTGTATTGCGATGAATGCATTGTCGGGATGAACCGGTGTAGCAGGGCGCAGAAGATAGTCTGCAGCAGACCTGCCCGCGACCATTTATTGTTTTGCTGAGCGATTTGCCTTGGTGTCATGTCGTCAACCGCTGTGGTCACCTTGCTTTTTTGTACACCCAAGATGAGTTATTACAACGTACTTTTGTTTTTGACCTTGCCCACAAGGATGGACACATCTCCACAATGTTCCTGCATCATGCGTACAGTGCGTTTGTGAACATCCGGAGAAAACTTTATTGACCTCTTGTTTGCAGCGCCATCTTGTCAAAGTTTGGGGCTTTCATCACCTGGAGGCGGTTAAAAGTGCGTATGGCTTTTATTGCCTGGTTGACGTGATCGTGCTGACAGTCATCACTTGAGCGCGCAAGCCAGAACGCACCCTGGTCAATGCGCTGCACAAGCAGGATCACAAAGCTACCGGGGAGACGATCAAGAGGCTTGGAATGAACAGGGTGATACGCGCCAGGCAGCCGGCAGTGCTGCGGCGCATAACAATATCGAATTGCAGCTGGTCAAGCTGCCCTAAGTAAAGAAGGGCCTTGCGCTGCTGTCTTGCATGGCATCAATACATTTCTGGGCGCGCAATAAGGTTTCCACTAATCCACAAAAATTATAAAAGTAAACATTACTTTGACGGGTCTGACTCTTCCCTTGTCAAAGGTTGCAATGGGAAGTGGCAGCAGTTTCATCAGAAGTGCTGGAAACGCCGGTTCTTATTCATGTTAAGCAATCATCCCAACAAACCGGCGGCAATCAAGTTTTGTTAACTTTTGATAAGAAACTCTTGCTTTTCACGTCCTGAAGCAATTTGAGCGCTTAACCAGGCTGGAGACTTGCCTCGACCCGTCCATGTTTTTCCACTACTTGGATCCTGGTATTTTGGGGCGACCACATTGCGTTTGTCACCAGAGACTTGCTTGCCAGCGCCTTTACCTGAAAAACCGAGTTCTGCACCGGTAAGGCCATGGTTTTTGATTAGTTCCTTGACTGCTGCAATGGCTTGGGTGCGTTCACCCTTGCGTTCAGCTTCCTGCTCTTTGCGCAATGCGTTTAACTTTGCTTCGTAGTCATTGATTTGCTGCTGTAGTTCATTTGACTTCGACATGTTTGAATGCTTTCTTTGAAAAAGCTGAATGATAAAGGATTTAAGATGTATTTGTAAATCCGCTTTGAATAGATTTTTTTTGAAACCCCGCGCCCAGATGTTGGAGTAAGTCGGCTAACCCCGAAATTCATTTTCTTGGTTGGTTTTTAATTAAAGAATCCGTACGGGTTCTTTTTTATCGTTGCATTGGAATAGTAGGATTTTTTGTGATAGGGCGTAACTTGTATCACTTTTCGAACATTCTGGCTGGTATGGTTAATACCGGCTGACAAGTCATGTATGCTTGAGGCGCTGACAGCAAACAGTTTTTCCACTCAGCCGATTCGTGATAATTTTTTGATTTCAATCCGGAGATTGGTGTTAGAACGAATTTATTGTGCGGCCGTGGTGCGAATGAACCATCAAGCTTGACTCGTTGGTCAGTCAAAACATAATGCATTTGTGCGTGTGTGTATTTGCCAGCAGAGCGAGTTGCCTCTCATGCCCATGGATTGCCCTGGTGTGAGTTCTCTCGGGTTTCGTGGGATTGAGTCAGTTGGATGAATTCCCACTCGCAGCCATCAACTAATACTCCTATTTTCCAAAATGGGACTGCTCCAGTTCTGGAAATTTCAAACAAGGGAAAAATGGAAGAGATTCAACGCCGTCCAGGCCAATCAGAAATTAATGGCAGTTTTTTGGATATTCTGCTTGTACTGGCCGAGAATGCCAGACTGCTGGTCTTTGGGTCTTTGGGGGTCGGGTTGTGTGCGCTGGCCATCGGTTTCATGGTTCCACAAACCTACCAAAGTGTGTCTGTTTTGCAGGCTGACCCATCAACTGCCAGTGTGATGCTGACTGCCGCAGTACTGGACCCGGTCATTGTGTCCTTGGGGCTGGGCAAGGACATTGCCGTGGATGAAGCCCGGCGCAAGTTGCGGGACCAAATCAAGACTTCCGTCGGACGGACCGACAAACTGCTCACTCTGACCGTGTCTGCCGGTTCGCCGCAGCAGGCCCAGACCATTGCCACGGCGGTGATTCAACGAACTTTCCAGGAAAGTCGTCCCAAGGGAACGGTGCGCTTGCGTCTTGAAGCGCAACTGGCCGAGGCCCGGGCGCGCTTCAAAAATGCGCAGGTTGTGGGTCAAATCCTGTACCAGCAACTTGGCGGGTCAGGCACAGGGACTAACGCAAGGGCAGAGGTCGCTCGGGGTTATGCGGAACTGCTTGGCGCGACCGGTGCCGCCCAAAACCAGATCGTTTTGCTGGAAGCCCAGCTGGAGGGCTTGAGCGATGCCCAACTGGTACAGTTGCCTACCCTGCCCGACAACCCCAGCCATCCTAAAAAGGGTCTGATCGCTATTAGCGCTACCTTGGCTGCTGGATTGGCGCTGCTGATATTTATTTTTATCCGGCAGAGTTTGCGGAATACTTTGGTCAGTGGCACGAACTCGGAAAAATTGCTGCGCATTCGCAAATCCATGGGTTTGGGTTGAGTCAGGTTCGGGTTAAAACTTGAATTTTCCTCCGGCGAATGGTCTGTCATTTCGGGATATTTCGCCAGTAAATCCCTGATTATTTTGCATTCAACACGTCAATGGCTTAACAACCATACTATTACATGACCATCCTCATCACCGGTGGCGCCGGCTTCATAGGCGCCAATTTTGTACTTGACTGGCTGGCGCAGACGGACGAGCCCATCGTCAACCTGGACAAGCTGACCTATGCCGGCAATCTGGAAACGCTGGCGTCTCTCGACGCCGATGCGCGCCACATGTTTGTGCAGGGCGACATTGGCGACAGCGCGCTGGTTGACCGCCTGCTGGCTGAACACCAGCCGCGCGCCGTGCTGAACTTCGCTGCCGAAAGCCATGTGGACCGCTCGATTCACAGCCCTGAAGACTTCATCCAGACCAACATCGTGGGCACCTTTCGCCTGCTGGAGGCCGTGCGCGCTTACTGGGGCGGCATGCCCGCGCAAGAAAAAGCGGCCTTTCGCCTGCTGCATGTCTCCACCGACGAGGTCTATGGCTCGCTGGGCGCGGGCGATCCGGCCTTTGCCGAAACGCACCGCTACGAACCCAACAGCCCGTATTCGGCCAGCAAGGCGGCCAGCGACCACCTGGTGCGTGCCTACCACCACACCTACGGCTTGCCGGTGCTGACCACCAATTGCTCCAACAACTACGGGCCGTACCACTTTCCGGAAAAGCTCATCCCGCTCTTGATCGTCAACGCCCTGGCCGGCAAGCCGCTGCCGGTCTACGGCGATGGCATGCAGGTACGCGACTGGTTGTACGTGAAGGACCATTGCAGCGCCATTCGCCGCGTGCTTGAAGCCGGCCGACCGGGCGAGGTGTACAACGTCGGCGGCTGGAACGAAAAACCAAACATAGAGATTGTCAACACCGTCTGCGCCTTGCTCGACGAGCTGCGTCCCAGTCTGGGCACCAGCAGCTACAGCGCACAAATCAGTTACGTCAAGGACCGGCCCGGCCACGACCGCCGCTATGCGATCGATGCCGGCAAGATCGAGCGCGAACTGGGCTGGAAACCAGCTGAAACCTTTGAGTCCGGCATCCGCAAGACCGTGCAGTGGTACCTGGCCAACCCCGAATGGGTCGCCCATGTGCAAAGCGGCGCCTACCGAGACTGGGTGCAGACCCAGTACGCCAGCGTATGAAAATCCTGCTTTTCGGCAAGAACGGCCAGCTCGGCTGGGAACTGCAGCGCAGCCTGGCGCCGCTGGGTGAGCTCATCGCGCTGGACCGGCACAGCCAGGAATACTGCGGCGACCTGTCCAACCTGCCCGGACTGGCCGACACGGTACGCACATTGCGCCCCGATGTGATCGTCAATGCCGCCGCCCACACGGCCGTGGACAGGGCCGAAAGCGAGCCCGAACTGGCGCGCACCATCAACGCCCTGGCGCCCGGCGTGCTGGCGCAGGAGGCCGGCACACTGGGCGCCTGGCTGGTGCATTACTCGACCGACTATGTGTTTGATGGCAGCGGCAGCCGGCCCTGGGTCGAAGGCGATGCGCCCGCGCCGCTGGGCGTGTATGGCCGGACCAAGCTCGAAGGCGAGCAGCTGATTGCCGAACACTGCCGGCATCACCTGATGTTTCGCACCAGCTGGGTGTATGCGGCACGCGGCGGCAACTTTGCAAAAACCATGCTGCGTCTGGCGCAGGAGCGCGAGCGCCTGACCGTGATCGACGACCAGTTTGGCGCGCCCACCGGCGCCGAACTGATTGCCGACGTCACGGCCCACGCCATCCGCCAGGCGTTGCAGCGCCCGCAGGACGCCGGGCTCTACCATCTGGCCGCCCAGGGCGAAACGACCTGGAATCGTTATGCAAAACATGTGATTGCGCAGGCGCAGCTTGTACAGCCAGCTATGAAAATACTAGCAAGTGAAGTCGCCGCCGTGCCCACCAGCGCTTTTCCGACACCGGCGCGGCGGCCGCACAACTCGCGCCTGGATTGCACCCGGCTGCAAACAGTTTTCGGCTTGACACTGCCCGCCTGGCAGCAGGGCGTGGACCGCATGCTGGCCGAAATTCTTTAAGAAACGACAAGAAACCTACATCCCATGACCCAACGCAAAGGCATCATCCTCGCCGGAGGTTCCGGCACCCGGCTGCATCCGGCCACGCTGGCCATCAGCAAGCAACTGCTCCCGGTGTATGACAAGCCGATGATCTACTACCCGCTGAGCACCCTGATGCTGGCCGGCATCCGCGACGTGCTGATCATCAGCACGCCACAGGACACGCCGCGCTTTGCGCAACTGCTGGGCGACGGCAGCCAGTGGGGCATGAATCTGCAATACGCCGTGCAGCCCAGCCCGGACGGCCTGGCGCAGGCTTTTCTTATCGGCGAGCAGTTCATCGGCAACCAACCCAGCGCCCTGGTGCTGGGCGACAACATTTTTCACGGCCATGATTTCGTGCCCTTGCTGGCCGAGGCCGACGCGCAAGTTGGCGGTGCGACCGTCTTCGCCTACCACGTGCAGGACCCCGAGCGTTACGGCGTGGTGGCTTTCGATGCCGCCGGCAAGGCCAGCAGCATTGAGGAAAAGCCGCTCAAGCCCAGAAGCAACTATGCCGTCACGGGGCTGTATTTCTATGACCGGCAGGTCGTGGACATTGCCAAGGCCGTCCAGCCGAGTGCCCGGGGCGAGCTGGAAATCACTGCCGTGAACCAGGCCTATCTGGACCTGGACCAGCTCAAGGTGCAGATCATGAAGCGCGGCTATGCATGGCTGGACACCGGCACGCATGACAGCCTGCTGGAAGCTGGACAGTTCATTGCCACGCTGGAGCACCGTCAGGGCCTGAAGATCGCCTGTCCGGAGGAAATTGCCTGGCGCAACGGCTTTATTGATGCCGAGCAGCTTGAAAAGCTGGCCCGGCCGCTGGCCAAGAACGGCTACGGCCAGTACTTGCAGCGTCTGCTGGCCGAAGGGGGACGGCCATGAAGGTCACACAGACGGCTATTGCCGATGTGCTGATCATCGAGCCGAAGGTATTCGGCGATGCGCGCGGCTTTTTCTTCGAGAGTTTCAACCAGCAGGCGTTTGACGAAGTGACGGGAGCCCGCCATCAGTTTGTGCAGGACAACCACAGCCGAAGCACCAAGGGCGTGCTGCGCGGCCTGCATTACCAGATTCAGCAGCCCCAGGGCAAGCTGGTGCGCGTAGTACGCGGCGCAGTGTTTGATGTGGCGGTGGACATCCGCAAGGCTTCATCAACGTTTGGCCGGTGGGTGGGCGTGGAATTGAGCGAAGAAAATCACCGCCAGCTATGGGTGCCGCCGGGCTTCGCCCATGGGTTTGTGGTGCTCAGCGAGACGGCCGATTTTGTGTACAAGACGACCGACTACTATGCGCCCGCGCATGAGCGCTGCATTGCCTGGAATGATCCGGCTATCGGGATTGAGTGGTCCTTGACTGCCGAACCCAGGCTGTCGGCCAAGGACAAGCTGGGCTTGGCGCTGGCAGATGCAGACATTTTTGTGTAATGCTGCTTTTTGCCAAACTTCTAGCTTGAATTGCACTCTCAAGAGACAATCTTGAATTTTCCCGGAGAGTAATAATAAGCAGCGCTTAAAAGGACGCCAGAAACATGGTATTTTTTTAAAAGAAGTGTATTTTTGATCCCTTCTGGAGAATCAGACGAACTGCTGATTTATTGGTAATGAATTATGTATGGCTAAAATTGATAAAAATAATAGCAGTAAAGTTCTTAAAAATGTTGGCCATTTATTCCTGGCGCAAGGCATAAATTATATATTTCCTTTGCTCACGCTTCCTTATCTGACTTATACGCTGGGTATGAATGGATTCGGCATCTATGCATTTGTACAGGTAATTGTGCAGTATTTTCAAGTTTTTACCGATTATGGATTTAACCTGACAGCGACTCGTAAATTGGCAGCTGCGCAAAACAACATTGAAGAAATAGAAAATATATTCTGGTCTGTGCTTGTTGTCAAGATTGCTTTAGGGTTGGTAGCTACACTCGTTGGCGGGCTGCTGCTTGAGTTTTTTGTTACTGATAACCAAATAAGATGGTTGTATATATATAGTTTTCTTGCGGTATGGGGTTCTATATTTTTTCCGATCTGGTATTTTCAGGGGCTGGAATCGATGAAGCAAATTGCATGGATCAATTTGGCAAGCAAGCTGGTGGGGGTAGGCTTTCTCCTTGCTTTTGTGCGAAGTAAAGAAGATCTTGCTTTGGCTGGGTTGGCTCAGGCAATACCACTAATGTTTTCAGGAATTCTGGCTTGCTTGATAATTTATAAAAGCACAAAAATTTCAAAAATAAAAATAAATATTCAAGAAATAAAAATTGAATTGATAGACGGAAGACATATTTTTTTTACTTCATTATTTTCATCAATTTTATCAAGTAGCGGAGTATTCTTTTTGGGCCTTTACCATAATTCTGCAATTGTGGGAATTTATGCATCTTCTGAAAAGGTAGTCAAAGCTGCAGTTGGATTGTTTTCTCCTATTACTCAGGCAATTTATCCAAATAATGCAAAAGCTTTTTCCCAATCACAGTCTGAAGGATTCAGGGTTGTCAGGTTGACTGGTGTCTATGTGATGCTTTTGGCGCTGTTTTCTGCTTTGCTCTTGTGGTTCCTTGCGCCTTATATTGCAATATTATTTAAGTGGGAGGATGAACGACATGTATATGTCATACAGTTGCTAGCTCCATGGCTTTTTCTGGGTGTTGTCAATAATATATTTGGCGTGCAAGTTTTGACGGCAATGGGTGAAAGTCGGATTTACAGTAGACTTTTTATGTTTGCCTCTGTCGTATTGTTGGCTATATTGATTTCATGTGTGCAAAAATATAATTTGCATGCTGTACTTGCCAGTATGAGCATTGCAGAGGGAGTGCTAACAATACTGTTGATTTTCGCGGTTAATAGAAAATGGAAATCAAGATGAAAAAAATTATGATTGTTTTCGGAACTCGCCCTGAAGCAATTAAGATGGCACCTGTGGTCGCGGCATTGAAGTCTCATCTGAATTTTAAAATAGATGTATGCGTCACTGCTCAACATCGAGAAATGCTAGACCAAGTACTTTCCCTTTTTCGGATCACTCCGGATCATGACCTCAACCTTATGAACGCTGGGCAGACGCTGCCAGACATTTTTTCGAAAGTGCTGCTTGGAATGACCGAAGTTATCGGCCGCGTGAAGCCTGATCTTGTGCTGATTCATGGAGATACAACTACAACGGCCGCTACCGCCATGGCATGTTTTTATCAACGTGTTTCGATTGGTCATGTGGAAGCAGGGCTACGAACAGGGGATATCTGGTCACCGTGGCCTGAAGAGTACAACCGCCGGCTGGCTGGTCTTGTAACAAGATTGCATTTCGCTCCAACGCCACAGGCTCGAATGAACTTGCTGGCTGAAAAAGTTCCTGCCAACTGGATTGAGGTTACAGGTAATACTGTAATAGATGCCTTATTGCATGTTAGCAACCGGATTGACCATGATCAGGAACTTCAGGACAGTATCCGAAAAAAATTCAGTTTTCTCGACATCAGGAAGCGCATGCTTCTTGTAACTGGACATCGCCGCGAAAACTTTGGCGATGGTATGCAGTCAATCTGTCGAAGCTTGCTCACACTATCCCAAAGAGATGATTTGGAAATTGTTTATCCGGTACATCGAAATCCAAACGTAAAAGGGCCTGTTGAGGCCTATCTGGCAGGCCAGCCAAATATACATTTATTGCCACCTCAAGATTATTTATCTTTCATATATCTTATGAAGCAATCTGCCATACTTCTCACAGATAGTGGCGGTATACAAGAGGAGGCTCCTGCATTGGGTAAACCGGTTTTGGTAATGCGGGAAACCACCGAGCGTCCCGAGGCGATCGAGGCCGGTACAGTGCAATTGGTTGGAACCAATGCACTAACCATCGAGAATGAGGTAGCTACCTTGCTTGATGATCCGCAAGCCTATTGGCGGATGGCCAACAGCAAAAATCCTTACGGTGATGGAACTGCAGCCCTGCAGATTTGTCGGGCAATTGAGCGCTACCTTGTTTCGGTATGATTGTCTTTGTCGCTCCATTTCCTGCACTGTCAGACGAGAAGGATGGATTTGTTCAGCGTATTGCGTCGATTGATTCACTTGTCAGCGATCTACCACGGGTTTATCTCGAAATTTCTTTGCGCCGATTCTGGACCATTCGTCATCATTATTACGGTAAGGCGATAGTGCTGCAACTAAACGCTTTTCGTCACTTTTTTGTTATCACATCCTGGTTTAAGAAGGCCTCCAGCGTATACGTTCATTCTGTTTATGGTTCTTTAATGGCTCTACCGGCGTATTGGCTTGCAACGCCCATTACCGACTTGCATGGTGTCGTGCCCGAAGAATTAACATTTAAAGGCAAGCCGTGGCGTGCACGTCTTTTAAATCTCGTCGAACGCATTGCGTTGCGACGAAGTGCTACTGTCGTTTACGTGACCTCTGCAATGAAGCAGCATTTCCATCTTAAGTATGGAAGAAACTCGGCTGCAGACCGTATCATTTCCATCCTGCCCAAGATCACGGACGAACGAGGTCAATCTGAAAATGTCTTGGGTTCCAAGCGCCACCCTAAAACTGTCATCTATGCGGGTGGGCTTCAACCATGGCAGAACGTGCCGCTGATGATAGACGCGGCGGCTGCCACACCAAAATTTCGATTTATTTTCCTTTCTGGTGAAGCTGAAAAGTTACAACGTCTCGCCATTGTGAGCAATGTGGCTGATTTCACATGTATTTCTGTGGAGCCTGAACAGGTACCTGATTATTATCTGAGTTGCACATATGGCTTTGTCTTGCGCGATCCGGTATTATTAAATCAGGTTGCTTGTCCTACCAAACTCGTTGAATACCTGCATTGGGGAGTGATTCCCATCGTTTTGACGCCATATATTGGAGATTTTGCAAGTCTCGGGTTTGCATTTGTTGCCATCGATGAATTTCGTTCAGGAAATTTGCCCGATGAGAATAAGGTTGCACGGATGCGAATTAATAATAGAGAAGTCGTCGAAAGGTTACGGGCAACATGTGAAAGCGAACTTACTAAGTTAAGCCAGGAATTACGCCGTGATTGAGCAAACTCCAATTATTATTTTAATTTTAATACGAGGTTAGGCGCGAGGCTGCAGACGGTGCTCTGGCATGGCATGGCAAGGCAAAGCAACGACATATTGTATTGAAATGGAAACCGAATTATGTTGTCGCTGCTGCATGGCGATGATTTAAACTTAGCAGTAGCCTTGAATTCATAATGCCAATCGGAATATTTCATGCCTATTTGTTTTGCACAAACTAGAGTCACCTAATTAAATTCTCATACTTTTATTCTCTGTTGGCTTTGAAATATGCAGAATGATGGTTAAATTATTGTGACTTATTTATTTTTTTTTGTATTCATATCTATTATTGCGGGTTTGTTATTTAGATTAATACCATCAGCTTTGTTGTGCACGGTGGTGGCTATTTTTTTGGCTTTATTTGCGGCCATGCGTGGGGGCGATGTGGCAGCTGATTTCATGGTTTATGAAGACTGGTACACGGCTCGTGATGGTCTCAGTGGATTTCTGGAACGTCCTGGATATTTTGAGTCTCTATATTTTATTTGGAATGATTTCTCTGCGGCGATTGGTATTCCATTTCGCCTTTTCGTAGGATTTCTTGCATTTTTGGCTGTATTCATAAAAACCAATGTCATATTGAATTTTTCAAGAAATGCCTGGGCTGCCGGTATTAGTGTTCTGATCTACACAAACACTTTCTATCTGCTGCATGAATTTACGCAAATACGGGCCGGGTTGGCCGTGGCATTTATTTTTCTGGCTATCCAGGCGCTGGTCCATGAGAAACGCACGGTTTTTGTCTTGTGGGTTTTGGTGGCGGCCGGCTTTCACAGTTCCGCAGTCATGGCATTTATGCTGCTGCTTCCTTACCACGGTAGCCATGCACGCTGGCTGGACTGGGCGCTTCTGGGTGTGACCGGAATGGTTTATGCGCTGGCGGCGCTTGGAATCGGTCTGGGGGTATTGTTGGTCGATCTGCTGAGTGCATTTGATCCAAGGGTGGCGCTTTACATTTCCATGGCAGAAAGCGGGCAATCGGATGCTGCCAATCCGTTTTCGGCTTCCGCCATGCTGTTGCTGATCCTGGTCGTGTGCCTGATGGGTGTCGGGAACGAAAGTCGGCAAATGGCGGACTTGGACATGCAGCAGGTGAAGGTCATGGTTTTAGTCCGGCGCAGCATTCTGATTGGGCTGAGTTGCCTGGCTTTGTTTTCACCCATACCGGAACTGGCCCTTCGCCTTTTTGAAATTAATATTGCATTGCTTCCCATTCTTGCGGCCATCGTGTTTTCACAGCAGGGCTGGTTGTTACAGAAGTTTCTGCTGCTTTTATGGGCCTGTGCCCTGACCGCCATTTATATTGGCCGGGAGGAAGGACTTGTTCAGCCCTATGTATTGTTTTTCACCTGAAGATATGGAGCCTATTTCCCAGCGTACTTTCAGGCAAGTGGTGCCCACCGCCGGCGATACTGTGCTTGCCGTGGTGGTCTTGTACAACCGGGCTTTTGAATCGGTACCGTGCGCGCAGCGCCTGATGCAATGGCTTTCCATGCCGGACGCCGCCTCAGGCCGCCTGAGACTGACGCACTGCCTTGTTTATGACAACAGCCCCGTCGCCCAGCCTGTCCATGCCCTTCAGGAGGACACACGGATGCATGTGTTCCATGATGCCGCCAATGGAGGCACTCGCGCTGCCTATCTGCATGCACTGCAACTGGCGCAGGCTCAGGGCTGCCCCTGGATACTGTTTCTGGACCACGATACCGGGCTTCCTGCGCGTTTTCTGGAGGATACCGGGAATGCGCTGGACGCCGTGACGCCAGGCACATCGGTGGGTGCCGTGGTGCCGCGTGTGTTTGACAATGGAGTGCAGATATCGCCATCCCGCATCACCGCCTACGGGCGTGTGCTGGTGCCGCGCGGGGAGCCGGCTACCGCCCACGGAACCAGCACAGTGACTGCGATTGCCTCGGCTTCTATAGTCAGGGCCGAATCCCTGGCTGCGGTGCTGCCGATACCTGCCACCTTTTCCCTTGACTATCTGGATCACTGGCTGTTTCGCGAACTGCAGCGGCAGGCGGCGTACATTGCCGTGTCGTCGGCCCGGGTGGCGCACTCGCTGTCGGTCCAGTCCATGAAGTCAATGGGCGTTCAGCGATACATCTCCATTCTGGCGGCCGAACTTGCCTTTCTGCGCGGCGAGCCGGGCTACTCCCGGTTTCGGCATCTTTTGTGGCATGCAGGCCGAACTGTCAAGCTGGCATTTTTAACGCGCAGGCTTGCCCTGGTGGGCGCCTGCAGCCGTGCCGCCCTGGATATTGTCCGCGCACCATGATGACCACGAACCCGCTTTCTGTGTCTGTTGTCATGGCAACCTACAACGGCAGACCCTACCTTGCCGAACAGCTTCAGTCGGTCCTTGCCCAACTGCTGCCGGGTGATGAACTGATCATCGTGGACGATTGCTCCCAGGATGGCACACCCGAACTGGTGGAAGCACTGAAGTCTGCCTTTGTGCAAGTGGTTCGCAATCCCCGCAACCTCGGTGTCCTTGCCTCGTTCGAGCGTGGCGTGCTGATTGCAACCAGGGATATCATCTTTCTTTGCGACCAGGACGATGTCTGGCTTCCCGGCAAACGCGCAGCCTTTGTGGCGGTTTTCGAAGATGATCCAGGGGTGCTGGTGGTGGTGTCGGATGCGGAATTGATCGATGCCCGGGGCTCGGTCACGGCACCGTCCTTCATGCAGTTGCGTGGCGGATTTCATGGTGGGTTCTGGTCAACGATGGTTAGAAACCGCTATCTGGGCTGTGCCATGGCGCTGCGCCGCGAACTGCTTGCGGTTGCGCTTCCCATTCCGCCGACAGTGCCCATGCATGACATGTGGTTTGGTGCATTGGCCAGCGTGGTAGGCCGGGTTCATTACATTCCCAAGCCCTTGATGCAGTACCGGCGCCACGGCAGCAATGCGAGCCCGGCGCGGCCGCAAGGCTGGCTGCGCATCGTGCGTTGGCGGGTAAGGTTGCTAAAGCTGCTGTCATTCCGGCTTTTTACCCATGCCACCGGGTTTCATTTGTTCGACATGGCATCGTCGGCAGGGAAAAAATAGCCACAACCACCCCGTTGCTGTTCAAAATGGCAGTGTCTTTCCAGCCGTTCTTCAAATTGGTATTAAAACAAACAAGGGTCGACTTTGAGTGCTGATGAAACTGATAGCAATTTGGCAACGCCGAGGATTGCCATACTGCTTGCGGCCTATAACGGGATGCAGTGGATTGAAGCGCAACTCAATTCCATCCTGAAACAGAAAAACGTAGGCGTCGAGGTTTTCATCAGCGTCGATCCTTCTACCGATGGAACGCTGGACTGGTGTCAAGCCATGGCGCTTCGCCATGCCTGCGTAAAAGTGCTTCCTTCTGGTCAGCGTTTTGGCGGGGCCGCGCCTAATTTTTTCAGCATGTTCCGCGAAGTGGATTTTTCGAATTTCGACTATGTTGGCCTGGCTGACCAGGACGATATATGGCTGCCCGACAAGCTGTTCCGGGCGCACCAGATGCTGTCAGAAACAGGTGCCGATGCGTACTCCAGCAACGTGACTGCGTTCTGGGCCGACGGACGCCAGATGTTGATCCGAAAATCCCAGAAACCGGTCAGGTGGGATTTTCTTTTTGAAGCTGCCGGGCCGGGCTGCACTTATGTCGTGCGCAAAGACCTGGCCTGCGCCATTCAGTCCCTGGTCAGGCGCCGCTGGCCTGAGGTTCAGCAGGTCGGCCTGCACGACTGGTTTGTCTATGCCTATGCGCGCGCCAATGGCAATCGGTGGGTGATTGACGATCACGCCGGCCTGCTCTACCGGCAGCATGAGAAAAACCAGGTCGGCGTCAACATCGGATGGCGTGCTTCCCTGCACCGGGCACGCAAGATACTGGGAGGCTGGGGCCTGTCTCAGTCGGCATTGATTGCTGAACTGGTCGGATTGGGGAATGATCCCTTCGTGCGGCAGTGGTCGAACGGCAGCAGGGCGGGTTTGCTGTCGCTCAGTCTTCATGCCTGGCAATGCCGTCGGCGTTTTCGCGACAAGATACTGTTTGCGTTGTCATGTACCGCTTTGTTGCTGGCAGGAAAGCGTCGCTCATGATTCGACCGAATATTCTGGTCACGGGTGCTAATGGGTTTGTGGGACGGGCTGTGTGCGCCGAGGCTGCCGCCCGTGGATTGACAGTGGGCGCGGCGACCCGCGCACCTTGCTGCTTTTCCGCCGAAGCCGAAAATATCGTGGTGGAGGACATCAGTGCCAACACCCTCTGGCAGGCTGCCCTGAACGGCCGCCACGCCGTTGTCCATGCAGCTGCCCGTGTGCATGTCATGGAAGAAACAGCCGGCAATCCCCTGGATGAATTTCGCCGGGTCAACGTTCAGGGCACCTTGAATCTGGCCGAACAGGCGGCGGCGGCCGGTGTCGGGCGGTTTGTTTTCATCAGCTCCGTCAAGGTCAACGGCGAGGCCACGCGGCCGGGCAGGCCCTTCACGGCGGACGATGCGCCGGCGCCACTCGACGCCTACGGCATTTCCAAGTTGGAAGCAGAGCAGGGCCTGCGCGAGATTGCCGCCCGGACCGGCATGGAAGTCGTCATCATCCGCCCGCCACTGGTGTACGGCCCCGGCGTCAGGGCCAATTTTGCCGCCATGATGCGCTGGCTCCGGCGCGGCGTTCCGCTGCCGCTGGGTGCCATTCACAATCAGCGCAGCCTGGTGGCACTCGATAATCTGGCCGATCTGATCGTCACCTGCCTGACCCATCCGGCTGCAGCCAATCAAACATTTCTGGTTTCCGATGGACAAGATGTTTCTACCACCGAACTGCTGCGCCGCATGGGCCAGGCCATGAATCGCCCGGCGCGCCTGATTCCCGTGCCTGCCGGTCTGCTGACGCAGGCGGCTGCGCTGCTGGACAAGGGGGACATGGCTCGGCGCCTGTGCGGGTCGCTGCAGGTGGATATTGAAAAAACGCGCACGCTTCTGGGCTGGCAGCCGCCCCTGACGCTGGATCAGGGCTTGAAGAAGGCCGCAGAAGGCTACTCCCCATGAAGCGAATGTTTGACCTTCTCTTGGCCGTGGCGGCTGCCCTGATCCTGGCTGTGCCGGTGATGCTGGTCGCCCTGATGGTCCGCCTGACCTCGCCCGGCCCAGTCTTGTACTGGTCGGACAGGGTAGGGCGCCACAACAAGATCTTCAAGATGCCCAAGTTCCGCAGCATGCGGGTCGGCACACCGGCCGTGGCCACGCACCTGCTAGCCGACCCGGCGACCTATCTGACGCCCATTGGCAGCTTTTTACGCAAGAGCAGCCTGGACGAACTGCCGCAGTTGTGGAGTATCTTGACCGGTGACATGAGCTTTGTCGGGCCGCGCCCTGCGCTTTTTAACCAGCATGACCTGATTGAACTGCGGAGCCGTTTTGGCGTGCATGAACTGGTGCCGGGGCTGACGGGCTGGGCGCAAATCAACGGGCGCGACGAGTTACCCATTCCCGAAAAGGTCAAACTCGATGTGGCGTATCTTCAGCAGCAGACGTTGTGGTTTGATATTCGTATTTTGTGGCTTACCTTCGTCAAGGTGATCCGGCGCGATGGCGTCGCCCACTGACCGCCAGCGGGCTGAATGAAAAATGTGTTGACGGTTTTGCAAGCGGGAACAAGGGGATGGCGTGTTTCAAGGCTGAAAGCACCGGTTCTGCTCCGCTGCTTGCTTGCCTTCAGGCCTAACTACAAGAAGATCAAATGTTATTCAATCGATTGAATGCAGCACCCTTGCTGGCATTGCCGCGCTCTGCCAAACGGGCGTTTGTCATTGCGCTTGACCTGGTGCTGACGCTGGTGTCGGTGTGGATCGCTTTTTACCTGCGCGTCGACCAGACCGGCCTGCCCTATGCGCAGCAAGCCTACGTGTACCTGCTCGCGCCCCTGCTGGCGATTCCCGTCTTCGTGCGCTTTGGACTGTACCGGGCGATTTTTCGCTACACCGGCATGGCTGCCCTGGCGACCACGGCCAAGGCGGTCGCGCTGTATGCGCTGCTGTTTTTCGTTGCCTTGCTGTTTTTCAAATGGGAAGGCGTGCCGCGCACCCTGGGCCTGATCCAGCCCCTGCTGCTGCTGCTGCTGGTCGGCATCAGCCGTGCGATGGCGCGGTTCTGGCTGGCCGGCTGGTCGAGCAAGGCGCGTCATGCGGTCGGCCGCCTGCTCATCTACGGCGCTGGCGAGGCAGGCGTGGAAACAGCCTCTGCCCTGGCGGTGGCCCGCCAGTTCGTGCTGCTGGGCTTTATCGACGATGACAAAAAGAAGGCCGGAAGAAGCATCAACGGCGTTGACATCATGGCCCCCGCCGAGGTGGCCGATGCGGTGGAGCGCATGGGCGTGACCGACATCCTGCTGGCCATGCCGTCGCTGGACCGAATGCGGCGCAATGAAATCATCGCCAGCCTTCGCGAGTTGCCGGTCCACGTGCGCACCCTGCCGGGCATGGTGGATCTGGCGTCGGGTCGGGTGACGATCCAGGATTTCCAGGAACTCGATGTGGAAGACCTGCTGGGCCGCCCGCCGGTGCCGCCCGACTCCACCCTGCTGGCGCGCGACCTGGCCGACCAGGTGGTGCTGGTCACCGGCGCAGGCGGGAGCATCGGCAGCGAGTTGTGCCGCCAGATCCTGC
>Ga0335397_10003523_pt1 | contig 20888 bp, 15 predicted proteins | sample MAT04_FD_205740 | JGI IMG/M metagenome (GOLD analysis project Ga0335397, IMG submission 205740) | Freshwater microbial communities from Lake Fryxell liftoff mats and glacier meltwater in Antarctica - MAT-04 (spades assembly) (version 2) ... | reverse complement strand
AGAGCCTCAAAGGACAAGAAAATGAGCCCATCCCAAACACCACCAACCCCACAGCCAGGCAAAAAACTGTGCCATAACCAAAAAAAGTCGAGCCAGTTCAAACAACAAACTCGCTCGACTTTTTAATTGTGTTTCAGTTGCGTTTCAATTCCCCGCCGCGAACCCCTCGCACGTCTTACGGTACGCCTCCACCGGAATATTAAAAGTCCATTCAGCCAGAGTCATATTGCGCCCCGCAATGCTGCAAGCCTTCGCAAACCACGAATCCTTAGACATATCCGCCAGGATGATTTCATCGCTGGAAGAAACCACCATCTTCCCATCCGGGCTAAACGCCAGTGAATAAATCGGAAAATCATCCGGAACCTCCACATGCTTGTAAAGCATCCTTTTCAGCAGTTTGCTCCCCGAAGCCGCATCCCAGTACATAATGCCCCCATCAAACGTACCGCTCACCAGCGTGCGGCTATCCGGGCTGTAAACCAGCGCTTTCACCGCGCTATCGTTAAAAGTCTTCATCACCAGCCCCGTCTTCTCGTACGTCATCGCATTCAGAACCTTGATATCGCCGTTCACATTCCCCACCGCCAAAAATTTTCCATCCGGGCTGTAACTCATGCTGGTCAATTTTCCACTGCCAATCACCAGCGCCATTTCCCTTTTCTCCAGCGTCAAAGTATCCACCAGCACCAGGCTTTCCCCGCTCACATACGCCAGAGTCTTACCGTCAGCGCTAAAAGCCATCTGGGTCATCCCCTTACCGGTATCAACCAGAGCTTTTTCTTGCATGCTCTTCAAATCCCACACAACCAGCGTAGGTTTCATGTTCGACGCGTTCCGAAAATTGGTCGGGTTGCCATAAGACAGCGCCAGCATCGACCCATCCGGGCTGTAAAGCAAGTAAACAGCATGATCGTTGTAACTGGTTGTCATCACACTCAGCCTCTTGTCACTTAACACCCTGGTCCCAGCATCCCAAAAAGTGATATCCTCTTTTTTGCACAGGATAATGCTGCTGTTATCCGGGTCGCAGGAAGCCACCGCGATCGTCTTGCCGTCCGGGCTGACCGCGCTGGCATCCAACATCCCAGGCGGTCTAATCTGGCCGCCAGCCTGCGTCAGCCTCACGCTTGCCCAACCCATCGCGTTTGTGCCGCTGCTAATATCCCAAATCTTCACCAGACTGCTCCTGCACAGGTAATAATTTTTGTCCTTGCAATCAAAATAATTATTGCTCACCAGCATCTTCCCGTCTAATGCAAAATTAAGACCCACCGTTTGCCCGCTCGGCTGGCTTTGCGCCAGGTAAAGCACGCTTTTGTTATACAGAAAACCCAGCAGCTGCAACCGCGTACTCGCATTGTCGATGATTTGCAGCGCAGCCGTCGCCATCAAAGTCGCCGTGCTGATATCATTTTTTAACTCGGCCAGCAGAGATTGCGCAATCAGCGAGTTGGCCTGCGCGAAAACCGATTGTTCCTTGGTTTTTTGCTCCTGGGCGTTCGCCTCAGCCTTAGCCGCCAGAGCCTTAGCCTCTGCCGCCGAGGCCGCCGCCGCCGCCGCATAAGCACTGTTCTCAGCCTTCACCGCCGCCTCCTTTTGGATAAAGGCCTCCGTGCTGGCAGCGATAGCGGTACTCGCGCTAATTACAGCGTTCGCGCTGGCAGCCTCGGCGGTCTGCTGCTGGTTATAAGCATAAATGCTGGCAGCATCCGCCGTTTTTATCGCCAGTTGCAGGTTCGCATTCGCCACATTCGAATTGATACTGAAAAAGACCGCCGCCACAAACAAAACCAGCGAAGCACCCAACCCAATCAGAATCCAGCGTCGCTGCGCAACATCCCGCTCCTCCCGCTTTTTGCGCAAACGGCAGGCAGCCAGATAATCAGCTTCATCCTCGCTCGGTTTAACCTTTTTGATTTCTTCTTCCGCCAGTTCCAGCTCGTGCCCGCGCAGCAGCAGCCCTTCGCTTCGGCCCCGTTCCAGCCACAGCCCGGCCTGGCGCTGGAACACACTCAAGTTCTTCTTAAACCAGGCTTTGTTATCAGTGCGTACCGGCTCAATCAGCCGATCGTGCGCCAGCTCGAACCAGCTTTGCCCGGCGCGAATATCAGCCCGGATGATGTGCGCGTTTTCCAGCATGCGCACAGCCGCATTTGGCAGCCCGTCTGTAGCCTCCCCACCCATACGCACCTGCCCCCGAATGCCGTCCGCCGAAATCAGCTTACGCTCAAACCATTCACGCATGATCCTTTCAGGGGTTCCGTTTTCATCAGCCACATGCCCCACCGAGTCCGCATAATAACTTGCCAGCGATTCATTGACATTACCAACGCTCTCCAGATCTTTAACGCTAATCTCTTTATCGGTCACTTTCTTCTGTTCCCACAGCCGGTAGCAAACCACCTGCAGCTGCACCGGTTCCACATACAGCCCCAGCTGGCTCTCCAGGCCGCCGTCTGGCCGCATCACCTGTATCCGCCGCAAATCATCCACCAGTTTTTGAGCGGCGAGCGCATCAAAAGTCACACCGTAGGCCAGAGCCGGTTTTTGCACCGCCTGCTTAGCCGCATCCTGCCCCAGCAAATCAAGCCGAAAGCGCGCCGCCAACCGGTTGGGGATTGGCCGCAGGTAAGGCGTCAACGCCCCTATGTAATCTTCACGCATCGAGAACAAAGCCCAGCGGTTCTTGTTGCGCAGCGCTTTGCCAACTTCCGCAAAGAACGCCAGCTTGCCATCCCGGTCAGCCGGCGCAACCGTCAACGATTCTTCAAACTGGTCAAATATCAACAACAGTCCAAAGCTTGCATAATCCGGGTCATCCTCTCGTTTCGAGCGCTCGTTAAGGTAATCATCCAGGCTCAACGAGATCAGCTTTTCTTGCGACAATCGTTTTTCTGAAGGAATCGCCTCTTCCAATCTTGTCAGCGTAGAAAGCAGATAACGGTTAACCCCGCCAACCCCGCCGGGCGGTTCCATGTTGACCCGGATGACTGGCAGCACCTGAAAATTTTCCCTTGCCATATAAGGCATCAGCCCCGCCCGAACCAGCGAAGTCTTGCCCGCGCCCGAAGGCGAGTGCAGCAGCACAATGCGTTCAGCGACCAGCAGCGCAGCCAGCGCGCGCTGTTCCCGGTCGCGCCCGTAAAGCGCTTCTCCGGTCTCAAAAGAGCGCGGTCCTACATAAGGGTTCCTGGGCGTTTTATCCATGCCAGTTCTCTTCTACTGTTGGTCGTTTGTGCAATGTCGGCATAAAATTTTAATCTCAAAAATGTATTTGGATAATTCAGATAATCTATTCAATATATCGTACCATTTTTTGAGAAAAATTCAAAGCGGCATCCGGACTTGTTTTTAGTTTAGAAGCTCACATTCCACCTGAAGTGGTCAGGTTTTACAGATAATTTTTTTTCAGAGCCGCAAAGCCGCATATTAATGTTCACACTGCTTGGAATATTAATCCTTTTGCCGGTTGTTTGCCCTGCTGCTGGTAAAATAATCATAAAAAATGCGTTAAAATTTCTTCGAAAAAGTTATCCTCATGCAAAAAACCTCATCATTTTCAAACACAAAAGTTTTCACAACCCTCTCCTGGATTTTGTTCGCAGCCAGCCTTATGCCGCTGCTAGGTTTTGCCTACCTCGGAACTTTCACCCGTTATCTGGCAGATGACTACGCCACCGCCGGGGCAGTCTTGCAGATGGGTTTCTGGCAGGCGCAATTGTTTTGGTACAGCTCCTGGCATGGCAACTTTATGTATACTTTTACCGTTTCCCTGGCAGAACTGGCGGGGATCGGTATTGTGCCCTGGCTGCCGTTTGCCAGCCTGCTTGTCTGGGGCGCGTCGCTTTTCTGGGCCCTCAGCCAGCTTTTTCGCGCGCTAAAATTGCCGGTTGCCAACCTCTGGGTCGGTATTTTGGCAGCTGTCCTGATCTATAGCACCATTAAAAGCTTTCGCGATTACGCCCAGATCGTCTACTGGCAAACTGTTATCGCCCACTATCAGACCAGTCTCATTTTATTCTCGCTGGGTGTCGGCTTGTTTACCAAGCGTTTCTACCTGTCTGGCAGCCGCCCGCTCGCTGTTTGGGAGTATTTCGCCTGGGGTTTGACCTTCTTCCTCAGCGGCGGATATTCTGAAACCTGGGTCATCATCCAGATCTCACTAACCAGCCTGGTATTTCTGGCATATCTGCTGGAGAAAAATCACCCGCTTCGCACTGATATCCTGCTTTTGATGCTGTTTGGCTTTTTGATCTCCTGGGCCGCCCTGTATGTTATCGCATCTTCGCCCGGCAACAATAACCGAGATACAGTATTGCAAGAGCTATCAGTCCCCATGCTGTTTAATGCTCTGTACGGCGCATTTAACGATGTGCCGCGTTTTTTGCAGGAGTGGGTCAGCGGTTTTACCTCGCTCGTGGTGCTGATATTTCTTTCCGGGTTTTGCGCCGCCGCGTTCACCCGGGTCATTGAAAAGCCGCTCCGTTTTGTGCGGCTAGCGCTCACTCTCTTTGTCGGAGCTTATATCCTGCTTTGGGCAGGCTTTGTCCCGCAGTTTGCCGTCATGGGCCTGCGCCCGGTCGACCGCGCGGCCTTCATGCCGATGTTTTTATTTGTCTGGGCGTTTTTATTAACAGGTTATTTTGCCGGGGCTCAGTTGAGCGCCCTAAACTCAAACCCGCTCAAACTTTCTGCGCGAATAATCAGCCTGGCAGCCCTGGCATTTTTCCTGTTCTGGGTGCCGGTGCGCGCGACAATCTCCCTGCTAGAGACCACCCCCGTTTTGCGTTTATATGCTCAGCTTTGGGATGAAAGGGATGCTGCCCTGCGGCTTGCCGCCGAGCGCGGCGAACAAGATGTGCTCGTCAACAGTCTCAAGCACAACCCGGCCCTGCACGCGATGCAGACCTCTTTCTCCATCGAAGCTGACCTGCAGGACGATCCTAAAAATTGGATTAACGAAGTTGCGTCCACCTATTACGGGCTAAAAACCATTGCGCTGCGCCGTTAGCGCGCCTTATCTTTTGAACTTTCTCCCCAACATGCTTAAAAGCTGTCCAATACCAATTGCCCAGCGCAGCGGGTAACTCAACGGCCACAGCCACAGCGCCGTTAACCCATAGCGGCGGCGCATAAACTCCGGCTGCGGAAACGCGAATCTGAGCGCCAGTTCAACTTGCATGCCAAATGGCCGGTTGGCAAGTCGTTTCAGGTAGCGTTCGGTATGTGTCAGCGGGATGGGTTTCTGGCGGGTTTCGATAAACTCTTTCACCGGCTGCACGCGCTGGCCGGTGGGCGGCTGTTCAAACATGGGCGGCATACGCGTTTCAAAGCGCGCGGCGCAGCCTTGCAAAGCCGCATACACCGCATAATCCAGGTTCATGCTGCGCGCGGCTTGCAGTAGTTCGGCCCACTCTATGCGCGCTCCCCATCGTTCCAGCAAAAGATGAATATCGTAAAAGTGCAGCAGGTCGCTTTCACCTTCCCCGTGATGCAGCATTAAATGAGTCACCAGGTGCAGCAGGTGCGCGCCCGGCGTAAGCGTAAGCAGGCTGCCGCCTAGTGCTTTAGTCTGCTCCAGGAACCAGCCCGTATCCAGGTTGAAAGACTCTTCGCGTGCGGCAATCAGCGTGTGATGCAGTTCCAGCATGAAAGCGGGCGGCCCGTAACGCTTCATCACCAGGTGATATTCAAAATAAGCCACCCCCGGCACCAATAGCCCATCCTTATCTTGCGTATAGCCGATTTTATTTAGGATGGTGACAACCGCTGGCAGGTTTTCCTTCGCAACCAGGCAGTCCATATCCACCATTGGGCGCAGGCCTGGCTGCGCGTACAGCGTGTTCGCCAGGGCCGCGCCTTTGAGCACGATCATGGTTTGCCCGGCGGCACGCAGGGCAGGCTCAATGATGCCGGTCAATTCGTTTTGAAATTCGGAGAATTTTGCCTGGTTGCGGGTAAAGGCTGCGCCCAACTGGCCTATCAGCAGAATCGGGGCCGTGGGGGGGCGCTGGCCTTGCTTCCATGCCTGGTACAACAACCCGGCCACTCCATCGCGCGCGGCCATTTCGCCCAGCAATTCCCAATCCGACGGCGAGAAATCGCTCCAGTCCACTTCCGCACCGCGCGCGCAGATTGCCAGCCGCAAAGCGCGGTAGACCTTCAGGCAGCCCGGCTGAGGGTAGCGTTCCTGCACCAGGTCAAAATGCGAATAAGGGCTCAAGGTTTGTCCAGAATTGTTTCGGCCAGGTATTTCTCTTTGTTCGCCGCGCGCGCCGTCTTGCCGCTGGAGGTCTTAAGCAGCCAGCGCGGTTCCACCAGCTGCACTAAGCGCAGCGCAACGGCTGAGTTTTTGGTGACGTAGCGCCTGACCTCGTCCGCGATGTGTTGTAAAGCCTCCGGCTGCTGCTCATCCGTCTCGGCAATTACCACTACTTCTTCGGTGCCCTGGGTCTCGTCAAACACCCCGAAGGCCACCGTCCGCCCGGCGTGTACGCCAGGAACCTGGCTCACAAGCATCTCGATATCCTGCGGGTACACATTTTTGCCGCCAATGATGATAATGTCTTTTTTTCGCCCGGTGACAAACAGTTCGCCGCCCGCCATATAGCCGTAATCGCCAGTGTAATACCAGCCGTTACGCAGGGCTTTTTCGGTGGCATCTTCTCGATGAAAATACCCGCTCAGCATCGAATTGCTGCGCAGGCATATTTCGCCAATCTGGCGTTCGGGCAGAATGCGCCCTTTTTCACCAGAAATCCGGATTTCAGTATTGGCAAGTGGTCGCCCGGAAGATAACATGCGCATGGAAGGCTGCCCGTCCTGCGCGGCCTGCGCCACATGCTGGTGCAAAAAGCCCTGGCGGTCAATTTCATCCAGCAGCGGGCCGCGCGTCAGGTCGCTCTGTGTTACGCCAAAGACGTTCTCGGCCATGGCATACGAGGTCTGCAGGGCGCTCTCTTTTAGCCCGTAGGGCTTGAATTTCTCCAGAAACTGGCTGTGACTTTCCCAGCGCACAGGTTCCGAGCAGTTGATGATCGCGCGCCATGATGACAGGTCAACACCCTCCAGCATCCGCTCACGGATCTTCTGGGTGCAAAAATTATAGGCAAAGTTTGGCATCCAGGCGAGTGTGCCGCGGTATTGTGAGACACTCTGCAGCAGGCGCTGGGGCGCGCGCACCCAATCGAAGGGCGACATCAACACCAGCGGAACCCCGCTCAGGATCGGCATCAGGAAACCCGCGATCAGACCCATGTCGTGATAAAGCGGCAGCCACGAGACGATCACATCCTGCGAAGTCAAGCGGATGGCGGTGCGGTAGGCCTCCAACTGATTTAGAATGGCGGTATGCGATAGCGCCACCCCTTTTTGCAGCCCGGTGGTGCCGGAAGAATGCTGCAGCACGGCAACCGAATCGGGCGGGCAGCTGCTGCCAGGCAGCAACTCGAAATCCAGTGCGGCCGGGCCGCTCACTTCACTGGTCAGCAGCAGGGCGGGCGCAGTCAGAGTGCCCACCAATGCTGCCTGAATTTCCACCTCAAATTGGGGATAGGTCAAAATTGCCGCGGGCTGTGTGATTGCGATCAGGTCGGCCAGGTCGGCGCGGTAGCGCTCAGGCGAGAGTTTCTCGGTCAGGAACGGCATGATCGCCGGCACAGCGCCCTGCAAAACCGCCCCAAAGAATGAATAAACCAGCTGCTCGCCGTGTTCAAGAATTAAAATCACCACCTCCCCGGGCTGAATGCCATGCCGTTTATACAACGCCGCGTAGGCAGCCGCATTCTCCAGCAAGCGCGCTGCCGAAATAGGCATGTCGGCCTGCCCGGCTTGCTGCAAAGTAATGGCGGTTTGCGCCGGGCTGGTCTGGAATTGATTGCGCAGGATTCCGGTGAGGGTCAGCATCGTGCGTTACTGCCGTGAGCGAATCAGGGCTGCCAGCTGCTCGAGCGAGTCGAAGTTGGCAGCGTTCAGCTCGGTATCCTCAATCAGCACACCGAATTTATCTTCGATGAACAGGGCCAGGTCTACCAGGCTGAATGAATCCACCAGTCCGCTCGAAAGCAGCGCTTCAGTGGGCGCAATTACGCGGTTGGGCGTTTTGAGTATGTTTTTGGCGATGAATGCTGCCAGTTGTGCCACCATATCGTCTGTCATAATCCTCCAAGAATGATATTGAGCTGCGGAAAACCGCTTCAGGCCCTTTTACGGTGCAGGGTTCTTTTGGAGATAAGCGGGAATATTGAACAGGTCGCGTTCAACAATTTCAAAAATCACCAATTCCGGCTGTTCATGATCTAGCCAGGAAAAAAAATCGTTCTCCACCGTGTGGGGTAAAAAAAGCGCATTCCCTAATTGTTCGCCAATGATCGGGATCAGCGCGCTGAAAAAAGAATCGTGATACACCAGAACGCGCGGCAGCCGCTGATCAGGATTTGCGGATGAATAGACCTTACGCCCATTGGCAAGCGTGAGCGCGCTGTATTTTGCCATAGCCTTAAACTTTGGTTTTAAAGAAAACAGCTCTTCACCCGCGGCGGTGAGGCCTAGAATTTTGGTCAGGTCCATTCTTTGCGCCCCAACCGATGGATAATTGTAGCGCTTCAGCGGGTACGGTTGCACGCTGGGAAAGTTCGCCTGCATACGCAGCAAAATTTCACGTTGGGCGATGTATGCGCCCATGTCATTCCAATGTGTATCGGTTTTGTAATAGACCTGATCGGTGGCGCTGGCCGTTTTTAAGGCCGGGCGCAGATCCAGCAGCAGGTCATCTGCGTTTCTGGTATGGAAAAATTCAACCAGTTGATCGCTGCCGGATTTTTCGCCCAGGAGTGGCAGCCCGGCGGATACGTATTGAGGATAAATGGTTTCTTTGTTGGGGGCAATCACCACCAATAATTTAACACCGCGCGCTTGCAATGTTTCCTTCAATTGCCACAGCGCCGCGCCCGATTGGGCGATGGACTGCCCGGTGGGGGCGGGGGCATTCTGGTGGTAATCCATATTATTTTCAGCAGTGTAGTTGAGCCAGCCGTTTTCCCCGACCAGTACCTGTGGAAAAACCCGGTCGCCAGCCCGCATGCGCAGTCTAACAATGCCGTTGATTAATTGTGCCTGTCCAAAAAATGGCATGTCGACTTGCCCCATGCTGATTTCAGGGATATGTCCCGATAAAATGAATGGAACGAGCAGTGCGCCCCAAAACAACCCCAGGAACATTAGCGTATAGATTTTTTCGGATGAAAAAGAGTTGTTTGATTGCATAAGCAGGCCTTAGAAATTTGTATAAATGCCCGGCATAAAATTTGCGCTGACGGCGGCAGCCACCGCGGCGGCCATCAAGAAAAGCAAAGCAAGATCATAACCAAACTGGGCGGCCAGCGTGAAAGCCTTGCTTTTGGCCCTGTATGGCGCCAGCGCCCGGTCAACCCATTGCGCCACCGGCAGTGAAAAGATTACGCCAATAACAATCGCCATTACAATCGTCGGTTCCAGAAATGGGTAGGGGGCTGTCTGGCTGAATGGCAAGGCTTTGAGACCGTTAAAATTCCCCGCCAGCCGCTCTAAAAAGTCAAACGCATAACTCAAGGAGGGCGACCGGAAAAAAACCCACCCCAGCAGGATGACAAACAGCGCATAAATGTGCTGCACAGGCGCCCAGGTTTGCTTCAGTTTGCGCCCCAGCGCGGTGGCTTCAAAAATAAGCGCAGCTCCGTGCAGCAGGCCCCAGACCATAAAATGCGCCCTGAATCCGTGCCACAGGCCGGTCAGCAAAAATACGATCAGCACATTGATTTGCTGACCAAAAAACTTCAGACGGCGGCGCTCAAGTGGGTAAAAAACAAAATCTCGGAACCAATTGGACAGTGAAATGTGCCATCGCCGCCAGAAATCACCGATATTTTTGGAAATATAGGGAAAGTTGAAGTTCTCCATGAATTTCAGGCCCATCATCTGGCCCAGGCCAAGCGCCATATCGGTGTAGCCCGAAAAATCAAAATACAATTGCAGGGCGTAGGCGATCAGCGTCAACCAGGCCCAGGCAGGTGGGACGTTCGGAGTGTCCAGGGAAAACACCGGGTTCACCAGCCTGGCCAGGGTATCGGCAAGCAAGGCTTTTTTTGCCAGACCGCGCATAAACCGCCGTGCGCCGTCCGCCATCTGCGCCGGGGTGGCGCTCAGATTTTGTATCTGCGCTTTCAAAGCACTGAAGCGCGCGATGGGGCCCACGATTATTTTCGGGAATAAAAGAATGTAAAAGGAAAATTGCAGCAGGTCATCTGCAGTATTGCCCGCTTTTTTGTTGATCTCCAGCAGGTAGGCAAGTAACTGGAAGATGACGTAGGATAACCCCAGCGGTGCGGGAATCTGCGTCCAGATTTTAAAGAGAATCAGTACTGCCAGATTTACAAAAACGCTGGCGAATAACACCCAGAACCCGGCCCGGCTGCCGCGCAGCTGGTCGATTTTCTTCCCGGCGAAATAATTGAGCAGGATCAGCCCCACAAACCAGGGAACGTACTGTAAGTTGCCCCAGGCAAAGAAAACCAGGCTGCCAGCGATGCCTGTGATGAGTTTGCCGCGGCCGTGCGCCAGGGTGTAGAGCACAAAGGCTGCGGGCAAAAACAAAAACAGGAACAGGGGCGTATTGAAGTTCATCATCATCATCCACCGTGTTAAAAAAGTATACTAACAGAATATAATAACCGTCCGTTATTTTATCATCAACACAGAAAGGGAAGCCCTTCATGAATTTAGACACCCGGCCTGTTCGACAGGAAGAATTTCGTACAGAAGTGTTGGAGCAGGAGATCCTATTGTATTTTCCCGATGGCGGGAAGTTTTTGTACCTGAACCAGACCGCTGCCCTGGTCTGGGAGCGCTGTGACGGTTCACTGAGTGCCGCGGAAATCATCCAGGCGCTGCAAACGGCTTTCCCCGAAGCGGCGCAGGAAATTCAAACTGATGTTGTAGACACGCTGCAAAGTTTTCAGAAACACGGCTGCATCAGGTTGGAATGAAGCGCAACCTGCATTTCGCCGGGCGGGCTGTTGGCCTGCGTGTAACGGGACCCGCCTCGTGCGCGCTGGTTGATTTTATGTTTGGGCACATGCCTGCTCAGGGCAGGGCACGACCGCATGTCTTCCTTACGCTGAAGGACGCTCCTGATGACGGTTCTGCTGAGACAGAAATTTGTCTGACGCTGCCGGGTGATAGCCAGGTGCTGCGCGGGCCGGCCAGCCAGGTGGTCTTGCGCCTGCTGACCGAGGTCGATTATCACCTGGCAGACCGCTGCCGGGCCGGCCTGTATTTACACGCTGCCAGCCTGGTGCGTGATGGGCAAGTACTGCTGATGCCTGCACCTTCAGGCAGTGGCAAAAGCACGCTTACCTATTGGCTCACCCGGAACGGCTTTCACTATCTGAGCGACGAATCCAGCTTTATTCCGTTGGGCGGTCAGGCCTGCAGCGGTTTCACGCGCCCAACGCATCTCAAAAAAGGCTCACTTGCGCTTTTCCCAAACCTTGAAGATCAGCCGCACCAGGAAGTGCGCTGGGCGGATAACAGCCTGTTTGGCTGGCTGATTGGTACTGCTGCGCTTAATCCATTGCCGGGCAGCGCGGCGCTGCCGATCAGGCAGATCGTTTTTCCACACTACCAGTCCGGGGGGCGGCTGGAAACTGAGCGCCTATCACCGGCGCGCGCTGCCTTTGAACTGGCAGGCTTTCTGACCAATGCGCGCAATCTGCCCGAACACGGGTTTCCTGAAATCCTGCGTCTTGCGCGCAGCCTGCCAGCCTGGCGCCTGGGCTACGGCGATTTTGCACAGCTGGAAGAATTTATTCGTTCGTTTTAGCAATGCTGCAATAAGAATCAAAAGAGACAGGTTCACACCTGTCTCTTTTTGATTTACAGCGGTTGATTAACCGTTATTTTCGAAATAAAAATCTTGAACAGAATTGGCGATGCCTGTGACGTTGACCGGGACATTGCTGGCCGGGTTCGGGTTGTATGCCAGGAAATAAGCCTGCGGCGGCACGCAGGTGATCGTCCGGCTGCCTACAGGTACATTCAAAATAGTATAAATACCGTTTTGCCCGGTGGTGCTGGTTAAGGCAGGCATGCCGTCAACTGTTACCACTGCGTTGGAGAGAGGAAACCATGAACCGGCCACATTGGTGTCATTGACGGGTCCGTTAACAATAGGAGTCCCAGCATAGACAATGCCGGTGATGGTGCCAGTGGTGATGGAAGCCTGGGCATGTGGCGCGGATTGACCCATGGCAACCACCGGTTTGGTCCACTTTTTGGGTAGGAAGGCGGAAACAGCGATGCCGCCTACGCCTGCGCTCATCAGCTTCAACATGTCGCGCCGACCGATTTTTTTAGTGTTTTTAGTGGTCATGTCTGGTTTCCTTGTTGGTCACTTACCTTAATGAGGGTAATAAACGATTTGAATAATTAATTGGGACCATTATACCAGTCTTGTAAAGGTTTGTGGGAAAATGAGAAAAGCTTACATTATCCCGCCGGGTTGCCCAGGCTGCATTGGGCCAATGCGGTAGGGGCGCATCATCTCATTATCTTCATGTTCCACAATATGGCAGTGCCAGACGAATTGCCCGGGCGAATCAAAGTGCGCCTGAATGCGCGTTACCTCGCCTGGATAGCAGGTGACCGTATCTTTCAAGCCATTTTCCCAGGGCTCAGGCAGGCGCACTTCGCCGCTCAGCTCTACCGGTAAAATCGGCTCACTGGTTGATTCGTACAACACCAGCGGCTCACGGTTGATGACCTGAAAAGCGACCTCGTGCACATGCATGGGGTGCGCATCGGCTGTGAAGTTATAAAATTCCCATATCTCGGTATCTCCCACTGCTGGGTTTTCGGTGACATGTTCCATCCATTTAATGGCTGTTGGGATGCCATTTGCGTTGAAACCGCCCAGTAAGGCTTCGGATGGCCCATCGTGGAACATTGACATTTCCTCCAGTAACGCCAGCCGGCGGGTGAGGCCGGCTTCGGGCAGGGGCGCGAGCTCCGGCAGCTTTAGGAATTGCGCCGGGGTGCTATCGTCTGGTCCGCTGGCGGCTACCACGCGGAACTCCATGATCTGGCCGGTGGTTTCGGGGTCGGCAGGCTCAAAATCCTCGCCCGGTTCCCCGCCCCCAAAGGGCTCATCCGGCCCCAGGTTTTTCAGCACGTGGCTGCCGGGCGGCACATTGGTGAAATCCACGATCAGGTCGGCGCGTTCGGCCGGGCTCATCAACAGCTGGTTGTTGTGCGCACCGGATAGGTTGACCGGTTCGGCCAGCAGACCGCCCTCGTTGCCAATCTGCCAGACTTCTACGCCCGGGATGCCGCCAAATTCAAGGATCAGGAAGCGCGCCTGGCAGCCATTCAGCAGGCGCAGGCGGTAGCGGCGTTGTTCCACGGTCTGAAAGGGCCAGGTATTGCCGTTGACCATGATGCAATTGCCGAAAAATTCCGGGTTCCAGATGGGCGAGATATCCGTCTTGGGGATGTACGGGCCATCAAATTCATCGAAAATCTCGCGGCTGTCCGGGTAATACAGCGAGCCGTCTTTCTTGAAGGCACGGTCCTGGATGGCGATGGAGATTTCGTAATAGGGCTTTGCGGACGGGAACGGATCCCCCGCGCTGGGCGCTGGCCCCGGCAGAGTGGCGGTTTTGCCGCTGCGGCTGTCGAGCACGGCCTGGTCGCCATCCGGCCCGCCACGGATGATGAAGAACCCGGCTGGTCCGGCATACACGTTGACACGGGTCATGCCCACGCTGTGGTCATGATACCAGATGGTCGCCGCGCGTCCCAGGTTGGGGTACTGGAAGGTGGCAGAGCCCGGTTCCCATGGCAGCCCTTGCGCGGCGGCCGCCTTGCCGGCGAAGAAGTTGTACCAGGTGCCAACTTTGGCATATTCTGCGGGCAGGTTGTTGGCTGCGGGCAGGAACCAGGCTTCGGCGTAACCATCGCTTTCATCGCCCACACCGGTGGCACCGTGAACGTGGGTGACGATGGGCACCGGGCCGCGGTAGCTGCCGGGTGTCAGCGCGAAGCTGGGACGCCTGTCGCGCATGGCCTCACCGCCGCCGGGGTTGGCCCAATGCAGGGTGGGGTCGACCGGCAGCAGGTGTGGCAAGTAATTGCCCTGCGCATCCAGCAGTTCGTTAACCCATTTGACGCGCACCGGCTTTTTGTATGTGGCCTCAATCGTCAGGGATGGCGCATTGTGCAACAGCAGCCCGTTGGGGTCGGCGGATTTTATCGCTCCGTAGCCCCAGACCGTTGTTTTGGGTAGGCCAGACGGCAGGATTTGCTGCTCAAACTGGCGCATGGAGATTTCGTAATAATCGATTTCTCCGCCATTTGCGTTGAGTGTGCCGGCTTTGGGCATGACCGGCGGGATGAGCAGCGCGCTTTGGAATTTCTTGATATCTTTCGGCCCCAGTAACTGGCTTGGGATAAATCTGCGCTGGAAAGGTTCAAAATCCTCGCCGAAGGTTACATATCCCAAAATGGCCACCAGACCTACCGCGCCGCCAACAGCGCCTACTTTGATAAAATCTCTTCTAGAAAGCATGTATTCCTCCATAGCGAATTTTTTCCATTAAAAATAAATTCTCGTCAGTAGTATACCGACATCTATAAAAAATATGGAATTAACCCGTGATTAACTTTGGGATGAAAAACTGTGAGAGTTACAATGCCCTGTGATTAAGCAAAGATAATTTTCTTTTATCCTTGCCACCCCGGAAAACCATATCTGGGGATTAATAATTTAATCCCTGGCCGATAATCCCCCAGAATTGGAAAGAAAAACGCATTTAGAAACCCATTTATTTATTAAACAAGTGTTTGTAACTTAAAATGAAATTAACACTAGATTTTGTGAAATATATTCCATATAATATACATACCAATGAAAAAATATGGATGTAGAAAACTTTTAGTTAACTGCCTGACCGGATATTTTTTTTGGCAGCGGGGATAACTTTATACGAAATTAAATTTGGATGCGATGAAACACGGCTTGCCATGATGAGAATATTTTCATTTAAAGGATTTACTATGCCCAGTAAAGTTCAAGAATTGGCCTCAAAGTTAAATCTTACATATGATGAATTTGTTGGCGAAATGCGCAAGCGGGGTTGCAGTGAGCCAACCGCAAGCAAAATCTGGAATGGCTCATATGAGGATTTTAAGAATTTTACCGATAATAATATTTCTCTGAGCAGTTTGCGCAAGGCGGCAAATGTTTTGAAGGTACAGGCAGGGTCGCTTTTATAGCAGGTTTTCTTCAGGCATCATTTTGAGCGCATTCCGGCGTTCAAAAGTTAATTTTAAAGCAGCTGCCAAATTGGTTTCCGGTTTTTCTATTCTTTTTCCTCAGACGTTTTATCCTTAGCCCCAGCACCAGTCTGACCACTCAGGCTGCAGAACAACCAGTTGATTTTCTAACCGCAAATGTCGTAAGATGAAGAAGTACAACACAATTCCGGTTTGTAAGGATTAAACCCGCATGAGTCAAAAAGCCTTCCAGGATTATTACCCCGAAAATGTAGCCCATTGTTACGGCTGCGGACGATTGAACAGCGCCGGCCATCACATACAAACATTTTGGGAAGGCGATGAGACGGTCACGCGATTTCAGCCCCTGCCTTTCCACACCGCCATTCCCGGCTATGTTTACGGTGGTCTGCTGGCCTCCCTGATCGATTGCCACTCCACCGGCAGCGCTGCGGCAGCTATGTACCGCGTCCAGGGTCGCGAAATGGACACCGAACCTGTCCTGCGGTTTGTAACTGCTTCGCTGCATGTTGATTATCTCAAACCCACCCCGCTGCATGGGCTGTTGGAATTACGCGGTAGGATCAAAGAGATCAAAGGCCGCAAGGTATTGGTTGAAACCACTGTCTATGCCGGGCAGGTGGCCACCGTCCGCGGCGAGGTTCTCGCCGTTCAGATGCCAGATAATTTTGGTTTACCCGCTTAGCAATTTCCTTCAGGCTGAAAAAGGAGAAAAATATGCCAGACTTTAACTATACCCGGCAGGTGGCAGCAGACCTGGTACGCTTGCAGCGCTGCATTGCCCGCGCTGGCATTCCGGCCAAGGTGCTCGACAGCAACCTGATCATCGGTACCTGGAACATTCGCGCCTTTGGTGAAATTTTTCGCAGCTGGGATGAAAACTCCAATTCTCCCAAACGCAATTTGCGCGCCCTGCTGTATATCGCAGAGATCATCCGCCACTTCGATGTGGTCGCCGTCCAGGAAGTCAAGCGCGACACCTCCGGTCTGCGCGCCCTGCTCGATGATTTCCTGGGTTCCAACTGGGGCATGATTACCAGTGATGTTTCAGGTGGCGACCGCGGCAATACCGAAAGGCTCACTTTCTTGTACGACCGGCGCCGCGTGCAGCCTTCCGGCCTGGCCGGAGAAATTGTTCTACCGCCCATGGTGCAGGGCAATCCATCCGAACAATTCGACCGCACTCCCTACATCGTCGGTTTTCAGACCGCTCGCGAACGATTTGCCTTGCTGACCGCCCACATTCGCTACGGCAAAACTTCTGCGGACCGTTTGGGCGAGATAACCTCCCTGGCAAAATACATTGCCAGCGAAATTCGTGCGCGTGCACTAAGTGGCGGTGATGAACGCAACCTGATTGTGTTGGGCGATTTTAATATTGACGATCGCGGTAATAATCCACTGTTCAAGGCCTTTGTCTCCACCGGTCTGACTGTTCCAACCCAGTTGCTCAATGTAAAAACCACTTACAATACCAAGCCAAAATACTATGACCAGGTTGCCTGGTTCATGGACGCCATGGATATTCCCTTCAGCGGCAAGGCTGGCTCTGTGGATTTTTCAGGCGCAGTGTTGCAAGATATGGAACTGGCGCAGATGTCGTATCGTATTTCCGATCATCTGCCCATATGGGTCGAGTTCTCGCTTGATCGTAACACTGAAAAAATTGCCAGTGCCCTGGGTATTGACCCAGCCATGCCGGACCCCTTCGCATCCATTCCTGATTAATCAACTCCAGCAGGCCTACACCTTGAAAACCATCACCTTGTTTCGCCCGGCTTCCTTGGCGTTGTATAATGCCTGGTCGGCGCGGCTTAGCACTGTATCAAATGTTTCCTGGTCATTTGCCAGGTCTGCGATACCCGAGCTGATGGTAATGTGGGCGGGTTTTCCTTCCAATTCAAGCGGCAAGTCGGCAATGGTCCCGCGAATGCGTTCAACTACCGCATTCGCCTGCTCAATGTCAGTTTCGGGCAAAAGTAGGGCAAACTCATCACCCCCGAAGCGCGCAAATACATCAAATTCTCGAATGCTTTTCATGCAAATCTTTGTAAAAGTAATCAGGACCTGGTCTCCAGCCGCGTGCCCGTAAGTATCGTTAATGAACTTGAAATGGTCGATGTCAATCAGGGCAATCGCCAAAGGACGATGCACCCGGGTTGATCGTTTAATTTCAATATGAGCCATTTCCAGTAATCGCCGGCGGTTGATAACTCCGGTGAGCACATCTGTGGTCGCCTGTTGGTGTAATTTTTCTTCCAGCAGTTTGCGTTCGGTGATGTCCTGGATGGTGCCCGCGACCCATTCCGCATTTCTGGTGCTTTTGGTGGTGTCTTTTCCACCGCTTAGCAGCAGCCAGATTAAAGAACCATTTGAATGGATCGCCCGGATTTCAAGCGAATAAGGCTCATTCTTGATGATTGCCCGGCGGAAGGTTTTGTCAAAGCTTGACTTGTCATCGGGGTGAATGATTTTCCTGAGCGCAGACCAATCCGGGGCTTCGCTGGCAGGGGTGAGCCCAAAGATGTGAAACATTTCGTTCGACCAGCTTGTTTCACCGGTGGCGACAATATATTTCCAACTCCCCACATGCGCAAGATGCTGCGCCTCGTTCAAGTTTGCCTCGCGCTCGCGGATCATCGTTTCGGCCTGCAGAGACTGCGCAGCCATTTCATTCGCGTTGGCAATCGAATCTTCGAGCTGGCTGTTAAACAACTTTAATTCTTCGGTGGTTGTTTGTAGCGCCAGCTCGGCTTTTTTGCGTTGTGTTATATCTGTAAAGGAGATGACTGTCCCGGTGATCTTGCCATCTTCAAAGGTGAGATGCGCCGAGTACTCGGCCGGGAAGCAGCTCCCGTCCTTGCGCCAGAGTACTTCATCATCCAGACTGACTTCTTCTCCGGTGAGTTTGCAATTGAAAATTGGACAATCTTCCACAGAGAAAGGGGTCCCATCTGCATAGCTGTGGTGGATGAGGGCGTGCATATTCTGGCCGCTGCATTCATCAAGCGTGTAGCCAATCATGTTTAAGCCAGATTGGTTAATGAAGGTACAGCCGCCATTTAGATCAATGCCATAGATGCCCTGGTTTGTGCTTTGCAGTAGTAGATTGATCTGGTTTTTGCTCTCCAGCAGGGCATCTTCAACCAGTTTGCGTTCGGTAATATCAAGACAATGGCCGATATACCCAATAAAAATTCCCTTGCTGTCGTATCGCGGACTGCCTTCATCCAACAGCCAACGATATTTGCCATCATGGCGGCGCAGTCGATATTCCATGCTGAAATCTTCACGCCGGTCAAATGCAGATACATAAGTATCCAGGCAGCGTTGAAAATCTTCAGGGTGTACACCTTCTGCCCACCCATTTCCTGATTCCTGTTCAAGCGTGCGCCCAGTGAATTTTAGCCAGACGGAATTAAAGTAGTAGCATAGCTTGTCCTCCCCGGCCAACCAGACCAAAGCCTGGCCTGAATCTGCCAGTGTTCTATAGTTTTGCTCGCTCTCTCTCAGAGCTTCCTCCGCCTGCTTGCGCTCGGTAATATCCCGCCAGATCGTAAACAGTGCGGTTTTTCCATCTAATTCCATTGGCGTCAGTGATACATCCACCAAAAATTCCGACCCATCCAACCGACGGTGTACCCATTGAAATGAAATATTGCCATTCAGCAGGGCTTCATCAATTTTTTCTTGCGCTGCCAGGGCTGATTTTCTGCCATCCGGTTGAAATTCAGGGGAAAGAATCTCCGGGGGCTGGCCAATGATCTTGGACCGGTCACCGCGCAGCATGGCCTCGGTTGCCCGGTTACAGTCCGCAAACTTACCGTCCATAGTGATCAGGTAGGCATCGGGCGAATCAGTAAAAAGAATGCGGTGTTTCTCTTCGCTTTCCCGTTCAAGCTCTCTAACGCGTTTTTGTTCGCTAATGTCGCGCACTACGCTGATGATTTGAGGCACGCCCTGCAGCGTAACAACTTTTGCCGATACGGTCCCGTAAAATGACTCGCCATCCTTGCGCTGAAATTCTGCCTCAAGGTTGTGGCATACCCCGAGTTCAGCCAGGGTTTTCACAAGGAATTTGCGATCAGCCGCATTTTTCCAAAGGTTGATTTCAAGCACAGATTTTCCCATCACATCTGCGCGGCTGTATCCCGTCATCGCTGTGAACCCATCGTTGACATCCACGCAGTAGCCGTCATTTACGCGTGTGATCAATACAGCGTCTGGACTGGTGTTAAAAATCAGTTCCAGGTTTTCTTTTGATTCGAGATTTTCCGAGTGGCTGCGCTGGTTGACCAGCATGATCATGCCAAACGTCCACAGCGAGCTGGCGATCAGCGTAACCAGGTAGCTTGCGGCTTGCGTTAGCGAAGCAGTAAAGAGACCCCCCACCTGCCCACCAGTTTCCGGCGAAAAAGTGCGCAGGATAAAAAATATTCCATATGACAAAAAAACGATTGTAAGAAAATGTGCCAGTAAGGTAACCGACCGAATCTTAAAAACCAGGAAAGCGCGCGCATTCAAGAAAGACATGATTGCCAGCGCAAGTGAGATATTTACCCGCCGCGCGAGCAGGTTATCTTGAATGTAGGTGAAATAGATGGCGGCCAGGGTGGTTGCTGTGCACAGGCTAATGAGCAGAACGCGCTGTTCGCGTTGGTGGAAGAAGCGCAGCGTGCCGGTGTAAAAAAACGCCATGGCAATCACGAATAATAAATTGTTGGCGATGATGGAACTCTGCCCAAAGTCAGGATGATCCTGCAAGTGATTAATGCCAAAACCCAGCATCATGGCTGCACTGCCCGCTGCCCACCAACCCAATCCCCGGCTGTTTTTTTCCAATCGGAATTGAGTTAACAGGGCAAACGCTTGCAGTAGATTGGTGATGCTAAGGGCGAGTGAAAGTGTATGAATATCGATGCTCATAAAGTTATCTAGAAAATCCTACCCGGAAACGACCAGGTTTCTGCCGTTATTTTTGGCTTCATAAAGTGCGCCGTCCGCGGCAGTCACCCAGGTTATTAACTACCTCGTCCGTCCCGGTTCCAAATCCACTGAAAGTCGGGCTGAGCCTGGCCAGGGTCGACTTACGATTCCTCTTAACGAAGTAGGTATCCAGCCAACTATCTTGTTCCGGCGATACAATTCTTACTTTCATCTTCATTATATTATAAACATTGGGGAATCCTTACACTTTACCAGGATGGTTCTTTTTCGCAGGCAGTAGTGATAAAATTAAATGGGAACCTTGAGCTTTATGTGTACCTTAAAGCAATCTGACCTGAAAAAACCATATTGGGGGAGAAATATGATTTGTAAGGATCAGTTGCAATGTTAAAAAACCTCAAAAAATGGTTGGACCCGCCTCTTTTTCCAGATAATGAAGAAAAATCCAACCGGGCGCGCCTGGTTAACAGCCTGGGACTGTATTTCGTATTGGCGCTGCTGATTGCGGCGTTCATTTATGTTCCCTTCTTCGCAAAGTATAAAATAGTGTCCTGGGCGGCGATTGTTGCTCTTTTCGCAATTTTCCTCATTTCCCGAATTTTCTTGTATCG
>Ga0335397_10003514_pt1 | contig 20936 bp, 20 predicted proteins | sample MAT04_FD_205740 | JGI IMG/M metagenome (GOLD analysis project Ga0335397, IMG submission 205740) | Freshwater microbial communities from Lake Fryxell liftoff mats and glacier meltwater in Antarctica - MAT-04 (spades assembly) (version 2) ... | reverse complement strand
AGGTGCCATCGGGTGCCTGTCGCTGGACCACGAAACGGGCACGACCACGGTCGTGGCCGGGTCCGCAGCCCATCGATCCAGCTCCGCCAGCTGCTGCCGTGCGTCGATGCAATTCGCCTCAGCAGCCTCGGAGCGAACACGCTGGACGTTGGCGGCCATGCTCCAGTCCCGGACCTGCTGGTCGAGCGTCTCACAGCGTGCGCGGAGCATCAGCACCTGGCCCAGCGCGCCACGCGACGACCGGTTCAGCTCATCGATGCGCTGCAGCCAGGTCGCGGCCGCCCGCTGGCGCTCCATGGCGTCCCGGGCCGTCGAGAGTGCCATCCGGTAGCTGCGGCGCGCCTGGTCCTTGTGTTCCGCCAGGCGGCGCTCGTCGAGGGTCGCCAACGCGGCGTCGAGTGCGGCATGTGCCTGCAGCGCGTCGTCACGCGACTGGCGCAACGAAGCATCGGCCGCGACGGACCGTGCACGCTCGACGCGCGCTTCGGAACAGGTGGACTCCACCCGATGCCGAACCTCACTGGGAACGAGGCTGGACACCGGATCGGAGGGACTGGGATCCTCCATCGACCGGAGGCTAGGAAACCCCGCCCGCCGAGTCAATGGCAGCGGCCACTTCCGGGGTCGGTTCCGTGGCAGTCTGGCACCGTTTCCGGCCTGAACCGGTTCATCTCCGGGGGCCTCCATCCGCAGCGCTGCCGCCCGCCGGGTCACCGCCGGCCGGCTGGGCCACGGTGGGCCACGGCCCCATGCCCTCCGATGCTACGGCCCCATGCCCTCCGATGGTAGATTCACTCCCCGACCGAACGAAGCTGGCCGGTTCCCCGCGTGCGTATGTAGAGGGCTGACTCCCGCGTGGTCATCGACATCGATCAGGAGTTCCTCGTCCAGCCGGTGGACGCCTCCTGGCTGCAATGCAACATCGAGTGCCAGGAAGCGTGTCCTGTTGGCACGAACTGCCGCGGCTACCTCAACCTCGCTGCCGAAGGGCGGTTCGAGGAGGGCTACATCCTGTCCCGGGAACCCAACCCGGTCGCGGCCATGTGCTCGTACGTCTGCTCTGCCCCCTGCGAGCGCGCCTGCCGCCGCGGTGACATCGATCGACCCCTTGCCATCCGGGCCATGAAACGGTTCCTGGTGGAGTGGCACCAGGCCTCCGGCATCCCCGATGACATGCCCGTCATCACGCCCCGCGACACGACCGTCGCGGTGGTCGGCGCTGGACCTGCCGGCCTGGCCGTGGCCCGGGAGCTGGCTGTGGCCGGTCACCAGGTGACCGTGTTCGACGAGCTGCCCTTCGCGGGCGGCACGATGCTCATCGGCGTGCCCGCGTTCCGCCTCCCGCGGGAGGCCATCGAGCAGGACTTCCGCCTGGTGGAGCGCCTCGGCGTGATCTTCCAGTTCGACACTCGCATCGGTCGCGATATCACCTTCGAGCAGCTCCAGGAGCGCTTCGACGCCATCGCCATCTGCGCCGGCGCCATGGACGCCGTGGGCCTGGACGTGCCCGGTGGCGACCTGCAGGGCATCCAGTACGGCGTGGACTTCATGAAGAAGGCCAACCTGGGCCAGCCGCTCGAGGTCGGCGAGGACGTGGTCGTCGTGGGCGGTGGCTACACGGCCATGGACTGCTCCCGCACCAGCCTGCGCCATGGCGCCAGGAACGTGACCATCTCCTACCGCCGTACCCGCTCGGAGCTGGTCGTGGACCAGGAAGAGCTGGGCGAGACGGAGCGCGAAGGCGTCCGCATGGAGTTCCTCACCAGTCCCATCGAGGTGCTGGGTGACGAGGCCGGCAACGTCGTCGGCGTGCGCATGATCCGCAACCGCCTGGGCGAGCCGGACGCGACTGGTCGGCGTGCCCCGGTGCCGGTGCCGGGCACCGAGTTCACGGTCAAGGCAGAGACGGTCATCCCGGCCGTCAGCCAGTCCGCGGACAACACCTTCCTGCCGGTCGAGGCGTCCTTCGAGATCAATCGCGGTCGCGTGCGCGTGGACCCCGGTACGTATGCCACCAACGTCCGGGGCGTGTTCGCCTGCGGGGACTTCGTGACCGGCCCCACGACGCTCATCGAATCGGCCGGCCACGGCAAGAAGTGCGCCTACGCCATCGACCGCTACCTGTCCGGCCGCTCCACGGTGGAAGTGGACGCCAACGTGCGCATCATCAGCTCCTCGCGCCACGAGATGCCGGAGCAGTACGACGTGCTGCCCCGCCAGCACGTGCCCATGGTCCAGCTGTCGGCGCGGATGCCATCGACGGACCCGACCATCAACTTCACGACACCCGTGGAGCTGGGCTACACCACGGACCAGGCCATCACCGAGTCGACCCGCTGCCTGATGTGCAACTACAACATCTGGTTCGACCCGTTCCGGTGCGTCCTGTGCGGCGCGTGCGCGGATGTCTGCCCCGAGGGCGTCATCCACATGATCGATGTCAACCAGATGAAGTCCGAGGGACCGCTGCCGGAACTGGTCGATGCCTACGGCTGGGCCCAGGGCGCGGCCATGGTGCTGGATGAGGAACGGTGCATCCGCTGCGCGTTGTGCGTGAAGCGCTGTCCGTACGACGCGATCACCATGGACCGATTCGAACTGCAGGAGGTCAGCACGGACGGTAGGCTCTACAAGGAGAGCTACCGCGACACGCAGCTGGGCCTCGCGGGCATCGGCAACCAGGCGGAAGCAGGCGGATTCAAGTGAGGAGCAGGGGACAGCAGGTGACTCGCAGGTGAGCTTCCTCGAGCGGATCGACGAATCCATCCGGCGCAGCGCTGCGTGGCGCTCGATCTTCCGCCAGCCCTACCCCAACGACGAGCGCTCGCGCGCGATGGCGGTCATGAACAACGTGTTCCTGCACCTGCATCCCGTCCGGGTCCGGCAGCACGCGGTCAAGTTCGCGTACACCTTCTGCCTGGGTGGCTTGTCGTTCTTCCTGTTTTTGGTGCTGACCGTGACGGGCGTCTACCTGATGTTCTTCTATGTGCCATCGGCGACGCAGGCGTACTCGGACATCCTCAACATCCAGGCGCAGGTGCCCTTCGGGTTACTCACCCGGAACATACACAGGTGGGCAGCCCACCTGATGGTGTTCTTCGTGTTCCTGCACATGATGCGGGTGTTCTATCACGGCGCCTACAAGCCACCCCGAGAGTTCAACTGGGTGGTCGGCGTGGTGCTCCTGTTCCTGACCATCATGCTGTCGTTCACGGGCTACCTGCTGCCATGGGACCAGATCGCCTACTGGGCCATCACCATCGGCACCAACATGGCCAACTACGCGCCACTGCTCAACAAGCCATCGCAGCTGCTGCTGCTGGGCGGCATCGAGGTGGGTCAGAACACCCTCCTGCGGTTCTACGTGCTGCACGTGATCCTGATGCCGCTCGTCGCTTCCATCTTCCTGGCCGTCCACTTCTGGCGGATCAGGAAGGATGGCGGCATCTCCGGACCGCTGTAGGCACCCAGGAGCCGAAGGAATGACCGAGCAACGTACCGACCTGCCGACGCCTGTCCCGGAGGGCAAGGCGGCACCTGCGCCCAAGCGCAGCGCCGTGCCTGCTGCTCCCCCGGAGCGCCGGACGACCGAGATCGACAAGCAGCGCGTGCCCATGGCCGCCAAGCCCTACCGGCTGCTGGCCCTGGTCAAGCAGGACGCCGTCGTGCGTGTCCAGAAGGAACCGGACGACACGGTCCTGACCTGGCCACACCTGCTGTCCATCGAACTCTTCGCGGCGGCCATGATCAGCCTCTTCCTGCTGTTCATGGGCCTGTTCATCAACGCGCCACTCGAAGAGCTCGCGAACGGCAACGTGACGCCGGTCGTGGCCAAGGCGCCGTGGTACTTCGTGGGTCTCCAGGAGCTGCTCGCCTACTTCCACCCCACGGTCGCGGGCGTGCTCGCGCCAACGGTCATCCTGGTCGGGGCGGCGCTCGTGCCGTACATCGACCGGGGACCCCGTGGTGACGGCGGTTCTCCCCGACCGAGCGACCGCAAGACAGGCGTGATGCTGTTCACCATCCTGTGCGGCGCCGGTCTTGCCATCACCTTCCTGGGCGCGTTCTTCCGCGGCCCCGGATACGCCTGGACCCTGCCGTGGCAGGGCCTGTACTTCGCGCTGTAGACCGATGGGCAACTGGAAGGTCACCAAGGCTCAGGAGCCCCAGGCGCTCACCGCCGAGGTGCGTCGTGAGATGCGCAACGGCAAGCCTGCGGGTCTGTCGCGTCGACAGCTCATCCGTCGGTCCCTCGGCGCGGCCGTCGGACTGTGGTTGCTGGAAGTCGGCGGCGGCACCATCGGCTTCCTGTGGCCGAACCTGTCGAGCGGCTTCGGCGGCACCCTGACACTGGGCGATCTCAACACTGTGGCAGCCAATCCGGCCGTGCCCGGTGCCACGCTCGCGTCCGGGGCGCCAGCCTACTTCGCGGATGCCCGCGCGTATGTCCAGCTGCTGGACGCCACGCTCGCATTCGAGGATGGCGACAGCCCCGACGGCTCCGGCCTGAGTACGAATGTGCGTGCGCTGTACCAGCGCTGCCCGCACCTCGGCTGCAAACCCAACTTCTGCACCATCAACTACTGGTTCGAGTGCCCCTGCCATGGCTCGCGCTTTGACCGGCTGGGTACCAAGGTCCAGGAGCTTGGGCCCGCTCCGCGAAGCATGGACCGCTTCGCGAGCAAGGTCGAGAACGGCGTCCTGACCGTCGACACCAGCAAGGTCACCCTCGGGCCCCTGCCCGTGGCGCTGGGCCAGCCGGGACTCATCCCGGTCAAGGCCCCGGGTAGCTGCATATGAGCGACGAGCGCACCGGTCGGGAGCTGACGCCCCACGACGAGGACCAGGCGTCGGCCCCGGTGCCGACTCCCGAGCGGCTCGATGTCGAGCGGTTCTCGGCCGGTCCCCGCGCCCACACCGTGGGTCTCACGGAGGATCGGGCGGCCCAGATCGTCAAGCAGAGCAGCAACGCCCGGAACATCGCGTTCCTGGCCATCCTGCTGGTGGGCATCTTCATCCCGGTCTACTGGTTCTACGCCCTGGGCGTGCCGGCACTGGGGATCGAAGGCCAGCTGTCAACCACCGCCAATGAGCAATTCGTGACGGACGTCGAGCGGGGCTACGCCCTGTATCTCGCCAACTGCGCCCGCTGTCACAGCTCCGACGCCAACCCGGGCGACGGCAAGGGTGGTGTCGGTCCGCCGCTGAGCGACCAGGCCCAGCTGTTCAACGCCATCAACCAGAACGGCGGTTCGGGCACGGGCCACCTCAGCCCCAATTACATCCACAAGGTGCTGGAAGTGGGTGGTCGTTACGTGTGCGGTGATGCGAAGAGCGTCATGCCCGCGTGGCTGGAACCCAACGGGCCGCTCAACTACCGGGAGGTGGAAGAGTTGGTGACGTTCATCACGGCCAGCAGCGATGTCTCGTTCACGTACGACCCGAACGCCGGTGGCCACGGTGCCGCCGGTGATCCCGAGGCCACGCCCTACACGGTCACTGGCTGGCGCGATGTCAACTGGGAGCCCGCTCCGGGTGCGCCCACGCCGCCGGCGTGCTGGCGGCCGTACTCCAACCCCGCGTTCCCGGACACCGCGAACCCCGATGCGTCCCTCGCGCCCATCACCGATCCGGGCACCGTGGACGCGCCTCGGGACATCGCCCTCGATCTGACCCCGACCCTGACCATCCAGGACGCCCCGGACGGCAGCCAGGTCAGCCAGATCGCCGTCAAGGCGGGCGAAACGGTCCAGTTCGTGGTCACCAACTCCGCGTCCTTCACCCACAACTTCTACATCGGTCCGGAGGCGGTCCTGTCCACGGCTTCCGGCGACATCCCCGACGGCATCGGTATCCCCGAGTTCACGGGCCCGGACACGACCCAGACCTTTACGTGGACGGTCCCCGCGGACGGGACCGAGGACCTCCAATTCGCCTGCACCGTGCCCGGCCACTATCCGTCGATGCACGGCATCTTCGTCATCCAGCCCTAGGAGACGTCAACCTTGGCCCAGCAAGCCCTCCCCGCCGGAGCCGTCCGCCGCCGAGCCGTCTTCGGGCTGTTCGACGCTGATGGCTGGAGCTGGGCCGGCATCAAGGCCACGTTCTGGTTCCTGGTCTTCGTGTTCCTGCTGGCGTACGTACCCAACCTCGCTTACTACTTCACGGTGTCCAACACCGTCCAGGTCGGCTACAGCGTGCTGTCGCCCATCAACTGGTGCCCGTCGACCAATGAGAACCTGCCCTGCCCCGCGCCCGCCGGCGCGGTCGTGCCGTGGCAGACCAGCCCCACCGAGCTGTCACTGCCCGCGGCAGTGTCCGGCGCCGTGGTCGCCCAGTCGGGTGTCCACATCTACCTCGTCGGGGGGACCACCGCGGATGGCGCCACGGCTGACGTCTTCACCACCCAGGTGGGCGAGGACGGCAACTTCGTGCCCTGGGTCGCAGGACCCGCGCTGCCCGAGCCGCGTACGGATGCTGCGGTCGTCTCGCTCACCGGTGTGCCGTACGTCATCGGCGGCCTGGATGCGGCCGGCAACCCGACCAGCACCGTGTTCATGGCCACCGTGGACAACGGCGAGGTCACCGGCTGGGTCCTGGCGGATGGCACGAACAGCACCCGGGACCTGACCCTGCCGACACCCCTGAGCGGGACCTCGGTCGTGCCCACCAGCAACGGCCTGTACCTGTTCGGTGGCCAGACGCCGGACGGCCTCTCGGCGACGCTGCTCCACTCGGCGCTGCTGACGGGCGCGCTGCAGCCGTGGACGGCCATCACCGAGCTGCCACTCCCCGAGCCGCGTGCCAACGCCACGGCCCTCGCACTCGGCGACACGATGTACGTCTTCGGCGGCACCGGCCTTGCCGGCCCCACGACCACTATCTATCGATTGAGCCTAGCGGAAGGCCTGCCCGCCACGACAGAGGACGGCCGGCTCATCGGCTGGGCGAGCGCGCCGACCTCACAGCAGCTGCCCGGCCCACGGTCGGGTGCCGCGAGCTTCAATGCCAATGGGTCCATCTACGTCATCGGTGGGGTGGACGCCAGCGGCGCACCCCAGGTCTCCACCCTCTGGGCCGTGCCCGACACCACCACCGGGGACCTGCCCGTGTGGCACTCCCTGGACCAGACGGACCTGCCGGAAGGGCGGACCGAGGCCGGTATCGCGGCTATCGGGTCATACGCCTATATCGTCGCGGGGGACAGCTCGACTGGCGCATCGGCTACCGTCGCCCGTGCCAACATCTCGCCGCTGCCGCCCTACTTCCAGCTGGGCATCCTGGGCGCCACCATCCCGGGCCTGTCCATCAAGGGTGAGATCGGGCAGCAGCTGGGCTACCTCAATGCCATGGGCGTGGGCATGACCAACTTCATCCTGCTCATCCTGCTGGGCTACGCACTGTCCCATCGAGACGCATCCATGCGACTGATGGAGAAGCTGAGCCGGGGCAGGATCAAGGCACCCCGCGACGACGAGTACCTCCCGGGCACTTGATGATCCCCGCCCAGGGGACAGCCGGTCGACCGACCGTGGGTCGGATGGCGGGTCGTACCGCGCTCATCACGGGCAGCACCGGCATCGCCGAAGCGAGCGCGGAGCTGTTCGCCGCGTCAGGCGCCTCGATCTTCATCGTGTCGCGCACCGAGCGCCACTGTCGTGAGCTGGTGGATCGCGTCGCTGAGTACGGCACGCAGGCCGACTGGTTCGCCGCGGACCTGGAGGACGAGACGGCCACGGACACGGCGGTCGCCGCTGCAGTGGCGCGATTCGGACGCATCGACGCCCTGTTCAACGTGGCGGGTGGCAGCGGCCGGCGATACGGTGACGGGCCGGTCCACGAGATGACCATGGAGGGCTGGGAGCGGACCATGTCACTCAACGCCCGGACGCACATCACGGCCAGCCGCGCGGTGCTGCGGCGGATGCTCGACCAGGAACCGGATGCGGACGGCAGCCGGGGCGCCATCCTCAACATGGCCAGCATCCTCGCGTTCTCGCCCTCGCCGACGCTGTTCCCGACGCATGCCTACGCGGCCGCCAAGGGCACCATCGTGACCCTCACCCAGACGATGGCCGCGTACTACGTTCGCCACGGCATCCGGGTGAACGCCGTCGCACCCTCCCTGACCACGAGCCGCATGTCCGTGCGTGCCGCGGCCGATGCGGCCACCCAGGAGTTCGCGGTCCAGCGGCAGCCACTGTCCCATGGCTTCCTGCCCGCCTCGGATGTCGCGGAGGCGGCCCTGTTCCTGCTCTCGCCGGCCAGTCGGTCCATCACCGGGCAGGTGTTGTTGGTGGATGGCGGCTGGTCCGTCACCCAGGGCTGAGGGCGTGACCACCTCCGTCGACGCACCGCTCCTCGCCACGGCTGATGTGGTGGTCGTTGGCTCGGGGTCGGCAGGTGCCACAGCCGCCATCGCGGCGGCGCGAACCGGCGCGAGCGTCCTGGTCATCGAGAAGCTGCCGTTCCTGGGCGGCAACAGCACCGCGGTCCTGGACACGTTCTACGGCTTCTACACGCCCGGAACGCGGGCGGTCAAGGTCGTCGGGGGCATCGCAGACGATGTGGTCGCCGGGCTGCGGGCCCTCGGTCCGGTGGTCGAGCGGCCCAACAGCTATGGCGCCGGGACCGGTGTCACGTATCACCCGGAGCATCTCAAGGTGGTCTGGGAGCGGCTGGTCTCGGACGCCGGCGCGACGGTCCTGCTGCATGCGTTCCTGCAGCAGGCCACGGTCGTCGACGGCAGGGTCACCGAGGTGCTCGTCGCGACCAAGGCCGGCCTGGCGCGTATCGCGGGGTCGGTGTTCATCGATGCCAGCGGGGACGCGGACCTGTGCTATCACGCCGGTTTCGGCTTCGAGCAGGCCGGGGAGACGTCACCCGCCCAGACGCTCACGACCACGTTCAAGGTGGTCAATGTGGACATGGACCGTCGGCGGTCCGTGACCCGAGCGGGCCTCGAGCGGCTGATGGAAGAGGCGGCCGTTTCCGGATACGACCTGCCACGCCGAGAGGGCTCCGATCACATCACGCCCGTGGAGGGCATGACGGCCACCGTCATGACACGTGTGGAATCGGTCAGGCGGGAGGGTGACCGGGTCATCAACGCCACGGACCCGTGGCTGCTCACGGACGCGGAGATCGCCGGCCGCCGACAGGCGCTGGAATACGTCCGCTTCCTGGTCGATCTCGTGCCGGGCTATGAGCACGCGTCGCTGGCCACGTTGTCGACCCAGATCGGTGTGCGCGAGACGCGCCGGGTGTACGGCGACGCGCGCCTGGATCGCGACGATGTCATGGGCGCTCGCCGCTTCCCCGACGAGATCGGGCTGTGCGGCGCGCCCATCGAGGATCACCACGCGGGCGCCGATACGAAGTGGGGGTACCTGCCGGACGGCGAAGTGGTGGGCATCCCATACGCCACGCTGCTGGTCCGGGACGCGGCCAATGTTCTGGTCGCTGGTCGCTGCTTCTCGGCGACGCATGACGCGCATGCGTCGGTGCGATCGATGGCCCAGTGCATGGCGATGGGCCAGGCCGCGGGCACGGCTGCCGGCATGGCTGCCGCGGATCGGGTCATGCCACGCCACGTCGACGTGGCACGTCTTCGGGACCGGCTTGTCCGCGACGGCGCGATCCTGGACCTTCCGTCCGCAACTCCTCAACGACTGGAGCCGACCGCATGAGCTTCGTCCGCACCGTGCTCGGTGACATCCCGCCAACCGAACTTGGTGTCACATACGCCCACGAGCACCTGGTCATCGGACCCAGCTACACGGTCGATGAGCATCCCGACTTCTTGCTGGTCGATGTCGACAAGGCCGTTGAGGAGCTTGCACCGGCGCAGGCGCTCGGGCTGCGGTCCGTCATCGATGCCATGCCCACCGGGGCCGGCCGCGATCCGATGCTGCTGGCACAGGTCAGCGAGCGCAGCGGTGTCCACGTCGTGGCACCGACCGGTGTCCATCACGCGCGTCACTACCCGGCGCGCCACTGGACGGAGACGGCGACCGCGGACGAGGTCGGGGCGCTGCTCGCGGCGGACATCACGGACGGTATCGATGCACTCGACTACGTCGGCCCGGTCGTCCGCCGCACATCCCATCGGGCGGGGGTCATCAAGGTCGCCGGCAGCGAGGGCGGACCGTCGGCTCGCGACGCCCGGATGTTCGAGGCGGCCGCCATCGCCCACGTCCAGACAGGCTGTCCCATCCTGACCCACTGCGAGAACGGCACGGGAGCCCTGGAGCAGGTGGCGCTCCTCGGCCGATTCGGCGTCGCGCCTCGCCACATCGTGCTGTCCCACGTGGACAAGGTGACCGATCGCGGCTATCAGCGCGAGATCCTGGCCACGGGCGCGTACGCGGAGTACGACCAGTCGTTCCGATGGAAGGGCGAGGGCAACGGCACGCTCGACGCGCTCGGCTGGGCGGCGGAGGATGGCACCCTGTCGGGCATCGTGCTGGGCATGGATGCTGCGCGACAGGGCTACTGGACGAGCTACGGCGGTTCGCCGGGGATGACCTGGCTGCTCGGGTCATTCACGACACGGATGCGCGAGCGCGGACTCGGCGATGCGGAGCTGCAGCAGCTCTTCGTGACCGGCCCGGCACGCGCCTACACGTTCAGGGAGGCCAGCGCGCCCAGCTCGGCTACGGCGCGTCGGTCGCCTCGGCGGCATCGATCGCCGCGACACGTGGCATCCCGGTCCTCGCCCCGACGGCCATGACGGAAAGCGCGGCGGCGAGATTGGCACGCTGGACGCTGCCGGGCACGTCGCGGCCGGCGGCCAGGGATGCCGCGAACACCCCTGCAAAGGTGTCACCTGCGCCGGTCGAGTCGACCGGCGCGACCGGTCGACCCGGCACCCGCAGCGCCTCGTCCCCGCGCACGAGGAGCACTCCCTCGGCACCGAGCGTCACGACCACCCACGTGCCGGTCCTTGCGGACAACCGGCGCGCGGCCGTCATCGTATCGGCGGCTCCGGTCAGGGTCGCTGCCTCCCCGGCGTTGGGAGTGAGGATCGGGGCACAGGCGACGAGGCGATCCGACAGGCCGGTGGCGGGCGCGGGGTTGATGACCAGGTGCGAACCATGTCGCCGCGCCAGCTCGGCGCTCGCCTCGACCGCGGCCATCGGCACCTCGAAACCGGTCAACAGGACGTCACTGGCAGCCACGGCGAACGTGTCGAGCGCGCTCGTGACGCCAGCGTCGAGGCGGCGATTGGCGCCGCTGACCACCACGATGCTGTTCTCGCCGTGGCCGTCGACGACGATGAACGCGGTACCCGTGGGGTCCTCCGCGCAGCGCACGACCCTGCTCGTGTCGATGCCCTCCCCGATCAGGTCCGCGAGCGCGAAGCGTCCGGCGTCATCGTCACCGACCGCCCCGAGGAAGACCACCGACGCTCCGGCACGCGCCGCGGCGACAGCCTGATTGGCTCCCTTGCCGCCGCCGACGCGTTGGAACGCGCTGCCGAACACCGTTTCGCCCGCACGCGGCAGCTCCTCGACCTCGATGACCAGGTCGAGGTTGCAGGACCCCACCACGAGGACCCTGCCGATGGGGGTCACATCAGGTCGTCCGCATCGACGCGATGATGCGCGATCGGTAGGTATCGAACACGGCGGCCAGGACGACCACGAGCCCGATGATGATGGTCTTGAAGTTGTCCTCGACGCCCATCAGCTGCAGGCCCGTGCTCAGGACCTGGAGCAGGCAGACCCCGAAGAAGGTCCCGATGACCGACCCCTTGCCGCCCGTGAAGCTGGTGCCGCCGATGATGACCGCAGCGATGGCGGTCAGCTCGTAGCCGATGCCCGCGATCGGGCTGCCCACGTTGAGTCGCAGCAGGAAGGTCAGTCCCGCGAGTCCCGCCAGCAGACCACAGATGACGAACGCTGCGACCTTGTATGGCGCGGGGTCATGGCCGGAGAGCCGGACCGCTTCCTCGTTGTTGCCGATGGCGTAGATGAAGCGGCCAAAGATCGTGAAGCGCAGCACGAACCAGGCGATGAGCACGGTCGACAGCGCGATGATGAAGATGACCGGGACGATGCCTCCCACGATCACGTTCCCGAAGTCGATGAAGACCCTGGGCACCCCGTTGATGGTGGAGTTGTCACTGATGACCTGGGACGCACCGCGGGCCATGCTGAGCATGCCCAGCGTGACGATGAACGAGGGCACCCGCCAGCGCTCGGTCACGAACCCGTTGATGAAGCCACAGAACGCCCCCACAGCGAGACAGGCAAGTACGGCGAGGGGGATGGAGATCGCCGGGTCGAGGTCCGAGACCATGATCGATGCCCCCACGACCGTGGCGAGCGCGAGCACCGAGCCGACCGACAGGTCGATGCCGCCGATGAGGATGACGAATGTCATGCCGACGGCGAGGACCGTATTGATGGAGATCTGGCCCAGGATGCGCAGGAAATTGTCGGGGGTGGCGAAGTAGGGTGCCACGACCGCGAAGATGAGTGTGATGACGATGAGCGCGACGCCCACGCCAGCCTCGCGCAGGGAGACCAGGATGATCCGGTTCGCGACTGGCATGGCGGGCGCTGCCTGGGGCGCGCGAATAGGGGTCTGGTCGTCGCTCATGGCACCGTCCCTGCTGCGTTGGACCCTCGGCCACCGGCCACCTGGAGCGAGGCGGGGTCGATGTAGTTGCGGTACGCCAGCTCCAGCACCGCGCGCTCGCTGAACTCGCTGCGTGCCAGCTCGCCGACGATGGCTCCCCGGGAGAAGACCGCGATGCGGTGGCAGATGCCGAGCAGCTCGGGCAGGTCCGACGAGACCACGATGCTGCCTCTGCCTCGCGCGGCCAGGTCCCAGATGAGGTTGTAGATCTCGAGCTTCGCGCCCACGTCGATGCCGCGCGTGGGTTCGTCGAAGATGAGGATCTGGGCATCGGCGAAGAGCCACTTCGCCACGACCACCTTCTGCTGGTTGCCGCCAGACAGGAAGCGCACGAGCTGCGCCGGGGACTGTGCCCGAATGCTCAACGCGTCGATGAGTTCGGCGGTGGCGTCGTCCTCCCGCCGTATCTGGAGCAGGCCCCGCCGTGTCACGGCCTCGAGCTTGGTGATCGTGGTGTTCTGGGCGCAGCTCATATCCAGCATCAGGCCCTGTCCCTTGCGGTCCTCGGTGAGGAGGCAGATCCCCGCCCGCACGGCATCGCGGGGGGAGGCGATCCGGACCGGCACGCCGCGCACGCTGATGGTCCCGGCGCTTGGCCGATCGGCACCGAAGATGGCGCGCATGGCCTCCGTGCGACCGGAGCCAACCAGCCCCGCGACACCCAGGATCTCGCCCTCCGCCAGCCGCAGCGAGACCGGCTCCCGATTGCCTCGGTAGACCAGGCCGGAGATCGTCAGCAGCTCGACACCCTGGGGGACCTCGGGCCGGAACGGGTAGCCCTCGCTCATCTTGCGACCGACCATCAACTCGATGACCTGGCCGATGGTCACGTCCGCGACCTGGCGAGTCGCGGCCACGGCGCCGTTGCGGAGCACGGTCACTCGGTCGCCGATCTCCAGGATCTCATCGAGATGGTGGGAGATGTACAGCACCGCGATGCCGCGCGCCGTCAGGCGCCGGATGATGCCGAAGAGGCGGTCCACCTCCGGCGGTGTCAGCGTTGCCGTCGGTTCGTCGAGGATGAGGACCTTCGCGTCCGCAGAGATGGCCCGCGCCAGCTCGACCAGCTGCATCTGGGCGATTCCCAGCTCTTCCACGGGCCTGCCGGGCGGGACATCGAGCCCGACTTCCGCCAGCAGCCGCGTCGCCTGCCTGCGCAGCTCCTTCCGGTCCAGCAGGCCTCGGCGCGATGGCAGTGACTCGAAGGAGAGGTTCTCCTCCACGGTCATGTAGCTGAGCAGGTTGAGCTCCTGGTACAAGACCCGGATGCCTGCGCGCAGGGCATCCTGCGGTGACCGCGGCCGATACGGAGCGCCGTTGAGCAGCAGCTCACCAGCGTTGGGCTGGTCGACGCCGGCCAGGACCTTGACCAGGCTGGACTTGCCGGCTCCGTTCTCGCCGACCAGGCAGTGGACCTCACCCGCGATGATCGACAGGCTCACCCGGTCGAGTGCGGTGACTCCCGGGAACTCCTTGGTGATACCCCGGACGTCGATGACCGGGCTGACCGCGGGGTCCGACGCGTCAGTCGCGTCACCCCGAAGCTGCCCGGTCATCGTGTCCACTTGTGGCCTCCTGGTCGACCGGGCCGAGGCGCTGCGCGTCGCGAGCGCGGTCGGCCGGGCCCACGGGTGTCAGGTCAGGGCAGCTCTGCCGCCGTGACGAGGGAGACAGGCGTCTGGACCCAGCCGCAGAAGGTCTCGCCGGCAAGCTCGCGCATGCCGAAGTCGATACCAAACCTGGCCATGTCCGCACCGTACTGCTCGATGGTCGCCAGCATCTTGCCCTCCTTGATGAGGGGCTGGACGGCCGGGATGTTGTCGAAGCCAACGACCTGGATCTGACCGGACTTGCCGGCTGCATCCAGTGCCTTGACCACGCCCAGGGCCATGGAGTCATTGGCTGCCATGACACCCTGGATATCGGGATAGCTGGTCAGGAAGTTGGTCATCACGGTGTTGGCCTCTTCCGTCTCCCAGTGTGCGGTTCGGGAGTCGAGCAGCGTCAGGCCGCCGGCTGCGACAGAGTCGTCGAAGCCTGCCTTGCGCTGATTGGCATTGTCGGCCTCGGGGTTACCCTCGAGGATGACCACCTTGCCGCCGGTGCCGAGAGCCGCGGCGAGCGAGTCGCCGGCAAGCTTCGCGCCGGCGCGGTTGTCGGGACCGAAGAACGCGAGGGCGAGGCCGGCATCGGCCATGGCCTGCTGGTCGAGTGCCACGTCGATGTTGATGACCTTGATGCCCGCGTCCAGGGCCTTCTTGATGGGGGCGACCATCGCTTTGGAGTCTGCCGGAGCGATGACGATGACGTCGTACTGCTGGGTGACGAAGTTCTCGACCGCGTCGACCTGGGCAGCGAAGTCACGCTCGTCCTTCATGCCGACGGCCGTGAAGTCGAACAGGTCGACGTTCTCCGCGGCGTATGCCTCGGCGCCGGCCTGCATCTGCTTGAAGAATTCGTTGGCCAGCGACTTCATCACCAGCCCGACCTTGGGCTTGTGGCCAAGTTGCGCTGTGAGGTCCGGGAGCGGGCCGGTCGCCTCGACAGGCGCACATGCGGGCGACGCCGCGGGTGATTGTGCGGCGACACCGCCGCCTGATCCGATCGCAAGCGAGAGTGCCATCGCCGCAGCGAGCGGCGCGGTGACCCAACGGGTGCGTACCATCCCTGTGCGTTCGAACATCTGGATGTGTCCTCCTCTGATGCCTCGGGCGAGGCTCGATATGGACGACGTCGAGCGGCGATACATGCCCGGCGCGGCTTGGACGCAACCGGTTGCGCAACCGGTTGCGTGCTATGGTAGTCCGGGATGTCGGGACGTGTCAAACCAGCACGGCGTCACACGAGCACATCTGACGAAGGAGCCGAAGGCGTGACAACCATCCGCGACGTGGCTGATCGTGCAGGCGTCTCCACGACGACCGTCTCGCATGTCATCAACGGCACCCGCCGGGTAGAGCCTGAGACGATGTCGCGCGTGGACCGGGCCATCGAGGAGTTGGCGTACCGCCCGAACGCCATCGCGCGGAGCATGCGCCACGGCCAGACGTACAGCATCGGCGTCGTCATCCCCGACGTGTCGAACCCATTCTTCGCCGACCTCGCACGGGCCATCGAGGACGTCGCCTTCGAAGGGGGATACAGCGCCATCTTCGGCAACTCGGACGGGGACGACCGGAAGGAGGAGCGCTATCTCGAGGTGCTGCTGTCGAAGAAGGTCGACGGCCTGTTGCTCGTGTCCGCGGGTCAGTCATCCGACCGGCTCCGGCATGTCGTGGAGACAGGTCCGCCGATGGTCATCGTCGATCGGGAGCTCGATGACCTGGGGGTCAGCCTGGTGATGGTGGACAACCACGAGGGGGGCCGGCTCGCGGCGCGCTACCTGATCGGGCTGGGCCACCGGCGGATCGGTGTCATAGCCGGTGCCGATACGCTGCGACCCAGTGCACGCCGCCTGGACGGGTTCCGCGAGGAGTTGGGCCTGGCCGGGGTCGAACTCAGGGACGAGGTCATCGCACGCGGCGGATTCCGGGCAGCCGAGGGACGCGCCGCGATGCAGACGCTGCTGCTACTGCCGGACCGACCGACAGCCGTCTTCGCCGAGAACGACCTGATGGCGCTCGGTGCGATGGGCGCCATCCACGCTGCCGGCCTCCGGATCCCGGAAGACATCTCCATCGTGGGCTTCGACGACGTCGCCCTCAGTGACCTGTCGACGCCGGGCCTGACGACCATCTCACAGCCGGTCCGTGACATCGCGACAACGGCCATGCGGCTCCTGTTCGAGCGACTCCGCGATCCCGCCCTGGCGCCCGTGCGGGTCGTCCTACCCGTGTCGCTCGTCGTCCGCGGCAGCTGCCGGGCGAGGGTCGCGCGCTGACGCACCGTTCGCTAGGCTGCACGAGCCCGGATCAGGTCTGGGCGCCAGCCCGTCTCCGGCGCGCCGCCGAGCGTGACGAGCGTGACGAGCGCAGTATCGTCGCTCCGGTCGGGGATCACTCGACCAATGATCCACCTGGAGTCCGCGGACGAGGTCGCGGAGCGCATCGAGCGCATCCTGGCCGCTGGCGTGCCGGCGGATCAGTTATTGCTGGTGCCCGATTGCGGGTTCAGCCAGACGGCCCGCTGGGCGACACGGCCCAAGCTGCGGGCACTCGTCGCGGGTCGAGACCTGGTCCTGGGGCGCCACGGCTGAGGCGCCTCAGCCGGCCGCGACTGAGCGGCCCCAGGGTTCAGTCGTCGCGGCGACAGATGTAGCGCCACTCCCCGGCGCAGAGGTACGTGACATCGTCCATGCGCAGGCCGGCGGCACGGGCACGTGACGCGAGCGTGCCCTCGTCATCGGTGCGTCCCGCCACGATGCCGCCACGCTCCACGAGCCGGGCAGCGTCCCGCGGATCGAGCGTGCCGCGGCTCACGACGAGACGCCACGTGTCCGCAGGCAGTGCCCCGACCGCGGTCGCCGGCACGACCGTCCAGTCGAACCGATCCGGCAGACGTGCTGGCGCATCACCCACCCACAGTGCACGGCCGCCAAGGGCACGAACCGCGGCATCCCCGAGCCACATGTCGAACAGCGCCTGCTCGGCAGTGTCATCGGCCACAGCCACCTCGAGCGCCGCGTCACGCGCCTCGATGAGCGGCCGCACTGCGTCGGGGGTGGCCCCGGCCAGGATGCCCAGCACGCTCGCGCCGCGTGCGATCCAGGTCGCCGCCACTCCCCGGGGATCCGCCACGCCCAGGGGCACGGGCACCACGACGCCGTATCGCCCCTCCGGCGGCTGATCATCTGGTGATACGTCCAGCGTCTCGAACAGTACGTTCGAGGCGCCGTCGGCGGCCAGGGTATCCAGCCACGCAGCGAGGGGCAGCCCATCGGCGCGGGTCGCCGGGATCGTGACCCACGCCTCCATGTCGTGTTCCACGATCGACCGCAGCGCGACGCGCGTCCGCTCCAGGGATGGCCGCACTTCGATGAGCACGCCCGTCAGCCCCGTCTCGGCCAGGATCCCGGACTGCGCCCTCTCATCCCGTTCCGCGGCAGCATCGGGCCGCAGCTGTCGACCGGTCGCCGCTTCATCCGTGGCATCCGGGTCAGGCAGGACGCCCAAGATCAAGCACGATCGTCCATCATCTCGTCGCTCGCGGCCGCGCTCGACCGCCTCTCGAGCGACGCCCACCGCAAGCGATGTCCACTCCTGGGCGCGGCGGGTCTCGCCGACGGGCACCAGCGAACGTCGATGTGTCAACCAGGTGGGTGCCAGCAGGATGTCCGCGCCCGCGAACACCTGGTCGGCCATCTCGCCCCGGACGCGGGCAGGCTCCCGGACATGCATCGGCTCGAACCAGCGCGTCGAACTGCCCGGACTCGCGATCAGGAGTCGATCCGCGGCCGGTGCCCCGGCCAGGATCAGCGACGATCCGCCCAATGACTCGTCCGTCAGGGCAGGGCGCCTTCGCCGGCCTCCGGCGTACCCGTCTTCACCGGCCGGCCAGCCGCATTCCAGCCCGTGATGCCACCCGCGATGTTGACAGCGTTCGGGTAGCCGTTGGCGAGCAGGAACTCGGTCGCTCGACCGCTTCGCCCGCCGACCGCGCACAACATGAGCAGGGGACGGTCGGTGGGCAGCTGCTCATACGTCGTGGCGAAGGTGCTTAGGGGCATCAGCACGGCGCCTGGCGCACGCATGAGCGCGAACTCGTTGGCCTCACGGACATCGACCAGGAGTGGTCGGGGATCGGTCTCGGCGTCCAGTCGCGCGGCTGCCTCGACCACGGTCACGGTTGGGATGGTGCCATGGGTCATGCTCGGAGCCTAGCGTTTCTGCGGCTCGCCCATCGACGGGCCAGCCAAGCACAACGACCCGCGACCCCGTACCCTCGATCGCATGACCGTGACTGACAAGGACTGCGTGGGATGGGACGAGCTGGAATCGCTCGTGGAGCGGCTCGCCGCCAAGATCGGCGACGGCTTCGACGTGATGCTCGTCATCACCCGCGGTGGCATGGTGCCAGCCGGGATGCTCGCGTATCAGCTGGGTATCCGGACCATCCTGGTCGCGCCCGTGGTCGCGTATGACGATGTCGGCACGATGCACGAGCAGCCGGTCGTGCTGGGCTTCCCGGCCGACGAGCAGCTGGCAGGCCACGATGTGCTGGTCGTGGACGAGGTCTGGGAAACGGGCAACACCATCACCGCCGTGACCGACCTGGTGCGCAAGGCGGGCGGCCGACCGACGACCGCCGTGCTCCACTACAAGCCCTTGCGGTCACGCACGGGTGCGACCCCCGACCACTTCGTGTTCGAGACCGACCGTTGGGTGGTCTACCCCTACAAGGCAGGCAAGTAGGGTCTTCCTGGCCTCGCGTCCTGGCCTCGCGTCCTGGCCTCGCGTCCTGGCCTCGCGTCCCGGCCTAGCGTCCCGGCCTCGCGCTCCCCCCGGTCCGTCGCCGATCAGTCGCCCAGGCTTGCCGTCCCACCTCCGTGAGTCCGCTCGCGGCCTCAAGCCCTCGACCGCGGCCCCGTCCACGGTCATCTCCCAGCCCGCGCTTTTGCGCTATCAGCGAACGAGGATGGCCCGGAACGCTCGATCATGGCTCCGGTTCAGGCCTGCAGCGGGCCTGACGGCGTCATCCTGGCACGTGGCGCGTCGAGCCTGCGCTGATTCCGCAGGATCGTCGTCCTCGACCGCTGGTCCAGGCGTGGAACTCGGCGTCGCGGGGATCGCCCATTCGCTGAAAGCGGAGATATGTTCTCTCGCCCGATGGTGGGCCATGCCGATGGGTGCGTTCGCGCTCGCCTGAGCTGGGTGCCACCTGCATGAGTCCGCTCGGCGCATCACGCGCGCGGCAGGAGCGGGTGCGGCAGGAGCGGGTGCGGCAGGACCGGGCGTGTCGCGAGCGCGATGGCGGCGGTGGTGCCCCAGCCGGGCGACTCGCTGCAGTTGCGGTGCAGGCGGACCTGGGGAGCGGACCCACGACCAGGGGGAGCACCCACGACCAGCCATCACACACGCCTTGATGCACCGAGCGGACTCAACGATGACACCGGGATCGCTGGGCGGTCGCACGTACGACAGGAGCCGGTGGGCGGCGGTCGCACGGCCGGATCGGGGAGCCCGCCGGGTCGGGCCCTCTAGGTGAGTTCGGCCAGCGGCTGACGGCTGTCGTAGCCGGTGTCAAGCTCGTGCCACCAGCCGATGGTGTCCGGCTCGCCAAGGCGCCAACACAGCCAGATGGGGCGGCCGCTGGCGAGAGCCGGGAAGTCGATGAGCCCTGTACCGATATCGCGCAGGGTGACGTCCCAGACATCCAGCTGGATGACGGTGTCGCGCATCCGCGCCACGAGGGTCCGGACCCGCGCTGCACCCGCAGCCACCTCGCTCGCGTGATCGGCGCTGCCGTTCGTGGCTGCCCGGAGCTGCTGATCCTGCTGGAGCAACGCGACCGAGTCGCGGTCGGCCCGGAGCTGCTCCAGGAGCATTCGGACATCGGTCAGTCGGTCGTTCGCGTCGTCGATGGAGTAGTACCGCACGCGCAGATCGTCGCATATCCAGTCATTTCCGGGCGCGCGTCGCGGCCACCCGCGGCCCACCCGCGGCCCACCCGCGGCCACCCGCGGCCACCGGCGGCCACCGGGTGTACGGGCTGGAGGCCTGGGAGTTCGACGGCCTGGCGACCCTCCGACGGGCCGGCCCACGCTACGTGCGGACGCCGGGGGATCTCATCGGCGACCTCATGATCAGCTCCTCGTCGACTACCAATCAGGCCGCACGCATCCTGGCCGGTCTCTCGGCGGACGAACAGATCGCGCTGGCGGCACTCCTCCAACGCCTCGCGATGTCGCTCGACGGTTGACCGGATGACGCCGGATCGCAATCGGCCGCGCTGCTAGCATCGAGACCATGCGGCTAGCGGATAGGGTCAGGGATATCGGGACCGAGACGGCATTCGAGGCGGCGGGTCGAGCCCGCGCCCTGGAGGCGCAAGGTCGACACATCATCCATCTCGAGATCGGGGAACCCGACTTCGATACACCGGTGAACGTGCGCGAGGCGGCCAAGCGCGCGCTGGATGCCGGGTTCACGCACTACGGACCGCCCCTGGGCATGCCCCAACTACGTGCGGCCATCGCGGTCGATGCCACGGCCCGCAAGGGATTCCCCGTGGACCCCGCGAACGTCATCGTCACACCCGGCGCCAAGCCTGTCATGTACTACACGATGCTTGCGCTGGGCGAGCCGGGGGCCGAGATCATCGTGCCCGACCCGGGCTTCCCCATCTACGAGTCG
>Ga0335397_10003513_pt1 | contig 20938 bp, 22 predicted proteins | sample MAT04_FD_205740 | JGI IMG/M metagenome (GOLD analysis project Ga0335397, IMG submission 205740) | Freshwater microbial communities from Lake Fryxell liftoff mats and glacier meltwater in Antarctica - MAT-04 (spades assembly) (version 2) ... | reverse complement strand
GCGTCACGGCCTTCGTGGCCGACGACACCGACCTGGTGGGCTACGTCGCCCGGCTCGAGTCGCTCTCCGACAGCGGCGAACTCGACAACGACGACTTCGACTACGACGAGATCGACGACGATGACGACGATGACGACGCGGACGACGACGTGGTGGGCGGCGAGCTGGGCCCCGACCCCGAGGTGAACAGCGACGAGCTGATGGCCGAGGTCGAGCGCTTCCTGCGCGACCAGAGCGGCCCCGAAACCTGAACGTCGAAACCTGAACGTCGAAACCCGAACGTCGAAGCCCGAACGTCGAAGCCCGAAGGTCAGGCGGGGTGTTCGCCTCGCCACACCGGTGAACGTGGCGGCTCGAAGGTTGCCGCGACACGGTTACCGTCGATGGCCGCAAACGCAGTGGGCCCCCACCACTCGGCACCGACAGTGGGCCAGGGCAGCTCATCGCGCGTGAACCAGCCCACGTCGCTGGTCTCCAACGGGTGTCGCTGCAACGAGCCGCCCGTAGCGATGCAATGGAACAGCAGCAGGTACATCGGGAAACGGCTGAACCCCATCCGCTGCCCGTCGATCACCGACAGCAGCTGCACCGGCTCACACACGATGCCGGTCTCCTCCAGCACCTCCTTCACCACGACTTCACTCGGCGAGTAGCCCACGTCGGCCCACCCGGTGGGGTACAGCCACACCCCACTGTCGCCGCGCTGGACGAGCAGGATCTGGCCGGCGTCGTTGCCGACGATGGCGCCGATGGCCACCTTCGGCGTGACGTAGCCGGGGATGCCCTCGCCGACGCTCTCCATCCACTCCTGGATGAAGTGATCGCGCTCGCGGCGCACTTCGAGCGCGTCGTCGGCCGCTGCCTTGATGTCGGCAGCGACGTGCAGCACCTCCTCGAACCGCTCACGCTCGTAGAGACTGTCGGTGAAACCGAGGCCGGTACGAGCGATACCGGCCAACGTCTCACTCCAGCGAACGAGGTCGCGGGTGAAGTCGTTGGGTGCGGCGTCACTCATTGCCACGGACCCTAGGCGAGCCCACCAGGAGCGTTCGACACGAGCCTGCGAGAACCCGGCGCTGCGCTCAGAGGTCGAGCGCCACCGCCACCGCGCCCAGCATGAGGCGATCGTTGGTGGTGTTGGCCAGGATGGCGAGCCGGCCGCCGGACAGGCCGACCATCTGGTTGACGAACACGTCGGTGCCCAACAGGTTGTCGTGGCTGGGGTCGCGTGGGCCGGGCGCCGCACCCCTGCCCACATTGGTCAGCGAGACGCCCGACAGCACTATCGTCTCGCCGACGAGGTTGCGATCGCCCTCGAAGCAGACCCCCGCCAAAGTCGCCACGCCGCCTGCCAAGGGTGCGAGCAGCTCGACGTCGAACGACCACGATGTCGCCGTGCTGACCACGGCCAGCGGTGCGGCGACGAGCAGTAGCCGCTCCGGCATGGACGAATCGTGCTCGATGAGCACCAGCGACCAGCCACCGAAGCTCGCCGTACCCAACGCGGTCTGCACGTCGGCCACCGCGTACGTGCCGCTGCCAGTGACGAGTGAGGTGACCTCGGCGACCGCGAAGAAGGTGTCGCCGGGGTTGTCCTGCAACGCATCGGCCACCACGGTGATGCGCCCGCCGGGTGTGACGAAGGTGACGGAGTTGCGGCTGCCCGGGTTAGGGGCAGCACCGCCCTGCTGCACGTCGCCGCCCCACACGAGGAACGCACGAGCCACGGTGCCGGTGAGCGACAGCTGGGCCGACGACGAGTTGAACGTGCCACCGGCCGTGTTGACGTACTGCATTGCATGCGCATTGTGATCGAGCGCCGGACCAACACCATTGCGGGCATCGAGGCAGTCGGGCGACATTTCGTCGCAAGTGGTGACCGAGTTGCCGATTGCCTGCACAGTGCCGCGAGCGGTGTGTGCTGCGAGCAGCCCGTCGATGGCGCCGACCGTCAAGGTGACCGGGGTGATGGACGCGACTGCGCCGACCGGCTCGACGATGGCGGGAGTGAGGGTGATGCTGCCGGGCGCCGACGGTGAGATGTCGAAGGTGAGAAGTGCCACCGTGGTGCTGCCGGCGGCGAGCGGCGGCAGCGTGCAGGACACGTTGGCCGTGCACGACCACCCCGGAGCGAGGGCCGAGACGAAGGTGACCGAGGGCAGTCGGAACGACTCGGCAAAAGCGAACGTCGCGCCCGGCGGCGCCGGTACGTCGATGCGGACCCCGTTGGCCGGCCCGGCGCCCGTGTTGGAAACGGAGACTTCGATGCGCACCTGACCGTTGGCCAACGCCACCGTGCGCTGCACGGCAGTCGCGGAGATGGACGGAGGCGCCGGCGGCAGCGTGACGACCGGCAGCGTGGTGCTCGGGGTGGTGGGCGCCGGCGGCACGGTGGTGCGCGGCACCAAGGAGGGAGGAGCCACGGTGACCGGCGGCGGCACCGATGGCTGCGCGACCGGCAACGACGTGACCGGCGGCGACGTGAGCGGCGGCACCGATGGCTGCGCGACGGGCGGCGACACCGATGGCTGCGTGACCGGCGGTGGAGCCGCCGACGTGGAGGGCACCGTCGCCGGAGAGGCAGTGGTGGGCGCCGGAGCCGCTGCAGGTTTGCCGCCCCCGAGCGAGCTGACGAGCAGGGCAAGCACCAGCACACCGGCCACCGCCCCACCACCGGCGGCAGCCTGCTGACGCTTGGGGAGTCGGGTGAACCAGGCCAGGGCGCCACCGCCGCCGATTCCACCCAGATACGCGGACGCCGAGACACCGATGAGTGCCGGGATGAGCGCTGCGCGCAGCGTGTTGTTGGTGTCGGCGAGCTCGACGACAAGGGCGGCGCACGACGCACACCCATCGAGGTGAGCATCGACCCGGCGGCGGTCGCGCGCCGACAAACCATCGCGCACGTATGCCCCGAGGTTGTTGGCACAGTCGCGGCACTCGACAGCCTGTTGGTCGCGCAGGTGCGCCTGCAGGTACGCCTGGCGCAGCCCCTCGCGCGCGCGGTAGGCGAGCGCCGCAACGGCGTTGGGCGCGAGCCCCAGCAGCGGCGCCACCTCCGACACGCTGCGACCTTCCACTTCTGTGTGCCACAGCACCAGCTGCCAGCGCTCGGGCAAAGTGGCGAACGCTGCGGCGGCGAAGGCACCGTCCTCCTGGCTGCTGCTGGCATCGAGCAACGCGACGTTGACCTCGTCGCTCAAGTCGGCGCTGGGTTCCTCCCGATTGCGCCGCACCTTGTCGTAGAACACGTTGCGCACCGCAGTGACCAGGTACGGGCGGAACGACACGTCGGGACCCCCGCCCGACTGCAGCGCGCGCAGCACGCGGGCGAAGGCCTCGGACGCGACATCCTCGGCATCGCTACGCGACCGCGTGAGCGCTCGTGCCGCAGCGAGCGCCGACGGGCTGTGCCGGCGGTAGAGCTCGCCGTAGGCCTCGTTGTCGCCCTTGCGCGCAGCCCCGATGAGCTCGGGGTCGGTGAGTTCTCGCACCGCCATGGTGGTGGCCAACTGAATCGTCTCCTGGGGGGCACCGACGGGGCTTCCCGCTAGATGTGTAGCCTACGTGGTCCACAAATTCTTTGTAGGAACGACGTCATCGACAACGAGTGATGACGTCAACTCTGCGTGAAGATCCGCCGACGAGTGACCGACGCGTGGCTTCGCGACGTTCGTTCCGAATGGGGCGAGCGCGCCTACCGCGCCGCCGCCGACATCGTCGACGTGCTCGCCGGTTGCCAGGCCGCCAAGCTCCAGGGCGTCGGCGCCGACCTTGCCCGGCACGGCCACCGACTCGAAGACGTGCTGGCCTGGTTCCGCCTGCTGGCCTCGCAGTCACGCGCGTTCCGCACCGCGCTCTGCGACGGCGGCATCGTCGCGCTCGCCAGCGGCTGGGCAGAGGGCATGTTGCGCGACGAGTTCGGCCTCGCTGGCGGCACCCCGCTCGAGTTGTTGCGCCTGCGCCTGCAGCAGCAGTTCGAGCTCACGACCAGCATGGGTGAGGCCCCCGAGCGTGTGCTCGCGCTGGTGGTGGCCGACACCGCGGGCCGACACGACTGCGTGACCAGAGTTGTGCACCACGCTCGTCAGGCCTTCACTTCCGGCGAGGCGATGGCCACTACACCGAGCGGAAATCTGCTGGTTCTCGTGAGCAGAAACCCCGAAGTCCGCATGCGTACACTTCAGCTGATCGACGCGCTGCGTCACGACGATCAACTGCGCGGCACACCAGTTCGGGTGTGGATCGAACCGCTGGCCCACACGGCCCAGCATGTCGACTCCCACCTCCTTGGCCTGGCGAGCTGAGGGTCTCTCCCGTCGACCCTCAGCTTGCCGCCTTCTCCTTTACACTCCCTGCGTGCGCTTCCCCCTCGTCCTGCGGCTGTTCGGCGTCGCCGCGCTCGCTGCAGTGGCCGCGTGCAGCGATGGCGGCGCGGCAGCAACCACCACCACGGCGGGGCAGTCCGCTCCGACCACCACCGAACGCATCGACGACGGCACGTTGGTTGTCGGCGCAGTGCTGCCCAGCAGCGGTGTCGGCGCCGAACTCGGCAACTCCATCAGGGCCGCACTCGACGCAGCACTCGTCGAGATCAACGCCGCGGGCGGGATCGACGGCACTCCCGTTCGTCTGATCACCCTTGAAGAGGGCGAGGACGCCGCCACGGCCGGACTCGCCGTGCAGCAGCTGGTGCAGCGCAACGTCGATGCCATCATCGGCCCCACGTCGTCGCTCAACATGTTGGGCACGCTGTCTGCCACGGTCGACGAAGAAGTGCTCACCTGCAGCCCCACCGCAACCGCCCTCTCGCTTGACGACTTCCCCGATGACGGCCTTCTGCTCAGGACGATTCCCAGCGACTCACTCCAAGCTCGTGCGATCGCCAACCAGGTCGAGGCCTCCGGCCGGAGCAGTGCATTGGTGGTGTACGTCGACGACGCGTACGGTCGACCCTTCGCCCAGGCCACCCAGCAAGCACTCGTCGCCAACGGAGGCCAAGTACTCGCATCGGTGGGTTTCCTACCCACCGAGGGCTCCCTCGCGGATGCAGTCGACGCCGTCATCGCTGCCGACCCGGGGGTGGTGGCGATCATCGCCGACAGCACCAGCGGGCCGGCCATCATCAACGCACTCGACGCTGCCGACCCCGACGGGCGGCTCACATATGTCGTCAACGACGCGTTGCGCCGGCCGGCAGCATCGGCGCAACCGTTCGACAAGTCGCTCAACTCGCGCATCGTCGGCGTGTCGCCGTTGCCGTTCTCCAGCTCGGCATCGTTCCTAGCCGCGCTCGCAGCGGCCGACCCCGCCGCCACCGGCCTGTACGCCCACAACGCCTACGACTGCTTCGCGCTCATTGCACTTGCCGCGCAGACATCGGGCACCACGCAACCACGCACTCTCTCGGCAGCCGTCGCCGCCCTCAGCACCAGTGGCACCAGTTGCGACTCATTCACCATGTGCAGCGCCGCATTGGCCGACGGCAGCAACATCAACTACGACGGCCCGAGTGGCACGCTGGCCATCGATCTCGGTGGCAACGTGTCGCGCGGCCAATTCGAACGTTTCGAGTTCGACGAGAACGGTCGCGATGTCGCGGTTGGCACCCTGGTGGTCGGCAGCGGCTGACACCCACGTGGCTCGCCCAGCCCTCAGAGGGTGGCGACGAGCTCTTCCACGGGCACCACCATGCCGGTGTAGAACGGGCCGAACTCGGCGTACACGCTGGAGGCCTGGTCGAAGCGCATCGTGTACACGACTTCCTTCAGGTCGTCGGGATGCAGGGCGAACAGCGTGACGCCCCACTCGAAGTCGTCGAGGCCAGCCGAACCGGTGACGTACTGCACGACGCGCCCGGCGAACTTGCGGCCGCTGGTGCCGTGCTCGTGCATCAGGTCCTTGCGCTCGTCGAACGGCAGCGTGAACCAGTTGGCGTGCGCCTCGCGCTTCTTCGACATCGGGTAGAAGCACCACGCCGGCATGTGGTGCTGGCGCGGCGGAATCTCCGGGTAGAGGCGGCCCTTGAGCATCTCCTCGGGCATCCCCTTCGCGTACTCGCTGACCTCGGTGAGGCTGACATAGCTGTCGACCACTTCCAGGCCGGCGCGTTGCAGGCCGGATTGCAGCGCACGGAGCTGCTGCCAGTCTTCGTGCATCGCCATGAACGCAGCGTCGCACTTGTGACCCAGTGTGGAGATGGTCACCACCTGCACCTCGACACTCTCGGCAGCCCTCACCGCTGCCACCACGGCGTCACCGTCGAACATCGGGGTGGCCTTGCAGAACAGGTGCAGCACGCCGCGACCGGCGGAAGGCTTGATGGGTTCGCTCATACCGCCAAGGCTACGGCCCGGCAGCTACGGCGCAAGGCGCTCCGGCGCGTAGATGTTGAGACGGTCGGCACGTACGAAGCCGGCGAGCACCAGCCCCGCCCGGCGCGCCGTGTGCACCGCCAGCGCCGTGGGCGCGCTGACCGCGACCAGCGTGCTGAAACCCGCAGCCCACGCCTTCTGGACCAGCTCGAAACTGGCCCGACCGCTGACGTACAACCCGAGACCGGTGGCGGGAAGCGCACCGTCGAGCAGCATGCGGCCAATGACCTTGTCGACGGCGTTGTGTCGGCCGACGTCTTCACGGGTGAACAACACCTCGCCCTCAGCGGTGAACGCGGCAGCACCGTGCACTGCCCCGGTGGTGTCGAACAGGCCCTGCGCCGATCGCGCCGCGTCGGGGATGGCATGCAGCACCGACAACGCGATGGGCTCGGTGACGGGTAGCGGCTCGAGCCGCTCGCACAACTGGTCGATGGCGTCGTGTCCGCACAAGCCACAGCTTGACGTTGTGTTGCCGAGGCGCGGTAGTGGTGCCGGCGCGCGGCCGCCGGTCTCTACTGTGACCACGTTGAACTCGCTGCTCACGGCCGACCCGTTGGCGCAGTAGCGCACGCCCACGACGGGGTGGTCGGCCAGCAGCCCCTCGGTGTGACAGAACCCCGCCGCCAGTTCGTAGTCGTGCCCCGGCGTGCGCATGGTGGTGCTGACGGTGGTGCCGTCGAGTTGCACGGTGAGCGGCTCCTCGACGATGAGCTCGTCGGGGTGGCGCGTCCGTTGGCCCGCCTGCACGGTGGTGACGAGGAGGGTCTCGCTGCGACTACGGGGGGCCATGCCCGCGACGGTACCCGCGCATCGCGCAAGAGGGAAGCGGCTGACGAATAGGGTTCGGCGCATGGAGACACAGAACAACGGCAGGATCTTGGTCGCCGAGCTGGTGGGCACCACCGTGCTGATGTTGGGTGGCCCGGGTGTGGCCATCTTCAGTGCACCTTCGGTGGGTGTGCTGGGCGTTGCGTTGGGCTTCGGCCTGTCGCTGCTCGTCATGGCCTATGTCATCGGGCCGATCAGTGGCTGCCACATCAACCCGGCGGTCACCCTGGGCATGCTGCTCGCCCGCAAGATCAACACCCCGCACGCAGTGTTCGCGTGGGTCGGGCAGGTCATCGGCGGCGTCGGTGGTGCCGCCATCATCTACGGCATCGCCAGCGGGCGCGACGACTGGCAGCGCGGCCAGTTCGCCGCCAACCTGTGGTCGGGGCCGTACTACGGGGTCGGCGCAGCCATCGTGGCCGAAGTCGTGCTCACCGCCCTGCTGGTGATGGTGGTGCTGTTCACCACCACTCGCAAGTTCGCACCCGGGTTCGGTGGCCTGGTGGCCGGCCTCACGCTCACGCTCATCCACCTCATTTCCATCCCCATCGACAACACCTCCGTCAACCCAGCCCGCAGCTTGGGCACCGCACTGTTCGCCGACACCTCCTTCGAGGCGCTGCAGCAACTGTGGGTGTTCATCCTGTTCCCGCTCGTCGGCGCCGTCGTGGGTGTCGTGCTGTTCCTCGTGCTCGACGAGACGCGTCTCGAAGACACGATGCTCGCCGAGGTGCCAGGGCTCACCGAAGTGCGCGACACGCTCGACAAGGTGGCCGACGAAGCAGTCGACGCAGTCGAGGACGCAGTCGATTGACATGGCCGACTTTCCTTCCCTTGCAATGACGCCGGCGCAGCAGGAGCTGTTCGACGCCGCGCTCGCGGCATTCGCCAACGCGCACGCGCCGTACAGCAACTACCCCGTCGGCGCAGCCGTGCGCACCGCGAGCGGCAAGCTGTTCGCGGGTTGCAACGTCGAGAACGCCGCCTACCCCCAGGGCTGGTGCGCCGAGGCCAGCGCGATCGCCGCGATGGTCACAGCCGGCGAACGCGTCATCGTGGAAGTGCTCACGATCAGCGACGGCGACAAGATCGGCACCTGCTGCGGCGGCTGCCGGCAGAAGATCCGCGAGTTCGCCGCAGTCGAGACCCCCATCTACTCATGTGGGCCCAAGGGCATGCGCGCCACGTTCACCCTCGAGGGCTTACTGCCGATGAGCTTCGGCCCCGAGAACCTACTGAACCTGCCGGATCGGTGAACCGTTCGGCCATGAACGGCGTATCTACCCCCAGGAGGTAGTCATGCGATCTACAACAACATTCGTGTCGGCACTGTCGGTGGTGGTGGTCCTCGGGCTCGCCGCCTGTGGCGGCGACGATGACAAGAGCACCAACTCGATCACCGAGACCACCGCGCAGGCAAGCTCGGCACCCGCCGTCGGTGGCGTCACCATTGCCGGCTTCGGCTTCAACACGGGCGACGGCGTGACCGCCGGGCAGGAGTTCACCGTGACCAACGACGACCCGGCGTCGCACACGTTCACCGATGTGGGCGGCGCGTTCAGCGTGGCCGTCGGCGGCGGCGAGGTGAGCACGCTCACCATCGACGCGCCCGGGGTCTACCAGGTCGTCTGCGAGATACATGGCGACATGAGCGGCACGCTCACCGTCAAGTAGGTCGCGTAGCCTGGCCGGCGTGCCATCCATGCGAGAGCCGTTCCTCACCGCCAAGCTGCAGGGCTTCGGCACCACCATCTTCGCGGAGATGTCGGCTCTCGCCATCGACACAGGCAGCATCAACCTCGGCCAGGGCTTCCCCGACACCGACGGCCCGCGCGAAGTGCTCGACGCAGCCATCGCCGCCATCAACGGCGGCCTCAACCAGTACCCGCCTGGCCCCGGAATGGCGGTGCTACGCGAGGCCATCGCCGCGCACCAACTGCGCTTCTACGACGTGAGGTACGACCCGGCCACCGAGGTGCTGGTCACCGCCGGCGCCACCGAGGCGTTGGCCGGCGCACTGCTCGGCATGCTCGACACCGGCGACGAAGTCGTGGTCTTCGACCCGATGTTCGACAGCTACGCGCCGTGCATTGCCATGGCCGGCGCCATCGCCAAGCCGGTGCTGTTGCGGCCGCCGAACTACGAATTCGACCCCGCTGAACTGCGCGCTGCGATCACCCCCAAGACCAAACTCATCCTGCTCAACACGCCGCACAACCCCACCGGCCGGGTGTTCACGCTCGAGGAACTTCAGCTCATTGCGTCGCTCGCCATCGAACGCGATCTGGTCGTGATCACCGACGAGGTGTACGAGCACCTCGTGTTCGACGGCGCGCAGCACCTCTCGTTGGCCGCATTCCCCGGCATGCGCGAGCGCACACTCACCATCTCCAGCGGCGGCAAGACCTTCAACACCACTGGCTGGAAGATCGGCTGGCTGTGCGGGCCACCTGCGTTGGTGCAGGCGGCACGCACCGCCAAGCAGTTCCTCACCTATGTGAACGGTGGTCCGTTCCAGCCGGCCATCGCGGTGGGGCTGGGGCTGCCCGACTCGTTCTTCCACGAGACGGCCGCCGACCTGCAGGCCAAGCGCGACCGGCTGCTGCCGGGCCTGGTCGAGGCCGGGTTCACCGTGTACCCCACCAGCGGCACCTACTTCGTCACGGTGGACATCCGGCCGCTACAACCCGACGGCGACGGCATGGCGTTCTGCCGGGCCCTGCCCCAGCACTGTGGCGTGGTCGCCATCCCCAACGAGGTGCTCTACGTCAACAAAGCCGAGGGCCGGCACCTGGTGCGGTTCGCGTTCTGCAAGCGCCTCGACGTCATCGACGAAGCCGTCGCTCGGCTGCAGTCGCTGGGCAACCGCGCCCTCTGACCAACCGAGGCTTTCCTCCAACCGGAGGTTTTCCTCCCAGAAACCAATGCGCAAAACCTCCGAAGGCGCCGACCTGGAGCAAAGCCTCGGATGGGTGCGTGGGTCAGCGGCGGTCGGGGAGGAAGCGGAAGCGGTCGCGCACGGCGGCCACGGTGGCGGGCTCGATGTCGGCGAACAGGATGGTCTCGCCCTGCGAGCCGGTGGCCAGCAGTTCACCCAGAGGGTCGACGATGCGGCTGTCGCCGACATAGTTCAGGCCCCCTCCCTCTCCCACCCGGTTGCAGCCCACCACATAAGCCTGGTTCTCGATGGCCCGCGCCTGCAACAGCGCCATCCAGTGCTGGCGCCGCGGCTCTGGCCAGTTGGCGGGCACCAGGTAGAGGTCGGTGGTGGGTGCGAGGCCCCAGAACTCGTCGGCGAAACGCAGGTCGTAGCACACGAACGGCGCCACCCGCACCCCCTCGATCTCGATCTGCACCAATTCGCTGCCAGCACGGAAGAAGCGATCTTCGCCACCGAACGTGAACGGATGGATCTTGCGGTAGCGGTGCACCTGGCCGTCGGGACCGGCCAGTACGAAGCTGTTGGCAGGCCGAGTGTCGGCCGGGTCGGAATCTGCCGGAACCTCCGGGCAACTGCCGCACACCCACACACCGTGTTCGGCGGCCTGCCCCTGCAGAAACAGCGCCGACGGCCCGCCCTCGGGTTCACCCAGGTCGGCATTGTCGACCGCGAATCCGGTGGAGAACGTTTCGCTGAGCAACACCAGGCGCGCACCCCCGGCCGCCGCCGCCGCGACCATCGGCGCCAGGCGCAAGAAGTTGGCCGACCGATCGTTCCAGATGATGTCGTGCTGCACCGCGGCTACTCGCATCTCTCGACTGTAGGTGCCACCGTCAGTGGCCACTAAGGTTCGCGAAATGCAGGAGCTCCGAACGGAACCTCGCCAGCGCCGCAGCCAGCAGTCGATCGACGCAATTCTCGACGCAGCGGAGCGCCTCATCCACGAACAGGGCCAGGTGAGCTTCACGGCGGCCGAACTGGCTGCGGACGCCAACATGTCGATCGGCCGCGTCTACTACTGGTTCCCCGACATCCCTACCGTGGTCGGCGCGCTGGTCGAACGCAGCGTCGACCGAATGGTGGCGGTGTTCGGCGCCGCGCTGCACACCGAGAGCAACACGTCCACCCCGTTGCTGGTGCACCGTGTGGTGGGGGCACTGTGCGACCACATCGATCGCAACCCCGCCACGGTGGCGCTGTGCCTGTCGGGCGGCGCCCAACGCCGCGGCGGCGCGCTCCACCAGAGCATGGTGCAGTTGGTGACCGCCGTGGTGGCCAACCGTGTCCCCGAGATTCCCGCGCCAGAGGTTGCGTTGGTGGCACGCACCACTGTGGGCATCACGTTGGGCATGCTGCACGACTACACCCATATCGGCGACCACCAGGCCGTGGTACGCCAAGAACTGGTGTACGTGCTCTCTGCGTGGCTCTACGCCCGCTACCCGAACAGTGACGACCAGGTGTGGAGCAACCCCGAGTGGCCGCTGCAGCCGTCGCGGAGGCCCCGCACCGGGTTCGCCGATTCGGCGCCGGTGTGGCCGGGGTTGGCGCCGAATCAGCCTGGGGTCTGACCAACGCGGCCCCTGGGGCCCGCCGCTGGCTCAGCCCAACGACAGCTCGAGCAAGCTGACGGTCTTGGCGCCGCCGTCGGTGTCTTGCTGCCCCACCTCGCGGAAGCCGATGGAGTGGTGGAAATGCAGCGATGCGTCGTTGCGCGGGCGCACGTTGACCTCGCACAGCAGCACCGGGAAGCGACCCGAGAACTGCTCCACCAGGTGGGCGTAGAACCCGCGGCCGATGCCGTAGCGACGGAACTCGGGATGCACCGCGATGCGGTCGAGGTACAGGAAGTGGCCGTACTGCCGGCTGAACCAGCCGTAGTTGAGGCTGCCGTAGGCCTGGTCGGGGCCGATGACCCAGCAGAACCCGGCGAACTGCCCGTCGACCTCCGCGACCAGCGCCCCTTCGGCCAGCCCGGCGAGCCGGGCCACCTCTGCTTCGTCGAGCTCGTTGAGCTCGGGCAGGCTGGCGTTGTTGAGAGCCAACACCGGCGCCACGTCGTGCTCGGCGAAGGAACGGATCGAGACAGAAGCGTGCAGCACGGTCTGCAAACTACTGGCCGAGTTTCGTGATCGTTCACCGGCTCGTGCTGGCGCGCCTGCCGGTGTGCTCGTAGCCTTCACCCATGCTCTTTCGCCAGAAGTCCGAGATGGTCACCGCCGAGTCCGCGTTGCCCGGGCGCACCGACCAATCGATGACGGTACCCGAACAGCATTTCGTGCTGGGCGCCCCACTCATCGGCCCGTGGCCCGACGGCACGCAGACCGCTGTGTTCGGGCTGGGCTGCTTCTGGGGTGCAGAGCGCAAGTTCTGGGAGACCAATGGGGTGTTCAGCACCGCCGTCGGGTATGCCGGCGGCTTCACCCCCAACGCCACGTACGAGGAAGCGTGCAGCGGCCGCACCGGCCATGCCGAGGTGGTACTGGTGGCGTTCGACCCGGCGATGGTGAGCTACGAGCAACTGCTGAAGGTGTTCTGGGAAAGCCACGACCCCACGCAGGGCATGCGGCAGGGCAACGACATGGGCACCCAATACCGCAGCGCCATCTACACCACGGACCCGGCCCAGATGGCCATCGTGGAGGCCAGCCGTGACCGCTTCCAGGCGGGCCTCAGCGCCGCCGGCTACGGCGAGATCACCACCGAGGTGGCACCGCTCACCGAGTTCTTCTATGCCGAGCCGTACCATCAGCAGTACCTGGCCAAGAACCCCAACGGCTACTGCGGTATCGGCGGCACGGGCGTCAGCTGCCCCATCGGCCTGCACACCTGACCCGCTACGAGTCGGCGCCCACGTCGACTGCGTCACCGACCGTTGGCGGTGAACTCGGCGAGGGCGGCGCGCAGTTCGTCGGGCGAATGCACCAGCCGGTGCAGCGAGCACTCGATCATCAAGTTCACCACTTCGTCGGGGAACCGGCGGCGCCAATCGGTGTGCATGCCGATGAGGTACTTGCCCGTTGCATACGCGTACCCCAGCTCCCATGCGGTGCCGTCATCGGTGATGATGCCGTTGAGGTTCGCCACCACCACGTCGCATTCGTCGATGCCGCGCTTGTCGTTCTCGAAGATCTGCCGCACGTTGAACTGGTCCTTCGGCGGGTTGTCACGGTGCGGCAGGAATGTCTCGAAGCCGGCTGCAGCCACCAGCTGCTCGACAGTTTCGATCCACCACCGCTCGCCTTCGTCGAACAATGGGCCGGCGACATATGCCTTCACGGGTTCCACCCTTTCTCTCTGATCTCAGGGCCATCGGCGTCGATGCCGCGGCCTTGCCAACGCAGCAACCCGGGGGTGGCGCTGAGCTTGGCGATGAGTCCTTGCATGGGCGTGCCGTCGACAGCGACGATGGCCTCCCGTGCCGCGTAGTGGGGGTCGCTGCTGATGTCGGCCATCGTCATCACCGGGCCGATGGCTGCCTCGGCCTCGGTGAACACGCGCAGCACCTCTGCGCGCGGACGCTGTGCACACCAGTCGCGCATGATCGCTTCGAGCACCTCGCGGTGCTCCGTACGCGCAGCGAACGTGGTGAAGCGCGGGTCGTCGGCCACACCGAGCACTCCCAGGACGCGCGCTGCGACCGAGTCGCTCGACGCGCTGACCCCGACCCAGTCGCCGTCAGCGCAGCGGTAGGTGCCGCGCGGCACGGTGTAGGGCAGGCCGGCGCCAAGGCGCGGTTGCTCCAGGCCAGTGAGCCGATACAGCCCGATGAGCGGACCCATCAGCTGGAACAGGCTCTCGAGAAGGCTGACGTCGACCACTTGGCCACGCCCGCTGTGCAACGCCACCATGGTGGCGAAGGCGGCAACCAGGCCGGTGACTTCGTCGGTGAGCGCGATCGGTGGCGGCAGCGGCTGGCCGTCGGGCAGGCCGCTGATTGCCGCCAGACCACTCATCACCTCGGCGATGGTTGCGAAGCCTGGGCGACCGGCATACGGCCCGGTCTGCCCGAAGCCGGTGACGCGGGTGATGACCAGTTGTGGGTTGCGGGCCAGCAGCACGTCGGGCCCCAACCCCAGCCGTTCGAGGGTTCCGGGCCGGAAGTTCTCGACCAGCACATGCGCGTCGGCCAGCAGATCGTGCAGCACCTGCAGGTCGCCGGGGTGTTTCAGGTCGAGCGCCACCGTTCGCTTGTTGCGGTTGACCAGCTTCCACCACAGGCCCTCGCCGTCGCGCGGGTCGCGCCACGCCATGTTGCGCAAGCTGTCGCCGTCGGGCCGCTCGACCTTGATGACGTCGGCACCGAAGTCGGCAAGGTAGCGCGCACAGTTGGGCCCAGCCAGCACGGTGGACAGGTCGACCACGCGGAGGTCGGCCAGCGGCCCGCTCATCGCGCCCACTGCTGTAACCGCTCGCACGCTTCGGCGATGTGGTGCGTAGCGCCGGCGTAGCTGAAACGCACGAACGAATCGCCGCGAGCGAGGTCGAAGTCGAGGCCGGGCGTGGCGGCCACCCCGAGTTGATCGAGCCACTGCCCGCACAATGCCGTCGACCCACCCGCCGTATGCGCCAGCTCACTGACGTCGGCGTAGACATAGAACGCGCCGTCGGCAGCCGCCACCTCGGTGACGCCCGCCGCCGCGAGGCCCGAGGTGAGCAGCTCGCGGTTCGACGCGTAGCGACGAACGTGCGCGTCGAGCTCGTCGGTGGCGTCGAATGCAGCAAGCCCGGCCACCTGCGACACGTGCGGCGCACAGATGTACAGGTTCTGCTGCAGTCGCTCGACGGCGTCGCGCAGGTGGTGCGGCACCACCATCCAGCCGAGCCGCCACCCGGTCATGCTGTAGTACTTGCTGAAGCTGTTGACCACCACGGCGTCGCGGGTGCTGGCCAGCACTGTGGGCGCGGGTTCGCCGTAGGTGATGCCATGGTAGATCTCGTCGGCCACCAACTGCACGCCATACTGGGCGCACCAGGCCACCACCATGGCTAGTCGCTCGACGGCGAGCACCGTTCCGGTGGGATTGGACGGCGAGGCTATGACCAGCCCGTCGAGCGGGCCAGCGGCTGCCAGTAGCTCCGCTGTGGGCGCCCAGCGCGTGGAGGGCCCAACGGGAATTGCGACCGGTTCCACACCCATCGCCAGTAGCGCATTGCGGTAACACGGGTACCCGGGCTCGATGACGCCCACCCGGTCGCCGGCGTCGAAGGCCGCCAGGAACGCCAGCGTGAACCCCGCCGACGCGCCGCCGACTACCAGTACGTCGTCGGGCTCCACGGCCACCTGGTAGCGCTGGCCGTAGTGCTGGGCGATGCGCCGACGCAGCGGCCAGCTGCCCTGCGCGTTCGTGTACCCCAGCGGGTCGGCGCGCGCCATGGCGGCGACCACGGCGGCGCGAGCGGGTTCCGGCGCACCCGTCGACGGCTGTCCCACTTCCAGGTGCAGCACGCGCTGACCCCGAGACTCGGCCTCCGCGGCACGGCGCGACATCGCCATGGCATGGAACGGCGGCACCTGCGCAGCTCGCAGCGCCTCGTGGAGCAACGGGGCGGGCACGGGTCAGCCGAGCGCGTTGAACGTCGCCGGCAGCGGGGCTCGCCCAGTGAGCGCAAGGATGACCGGCACCGGCGCTGCCAGCTGGCTGAGCACCGACAACACCACCGCCGATGTATCGGGATGCAGCTCGGGGTGCTGACCGGTGGCCCGCTGCAGGTCGAGTGTGTGCACGCCGAGCTCGACCACTCTCGTCGCCAGATACTCGATGAGCGTGATCTGGCCGGCGAAGGTGTTGACCGGCTCGTCGTCAGCGGTGGCGGCCACGAGGGCCAGCACCTGCTCGATGGTGGCCTCTGCTTCGCCGACCGGGTCGATGAGCTGGCGCCCGGCCTTGCGGGCGCGAGCCGCCACCCCCTGGTGCGCGGTGGGGTCGCTGAGCGCGACCGCGTAGTAGTCGGCGGCATCGCTGAGGATGCGGTCAGAGTGCGGCGCCGCCGACAGGTAGCCCTCGACCGTGAGGAATGCGCGCAGCGTGTGCGCGGCAAGTTCGCGGGTGGTCCAGTCGCCCAGTGCGCCACGGCGATCCCACCACTCGGGAGTGACGGCCCGCAGGGTGTCCATCAGCGTGTGAGCGCCCTCTTCGAACGCGGCTCTCACCGCAGCGGGATGTTGCAGCATCGGTCCTCCAACGCGCCAAGCGCGTAGTGCTCGTAGTCGATTCCGAAGTCGCGGTACAGGTTTCGGCAGCGCTCGCTCCAGTCGAGTGCCGCTGGGCTGGAGATGCGATGCACCACCTGGGTGAAGCCACCTTCGTAGACCCGGTACTCGGCCCACGTGCCCGGGAAGTCCTTCACGCACCCGATCTCGATGCTGGGCACCCCGCACGACATGGCCCGCACCCGATGGCGGTGAGTGTGCCCTGCGGTGTACGCCACGATGCGGGCCCGACGAGCAACAACCGCTGCCAGCGCATCGCTGCTGTCGGGGTGTAGCCCGAAGTAGTCGGGCGAGCGGCGATCGTCGCCCTCGGCAGCAACCCACTGCTGATGGTGCCCCATCACCAGCACCGCTCTGTCGGCCTCGGCAGCGAGCGTGTCGAGCCAGTCGAGCTGTTCGGCGCTGAGCGCGCCAGTGGTGCGCTCAGGGATGACCGTGTCGAGTAGCGCCACGATGACACCGGGCAGTTCGATGCACTGATCCCCGGAGTACTCGATCTGACCGTGATATGCGTCGTGGTTCCCACGCACCACGTGCAGCCGCTGACCGAACGGCGGTCGATAGCAGGCCTCGAACGCCGCCCACTCCTGGGGCCGGCCGTCCTGCGACAGGTCGCCCTTCACCACCACCGCTGCCGGCTCGATGGCAGCGATCTCCTGCGCGGCGGCGCGGTTCATGGTTTCGGGGTACGGCGGCTCGCCGGGCCGCGGCCGCTGGATGGGCCCATCGGTGTGATCGTCGATGCGACCGCACTCCTGCTCGCCGAAGTGCACGTCGTTGACGGTTGCGACCCGGCACAGCAGTTCGCCCGGTGGACGGGCGAGTGTGGTGATGCGCTGACCGGCGAAGGTGTACTCGGTGGCCGGCGACAGCTGTTCGTACCGGGTGACCGTTGCCCCGTCGTGCAACACGATGAGGTCGTCGGCGACAGTCGTGATGTCCACGGCCGCCACCGTAGTGCGCGGCCCTTGCACGAAGCATGGGCGCCACGCTGCTGCGACAGCTACGACAGGCCGCCTGATCGGAGAGTGTGGTGATACATTCACTCTCAGTGAGCGCGTCGAGCAGTCGTGAACGCGCGACCGGGACGGACATCTGATGGCGGTAGCGACCACATCGCTCGAGCAGGGGCCACTCGATCACGTCTCGCGCGCACGGGTGCAGCGGGGCGCCAGCGTGGTCACTGTGGTTGCCGTGGGGCTCAGCATCACCGGCACCTTCGCCGGGTCGAATCTCGGCCCCATCACCTACGTGGCGGCGCTGTGCACGGCGGCACTGGTCATCTTGCTGGTCGCGATGGACCATCCCCGCCAGGCGCGGTCGTGGCTGCTCATCGGTGGCGGGGCCACCATCTGGGCGCTGGGTGGCTTCCTGATCACCCTGCAAGCCGACGCTGCGATAACGGCGATTCCCGACATCGCCATCTCGCTCTGTTACACGGTCGGTTACCTGCCGGTACTGATCGGCTTCGCCGATCTGTCCGACCCGCAGCTGCGATCGCGCCGGTTCACCGGCGTGGCCGACGGGGTACTGCTGTTCCTCTCCATCTACGCCGTGCTGTGGTTGCTGGTCGTCGAGCAGGTCGTCACGAACAGCGAGCTCCCCAAGTTCGATCGAGCGGTCGCCGCCATCTATCCCGCCGGCGACCTGGCACTGATCATGCTGGCCGTGCGCATCATCAGCAGTCGGGCCGCCCGCCGTCGCGTGGGAGTGTTGCTGCTGAGCGGCTCGGTGCTCAGCGCCACCGCCGACGTGTCGCTGCTCGTGCTCTACCTGCACAACCCCTACGGCACCTACCCCCTCACCGACCTGAGCTACCTGCTCGGCATGTCGTGCATCGCGTTGGCGGCGTTGTGGAGCCGGCTCCCAGCACCCCCGCCGAGCACCAGTGGCATCACCTCGTCGCGGCGGTTGGCCATGATCGTCGCCGTCTCGGCGTTCGCGCCACCGATGGTGTTGGGCGGAATGGTCGTGTTCAGCGAACGTAGGCTGTCACTCGGCCCCATCGCCGTGTGGATACTGCTCGCTGTCGCCGCGGCGGTGCTGCGACACATGTCCAGCGTGCGCGAACTCGAACGGGTGCACGAGCAGTCGCTGTGGCTGGCGTCGCACGACCCCGTCACCAAGTGCGCCTACCGCGCGGGGTTCCTGCACGAGGTGACCGCCGGTGGCCTACGCGACCGCACCGGCACCATCCTGGTGGTCGAGGCCGTCGGGTTGTCGGAGCTGCGCGACGCTCGCGGCTATGACGCGGTCGACGAGGTGATGGCCACCATGGCGACACGACTGCGCGCCGCCACCGGCGGAGAAGCCGTGGTCGCCCGCCTGGCACACGACCAACTGGTGGCCTTCCTACGATCTGCCGACCTGGCCCGAGGGCGTCAGGTGGCCGATGCGTTGCAGCGGACGTTTGCGCAGGGCACGCAGTGGGGCGACATCCAACTGCCACTCCCGGCGATCGTGGGTGTGGCGCAGGCGGACGGCGCCGTGATCGACGTCAAAGCCGGCGTGCGTCGGGCAGTGGAGGCCGCCCGGATGGGCCGCGCACACGGCTCAGGGTTCGTGGCAATCGACGCCGACCTCACCGGCTCGGCTGCCGCCGTGCAGAACCGGGTCTGACCTGTCGGCGGCGTCGTGTCACAACTCCGGGCACAACGCCCCAGGTCAGGGCCCGACAGCCTTTACGTAAAGGTGGGGGGGCGTCAGCGGAAGGGGCGGTCGCGGCGGGCGGGCAGCGGCTTCGACCACCACCGCCCGCTGAACCGCCAGGTAGGCACGCGCAGCGGGTTCTCGGTGTCGGCGGCCATCATCGGCTTCGGCCACAGCGCTTCCACGGCGGCGACGATGGCCACCGCTTCGGCGTCGGTGGGGGCGGGCGTGATGTCGCCGTTCATCACAGCGGCACGTTGCCGTGCTTGCGCCGCGGCAGCTCTTCGCGCTTGGTGCGCAACATGCGCAGACCGGCGACGATCTTCTGGCGGGTCTCGGCGGGGTCGATGACGTCGTCGATGTAGCCACGCTCGGCGGCGTTGTACGGGTTGGCGTACTTCTCGGTGTACTCGGCCACCAGCTCGGCGCGGCGGGCAACCGGGTCGGCGGCCTGCTGCAGCTCGCGGCGGTAGACGATCTCGACCGCGCCCTGCGGGCCCATCACGGCCAGCTCAGCGGTGGGCCAGGCGTACGCCAGGTCGGCGCCGATGGACTTCGAGTTCATCACCACGTACGCGCCGCCGTAGGCCTTGCGAGTGATGATCTGGATGCGCGGCACGGTGGCTTCGCAGTAGGCGTAGAGCAGCTTGGCGCCGTGGCGGATGATGCCGCCGTACTCCTGGTCGACGCCGGGAAGGAAGCCCGGCACATCGACGAACGTGAGCAGCGGGATGTTGAACGCGTCGCACGTGCGCACGAAGCGGGCGGCCTTCTCGGACGACTCGATGTCGAGCACGCCGGCCAGCATCAGCGGCTGGTTGCCGACGATACCCACCGGGTGGCCATCGACGCGGCTGAAACCACACACGATGCTGCGCGCCCAGTGCGGGAAGTACTCGAAGAACTCGCCGTCGTCGACGACTTCCTTGATGACCTTTTTCATGTCGTAGGGCTGGTTGGGCGACGGCGGCAAGATGGTGCGCAGGATCTCGCACAACCGGTCGGGGTCGTCGCCGGTGTCGATGGTCGGCGCTTCCTCCAGGTTGTTGCTGGGCAGGAAGCTCATCAGGAAGCGCACGTCTTCCAAGCACGCCCGCTCGTCGGGGCTGACGAACGTGGCCACCCCGCTCTTGCTGGCGTGGCTCATCGCGCCGCCGAGCTCCTCGAGCGTGACTTCCTCGCCGGTGACGGTCTTCACCACGTCGGGGCCGGTGATGAACATGTGGCTGGTTTCACGCACCATGAAGATGAAGTCGGTCATGGCCGGGCTGTACACGGCACCGCCGGCGCACGGCCCGAGGATGACGCTGATCTGCGGGATGACACCGCTGCTGAGCACGTTGCGGTGGAAGATGCCGCCGTAGCTGGCCAAGCTGACGACGCCCTCCTGGATGCGGGCGCCGGCGCCGTCGTTGAGGCCGATGACAGGGGCACCGACCTTCAGCGCGAGGTCCATCATCTTGTGGATCTTCTCGGCGAACACCTCGCCGAGCGCACCACCGAAGACGGTGAAGTCCTGGCTGAACACGAACACCTTGCGGCCGTCGATGGTGCCCCACCCGGTGATGACACCGTCTGTGTAGGGGCGCTCCTCGAGCCCGCTCGACTGAGCCCGGTGACGGGCCAGCATGTCGAGCTCTTGAAAGCTGCCGGGGTCGAGCAGCACGTCGATGCGCTCACGGGCGAGCAGCTTGCCCTTCTCGTGCTGACGCTCGACGGAACGAGGCGAACCGGCGTTCATGGCCTGCTGGCGGCGGTCGTGGAGGTCGAGCAGCTTGTCGGCCATCGGGTCAGTGGTCACGACCGATCACCCTAATGGAGGCAGGTCGCTTCGTTCACACGCGACCGGCGGGTGGTGCCGGGTTTGCAGCCACGTGTCGCCACTCAAAATTGAGTATGGGGTGCTCAACGATGAGCATGGGGTGCTCA
>Ga0335397_10003509_pt1 | contig 20948 bp, 18 predicted proteins | sample MAT04_FD_205740 | JGI IMG/M metagenome (GOLD analysis project Ga0335397, IMG submission 205740) | Freshwater microbial communities from Lake Fryxell liftoff mats and glacier meltwater in Antarctica - MAT-04 (spades assembly) (version 2) ... | reverse complement strand
GGCGCCGTTGGGCCCGAGAAACCCGTAGATCTCGCCGGCCGCCACAGCGAGATCGACCCCTTCGACCGCATGCTGCTGCCCGAACATGCGGGCCAGGGCGTGTGCTTCGATCGCGAGGCGCATCGGGTGCGACTGTACGTCATGGCTGTCTCGATCGTTGGGTGCCCTGTGTGGGTGGTGCGTTCGGTGGCGCATTCGCGCTCAGCGACGGTTGCGCACCATCGCTTCGATGCGCGCGACGCGGGTGCGTGCCGGCGGATGGCTGGCTGCGAGGCGATCGCGCCAGGTGAGCGGGCGGTCGCCGCCGAATTCGGCGACGAAGCGGCGCAGGGCGGTGGCCAGCGGCCGGCCGAAACCCATCCCGACTGCGCGTCGATCCGCCTGGAACTCGCTGTTGCGGCCGACGATGTTGGCCAGCGCGTTGCTGACCAGCAGGCCGCTGAGGAACACCCACGACCCGGCGGTGAGCAGCGCGGCGAGCGTGCGACCGACCGCCGTGATGGCCGACGAATGGCTGGCATAGCTTGTGGTGGCAGCCGATGCCACGTTCTGGAGGAAGAAGCCGATGCGGGCGAGCAGCAGTACCGGGATGGACAGCCACTGGCCGATGGTCAGTGCCACCGTGTGAAACCCCAGATGGTGGCTGAGTTCGTGTGCCAGCACACCAGAGAGCTCGTCGCGCGGCAACGCCTCGATTGCGTAGGACGTGACCACGACCAGGTGCCCGCCGCAGGCGAACGCGTTGAGTTCGTTGGACGGCAGTACGGCCAGCACGTATCGGTGCCCCGGCAGGTCGTTGGCCTGCAGCACGGGCCGCCAGGCGGGTGCGAGCACGGAACGCTGCTCGCTGGTGGGCCGTCGGGCTCCGAGCAGTGGCGCGAGCACGTACACCTGCACCGGCCGCCAGAACAGTAGCACCACCGCACCGAGGTAGCCGCCAGCAAACCAGAGGAACGGCACGTTCCACACCAGGTGCACGGGCCACCAGAACACGAGGATTGCCAGCAGCCACACGGGCGCGACGGCGAGCACCGGAGCGAGGGCCGTGATGGCCGACGAATCGAGGTTGCGCCGGGCGACGCGGTGCCGTCCCATGGTGTCCACGGGCATCACGATACGAGGGAAACGACCTGCTCTCGGGCAGTGACCGAGTGTTCGCGGAATCTTTGCTATCGCGCGGAGGAGTTGTGCCGATAACTAGCCTGCAACGGCGGCGCGAAGGGGCGCGGTCGGGCAGAGCTGGAAGGTGAGCATGACATCGACGATGCCGGTGACGCACGACCAGTCGCGCGAACCCTCCGTCACCGAACTGCTCGAGAACGCCCGCACCGTCGAGAGCATCGACCTCGCCCGAGCCCGTTCGCTCGTGCAGCAGGCCAGGGTCCAGGCTCGCTCGCAGCGCGACCCCAACGGTGAGGCGGAGGCGCTGTATCGCCTGGCCGAACTCTCGTACGCCTCGGGCCTCAACAACGAGGCCTTTGCGGTCGCGCTCGAAGCTCGCGACCTGGCCCATCAGTGCGGGGCGGTCATCACCCAGGTCTCGGCGCTCAACCTGATCGCAGCGGTGCAGTACCACGCCGCCAACTTCTCCGAAGCGCTGGCCTCGGCGTTGGCCGCGCTCGAGCTGTACCGAGCCACCAACGAGCGCAGCAGCGAGGGCATGCTGCTCAACTCGCTCGCCGTCATCCAGCACAGCCTGCGCGACACAGATCGCGCGATCGTCACCTACGAAGCCGCGCTGATGGCCAACAAGGGCCAGGACCGCCCGGACTTGGACGCGATCACTCTGGCCAACATGGCCAAGGTCCGCGCCGACCGTCACGAGGACCTGCTGGCCGTCAGCCTCGGCGAGTCGGCCCTGGAGCTGGCCAAGGACCATGCGCCCGAGTTCGTGCCCGAGATCCTGGCCAGGCTGGCCATCGCGTACGTAGCGCTGGCAGCGCTCGACCGCGCCTCCAGCTGCCTCGACGAGGCCGACGGCGTGCTGCGCGATCGCACCGCACGCCGGGTCGCGCTCTCACCCGGCAGCGTCGTCACCGTTCGCGTCGCCCGCGGCGACCTCTACGTCGCTCAACTCCTGCGCGACCACGCGTTACGCGAATGGGGCGATGCGCTCGAGCTGGCCACCCAGGCGGGCATGACCGAGGTCGCTCTCACGCTGCGCGAGAAGCTCGCCAGCCTGTGCAAGGAGATGGGCCGGTACGAACTGGCGTTGGTGCACCAGGAGGCCCGCTACGCGCTGAACGAGGAGATGTTCAACCGCGGCACCGACCTGCGCATCCGCACGCTGCAGATCCAGCACGACACCGAAGCCGCACGTCAGCAGTCCGAGATCCTGCGTCTACGGACCACCGACCTCGAGCAGCGGGTTGCCGTTCGAACCGATCATCTCGAGGCCTTCCAGCTGGAAGCGCTGCAACGGGTGGCGGTCCTCGCCGAGTTCCGCAATCCCGAGACGGTCGATCACCCCAAGCGCGTTGGCGACCTCGCTGCCGACATCGCTGAAGTGCTCGGCGAGCCCGCGGACTACGTCGATCGACTGCGGCTTGCGGCCCGCCTGCACGACATCGGCAAGATCGGCGTGCCCGATGGCATCCTGCTCAAGCCCGGTCCGCTCACCGCCGCCGAGTTCGACCAGGTCAAGACGCACCCGACGCTGGGTGCCCAGATCCTCACCGGCAGCTCGTCGCCGCTGATTCAACTGGCTGCCGAGTTAGTGCTTTCCCACCATGAACGGTGGGACGGCTCGGGCTACCCCCATGGCGCGGTCGGCGAACGCATTCCGCTCAGCGGTCGCATCGTCGCTGTCGCGGATGTCTACGACGCGCTCGTCAGCGCCCGCGTGTACAAGCACGCCTGGACGTCGGTGGAAGCCATCAACTACATCGCCTCGGGCCGCGGCACGCACTTCGAGCCGCGGATCGTGCGGGCCTTCGTCGCGGTCATGGCTCGACGCGATCCGGCCGTGGTGCCGTTGCTCGACCGGTCAACGCTTGCATGACCCAATCGCCCACCAGGTGGGCGAGGTCGTCGATGGGCATGGCGAGACGCCCCATGCGATGGGCATGGCTGAACGACGACACGGCACCCAGCACGCCGACCACGAAGAACACAGGATCGCCGTCGGGCAACGAACCGTCGAGCTGGGCGGCCTCGATCAGCCGCCGCACGTCGGAAGCGTAGACGTCGCTGCCCTCCTTCATCACGTCGGATAGTGCCTCGTCGGTGCGTTCCACGTCGAGCAGCGCGAAGTATGGCTGGTGCTCGGCCATGAAGCGAACGCTGGCCTCGGCACCCTGGCGGATGCGCACGACCGGAGGCGCCTCGGCCCGCATCGCGGACGCCTGCGCCCGGCGCAACTGCAGGCGCATGGTGCGTACCAGTTCCCCGAACAACGACTCCTTGGTGGGGAAGTACCAGTAGAAGAGACCCTTGGCGACGCCGGCCGAAGTGCAGATGTCGCTGATGCGCGTGGCGCCGTAGCCCTTCTCCGTGAACAACCGCTCGGCCGCCTGCAACAGTTGCTGCTTGCGCTCGTTGCCCTGCTCGGTGTGACGGCGATCGTCTGACACGATCCACAGTCCAGCAGGCATTGACCCGCGGGTCAATCCGGCGGTCGGCGCGCCCTACACTCGGCACATGGCCAACCGGTCCGACCGCATTGCCACCCACATGCGCAACGAGAAGTGGAAGAACCCGCCGCTGCGCATCGAGATGCTCGAGTGCATCAACTGCGACGCCTGCCTTCGGCATTGCCCGCCCCAGTTCGGCGCCATCTTCAATCACGGCCCCGACGTGGTCATCGTCCCCGAGCTGTGCAGCGGGTGCGACAAGTGCCTGCCTGCCTGCCCGGTCAACTGCATCTACCCCTTCCCCGACTGGCAGCAGAAGGGTTCGCCGCCACAGTGGTGGGCCGACGCCGGTACGCCGCTCGACCCGTACCTGTGAGCTCGGGCGCGCCGCGCCGTCGGTAGCGACGCCGGGCCGACGGGCTGTCGGGCTGACATACTGCAACGCATGACTGCACTCATCCCCGGGGCCGCGCCCTGGTCGCACCACGGCACCTCGGCACACGGCGCACTCGTCCTGCACGGTTTCACCGGCAACCCGAGCAGCATGCGTGGCGTAGCGGAAGCATTTGCCGCCGCCGGTTTCCACGTCGAGATGCCGCTGCTCCCCGGCCACGGCACCACGGTGGACGACATGCTCCCCACACGTTGGGCCGATTGGGCGGCCGCCGCCGAGGCCGCGTACCAGACGCTGGCGGCGCGCACCGACAAGGTCGTGGTGGCCGGGCTCAGCATGGGCGGAGCGCTCACGCTACGCATCGGCGCCGACCACCCCGAGATCGCCGGGCTGGTGTGCATCAACCCCGCCACGCAACCGCAGGCGGCCGATGTGGTGGCCATGCTGCAGGGCATGATCGACGGCGGCACCGAGCTCATCCCCGCAATCGGCAGCGACATCGCCGACCCCGATGCCCACGAGTCTGCGTATGACGCCACGCCGTTGGCGCCGTTGCTCTCGCTGGTCAACGACGGGCTGGCCCCGCTGGCCACCGAGTACCCGACCATGCTCCCACCCCTGCTGCTGCTCAACTCGCCGCAGGACCACGTCGTCGATCCCGCGCAGGCCGAGTTCCTCGCCCAGCAGTACGGCGGCCCCGTCGAGCGGGTCACGCTCGAGCGCAGCTATCACGTGGCCACGCAGGACTTCGACAAGGAGCTCGTGTTCGAGCGCAGTGTCGCCTTCGCCCAGCGCGTCACCGCCTAGCCGATGTCGTACCTCGCATCCATCCCAAGCCCCTCCGACGGGGTCCTGCAGATCGGCCCGCTCGCCATCCATGCCTACGGGCTGATGATCGCCATCGGTGTCGTGGCCGCCGTCTGGCTCGCCGGACGTCGCATGGAAGCCGCCGGCGTGGGAACCCGCGACGACATGAGCGCGATCGCCATGTGGGCGGTGGGTGCCGGTGTTCTCGGTGCTCGGCTGTACTACATCATCACCGATACGAGTCAGCCGTGGAAGGAACCCGGCCGCTGGCTGAAAATCTGGGAAGGCGGCCTGGGAATCCCCGGCGGCCTGCTGGCCGGCGTGCTGGTGGGCGTATGGGCTATCAAGCGCCGGGGTCTGTCGGTGCCGCACATCCTCACCGCTTGCGCGCCTGCCATCCCGCTGGCGCAGGCCATCGGCCGCATCGGCAACTGGTGGAACCAGGAGCTGTACGGCCGACCCACCAAACTGCCATGGGCGCTCCAGATCGACGATGCCCACCTTCCTGGTGGTGCACCCAGCGCGCTGTATCCGTCGGGCACCACCTTCCATCCCACCTTTTTGTACGAAGTGCTGTGGAACCTCGCCTTGTGTGGCCTGCTGATCCTGCTCGACCGTCGCCGCCCGCTGCGCCCGGGTCGCCTGATGGCCGTGTACGTCGCGGGCTACTTCACCGGCCGCTTCTGGATCGAAGGCTTGCGCATCGATGCTGCCAACTCCGCCGGTGGCCTGCGGCTGAACCAGTGGGTCGCCATCGTGGTGGTGGTCGCTGCCGTGCTGTACCTGCTGGTCGATTGGTCGCGCCATCGCGGTCAGCTTGACGATGATGCGACGCTTGACGATGACGCGACGCCCGACGAACCCGCTTCGGCCCCGGTAAGTGCAGCCGACTACCTTCCCGAGGATGACTGACGACGTCGTCCTGATCGAACATCGCGAACCCGGCATCGCGCTGATCACGCTCAACCGCCCCGAGCGGCTCAACGCGTGGAACGGCGAGCTCGCCACTCGTTACTTCGAACTGCTCGACCAAGCGGCCGCCGACCCGGCGGTGAAGGTCATCGTCGTCACCGGTGCCGGGCGCGGGTTCTGCGCCGGCGCCGACATGGATACGTTGCAGGGCATCGGCGACTCGTCGGGCGCGGGTGGCGCTGAATCGGCAGCCGGCGGGCGCCCGCAGTACCACACCACGCTCGTCCCCAAGCCGGTGATCGCCGCGGTCAACGGCGCCTGCGCCGGTATCGGTATGGTGCAGGCGCTGATGTGCGACATGCGCTTCGCAGCCGCCGGCGCGAAGTTCACCACCGCGTTCTCGCGTCGCGGCCTGATCGCCGAGTACGGGATGAGTTGGGTGCTGCCGCGGCTGGTGGGCACCGCCCGAGCGCTGGACCTGCTGTACTCCGGCCGTGTCATACTGGCCGAGGAAGCTGCGCAAATGGGCTTGGTCAACGAGGTCGTCGCGCCAGAGCACCTGCTGGACCGCACGCTCGAGTTCGCTGCCATGCTGGCTGTCAACGCGTCGCCCACCTCGATGGCGGTGATCAAGCGGCAGGTCTACGGCGATTGGGATCGCGGGCTGGTTCCTGCCACCGACGACGCCATCGAACTGATGAAGGCATCGCTGCGTCGGCCTGACTTCAAGGAAGGCGTTGCCAGCTTCCTGCAGAAGCGCAACCCTCAGTTCGCGACCGTGGACCCGGCGGTCTGATTGCGTAGCTGCTCGGCGAGCACCTCGGGGATCACGGGGTTGAAGAACTCGCCGCAGGCAACTTCGGCCGCGGCGATGAAGCGCGGCACTCCGGCACTGCGCCAGGGCGACACGATCTCGATGTTGAACCACGCCTCGGGCCATTCGCCGCCGTCGGTGGGGCGTTGGTTGAGCCACATCATGTATGGCAACGGTCGGTCGTAGAGGCGGTCGAGGCGGCCGAGCACGTCGATAAGGATGGCGGCCAAGCCGTCGCGGCCGCTGTCGTCGAGCATCACGACGTCGGGTACCTGCAACCGGGGAGCGATGGACAGCGCAATCGGGTAGTTGCTGGCGTACGGCACCGACGCAACCCAGCCGCTGTGTTCGGCCACCAGTCGGTCGCCAGGGTGGAGATCGGGCGACCACTTGGCCTCGAGGAGCCGCGCCGGCCGGTCGGGGACGTGGTCGTACGCGTAGATCTGGCCGTGCGGATGGGCGATGGTGGCCCCGACTTCCGGGCCGCGATTCTCGAACGCGAGGACGAACTGCACGTCGGGGCGGGCGCCGAGCGCGGCGGTGCGCTGCGCCCACAGGTCGATCACCTTGCGGGCGCGGACAACACCGAGCGAAGCGAACGTGGCATCGTGCTCGGAGGTGTACAGCACGACCTCGCAACGGTCGCCCTGCATCGCGGGCCACCGGTTCGCGAACCAGCGCACGTCGTAGGGTTCCGGGGCTTCGCGGCCACCGGGGCAGAACGGGCAACCGGAGCTGGGCAGATTTGGCCGTGCCTGGCGAGTGCCGACGATGTGGACGACAGTGCCGAGGTATGGGTCGATGCGGACATCGGGTGGCTCGGTCATGACATCAATCGGGGAGTCGGAGACCTGTGGCGGTGTCGAACAGGTGCAGCGCTCCGGGGTCGGGGCGCAGCTGAACCGTGTCACCCGGGCGGGCCGTAGAGAGGCCCTCGGCGCGCGAGACCATGTTTGCTTCGGTTCGGCCTTCCGGGGTGCAGTACAGGAAGCTGTCGCTGCCCAGTTCCTCGACCGTGGAGATGGTGGCGTGGATGCCGGTGCCATCGTGGCTGAGGTGCAGGCTCTCTGGCCGCACACCGACGGTGAGCTGGTCGGAGGTGAGTGCCGCGCGCTGCTCCGGCGAGAGGGGGATCTGCAGCCCCGCGAATTCGGCACCATCGGCGGTGACCGTGCACTGCATCTCGTTCATCGCCGGTGAACCGATGAAGCCGGCAACGAACAGGTTGGCCGGGCGGGTGAACAGCTCGCGCGGTGTGGCGCACTGCTGCAGCAGGCCGTCCTTGAGCACTGCAACGCGATCGCCCATGGTCATCGCCTCGACCTGGTCGTGCGTGACGTAGACGGTGGTGACGCCCAGACGGCGCTGCAACGCGGCGATTTGGGTGCGGGTCTGGACGCGCAGCTTGGCGTCGAGATTGGAGAGCGGCTCGTCCATCAGGAAGACCTTCGGCTGGCGCACGATGGCGCGGCCCATGGCGACGCGCTGGCGCTGGCCGCCCGAGAGCTTGGCCGGCTTGCGGTCGAGGTACTCGCCGAGGTCGAGCAGGTCGGCGGCTTCCTTGACGCGGGTGCGGATTTCGTCCTTGGGCATCTTCTTGATCTTCAGGTGGAACCCGATGTTCTCGGCGACGGTCATATGCGGGTACAGCGCGTAGCTCTGGAACACCATGGCGATGTCGCGGTCGCGTGGCGGCACCATCGTGACGTCGCGGTCGCCGATGAACACGTTTCCGGCATCGATCGGCTCGAGGCCGGCGAGCATGCGCAAGGTGGTGGACTTACCGCAACCCGACGGACCGACGAGGACGAGGAACTCACCGTCGACGATCTCGAGATTGAGTTGATCGACCGCAGGATGCTTCATCCCGGGATAGACGCGTGACGCCTCGCTGAACGTGACGCTTGCCATTACGCTCTCCTTCGATCTGCCGCTCGGTGTTCGAATGGCGCTGGTACTTCGTTGAACTGTGCATCGGCCAGCACGAGCTGCGGCACCACCTGTTTCAGCGCGGTGCGTGCGGCTGCCGGTAGCCAGCCATCGGAGATGACGGTGGCTGCCCGGTCAAGCGGAACGATGGTGCTGAGGCCGATGATTCTCCACTTGGTGTGGTCGGCCAGCACGACGAGCTGCTGCGTGGAGTCGACGAAGGCGCGGTTGACCTCGGCCTCCTGCAGGTTGGGGGTGGTGAACCCGGCCTCGGCTGACATGCCGTGCACGCCCATGCAAACCATGTCGAGGTGCAGGGTGCGCAGCGTGGCCAGCGCTATGGGGCCGACGAGGGCGTCGGAGGGCGTGCGGTCGCCGCCGGTGAGTACCACCGTGCGGTCCGGGCGCGGGGCGCGGTAGAGCACGTCGGAGACACGGACCGAGTTGGTGACCACCGTCAGGTTGGGGATGCCGACGAGGTGGTAGGCGAGCTGCCAGGTGGTGGTGCCGGCCGTGATGCCGATGGCACTGCCGGGGGTGACCATCGCCGCCGCAGCCATTGCGATGGCGTGCTTCTCGGCCATGTTGCGCAGCGACTTGGCCTCGAAGCCTGGCTCGTCGCTGCTGCGCTCGGCGCGCAGTGTGGCACCGCCGTGAACCTTGGTGACCAGGCCCGTTTCGTCCAGCATCTCCAGATCGCGACGAATGGTCATGTCGCTGACGCCGAGCAGCGTGGCCAGTTCGCTGACGCGAACGGCACCGCGTCGGCGCACCTCGGCGACGATGACGTCGTGTCGTTGACGTGCGAGTGCGCGCACCGTGACTGCGTCGACGACCTGACTGGGCATGATACGTAGCCTGCCCCTACGTGTTGGGAAAGTCAACAGGTTCGAACACAAAATGTGGCATCTGGCGTGAGAGTCTGCTCACAGCCCCGGAGAACTCACATTGAATGTGCGAATAGCGAACAGTGGCCCTTGACAGGCGCGCATCGTTCATGGGATGTTCATGCCATCGCTCATCTCAAAGAAGAGCGTCCCAGCAGTACACACACATCCACTAGGGGGAATCGTGTCAGAAGGTTACGAACAGTCACCCAGCCCGAGTGATGTCGGGTTCCAACTCGTCACGCGTCGCGGCCTCATCGTCGGCGCAGCCGCCGTTGCCGGCGTAGGCCTGCTTGCAGCCTGCGGCGACGACAAGGATTCAGGCTCCACCACGCCCGGCACCGATGGCGGCACCGAAACAACAGCCGCCGGTGGCACCGACACCACTGCAGCACCGTCCGGTGACGCAGTCACCGTCGGTGTCAACGAAGCCGAGGGCACCAAGCCGTACGACGGCGCGAAGGCCGGCCTCGACGCCACCGGAGTGCCCTACAAGGGCAACTTCGTCGATCACAACAGCTTCCAGGACAACATCACCAGCTACCTGCAGCAGCCCGACGACTTGTTCACGTGGTTCGCCGGCTACCGCATGCGGTTCTTCGCCGAGAAGGGTCTCGCCGGCGACATCAGCGGTGTGTGGGAGAACCTGCCCGACTTCACCGAAGGCTTCAAGACGGCCTCCACCGGCAACGACGGCAAGCAGTATCTCGTTCCCACCAGCTACTACCCGTGGGCCGTGCACTACCGCAAGAGCCTGTTCGAGGAGAAGGGCTACACCGTCCCCACCAACAAGGACGAACTGCTCGCCCTGGCCACGAAGATGCAGGCCGACGGCCTCGTGCCGTTCGCCTACGCCAACGATGGCAAGTGGCCCGTGCAGGGCACGTTCGACATCTTGAACATGCGCCTCAACGGCTACCAGTTCCACGTCGACCTGCTGGCCGGCAAGGAAGACTGGACCGGCGAAAAGGTGAAGGCAGTGTTCGCACTGTGGACCACCCTGCTGCCGTTCCACCAGGAGAACCCCAACGGGCGCACCTGGCAGGAAGCCGCGACGGCCTTGGAATCCAAGGAAGCCGGTATGTACTACCTGGGCACCTTCGTCTCCAGCAACAGCACCGATCAGGCGTACCTCGACGACCTCGACTTCTTCAACTTCCCGGAGCTCGATCCGGCCATCGGTGCCACAGCACTCGATGCCCCCATCGACGGTTTCATGATGGCCGGAGAACCGAAGAACGCAGAGGGCGCCATGGCCATGCTGACCGCGATCGGCAGCCTCGAGTTCATCGATGCCGTCAACGCGGTCAACCCCAGCGCGGTGCCGGCGAACAGCAAGTTCGACGCCTCGAAGTTCACGGCCATTCAGGCCAAGTCTGCCGAGTTGGTCGGTTCTGCGGAGTTCATCGCGCAGTTCCTCGACCGCGACACCAGCCCGGACTTCGTATCGAATGTCATCGCTGATGCGTTCGCCAACTTCCACGCTGACCCGACGTCGATCGATTCAATCCTGAGCGACATCGAAACCCAGAAGTCCCAGTACCTCTGAGAATGAGCGAAGGAAGCTGATATGACGGCTCCCGTACAGACGACGGCGACGCCCCCCCAGGGGCGTCGCCGTCGGCGACGGTACTCCCAGTTGTCGCGCGGCGACAAGATCACCCTGTGGCTGATGGCGGGCATCCCCACGCTCATCCACGTGGTGTTCGTCTGGGTGCCGGCCTTCATGACGATCGCGCTGTCGTTCACCAAGTGGGACGGCCTAAAGCTGGGCACCTGGAAACCGGTCGGCTTCGCCAACTACTGGGCAGTGTTCACCGTCTTCGACGGCAAGTTCTTCCCGGCACTGTTCAACAACATCATCCTGTTGGTGTTCCTGTCGTTGTGCAGCATCATCGGCGTGTTGTTCGCCTACTTGCTCGACAAGAACATCCGTGGCTCGGCCATTTATCAGAGCATCTTCTACATGCCCGTCGTGCTGTCGCTGGCCATCGTCGGTTTCATCTGGAAGAGCGTCATGTACTCGCCTCGCCAGGGCCTGTTCAACGTTGTGTTGGGCCGCACCGGCCAGGGCAACCAGATCGACTGGGTGGGCAACTCGGAGAAGATCTTCACGTTCAACATCCCCGGCCTCGACACGTCGTTGGGGCTCACCAAGAACTTCGCGGCCATCCTCGTGGCCATGGCATGGCGTCACATCGGCTACGTGATGGTGCTGTACCTCGCCGGCCTGAAGAGCGTCGACCCGGCGATGCGCGAGGCAGCGGCCATCGATGGCTGCAACGAGTGGCAGGCATTCCGCCGGGTGATCTTTCCGGTGATGAAGCCGATCAACGTGGTTGTGTTCGTCATCACCGTCATCGAGGCTTTGCGTGCCTTCGACATCATCTTCGCCCTCAAATCGCCCCCCGGTACCAAGGTGTTGGGCGTGCTCGTGCGCGACAACCTCGTTGGCGAGGGAGGTGGTCAGGTGGGTCTCGGGTCGGCATACGGCGTGGTGTTGCTGCTGCTGTGCCTCGGGTTCATTATCTGGTACCTGATCAACAACTATCGAGAGACTGAGACATGAGCGCGCAACTCACCGTGGTGCAGCGGCCGTCCAGGAGCAGGCGCTTTTCGCGAGTATTCCTCTACGTGTTCCTCACGTTCATGGCCATCGTCTGGCTGGTGCCTGTGGGCAGCGCGATCTACGCCGCCTTCCGTCCGTACGCAGAGACGCAGAAGTACGGCATCTTCTCGATGCCGAAGGCGTTGACGCTGCAGAACTTCAAGGACGCGTGGACACAGAGCAACATGACCCGCACGTTCCAGAACACGGCGTTCATCGTCATTCCCTCGATCGTGCTCATCCTGTTCTTCTCCAGCACGATGGCCTTCGCGGTCAGTCGCTTCAGCTGGCGGTTCAACGTCGCCTTGCTGCTGCTGTTTACTGCCGGCAACCTGCTGCCGGCGCAGGTCATCTTCCAGCCACTGTTCCAGATGTTCAAGGCCACCCCGTGGCCCGACCTGCTCAGCGACACCAACACCGGCAGCCTGTTGGGCACGAAGATCGCAGTCATCATCGTCCACGTCGCGTTCCAGACTGGTTTCTGCACCTTTGTGCTCAGCAACTACATGAAGACGATCCCGAAGGAACTGGGAGAAGCTGCACTGGTCGACGGTGCCAGCACGTCGCGGCAGTTCTTCCAGATCATCATGCCGCTGTGCCGACCGGTGCTCGCCGCATTGGCGACGCTCGAGTTCACCTGGTTGTACAACGACTTCTTCTGGGCGGTGGTGCTCCTCAACCAGGGTGACCAGCGGCCCATTACGTCGTCGATCGCCAACCTTGGCGGTCAGTTCTTCTCCAACGACAACCTGATCGCCGCCGCGTCGATGATCGTTGCCATGCCAACGCTGATCGTCTACCTGATGCTGCAACGGCAGTTCATCAGTGGGCTGACGCTCGGCGCGAACAAGGGATAGCCGTTCATGATCCACCTGCGGGGTGTGCATACCGACGTGGTGATCGACGAGTCGTTCGGCGCGCCGGTCATCGTTCACTGGGGCGCACCGCTGGGCGACATCGACCCCGCATCCCTCTCCTCGGCCCTGGCCCGTCCGCTCGTGGCTGGCGCGCTCGACGTCGTGGCGCCGGTGAGCGTCATTCCCGAACACGGCAGCGGCTTCCAGGGCCGGCCGGGGCTCAGCGGTCACCGCCAGGGTGGCACCGCGTGGGCGCCGCGGTTCCAGGCTCACCAGGTCGCGCGAACCGACGGTGGGGTCGTGGTCACAGCGCTCGACGCGGTGGCCGGGTTGCGGCTCACCACCACCATCGTCCTTGGCGACGTGCTCACCGTGCAGGTGCGGGTCACCAACGAAGGCACCACCCGCTACCTGCTCGACTCGTTGCACCCCACCGTGCCGGTGCCGGCGCACGCCTCCGAGTTGCTCACGTTCGATGGTCGCTGGACCCGCGAATTCCACCCGGTGCGACGGCCATGGGGGAGCGGCGCCTGGGTTTCGGAGAACAGGGCGGGGCGCACCTCGCACGAGCACCAGCCGCTCGTCTTTGCTGGCACCCCCGGGTTCGGCGAATGGCACGGCGAGGTGTGGGGGGTGCATGTCGCCTGGAGCGGCAACCACACGCTGCTCGCCGAGTGCATGCCCGACGGCCGCAGGTTCCTGCAGGGCGGCGAACTGCTACACCCCGGCGAGGTGTGCCTGGAGCCGGGTGAGTGGTACGACTCGCCCACCATCATCGCCACCTACGCTGCGGATGGGCTGACGCCGGCCTCGTGGGGCTTCCACCGCTCGTTGCGCGCACTGCCGTCGCACCCCAGCACCGCTCGGCCGGTGCTGCTCAACACCTGGGAAGCGTTCTATTTCGACCATTCCACGGCGGCGCTGCAGGAGCTGGCCACCTCCGCTGCCGAACTGGGTGTCGAGCGTTTCGTGCTCGATGACGGCTGGTTCGGCTCACGTCGCGACGACCAGCGCGGCTTGGGCGACTGGTGGGTCTCACCGGAGGTCTACCCCGACGGGCTGGCGCCACTGATCGCCCACGTGCGGGCAGCGGGCATGGAGTTCGGGATCTGGGTCGAGCCGGAGATGGTCAGCCCCGACAGCGATCTGTACCGCGCACATCCCGAGTGGGCGCTCACCACGCCCGGCTACCAGCCCGTGCTCGGGCGCAACCAACTGGTACTGAACGTGGCGCACCCCGACGCATTCGCGCACATCCTCGGCCAGCTGGATGCATTGCTGCGCGACCACGACATCTCTTACGTCAAGTGGGATCTGAACCGCAACCACGTGCAGGGCAGCGGCGCCGACGGTGCCGCCGGCACCCACGCGCAGACGCTCGCCTTTTATGCGCTGCTCGACACGTTGCGCGGACGCCACCCATCGGTCGAGTTCGAGAGCTGCGCCAGCGGAGGGGCGCGCATCGACCACGAGGTGTTGCGCCGAGCCGAGCGCGTCTGGACCAGCGACTGCAACGACGCGCTGGAACGACAGACCATCCAGTGGGGAGCGTCGATGCTCATTCCGTACGAGCTGATGGGCGCGCATATCGGCCCCACCCGTTCGCACACCACCGGGCGGGTGCACTCGCTGGCGTTCCGGGCACTGACTGCGCTGTTCGGGCACCTCGGTGTCGAGTGGAACGTGCTCACGATGTCTGCGGCGGAGCGCGTGCAGTTGGGGGAGGCGATTGCGCTGCATCAGCAGTTGCGGCCGTTACTGCACGACGGCGATGCAGTTCGTTTCGATCCGGTGCTGAACGGCCAGCAGGCGGCGAGTCAGGCGTACGGCGTCTATGCGCAGGATCGCCGGTCGGCGGTGGTGGCGCATGTGCAGATGGCGACGGGGATGAGCCTGCTACCGCCGCCGCTGCGCCTACCAGGCCTGCTGCCGGAGGCTTTGTACACTCTGACGCAGCTGCCACTGCCGGGTGCTCGTGTGGAGTGGCCGGCGAATGGAATTCGGTTGACCGGCCGACAATTGGGGGCACACGGCGTGCAGCTGCCCTGGCTGCACCCCGAGTCGGGTGTGCTGCTCCAACTCGCAGCCGATTGAGGCCGTTCCCGGCCGTTCCCGGCCGTTCCCGGCCGACGGGCCAGGTCGCGGCCGGGGTCAGGCGCGGGCGCTCGCATCCCATCTCTGTTGCCCCTTTGGCGATTCTCCACGTGACGAAATGGCGGAGCGCTCGTGCCGGCCCCCTCGGCAGATCTCCACGTGACGAAATGGAAGGGTCTTCTCGGCACCCGTTGGCGAATCTCCACGTGATGAATCTCTGGGCAAAGGATGCTGCCAATCATTCGCCTGTGGACGACCGGTGTACGCCTGCCGATTCCGTCACGTGGAGATTCGCCAACGGGAACCGGGAACGATGCGGGCGGGTGCTGGCTCTGGGGGCTGAGCTTGCACAGGCGCCTTCGGCGCACCGTCAACCGTCAACCGTCAACCGTCAACCGTCGGTAGAACTCTGGCACACCGGTTCTGTACAACTCCGAGCATGGAAGTCGACAACGAACGCATCATCCCCATCGGGCGCCCCAGCCAGCGTGACTGCCTGTGGTGTCGCACGGTGTTCACCTTGCGAAACGGCCCGGGTCGCAAGCGCCTTTACTGCAAGGTGAGCTGCCGCCAACGCGCGTACGAGCGCCGTCGCGGACTCGGTGTCTTCCCGCCGCCCGAGCAGCTCATCACTCGTCCCGGCGGTCCGCTCGCCCACCTGCCCAACCGGTTCACCCGCTACGAGGCAGGCGGTTGGTCGACGGGTGGGCGTCGCAAGGTCCACGCCCTACGGCCTGCTGGCTTTGCCGAAGCCGGCGAGCGGCGGGCCACGCTGTGCGGCCACATCGCCCGGCCCAACGCGCGCCTGTTCAACGACGGCGACCCCGATCGCACCTGCCAGACATGTGTGCGCATCGCCCGGCTCCGTCCGCCGGCTCGAAGGGCGTTCCCATCCAGCGACCTCGCCGCCTACCGAGCCCAGCTCGAGCGCGTCGTCGCCGAGCTGGCCGACTACGGCATCAACACTCCACGGGTGCGCCCGGATGTCTCCGCCCGGCTGTTGTTCGGTCTGCTTGCCGCCGCATGACCCAAGCTCCAAGGGAATCCACCCGCCGTCGCACCCCCGTCGCCCGTAGGATTCACCCTCGTGTCTGAACGCATTTCTGCTGCCGTAGTGGCCAAGGTCGCGCGGCTCGCGCGGCTCGACGTCACCCCCGATGAGATCGACCGCATGACGTCGCAACTGGACGGCATGCTCGGGCACTTCGCCGATGTCGATGCTCTCGATCTTTCCGACGTCATCCCGATGACCCAGCCGTTCCCGCTGGTCAACGTGTTCCGTGCCGACATCGTGCGCCCATGCCTCGACCGCGACGAAGTGCTCGCCGCGGCCCCCGCCGCCGAGGCCGCTTGCTTCCGTGTGCCGCCCACTGGTGGTGAGAGCTGATGTCCGCCGACAGCAACGACCCTGGCACGCCCACCGCCTCAGCAGTTGCCGCGGCCGTGCGCGCCGGCACCACCACGGCCGCCTTGGTCGTCGAGCAGCACCTCGCCGCCATCGCCGCCCGCGAGTCCGAGATCCACGCCTTCAATCTGGTGCTCGCCGAGCAGGCCCGCGACCACGCCGCACAGATCGATGCTGCGGTCGCCGCTGGCAACGACCCGGGCCCTCTGGCCGGCGTCACCATCGCGCTGAAGGACAACATGTGCACCCGCGGGGTGCCCACCACGTGCTCCTCGAAAATCCTCGACGGTTGGAAGCCGCCGTACAACGCCACGGTGGTCGACGTACTGCGCGACGCCGGGGCCATCATCGTTGGCAAGACCAACCTTGACGAGTTCGCGATGGGCAGCAGCACCGAGAACTCGGCGTTCGGTCCCACCCGCAACCCGCACGACACCAGCCGGGTGCCCGGCGGCAGCAGCGGTGGCAGCGCAGCGGCCGTCGCTGCCGGCTTCGCGCAGGTGGCGCTGGGCAGCGACACCGGGGGTTCCATCCGCCAGCCCGCAGCGCTGTGCGGCGTGGTCGGCGTCAAGCCCACCTACGGCTACGTCAGCCGTTACGGGCTCATCGCCTTTGCCAGCAGCCTCGACCAGATCGGGCCGTTCACCAGCAGCGTGGAAGATGCCGCCCTCATGCTCGATGTCATCGGTGGCCACGACCCGATGGACAGCACCAGCATCCCCCAGCCGCACCCGTCGCTCACCGAGGCCATCCAGCACGGCGTCGAAGGCCTTCGTGTCGGCCGTATCACCGACCTTCCCGAGGGTGCGGATCCGGATGTGCAGGAGCGGCTGGAAGCAGCGTTCGACGCCCTGCGGGCGGCGGGTGCCACCATCGTGGATGTGCAGGTACCGGCGTTCACGTTCGGGCTCACCGCCTACTACCTCATTGCCCCGGCTGAGGCCAGCAGCAACCTGGCCCGCTACGACGGCGTGCGCTACGGCATGCGCGTGGAAGCGGCCGACACCAACGCGATGTACGGCGCCACCCGTGCCGCCGGTTTCGGCGACGAAGTCAAGCGGCGCATCATGCTGGGCACCTATGCGCTCAGCGCCGGCTACTACGACGCGTACTACGGCAAGGCGCTGAAGGTCCGGCGGCTGATCCACGACGACTTCGAGCGGGCCTACCAGCACGCTGATGTCCTGCTCACCCCCACTTCGCCGACGGTGGCCTTCAAGTTCGGCGACAAGGGCGACAACCCGTTCGCGATGTACCTCTGCGACACGTACACCATCCCCACCAACCTCGCCGGCCACCCGGCGATGAGCGTGCCGTTCGGCACCGGTGCCGAGGGCCTTCCCGTCGGCGTGCAGATCCTCGCCGGCACCCTGCAGGAACCGGTGATGTTCCGGGCCGCTGCCGCACTCGAACGGGAGGCAAACAAGTGAGCGCATACGACGGTCTCCCCGGCGATTGGCAACTGGTCGTGGGCCTCGAGGTCCACGTCGAGCTGGCGACCCAGACGAAGCTGTTCAGCGCCAGCCCCAACCGCTTCGGTGACGAGCCCAACACCAACATCGACCCCGTCACGTTGGGCCTTCCCGGCGCGCTGCCGGTACTCAACGAGCAGGCTGTAGAGCTGGCCATGCGTGTCGGCGCGGCGCTGAACTGCACCATTCAGCCATGCACGTTCCACCGCAAGAACTACTTCTACCCCGACATGCCCAAGGCGTTCCAGATCAGTCAGTACGACCAGCCGCTCAACATTGACGGCTACCTCGATCTGCCCAATGGGGTCCGTGTCGGCGTCGAACGCGCGCACATGGAGGAAGACGCCGGCAAGAGTACGCACATCGGTGGTGCGGGCGGCCGTTCCCATGGCGCCACCGCCTCGCTGATCGACCTCAACCGTGCCGGCGTGCCGTTGGTCGAGATCGTCAGCCGTCCCGACATCCACAGCGCCGACGATGCCCGCGCCTACGTCAACGAGCTGCGCGCCATCCTGCTGGCAATCGGTGCCAGCGACGCGAAGATGGAGGAAGGCAGCATGCGCGTCGACGCCAACGTCAGCGTGCACAAGCCGGGCACACCGTTGGGCACGCGCTGCGAGATCAAGAACGTCAACAGCGTCCGCAGCGTTGGGCGGGCCATCGAGTACGAGGCTCGTCGCCAGATCGACCTCATCGAGAGCGGCGACACGGTGCGCCAGCAGACCCGTCACTGGGACGAAGGCGACGGCCGCACGCACACGCTGCGCACCAAGGAAGACGCCGACGACTACCGCTACTTCCTCGAGCCGGATCTGGTGCCGCTGGCGCCGTCGGCGGAATGGATCGCCCGGGTTGTCGCCGCCCTCCCGATGCTGCCCGCGGCACGCCGCACCCGGCTTGCCGAGGCCACCGGCCAGCCGGCAGACAGCGACGCCGTAACCAGCGTGGTGGAACGCGGCCAGGACGACTACGTGCTTGCCGTTGCCGCCGGGGGTGGCAACGCGGCTCGCGCGCTGGTGTATGTGAAGGAAGCCTTCGCCGACTCGCCCGCCGTTCCCGCCGCCGATCTGGCCGGCCTGACGCTGCTGGAGGTGGGTGGCGCGCTCACCGCCACACAGGCCAAAGCCGTGCTCGCCGAACTGGTGGCCAACGGCGGCGGCGACGCTGCTGCCATCGCGGCCGCCAAGGGCTTCGAGGCGATGGACACCTTTGCGTTGGAGGGTTTCGTCGACGAAGCCATCGCCGCCGATCCCGATGCGTGGGCGAAGTTCTGCGCGGGCGACGGCAAGGCGATGGGTGCGCTCGTCGGCCTGGTGATGAAGGCCAGCCGGGGCAAGGCCGACGGCAAGCTGGTCGCCCAGCTGCTCAACCAGAAGAAGGGCTGAGCGCCCGTACCTGCCTAGAGCAGCGAGGCGAGAGTGACCTGCTGGCGCAGCCACACCGTCGCGTCGGGCACGGTCATCGGCCGGGCGATGTAGTACCCCTGCGCCCACGGGCAGCCCAGCAGGGCAAGCTCGGCCAGCTTGTCCTCGCTGTCGACGCCCTCCGCCACCACCTTCAACCCCAGCGAGTCGCCCAGGCGTAACAGCAGTTCCACGATCGTACGGTCGAGCGTGTTGGTGCAGATGCCCGCCACGAACACGCGGTCGATCTTGAGGGTGTCCACCGTCAGCCGGTGCAGGTAGCTCATCGACGAGTACCCGGTACCGAAGTCGTCGATGGCGACCTTGACGCCCTGGCTGCGTAGGTCGTCCACCACGGCGCTGGCCCGGGCGACATCGGCCACCAGGTGCGTTTCGGTGATCTCCAGATCCAGCCGGCTGGGGTCGATGCCGGCGCGATCGCACAGGCGGGTGAGCAGCGGGCTGAGCGTGCCGTCGATGATGTGCCGGCCGGAGATATTGACCGCGATGCGTAGGTCGACGGTGAGCGGGTCGTTGCGCCAGTCCTGCAGGATGCCGACCGACTGCTCCAGCACCCAGGCATCGAGGTCGAGGATCGCGCCGGTGCGCTCCGCGATTGGGATGAAGTCGCCGGGGCCGACCTCGCCAATGCCAGGGCGGTTCCAGCGCAGCAAGGCTTCGGCGCCGATGGGCTCCTTGGTCGCGATGTCGATGATCGGCTGCAGGCGCAGGCTGAACTCGTTGTTGAGCAGGCCGTGGCGCATCGTCAACGCCATGTCGGCGCGGTCTTCGATGTCCCTGGCGAGTTGTTCGTCGTAGACCTCGACGCGGCCGCGGCCGGTTTCCTTGGCGTGGTAGACGGCCGAGTCGGCGCGAGCGATCGAATCGAGCGGGTCTGTGTGGCCGTCCACCATCGCTACACCCGCCGATGCCGAGATGTTGAACAGTTGGCCACTGGAACCGGTGCACGGCGCCGAGACCACTTCGATCAGGCGCTGCGCGAGTTCGGTGACCTCGTCCTGATCGGTGGCCTGCCCGACCAGCACGATGAACTCGTCGCCACCGATCCGGGCGACCATGTGATCGGGGCAGGCCACACGCAGGCGGGCGCCGATCTCGCCGAGGATGCGGTCGCCCTCGGCGTGGCCCTGGGTGTCGTTGACGCTCTTGAAGCCGTCGAGGTCGAGGAACACGATTGCGCTGAGGTGGCCTTCGAGCCGGGCGCGCACCGAGTGCCGGGCCAGTTGTTCGAGCGCGGAGGTGCGGTTTGCCAGCCCGGTGAGCGCGTCGGTGCGGGCCTGGACGTTGGCGGCCGCCTCCGAGGCATGCAGCTTCGATGTCACCGCCGCGAGGTGGCTGACCGACTGGCGCAGCGTGTCGCCCAAAGGGCCGGGCAAGGTGCTGTCGATCGCTGTGTCGCCGAGCGCCAGACGGCGCACTTGTGCGTCGTACGTGCGCAAGGTCGCGACCATCTCGTTGAACGAGCGCATCACCACCCGGATGTCGGTGGGGCCCGTGGGTTTCATCGGGGCGAGCGCAAGGTCGCCCTCCACCACCTGGCGGGACTGGCGCGTCAGGCGGTTCAGCGGGCGCAGGATGGAGTGCAGCACCAGCAGCAGGAGCAGCAGGCTGATGGCCAGCGCGGCGATCATCACCGAGATGGCCGTCCGGCGGTCGGCGTCGGCCTTGCGTTCGACCGCCGATGAACGGGCGACCTCCTCGACGAGGAAATCGTCGCCGTAGGCCTGCAGCGCGTTCAGCCGCACGAACGAGACGCTGAGCACGTCGACCATC
>Ga0335397_10003508_pt1 | contig 20950 bp, 14 predicted proteins | sample MAT04_FD_205740 | JGI IMG/M metagenome (GOLD analysis project Ga0335397, IMG submission 205740) | Freshwater microbial communities from Lake Fryxell liftoff mats and glacier meltwater in Antarctica - MAT-04 (spades assembly) (version 2) ... | reverse complement strand
CGCCCCGCGCCCTTCGACACCAGCCCGCACCGTATCCGCCAGACCCCACAGATAGGACCGCGGCAACAGCTGGTGCGCGTCGGCGAATCCGACGCCCTCGCGCCAGTGCGGTATGCGCAGTCCGGCGACCTTGTCGACCATGGTTTGGTTGAAGTCGTCGCTGCCGTCGGCGCCCGCATGGAAGCGGAAATCGTAGCTGCCCCACAGCACTGCCAGCGCCAGTACGGCAGCGAGCCCAAGCTGCAGCGCGCGCTGCGCCAGCGCGAGCAGCGCGACACGCAGCGAGGTTCCGGCAGCCCGCGCGCGCCGCGCCATGAGCACGCACGTCACCACCGCGCCCACGGTGCACAGTGCGCCCAGCACCGCGACCCCGGGCAGCGCGGAGTGCTTGCTCGCCAACGCCAGGCCCATCGCCGCGCCCAGCGCTGCCGCCCAGCGCCACTGCCAGGATGCCAGCAGCAGTCCCGCGCAGACCGCCGCGATGCCCAAGGTCAGCGCCAGCGACAGGTCGGTCATCACCAGTGGCAGGTGCGCGCCGACGGTGGGTTCGAGTGCGAGGAAAAGCAGGGTGCCAGCCGCCCATCCCAATCCCAGCGCATGCCACAGCAGGCCGCCGAAGGTCAGCAGCAACAGGCCATGCAGGGCGAACATCGCCAGTCGCGCCCGCTGCTGTGCGGCGCGGAAATCATTCTCGAGGTAGAAGGTCTCCTCGGTCCAGTTGCGCTCGCTCTCCTTGCTGCTCAACGGCGTCTTGTCGCGCAGCTGAAAGGAATCGGGCATCCACATGCCGACCCAGCGTTTGGTCAGCGGCGGGTGCTCGGGATTGAGCCGATAGTCGCCGCTGCGCGCGTATTCCACGCCCGCGACGATGTGCCAGGCCTCGTCGACGGTCAACGAATCCAGCCGGGTGCCGGCCTGCGAGCGCAGGATCGCCAGCACCACCAGACCCACCAGCAGCAGCCAGCCGATCGCGATCCGCAGCGCCGCTGCGCGTGCAGCGCGCGTTTCGCGCGGCACCGCGGTGCCGGCGTGGATTTCGATCGCAACCATGGCGGTGCAGATTCCCGTTGACCTATTGAGCAAAACGGGGAAAGTCTGTGGCTGGGGTCATGGGCCGGGTGCGCCGAGCCTCGATCACGGACAGGTGCGACGCGCCAGGACCAGGGGTATGCCCGGATCGACCCCGAAGCCCAGATGCGCACACACCGGCATGGCCCGTGCAAGATCCGATCGCTTTGTCGCGCCTCGCGATCAGTCCGTGGCGCATCGGTCCTGTCGCGCCAGCATGACCTTGTGCACTACCCGTCGACGCGAGGCTGCGGAAAATGCGAGGGTTGGGTCGCATCCGCGACCCCATCCCCGCGAGTCCCCCCATGCGAATCCGAATCCTGAGTCTGTGCATTGCCGCGGCGTTTGCGGCCCCCGCTGCCGCCAAGACCAACGAACGCGGCATCGACCTGGGCAACTTCGACCGCTCGACCCCGGCCTGCACCGACTTCTACGCGCACGCCAGCGGCAGCTGGCTCGCGAGCAATCCGGTGCCGGCGGCATATTCGAGTTGGGGCACGTTTTTGGAACTGGAAAAGCGCAACAACGATCGACTCAAGGACATCGCGCGCGCGGCTGCTGCCGATACCGAGGCGCCATCGGGCAGTATCGAGGCCCAGGTCGGCGCGTACTTCGCTGCCGCCATCGACGAGGCCACGATCGAAAAGCGCGGCATAACTCCGATCGCACCGCAGCTGGCTGCCATCGACGCGATCGCCGATGCGCAGGATGTCGTGGCACAGGTAGTCGCGATGCACAGGAACGGCGATCGCGTGCTGTTCGGTCTCGGCGTGCGCCAGGACCTGAAGGACAATACGCGGGTCATCGCCTACGCCACGCAGGGCGGTCTGGGTCTGCCCAACCGCGACTTCTACCTGCGCGATGACGATGCATCGTCGCAACAGCGCGTGCAGTACCGCGAACACGTGGCCAAGATGCTGCAGCTCGGCGGCACCGACCAGGCGCAATCCACCGCCGATGCCGCTGCGATCCTTGCGCTGGAAACGCGCTTGGCGAAGGTGTTCCTGCCGCGCGAGGAGATGCGCGATGCGAACAAAAGCTACAACGTGATCGCGGTGAGCGCCGCCGACACGGCGACGCCGAACTTCTCGTGGAGCGGCTATTTCGAGGCGCTCGGCGTAACGGACATCCAGGATTTTTCGTTCTCGCATCCGGCATTTTTCGCCGAGATGGACAGCGCGCTGGGCGATGTGCCGGTTGCCACCTGGAAGGCGTACCTGCGCTGGAACGTGCTGCTCGGCAACGCGCAGTATCTGAGCAAGGCTTTCGTCGACGAGAATTTCCGCTTTTTCAACCAGGTACTGCGGGGACAGAAGCAGATGCGTCCGCGCGAAGAGCGCGCCATAGAGTCGATGAATCGCGAGCTCGGCGAGCCGCTTGGCCAGCTGTTCGTGGCCCGCCATTTTCCGCCGGTGGCCAAGGCCCGCATGCTGGCGATGATCGGCGATCTGAAGACCGCGCTCCGCGCGCGCCTCGAAAAGCTCGAGTGGATGGGTGAGGACACGCGCAGGCAGGCGCTCGAGAAATGGGCCAGCTTCACGCCCAAGATCGGCTATCCCGAGCAGTGGCGCGACTACTCGTCGTTGCTGCTCGCGCGCGATGACTACGCGGGCAACGCGCGCAAGCTGGCGATCTTCGAGCAGGCCCACGATCTGGCCAAGATCGGCAAGCCGATCGACCGCAGCGAGTGGGGCATGCCGCCGCAACAGGTCAACGCCTACTACAACGCGGTGTGGAACGAGATCGTGTTTCCGGCCGGAATCCTGCAGCCGCCGTTTTTCGATCTTGCCGCCGACGACGCGCTCAACTACGGCGCGATCGGTGCGGTGATCGGCCACGAACTCATGCACGGCTTCGATGATTCCGGCAGCCGCTACGATGCCAACGGGCTGCTGCGCATGTGGTGGACCGCCGATGACCGCAAGGCCTTCGATGCGCGCGCGCAGAAGCTGGTCGATCAAGCCGGCGACTTCGTGGCGATCGGCGACATGCGCCTGAATGGGCGTATCTCGCTGGGCGAGAACATCGCCGATCTCGGCGGCTTGCAGGTCGCCTACGTCGCGCTGCAGGAAGCATTGAAGAAATCGCCGCAGGGCAAGATCGACGGCTTCACGCCCGAGCAGCGTTTTTTCCTAGGCTGGGCGCAGGTGTGGCGGCGCAACTGGACCGATGCGGCGCTCAAACTGCAGGTCAATACCGGGCCGCATGCGCCGGGCAAGTTCCGCGTCAACGGCCCGCTGTCCAATCTGGCCGAGTTCAAGGCCGCTTTCGAATGCAAGGATGGCGATCCCATGGTGCGCCCGGGAGCGACGCGGGTCGACATCTGGTAGCCCGCTGTCGCCGGACAGCGGCGTTGCCCACCTGAATTCATCGGCAGCACGCTGGCTGCGGCTGCAAACGCCGCGCGAAACCGCGCCCAACTTGGGTACCATCGCCCATCGCCGCTACCTTGCCTGCCAGGACCCCGCATGGACGAGTCACCAACGCTATCCGATCAGATCCGCGATCTCGATCCGAAAACCGCCGCCGAGCGCTTGCGCGATTCCAGCGATGGGGATATCGCCACCCTGCTGACCCAGCTGCGCACCGGCCATGCGGTCGAGGTGCTGGAGGAGTTCGCGCCGGAGCGGCGCGAGCGGATCGCTGCGGCAACTCCGTTCGGGCAGGGTCAGCTGTGGCTCAAGGGCCACAGCTACGACGAGGGCACGGTCGGTCGTTTGATGGAGCGGCCGCCGGCGGTATTCCGACCCACTGCCACCATCGGCGAGGTGATCGACGAGCTGCGCGAGATCGTGCGGCGACGCATGGTGACCTACATCTTCGTGACCGAGGCCGACGGCCGGCTGGTCGGCGTGGTGGCGTTTCGCGAATTGCTGTTCGCGACCCGCGAGCAGAAGCTTGCCGATGTCATGTTGAGCAATCCGTTCTTCCTGCGCCCGGATGCGCCGCTGGTCAACGCGATGCAGGAAGTCGTCACCCGCCACTATCCGGTGTATCCGGTCTGCGATGAGGCCGGGCGCCTGCTCGGCATGGTCAAGGGCCAGGTGCTGTTCGAACAGCAGGCCTTCGAGATATCCGCGCAGGCCGGCTCGATGGTCGGTGTCGAGAGAGAAGAGCGTCTTGCCACGCCGTGGCAGCGCAGCCTGCTGATGCGCCATCCCTGGCTGCAGCTGAATTTGCTGACTGCGTTCATTGCCGCCGCCGTGGTGGGTTTCTTCGAACACACGCTGGAACAGATCGTGGTGCTGGCGGTGTTCCTGTCGGTGCTTTCCGGTCAATCAGGCAATACCGGATGCCAGGCGCTCGCGGTGACCCTGCGTGGCATGACGCTGGGTGAGCTGAAGTCGGACAAGACCCTCGCGGTGGTGTCGAAGGAAGCGTGGCTGGGATTTCTCAACGGCGCGGCCGTGGGCGTGGTGGCAGGCATCGGGATGTGGTTCTATGCGCACCAGCAGGGCAACGCCGACGCGGTGGTGCTCGGCCTGATCGTGCTTTTCGCGATGACGGTCGCGTGCGTGACCAGCGGCATCTTCGGCGCGCTGATCCCGCTGGTGCTCAAGCGTCTTGGTGCCGATCCTGCGACGGCATCAAGCATCTTCCTCACCACCGCGACCGACGTGGTGAGCATGGGCACCTTTCTCGGGCTGGCGACGATCCTTTTGATGTAGACCCCGCCTGCGTGCCTGGCAGGGCACGCTTGTCAAGGAGGACGGGGTGTCGATGCCAGCCATGCAGTGCCGCAGTCGCTGCCATGGCAGCTCCCACAAGGACAGGGTGGTGTCGATGCCAGCCATGCAGCGCCCAGTCGCTGCTATCGCGGCTCGCGCACTGCACCGACCTGTCGCCATGCCTTGTGGGAGCTGGCATGCCAGCGACAGGCACCTCTCACGTCACCCTGGTAGAGGCATGGGCCTGAACCGCCCGAGTCGCTGCCATCGAAGCTCCCACCGCGAGGCAGGCACATCGAAGCGAGGCGCGAACTGACGCCGTTTCGACTCAATCCGCTGCGGCCTTGATCACATCGCCGCCGCCGTACTTGGCCAGCCACTGGCGCACCTGTTCGTACCAGACCAGCGAATTGCCCGGCTTCAGGATCCAGTGGTTCTCGTCGCTGAAGTACACCAGGCGCGTGGGCACGCCCTTCTGCAGCAGGGCGTGATACAGCTCGACCCCGTGGTTGACCGGCACCCGCAGGTCGCGCTGGCCGTGCGTGACCAGGGTCGGGGTGTTGAAGTTCGCCGCGCCATAGTGCGGTGATCCGGTCTTGAACACCTGCTGCTGTTCGGGCGTCCAGTAGCCGCCGAAACGCGGGGTTTCGAAGGCGTAGTCGGCACCCATCTGGGTGTACCAGTTGTACACGCCCGCATGCACCACCAGCGCCTTGAACGGGTGCTCCCGGCCCAGCACGATCGCGCCCAGATAGCCGCCGTAGCTGGCGCCGGCGGCGAGCATGCGCTCGCCATCGATCCACGGCTTTTCGCGCAGCCAATCGGCCGCGGCAATCACATCGCGGTAGGGCAGGTCGTCCTGCTGCGGATTGATCGCGTCGGTGAACGCGTTGCCAAAGCCGGTCGAGCCATGGAAGTTCGGCCATGCCGTCACATAGCCCCAACTGCCGAAGACCTGTGCGTTCCAGCGGAACTGCATGCCGTTGGTGATCGCGTTGTGTGGTCCGCCATGGATCAGAAGCAGCAGCGGGTACTTCTTGCTGCGATCGAAGCCGGGTGGATAGTTGACCCACATCTGTATCTGCGCGCCATCGGCGCCGCGGTAGCTCACGCTCTCGAAGGTCCCCATTGCGGTGCCTGCCAGCAGCGCATCGTTGATGGTGCTCAGCTTCGTCGCCTCGCCGCTGCGCGGATCGATCCGCACCAGGGTCGGCGGCTCGACGAAACTCTGCCGCAGGCCGATTACAGTGCCGCGTTCGCTGGCCACGGCCAGTGCGCCGAAGCTGGATTCGCCGCCGAGTTTGCGCACGCTGCCATCCAGCGCGAACGCATGCACGCGCACGCTGCCATGATCATCGATGGCGCCGAACAGCTGCTTCGAATCGGCGCTCCACACCAGCCCGTCGGCCGAGCGATCCCAACTGTCGGGCACCACCTGGCGCGTCTTGCCGCTGGCGCGGTCATGCACCATCAGCCGCCGGATGTCGCCATAGAAACCCTTGATGCGCTGCTGGGCGAATGCCAGGTAGCGCCCATCCGGGCTGTACAGCGGCGCGCCATCGGCAGCCGGGCTATCGGCGCTGAGGTTGCGCGCAGCGCTGGCGTCGATCGCGACCACGAACAGATCGATGTTGGTCACGTTGATCGCCGGATCCGAATCGGCGACGAAGGCGATCTCCTTGCCGTCGGGCGATAGGTCGTACTGCGACTGTTCGAGCTGCACGGCGGTGCGCGGCAGCTGCAATCCGCTGCCGAGGGTCAGGTTCACCGGCTCACCGCCGCCAAGCCCGGTGCTGAACACATGCAGCTGGCGGTCGTCGATCCAGGTGTCCCAGAAATACACCGGACCGCCATCCCAGATCTGCGCGCTGCTCTTGGCTTCACCGCGCTCCTTCTGCCGTTGCGCCTGCGCCGCACTGCCGTCCAGGTCGACCCACACGCGGCTCAGGAATGCCAATCGCTTGCCATCCGGAAACCACTTCACCTGCGCCACGCCGGTCGGCATGCTGGTCACCCGACTGGCCTCGCCGCCATCGACGGGCAGCACGTAGATTTGCGCTGCGGTATCGCCCTCGCGCTGCGCGACGAATGCGATCAGCTTGCCGTCCGGGCTGAACTGCGGCGCGGATTCTGCCGCCGGATGGGTGGTGAGCTGGCGCTGCACGGTTCCATCGATCGACCACATTACAAGGTCGGTACTGGTCTTGTTGTTCTCGCTATCCAGGCGGGTCACCGCCGCGACCACGGCATTGCCGTCGGGGGCGATGCTGGGCGGCGCGAGTCGCTGGATCTGCCACGAACGTTCGGCGCTGAAGGGCGCCAGTGGCGCGGCGGTACAGGGCAGGGCAAGAAGCAGCGCAAGCGCGCCGGAAATGTGGATCTCACGCATGGGTAGCTCCAGTGATCGTGGAACGGCTAGATAGCAGTCGACGCGGGCGGCGCGCAAGCCGCCTGCCGCGCGGCAGGCGTGCCGAACTCAGCGTTCACGTGCGGGCGCAGGCGCTGGCGGTGCGGCCGCCTTCGAGCCGAATGATCCTTCGGCCTGTGCGGCCAGAAACGCAAACACCGCGTACACCGCGACATTCTGGTTCAGATCCTTGACCTGGACCTTGTCGAGGGTATCGTTGGGCGTATGGTGATAGTCGAAATAGGTGGTGCCGTCCTGCTGCAGGCCGACGATGGCCATGCCGGCCGCGCGCATCGCGCCCAGATCCGCGCCACCGAAGGCATACGGCAAACCGCGCGCGACGCCGATCGGTGCGAGCACCTGCATGATCTGGTCGATCGCCGGCAATGCGCCCGGCTGCACCGCGGAGTCCAGGCGCCAGATCCTGCCGTAGCCAAAGTCGCTCTCGGCGCCGATCACGTGCTGCTCCACCGCGCCTTTCCATTGCGCGGCATAGGCGCGCCCACCATAGATGCCCTGCTCTTCGTTGGCGAAGGCGACCACGCGAATGCTGCGGCGTGGTCGCGGCCCGCTGCGCGCGATCAGATTGCCCGCCGCCATCGTGATCGCGACGCCCGCGCCATTGTCGATCGCGCCGGTGCCCAGATCCCACGAATCCAGATGGCCGCCGATCAGCACCACTTCATCCGGCCGCTCGCTGCCGGTGATCTCGCCGATCACGTTGGCCGAGGTGTAGTCGGTTTTACGCCAGCCGACGTCGAGATCCAGCTGCAGCCTGACCGGTCGCGAACGCTCGAGCACGCGTGAGAGCAGATCGGCGTCGGGATTGGACAATGCGGCGGCAGGAATCGGCGTGGCCGGAATCGGCAGCTTGTTGGGTCGGGTGCGATCGAGCTTGGCCGCGGTTGCAGGATCGCGCAGCAGCTCGCCCAGCGAGGCCGCGGTGCCGGTGTGCGGAATGCGGTCGTTGCTGGTGCCGATCGAGCGGATCAGCAGCGCCTTGGCGCCAAGCGCTGCCGCCGCGCTCGCGCCCTGCACGCGTGCCGCGACCGCCGGCCCGTAGCCGCCGCCGTCGCGCGCACGACCCATGCGGTTGCCGATGAATACGATCTTGCCGCGCACGTCCTCGGCGCGCGCCTGCTTGAGGGCCGCGAGGGTGCTGAACTCGATCACCTCGGCTTCGATCGGCCCGCCGGTGCCGATGCTGCCGCCGAGCGCTGCCAGGACGAGTTTTTGCGGAAACGGACTCAGGATCGCGGCCGACTCGCCGCGACGCTCCCACACCGGAAACGTCACCGGCTCGGTCCACACCTTGTCAAAGCCCAAACCCTTGAATGCACGTTGCGCCCACGCCACGGCCCGTGCATCGCCGGGACTGCCCGCCATCCGTGGCCCGACCTCGGTGGTCAGCGACTCCAGCACCATCCACGCCTCGTTGCGCTCCATCGCCGCATCGCGCATTGCCACGGCGCGCGCGATCGAATCGGCATCGACGGTAGTGATCGATCCCGTCGGCGCCGGGGTGGCAACTGGTGCTGGTTCGGCTGCCGCAGCCGGCAGCGCAAACATGACGCAGATCGAAATCAGCACAGCTCGTAACATGGCGGGGTGGATTCCAGCAAGGCAAACGCGGAGTGTGCCAGAAACCCGCGAGCACGCCCGATACCGCTCACAACGCGCCGGGTCGACAGGTGCGTGGCCGCGGACGCGAGGCAGCCAGCCCGCGCGCGCGTGGCGTCTCAGGCCTTCTTCAGCAGGTCGCGGATCTCGGTCAGCAACACGATCTCGGGTGCCGGTGGTGCCGGTGCGGCCTGTTCCTTCTTGACCATGCGGTTCATCGCCTTGATCACCAGGAAAATCGCGAAGGCGATGATGGTGAACTGCACGATGGTGTTGATGAAGTTGCCGATACCCAGCTCGACGGCAGGAATCGCCGTGCCCGCGGCGTCCACCGCCGCGTCCTGCAGGGTGATCTTCCACTCCGAAAAGTCGACCCCGCCGATCAGCAGCCCCAGCGGCGGCATGACGACCTGTTCGACCAGGGTGCCCACGATCTTGCCGAACGCAGCACCGATCACCACACCTACCGCCAGATCGACCACGTTGCCGCGCATCGCAAACGATTTGAACTCTGTCAGCAGACCCATCGATGACGCTCCTCGGATTCGGGCCGGACCATTCCGGCCGGCAGAAGAATAAACCCGAGCGGGCGCGTCGTCCGGGGCGCTGTGTGCGAATCGCCGTCGCGCACGCCGCAGCGCGAGTCTCTCCCGGGGGCCGCTGTTGTCCGATACCCGGGGGACAACGCCGGCTGAACGGCCACGGCGGCCATTGCATCTTTCGTCACGCTCTTGCGTATCACTCAAGGACACGCCGCCTCCCTATACTGGGGACCGGGCGCCGATGCGAGGAAAACCGATGCACATACTTCTGAAATCCGTGGCCGGGTTCGCCTTGGCCTGCCCGCTGTGCGCAATGGCAGCCAGCGGCGCGTGGTCGACAACCGGACCCAGTGGCGGCTACACCGCCGATCTGCTGCTCAATCCGCTCAACCCCGACTTCATGTATGTCAGCACGCCGGCGGGCGTGTTTCGCACGGCGGATGGTGCTGTCAGCTGGAGCCGCGCGCAAAGTGGCATCGTCGGGCGGATCGGCTTCGAAGCACCATTGGTGATGGATGCGGACGCGCCGGATCGGCTGTGGACGGTCGACACCAGCGGGCGGCTGTTCCGCACGCTCGATGGCGCCAGCAACTGGAACGCCACCGGTTACGTGGTGCCCTTTGGCGACGGTTTTCCGCTGCAAGTAGCATTCGCCGATGTACCGGGTGCGGCGAATCTGGGTCAACTGTACCTTGTGGCCAATGGCGCGTTTCCGGTACGGCCCGAGCAGGGTATCTACAAGTCCACCAACAGCGGCGCGAGCTTCACCCAGCTCGGCGGGGCGGCGATTCCCGGCAACCAGCCGTTTGCGAGCATCGCGGTCGATCCGTCGAACCCGCTGCTGGTGCTCGCGGGTACCGACTCATACGATGCCGAGGGTGGTGCACCGAGCATCGGCTTGATCTTTCGCAGTACCGACGGCGGCGCCAGTTGGACCGCCGTGCTGAGCCAGGTCACCACGTCGTCCTCGTCGGTCGACTCGATCGCCTTCGGTGCAGGCTCCACCGTGTACGCGATCAGCGGCGATTCGGTCCTGCAGAGCACCGACGACGGACTGACCTGGGTCACGCGCGGGGCGATCGGCTTCAGCGGCGGTGTGCGGCCATCGGTCGCGCCACATCCCACCAACGCCGATACCGTCTACGTGCTTGGCAGTCAGGGATTGCGTGTATCGACCGACGGTGGCGCCACCATCGCATTGCCGATCGGCGGTTTGGCACCGATTCCCAACTATTTGAGCAGCTCAATGCCGCCGGTGCCGGCGCAGGCGCGCTTGCGGCAGCTGCGCTTTGCGCCGGGATTCCCGGCACCTGGCGCGGCGATGTGGGTGGCCAGCGCCGATGCCGGCGTGTTCCGCAGCGTCGACGGCGGTGCCAACTGGTCGACGAGCGGCGTCAATTCCGGGCTGACCTCGGTCAACATCCGGGCGATCGCGGTGCAGCGAGATCCCTCCGGCTTGGGTGCCGGGCGCAGGGTTTTTGCCGGATTCGGCGACCCCAGCGGACCGTCGCCCGCGCTGTTTCGTGGCAGCAGCATCACAACCCCGGGTGCGCCATTGGCATGGGCGACGGCCAACTCCGGTCTGCGCGCGGCGCAGATCCGCGGCATCACGATCGATCCCACGACCAGCGCCGCACTGGGCAGCACGGTGGTCTATGCGGTCGGTCGTTCGGCGCCAAACCAGAACGTGCGCGATGGGGTGACCAACTTGTTTCGCGTGTTCATCACCAGCGGCATCTACAAGAGCAGTAACGGCGGCGGCAGTTGGACCACGCTCGATGCGGGCCTGCCGCGGCTCGGCCTGCCGCCCAACGACTTTGCCAGCATCGGTACCGTCCGCACGGTGGTGCTCGATCCGCGATCCTGCGGGCCAGCACCGTTTGCGACCACCGGCGCTGCCTGCGTGGTCGGCCCACTGCAGCGCGTGATCGCGGTAGCATCCGGCGCCAGCGTGGGCGGCGGCGCGGTGTTGCAAACCACCCCATTCCGCATCGCGCAGAGCCTGGATGCGGGCGCCACCTGGACCGATGCCAGTGGCAACCTGCCGCCGCCTCTGAACCTGCTGGTCGATTTCGATGGCCCTGGGCCGAGCCCTCCGCAGAACCGCATCGTCGAGCTGATCACGCCGGTGCCGCTGGTGTTGGACCCCAGCAACTCCAGTACCTTGTACACAGGCACCTTCCTGTCGCAACGCTGGGTCGCGTCTACAGGCGTTTTCCTCGACCCGCAGCCGATCCCGATCATTCCCAGCGGCGTATTCAAATCCACCAACGGCGGTGTTACCTGGGTGCACGCCAGCGCCGGCCTGCCGCGCTACTCGGGGTCGATCAACAGCGCGCACGACGTACTCGCGTTGGCGATCCATCCGACCACGCCATCGATCCTGTGGGCTACCACGGCAACAACTGGCGTTGCCGTGGGTCTGCCACTGTTCTCCCTGTACAAGACCATCGATGGCGGCCTGAACTGGACCGAATCGCGCTCGGGCATCCCGGCCGGGCGCGATATCCGTGCCCTGCTGGTCGATCCCGCCGATGGCAATGTGCTGTATGCCGCCGGCGGTGGTACCGAATCGAACCCGGGCGCGGTGTACAAATCGGATGATGGCGGCGCGACATGGCGCTCGATCAGTATCGGCTTGCCGGCCGATTCCGCACTGGCATTGGCGATCGATCCGGTTAATCGCACCGTGATCCACGCCGGCACCAATCTGGGCCTGTGGAGCCAGACCCAGTTGCCCGATGCCGATGGCGATGGCGCGGCCAATGCAACGGAGAACATCGCGCCCAATGGCGGCGACGGAAACGGCGACGGTACGCCCGATGCGATCCAGGGCGACGTCGGATCGAGCATCGTGCTCGACAACCGGCCGGCCGATGGCGCGAGCCCGCAAGGCTCGCTGGGTGGCTCGTTCACCGCCGACGTGCAGACACCCGGCACCTCCTGCCAGCAGCTGAATTCGGTGCAGGGCCTGTTCCCGGCGCAGTATGGGCCGGATCGCATTCCGCAGACCACGCGTTTCTTCGACTATCCGCGCGACATGCTGCGCTTCGAGGCACCCAATTGCGCCGCGATCGTGGTCGATGTGACCTTCCACAACATCGGCAACGGCGGCCTGCCGAACTTCAACGACAATCAGTGGAGCTTCCGCGTCTACGCGCCGCAAACGCCGGGCAACGATTCCAGCCTGGGTTTCTACGATCTGGGTGCACGCGCGCAGGTGGTGGGGCCCAACAAGTGGCGGCTGACGATCGCCGCCAACCAGTTCGGCAGCTATCGACCCGATCCAAATTCAATCCTGTTCGTCGGCGGCCCGGCGTTCAACCAGGACCGGCTGTTCGGCAACAGCTTCGAATAGTCGCCAGCGCGCCTGCGCACAACTGCCCGCGACGGCGCCGGGGGTTGTGCGGCAAGGCGTGATGCGACTGCTGCGGCTTCAGGCGATGCTTCCCGCCAGCACCGGCAACGCCGGAAAGCTGGCGACGAAGCGATCGCCGCGCAGCAGCGGCCCGACGCCGGCAGGTGTCCCGGTGTAGATCAAGTCGCCCGCCTGCAGTTCGAACAGCTTCGAAAGTTCGGCGATGATGCGCGGCACGCGTAACAGCATGTCGGCAGTGTCGGCCTGTTGGCGGATACTGCCGTTGACCTCCAGACGCAGCTCGCCGCTGGTTGGATGGCCGATGGATGCGGCGGCCGCGATTGCGCCGATCGGCGCGGAAGCGTCGAAGCCCTTTGCCGTGTCCCACGGATTGCCGTTGGCCTTGGCGACGGCCTGCAGGTCGCGGCGGGTCAGATCGAGGCCGACCGCGTAGCCGAATACGCAATCGAGGGCGGCGCTGGCGGCAATATCGCGCCCGCCCGATTGCAGCGCGACCACCAGTTCGATCTCATGCTGCAGGTTGCTGGTGGCGGGCGGGTAGGGCACCGGATCGTCGCCGCTCCACACCGCGTCGGCCGGCTTCATGAAGAAGGTCGGCGTCTCGCGCTCGACCGCAGCACCCATCTCCTGCGCGTGCGCGGCGTAGTTGCGCCCGACGCAATAGATGCGATGAACCGGAAAGCGCTCCGCGCTGCCGGCGATGGCGACGCTGGGGATCGGATGCGGGGGGAAGGCGAACATGCGGCAGCCCGGTGGTTGACGGCCGCGCAAGGATAGCGCCCGAGGTGCGCGACGCCGTGCCGAGTGCCGCTGCACACCCGCGATGCCGCGCTCGCTGCCATGGCAGCTCCCACAGCGAACAAGTGCTGCTACTGCCAGCCACCCAATCACGCGCTTCGAAACTGCAAGCCTTGCCTCCACCGCACTTCCTCGCTGTGGGAGCCGGCATGCCGGCGACCGCCACACCGCACGCCTGGCCTCAGAACCACCATCTCGCTGTGGGACCCCGCATGCCGGCGACCGCCACGCCACATGACGACCGTCACCCGCGCACCATGAGTTTCGGCCCTTTCGATGACGGCGGCCACACGCCACCCTGTGGCACACTTCACAACCGCCAACGCGTCGAGCCTGTCCGTGGAAAAGTCCGATCTGCTCAACCAGTTGCGCATCGACCGCAGCGCGCCCGCGCAGCGCTCGGGCACGCGCACGCCCTTGATCCTGGGCGTGGTCGTGGTGCTGCTGGTGGCCGCGGGCGTTGCAGCGTACTTCTTCGGACGCACCGATGCGCTGCTGGTGGAGACCGCGAGCGCACGCTCGCTGGCCGGCGCGCCGGCCCAAGCTTCCGTGCTCGATGCCACCGGCTATATCACCGCGCGCCGCCTGGCCACCGTGTCGGCCAAGATCACCGGCCGCGTGCAGACCGTGTTGATCGAAGAAGGCATGCGGGTCGAACAGGGCCAGGTGATGGCCACCCTCGAAGACGTCGACGTCAAGGCGCAGCGCGCGCTGGGTGCCGCGCGCCTGGAAGCGACGCGCTCGCAGCTGAACGAAATCCGCATTAATCTGGCCAGCGCCGAACGCGAGTCAACCCGTCAGCAGGGCCTGGCCGAGCGCAAGCTCGCCAGTGCGCAATCCATCGACGCGGCCACCACCCAGGCCGCGGCCTTGCGCGGTCGACTGGCCAGCGCGCAGCGCGAGGTGCAGGTCGCCCAGCGCTCGCTGGAGATCCTCGATCTGGATGTCGACAACACCATCGTGCGCGCGCCGTTCTCCGGCGTGGTCACGGTCAAGGCCGCGCAGCCGGGCGAGATCATCTCGCCGCTGTCGGCCGGCGGCAGCTTTACCCGCTCCGGCATCGGCACCATCGTCGATATGGATTCGCTGGAGATCGAGGTCGACGTCAACGAGAACTTCATCAACCGCGTGCAGGCCGGCCAGCCGGTCGAGGCCACCCTGAACGCCTACCCGGACTGGAAGATCCCCGCTGCGGTGATCGCGATCATTCCGACTGCCGATCGCAGCAAGGCCACGGTCAAGGTGCGCATCGCGATCAAGGTCAAGGACGCGCGCATCGTGCCCGACATGGGCATACGCGTGGCGTTCCTCGAAGAAACCGATCCGAACGCAGGCCCGACCGAGCCGCCCAAGGGCGTGCTGGTGCCGAAAGCCGCACTGCGCCGCGATGCCGAGCAGGACGTGGTGTTCGTGCTGGCCGATGCGCGCCTGAGCCGCCGCGTGGTGACGCTCGGCACGCTGACCGCCGGCGATTCGCGCCAGGTGCTCAGCGGCGTGGCGGCCGGCGACCGCGTGGTGGTCGCACCCGCCGACGGCTTGTCCGATGGCGCGAGCGCGAGCGTCAAGCCATGAACCCGACGCGCGCATTGCTGCGCACGCTCGCCGCACCATCAGAATTTGGAAGCATGAGGATCGAGCGATGAGCGCAATGGTGGAAGTCCGCAACGTAGTCAAGACCTACGAGCGCGGCAAGCAGAAGGTGCCGGTGCTCAACGGACTGAGTCTGTCGATCGCCAAGGGCGACTTCGTGGCCCTGATGGGTCCCTCGGGCTCCGGCAAGACCACCTTGCTGAACCTGATCGGCGGGCTCGACCAGCCCACCAGCGGCGAGATCTCGGTCGGCGGCACGCGCATCGATCAGCTCTCCAGCGGCGCACTGGCCAACTGGCGCGCGGCCAACGTCGGCTTCGTGTTCCAGTTCTACAATTTGATGCCGGTGCTCAGCGCGCAGAAGAACGTTGAGCTGCCGCTGCTGCTGACCAATCTGTCGGCCGCCCAGCGGCGCCAGAACGCAGAGGTGGCACTGAAGCTCGTGGGGCTGGCCGATCGCGCAGGACACAAGCCGAAGGAGCTTTCCGGCGGCCAGGAACAGCGCGTCGCGATCGCGCGAGCGATCGTGTCCGATCCGCAGATCCTGGTCTGCGACGAACCCACGGGCGATCTCGACCGCAAGACCGCCGACGAGATCCTGACCCTGCTGCAACAGCTCAACAAGGACTTCGGCAAGACCATCGTGATGGTCACCCACGATCCCAAAGCCGCCGAATTCGCCACCCATACCCTGCATCTGGACAAGGGCTCGTTGGCGGAGCAGGCGGCGGCGTGACGCGCGGAGTTCTCCTGCAGACATGTACTTTCGAGGAATAGCTGCAAATGGCAAGACAAGAGCTGCAAATGGCGAATAGCGAATAGCGAATGGGAGATCACCTCCGGCTGGCGCGGCCCCGCTCTCCCATTCGCCGTTCGCCATTCGCCATTTGCATCGACCTGCCACAACCGTCCACCACCACCAATACCTTAACCCCAACCCCGGACAGCCCCCCATGAAATACCTAGGCTTCATCTGGGCCAGCCTGTGGCGCAAGAAAACCCGCGCGGCGTTCACCATCCTGTCGCTGCTGTGCGCATTCATGCTGTTCGGGCTGCTGCAGGCGATCGGCACCTTCTTTACTGCCGGGGCCGATTTCGTCGGCGCTTCGCGCCTGATCGTGCAGTCGCGGGTGTCGTTCACCGACTCGCTGCCGGTGCGGCTGATGCCGCAGATCGAGCGCGTGCCCGGGGTCAAGGCGGTCAGCCACGACCAGTGGTTCGGCGGGGTCCTGGGTGAAAACACGCAGGCGATCGCGTTCGCTTCCGATCCGGTACGCCTGCGCCAGGTCTACCCGGAGTGGGTGCTGACCGACGCCGAGTGGCAGGCCTTCGCCAACACCCGCACCGGCGTCATCGTCGGTCGCAAACTCGCCGATCAGTACGGCTGGAAGCTGGGCGACAAGCTGCCGATGAAGTCGAACATCTTTCCGCAGAAAGACGGCAGCATGGCGTGGACCTTCGATATCGTCGGCATCTTCGACGGCAAGGACGAGAGCTGGCAGAACCAGACCACCCAGCTGTACGTCAACTGGAACTACTTCGACGAAGCCAATCAGTTCGGCTCTGGCAATGCGGGCGTGTTCGCCGTCGAGCTCGAGGATGTCAACCAGGCCGACGAGGTCGCCGCGGCGATCGACCAGCTGTTCCTGAACTCCCCGGACGAGACCAAGACACAGAGCGAGAAGGACTTCAACAAGGGCTTCTTCGCGCAGATCGGCGATATCGGCTTGATCGTGCGCCTGATCCTGATCGCGGTGTTTTTCACCATCGTCATCCTCACCGGCAACACGATGGCGCAGGCCGTGCGCGAGCGCATTCCCGAGATGGCGGTGTTGAAGACCCTCGGTTTTGGCAATGGCACCGTCACCATGATGGTGGTCGCCGAAGCCGTGCTGCTGTGCCTGATCGGTGGCCTGCTCGGCATGCTGTTCGCCCAGCTCGGCATCAAGGGGCTCGCGCAGGCCGCGCCGGGATTCTTCAGCGCGGTGCGTGCCGACGGTGCCCTGTGGGTGCAGGCGATTGCATTGATGCTGGTGCTGGCACTGGTCGTCGGCCTGCCGCCGGCGTTGCGTGCCGGGCGCATGAAGATCGTCGACGCGCTGGCAGCGCGCTGAACCTCCACGACCAATACGCCATCGCGCAACGCTCCCAGGAACCCAAGCCATGCTCAAGCAGATCGTCGAAGTCGCGCTGATGAACCTGCGCAGCGTGCCGCAGCGGCTCGGTTTGTCGCTGGTGATCCTGGTCGGCATCGCCGGCGTGGTCGGCGTGTTCACCGCGCTGTTCGCGATGTCGCGCGGCATCGAGGCCACGTTCGCGGCCAGCGGCGATCCGCGCAACGCCATGGTGCTGCGCGGCGGCTCGCAAGCCGAGCTCAATTCCACGGTCTCGTTGGAAACTTTACAGATCGCCGAGCGCACCGCCGGCGTGCGCCGCGACGAAACCGGCGCGCCACTGGCATCCGGCGAGCTGATCGTGATCACCGAGCTGCCGCGCAAGGGCGATACCCTCGGCGCCAATGTCACCCTGCGCGGGGTGACCGCGGCGGCCTTCCCGCTGCGGCCGAACCTCAAGATCATCGAAGGCGTGAAGTACACCCCCGGCCTGCAGGAACTGATCGTCGGCCGCGGTGCCGCGAGCCAGTTCGAAGGACTCGAAGTCGGCCGCACGGTGCGCCTTCGCGGCGCCGACTGGACCATCGTCGGCGTGTTCGAGTCGGGCGATTCCTTCGACAGCGAGATCTGGACCGATGCGGCCACCGCGCAGACCGCGTGGGGTCGCAACAATCTGTATTCAACGATTCTTGTCGGGCTGGAGACTGCGGACACGCTTGATGCGTTCGCCGCCGCGCTCAAGGTCGACCCAAGGGTCAACGTCGAGGTCAAGCGCCAGGTCGACTACTACACCGAGCAGACTAGAGACACCACCCGCAACATCAAGTTCCTCGGCGTCTTCGTGGCGATCATCATGGGTCTGGGCGCGGTGTTCGCAGCACTCAACACCATGTATGCCGCAGTGTCGGCGCGAACCCGCGAGATCGCGACATTGCGCGCAATCGGGTTCAGCGGTTTTGCGGTGGTTACCTCGGTCATGATCGAGGCGATGTTGCTGGCGCTGGTCGGCGGACTGCTCGGTGCGCTGATCGCCTTCGTGCTGTTCAACGGCATGACGGTGTCGACCCTCGGTGGTGGCTTCACCCAGCTGGTATTCCAGTTCCGGGTCACGCCGGACCTCTTGGTCACTGGGGCCTTCATCGCGCTGGCGATCGGCTTTCTCGGCGGATTGTTTCCGGCAGTGCGTGCCGCGCGCATGCCGGTCACGACCGCATTGCGTGCCGCTTAGTACCCATCCAGCGCGTGCAAACAAGCGGTTCTTCGACTTGGGTTCACGCGGACCGCAGCAGCGTTGAGAGGCTGGCGTCGTCGCGCCAGTCGCGACCGCTGACGAAGCGCGGCAAGTTCCAGCGGTTGTCGTTCGCGCCGAGCGCCCGCGGGTCGGTGCCGACGGCCGCTTCCAGACCGATCTGCGGTCCGCGCTGCGGCAGCCACTGGTTGCGCAGAAAGTCGCTGACATCGCCGAAGGGATAGGCGAAGTACCGTGGCCGACGACCGACTACGCGTTCGATCTCGTCGCTGGCGGCGCTGATCTCGGCTTCGGCCTCGGCAGGGGTTTCGATGTCCAGAAAGCTGCCGCGGCGATTGTCGCGATGGGCGCTGCGCTGGACCAGCGGGTGGTTGTGATCCCAGCTGTGGTTCTCCAGGCTCATCAAGCCAGAATGCGCGGCTGCGCGCCACCAGTCGTCGCACATCATGTGCGGGCCATAGGCGTCCGCCAGGCCGGCATCGAGATCCGCGCGCGCCTGCCCGGACGCGATCACGAAGCTCGAAACCTGCAACTTGCCGAGGCGCGCGCGCGCGGCCACCAGCACCGAGAGCATCGAGGGCAGTCGTCCCAGGCGCGGATGCTGGATCGATTCGCCATCCATGCGGGTGCCATCGTCGAACGTGATCGCTACGCCGTCATGGCATTCGGGCTCCAGCAAGTCCGACAGTGGCAGCACCGGCATTCCCATGTCGGCCAGCAGCGCGAGGTCGGCCGCAAGCGCCAGCACGTCGGCGCCGCTGCGACTCCACTCATCGAGTCGGGTCGCATGGTAGGTGAGGATCAGTCGGGTCATCGGCAGGTCCAGGCGGCGCGGCACAGCCACTGCCGAACTATATCCGCGCCGTTGCAGCCGTGCGCAGTGCCTTCGAGTTGGTCTGGAAACCGGTATTGGTACACTCAGCCCCACGGCCGCATAAGGTCGCTCATTCCCGTAGAACCCGACCTCGATGGATCCACTACAGCCGTTCTGGCCGCGGCAGAAGGAGCGTCTGCGCGAGGTTGCCGAGTTGTTCGTGCTACCCGGCGTCGGGGCCCTGCTGCCTTGGCCGTTGACGCTGCGCCTGATGCGGTTCCTGTCGCGCTGGCGTGGCTGGTACATCGCGGAGGTCAGCGCGGCCACCGAGATGGCGCATCGCTTTGGCGTGGCGCCCGACGCGGAAGCCTTCTCGCGCCGCCTGCGCTGGCGGCTGATGATCGATGCGGTCGACGGGTACCTGGTCGTGCTGCGCGGGCAGCGCTATCAGAAGCGCTGGCTTCGCACCCATGGCGATGCCCTTCCGGAGCGCGGCCCGGTCATGTTCATCGGAACCCACCATGGATGCGGTTACTGGTTTCTGCCCTATCTTCGCGACTGCGGCCTGCCCATGAACGTCATCGCCCCGCGGCTCGATCCGCTACTGGCCAAGCTCGCGTTCCATGAGCGGGTCTATGCGCGGATGCGGCACCGTCTGATCGCATTCGCGGCTGGGCGGCCGCTGGTGTATCGCGGCAACGCGAGTGCCGGACTGAGCGAACTGTTGGCGGCCGGCGAGATTGGATTCGGGCTGGCAGACATGCCCACAAACCGCCCGGACGCCGTGCCGGTGCAGATTGCCGGACATCCGACGCATCTGGCCCAGAACCTGTTCGAGCTGGCCGAGAAGCTCGCTGTTCCGGTGTATTTGTTTTCGTCCGACACCGATCTGGGCACGGGAGAGCGGCACCTGTACTTCGAGCACCTGCGGGCAGGCACGCCGGAGGAACGAACGCGTCGGTTCGGCGAACTGCTCGACGAACTGGTGCGCCGCGACCCGAGCGGCTGGCGCTTCTGGCCGATTGCGCAGTCGTTTTTTCGTGATGGATCGGTGCCTGCAGAGATCAACGCCGCCTAGAACGGCATGAAACTGGCGGCCTTCTCGATCAGCAGCTCGGTGCGCGATGCGCCGAGTGCGCGGTTGGTGAAGATCAGGAGCTTCGGATCCGGTGTCGGCTTGAAGCCGATCCGCAACAGGACTTCATAAGCGCGCGGATTGCCGCAGACGCCGAAGAAGGCCTCGAAATCGTTGGTGCGCGTTTCGAGAATGTACAGCAGCATGTGCAGCAGAACGCCGCCGGACGTGCGCAGCGCTGCGCTGTGAGCGTGATCCATCGAACCCAGCATCTGATTGTCGGTGCAGCCGCCGCCGATCAGGGCGATCTCGCTGGCAGCGGTGACATGCAGATAGCCCAAGGTGGCGAACCGACCTTCGCCCGCCCGATAAAGCGCGACATAGTGATCGCCGAAGCGAACCAGCTGCTGGTCGAAGCGACGCTTGAACAGCGCGCCCGCCAGCGCTGGTCCGTCATCGACCCGACTGATGGTGAGGAAGCTGGGGATCGACATGTGTACGGGTCTCCATGTGCTGAGCGCTTCGTGGGCGCGGGCAAGCATAGATCGGACTGCCGCCCGAGGCACAGCAGCAGGACGCAACCGGCAATCGGTGGGCCCGGTAGCCCCACGATGCATCGAAAGCGA
>Ga0335397_10003507_pt1 | contig 20951 bp, 19 predicted proteins | sample MAT04_FD_205740 | JGI IMG/M metagenome (GOLD analysis project Ga0335397, IMG submission 205740) | Freshwater microbial communities from Lake Fryxell liftoff mats and glacier meltwater in Antarctica - MAT-04 (spades assembly) (version 2) ... | reverse complement strand
TAGACACATAAGGGTAGTGGCTCTTTTCCTGCAAGTCATCCCCCTGCACGCGCAACAAGGTGTCGCCGTCGCGGTCCACACGCACCCGCTCCAGCCCATAGTTGCTGGCGGAAATCAGCCGCATCTGAAAGTAGGCGGGGTGATCACGCATCAGCAGGCTAAACAGGGTGGCCAGTTGCGTGGCCTGCGCGGCTTGGTTGGCTGGCGGCCCTTGCAGCAGCGCCAGGCTGGCCGGGTAGCGCGCCAGCAGCTGCAGGTCGCGCGAGGCCTCTTGGCGGATGTCTGAAACGCGCCGGGCCACCACCTGGGTGGCGGTCATCAGCTCGTCTTTGGCGGCGTGCACCAGCAACTCACGCGCCACCTGATAGGCATATAGGCCGGTCATGCCCGCCATCAGCAGGCTGACCAGCGCCAGCACGCTTCCGAGCCGGGCGGCCAGCCCCCACCTCATGGGGCCAATACCTTGGCCGCACGATCACCGGAATAAATCCGCTCCCAAAGCTCCTGGCGGCGCACACGGTCTTCCACCGGCTGCAACCAGACCAGGCGGTCTGTGGGTCGCAGCTGAGACGGCTCAGTGATGGTGTTGGCCAGGCCCTGGCGCATTTCCAGCGCCTGGCTGGGCGCGGCCTTCAGCAGGTAATTGATCCAGGCGTGCGCCAGTGCCGTGTTTTTGGTTTGGCGGGTGATGGCCCCGGTTTCCAGCCATGCAAGCGCCCCCTCTTCGGGAATGGCGTAGCCCACATCCGCGCCCGCCGCCCGCAGCAGCTGCAGTTGCTGCGAGCCGTAGTTGGCCAGCATCAGGGCCGCACCGCTCTGGCGAAACAGCGCCGCGGACTCGTCGGGCTGGCTGTAAAAACCCAGCGCATGGCGCCACAGGGCAATCAGCTGGTTCACCACCGCAGGCCATGGGTTGTCAGCCAGCTGAAATGGATTGCTGATGCCCAAAGCCAGCTCAGCGTCCGTAACGTGTCCGCGCAGGCCAGCACTGGCAGTAGCATGGCCAGCATCCAGAGGCCAAACCAACGCCCGGTTTGCAAGAGGGTTTTTATGCTGCTCACGGCGGTGCGTCAAAAATGTTGATTTCCAGCTCAATGATTTACCAAGACCCTTTGATCGTACAGGCATTTTGTGGCGCTGATAACCGGGGTTGTCAGCGCCTAAAATGCACTGTTTTGCACCCAGGGATAATCCGCCTATGGCTACAGCTTCCAAACACGCACCAGCGGCAACACCCGCCAGCTATGAAGCTGCCTTGCAGGAGCTGGAGCAACTGGTGGCCAGGCTGGAGTCGGGTGACATGCCGCTGGAGCAGTTGCTCACCCAGTACCAGCGCGGTGCCGAGTTGATGAATTTTTGCCGCGATCGGCTGGCTGCGGTGGAAGCGCAGGTGAAGGTGCTGGACCAAGGCGTTTTGAAAACCTGGACCTCGGACGAACGATGACACCCCCTGTTGCGCACACTTTTGACATCAACCTCTGGATCACACGTCAGCTCGCTACTGTCGAGCAGGCGCTGGACCAATGGGTTTCGGTCAACGCCTCGGCACATCTGGAGCACCAGGCACCCTCTAAATTGATGGCCGCCATGCGTTATGCGGTGCTGGACGGTGGCAAGCGCCTGCGCCCACTGCTGGTCATGGCGGCATTTGAGGCGGTGCAGTCCGGCATGGCCCTGGTCGGTAGCGACGAAGAAGACCTTGACGAGGCGGCCCGCCGAGGTGTGGATCTGGAGCCACCGGCCCACCAAGTGGCGCACCACAGGCTTGAAATGCAACGCGTTGCGCTACGCGCTGCCTGCGCGGTAGAGTTGATACACGCCTATTCCCTGGTCCATGACGACATGCCGTGCATGGACAACGATGTGCTGCGCCGTGGCAAACCCACGGTGCATGTGAAGTTTGGCGAGGCCAGCGCACTGCTTGCCGGAGACGCTTTACAGGCGCTGGCGTTTGAGTTGCTGGCCCCTGAGCCCGCCGAGATGCCGGTGGCGCAACAGGCGCAGTTGTGCCGCTTGCTGGCGCGCGCTGCCGGCTGCACCGGCATGGCTGGCGGGCAGGCGATTGATCTGGCCAGTGTCGGTTTGCGCTTGACCGAGGGTCAGTTGCAGGAAATGCACCGGCTCAAGACCGGCGCGCTGTTGAAAGCCAGCGTGATGATGGGTGCCGCCTGCGGCCACACCACGGCGGCCGTCGGGTCTGCACTGCAGGATTTTGGCGCGGCCATTGGCCTGGCCTTTCAGGTGGTGGACGATGTGCTGGACGTCACCGCCGACTCCGCCACCCTGGGCAAAACCGCCGGCAAAGACGCTGATGGCAACAAGCCCACCTATGTGTCGCTGATGGGACTCAATGAGGCCAGTGCCTTTGCCCAGTCGCTCAAATTGAGGGCACTGGATGCCCTGAATCGCAGTGGCTTAGCCGAGGTGCGCGCCTTGCAGGGGCTGGCTGAGATGGTGGTTGATCGCACCCATTGAGTGCTGCAAATTTCATATAAAAAGTGCCTGCAGCCCATATAAATCAAGCGTAAGTAGCTATTTAAATAAGAGCATCTATCCATGAAAAATACCTATCCGCTGTTGCACACCATCAACTCGCCAGACGATCTTCGGCGGCTCAATCGCTCCCAGCTGGAGCCGTTGTCCACCGAGCTGCGGGCCTATCTGCTCGACAGTGTGGCCAAAACCGGTGGGCATTTAAGCTCCAACCTGGGCACGGTGGAGCTCACCGTGGCGCTGCACTACGTGCTCAACACGCCCTATGACCGCATCGTTTGGGATGTGGGCCACCAGACCTATCCGCACAAAATTCTGACCGGGCGGCGCGACCGCATGCACAGCCTGCGCCAGTTGGGCGGTCTGAGCGGCTTTCCCCGGCGCGACGAGAGCGACTATGACACCTTCGGTACCGCGCACTCCAGCACCTCCATCTCGGCGGCGCTGGGCATGGCCTTGGCCAGCCGCCTGAAAGGCGAAGACCGGCATGTCACTGCAGTGATTGGTGATGGTGCCATGACGGCCGGCATGGCTTTTGAAGCCCTGAACAATGCCGGTGTGGCCGACTGCAACCTGCTGGTGATCCTCAACGACAACGACATGTCGATCAGCCCCCCGGTGGGCGCGCTGAACCGTCACCTGGCCAAGCTGCTCAGCGGCCAGTTTTACGCGGCGGCCAAAAATGCCAGCAAAACCGTGCTCAAGGGCGCGCCACCACTGTGGGAACTGGCCAAGCGTTTTGAGGAGTCGGCCAAAGGCATGGTCAAGCCGATCACCTTGTTTGAGAAATTCGGCTTCAACTACGTCGGCCCGATTGACGGGCACGATGTGGACACCCTGGTCAGCGTGCTGGAAAACATCAAGCACCTCAAAGGCCCGCAGTTTTTGCATGTGGTCACCAAAAAAGGCCAGGGCTACAAGATGGCCGAGGCCGACCCGGTGGCCTACCACGGCCCGGGCAAGTTCGATCCGGCAGTGGGTCTGACCAAGGCCAGTGCCAGTGCGCCAGCCAAGACCACCTTCACCGAGGTGTTCGGCAACTGGTTGTGCGACATGGGCGCGGCTGACAACCGGTTGGTAGCCATCACCCCGGCCATGCGCGAGGGCTCGGGCATGGTGGAGTTTGAGAAGCTCTTTCCCAAGCGCTTTTTCGACGTCGGCATTGCCGAACAGCACGCGGTCACCTTTGCCGCTGGCCTGGCCTGTGAAGGCTTGAAACCTGTGGTGGCGATCTATTCCACCTTCTTGCAGCGCGGTTATGACCAGCTGGTGCACGACGTGGCCCTGCAGAACCTGCCGGTGGTGTTTGCCCTGGACCGCGCGGGCTTGGTGGGTGCCGACGGCGCCACCCATGCGGGTGCGTATGACATTCCTTTCATGCGCTGTATTCCCAACATGAGTGTGGCTTGCCCTTCAGACGAAAACGAATGCCGCCAACTGCTCAGCACGGCTTATGCCCAGGAAACCCCGGTGGCGGTGCGCTACCCGCGGGGAGTGGGTGCCGGTGTGACGGTATCGCGCGCGCTGGAAACGCTGCCGTTTGGCAAGGGTGACATCCGTCGCACCGGCAAACAAGTGGCTATTTTGGCTTTTGGCACTCTGTTGTACCCGGCGCTGCAGGCGGCTGAAAAGCTCGATGCCACGGTGGTCAACATGCGCTGGGCCAAACCGCTGGATGCTGAATTGCTGCTGCAAGTGGCTGCCGACCACGAGGCGCTGGTGACCGTGGAAGACGGTTGCATCATGGGCGGCGCAGGTGGCGCGGTGCTGGAAGCCCTGGCGGCAGCCGGCGTGGCCAAGCCGCTGCTGCAGTTGGGCTTGCCAGACCAGTTCATCGAACACGGAGACCCGGTCAAACTGATGAGCATGCTGGGGTTGGATGCAGCTGGCATTGAAGCCTCGGTGCGCACCCGATTTGCCGCCATCTACCCGGCTATTTGAGCGTTTTTGCCAGGCTGCTCAAGGGTAAACCCGCGCCACGTCTGCCCGGCAGCTTCATAGAATGAAAAACTTTCTTGACCGGTCACGCTCGCCGTTGGCAGGGTCAGAACCAACCAGTTAACAACCACAGGAGTCAGTCGATGGATCGTCGTTCAATCATCAAAAACGCGGGTATTGCTGGTGTTTTGGCTGCGGGTATAGCGCCGGCCGTGCATGCCCAGGCGGCAGTGCGCTGGCGTCTGGCATCAAGCTTTCCGAAATCTCTCGACACTATTTACGGTGCCGCCGAGGTGATGTCCAAGGCAGTCAAGGCCATGTCGGGTGGCAAGTTCGAGATTTCGGTACACGCCGGTGGCGAACTGGTACCGCCGTTTGGTGTGGTTGACGGCGTGCAAAGCGGCACGGTCGAGATGACGCACACCGTGCCGTACTATTTTTACGGCAAGAACCCGGCGTTTGCCATAGGTTCGGCCATTCCGTTTGGCATGAATGCACGCCAGATGACCGCCTGGATGATGCATGGCAATGGCCGCAAGCTGATGAATGAGCTGTATGCCGGTTACGGCATGGTCAGTTACGCTGGCGGTAACACCGGTGTGCAAATGGGCGGCTGGTACCGCAAGCAAATCAAGTCGGTTGCCGACTTCAAGGGCTTGAAGATGCGCTTGGGCGGTGGCTTGGTGGGTGAGGTGATGCAAGGCCTTGGTGCCGTGCCGCAAAGCATTCCAGGCGGTGAGGTGTATCAGGCGCTTGAAAAGGGCACCATCGACGCCGTAGAGTGGGTGGGTCCGTATGACGACCAGAAGCTTGGCTTCAACAAGGTGGCGCCGTTCTATTACTACCCTGGCTGGTGGGAAGGCGGCCCTGAAGTCGACTTTTTTGTCAACCAAAAAGCCCTGGATAGTCTGTCGGCCGAAAACAAGGCCATTCTTGAGACCGCCTGCGCCATGGCGGCGGCCGACATGTTGGCCAAGTACGATGCCTTTAACCCGATTGCGCTCAAACAACTGGTGGCAGCCAAGACCAAGGTGTTGCCGTTCCCCAACGATGTGCTCGAAGCGTCGTTCAAGGCAGCCATGGTCGTGTTTGAGGCCAACAACGCCAAGAGCCCCGAGTGGAAAAAGATTTACGCCGACTTCCGCAACTTCCAACGCGACCAGGTGTTGTGGTTCCGTTTTGCCGAGGCCAAGTTCGACTCGTTCATGGCCACCCGCAAGCTCTGAGCGGACGCCTCCGCCGCTAAAAAAACCCCGCACTGCGGGGTTTTTTTATGCTGCGCCGCATGGGCGCAGCGGCCTATCTGGCCTGGGTAGCCGCGCTATTTCTTCTTCATCGCCTCTTCCATGGCCTTCATGGGGTCGTCTTCTGCGGCCGGTTGGTCGGCAGCTGCGGACGCTGCGTCTTGCGGTGCAGCTTCGGCATCTGGCTCGGCGCCTGGATTAGGCTGGTCCAGCTCCGCAGGGGGCATGGAGAGCATCATCTCGGCACCGATCTTGTCCAGGTCCACCGCTTCTTTCTTGTCCAGGCCACTCGACACAATGCCAGGGAAGGCAATGATCAGACTGACCATGATGATCTGAATGATGACGAACGGAATGGCACCCCAATAGATCTGCATGGTTGTCACCGGCTGGATCAGCTTCTTGGTCAAACGGTCGGTGTAAGCGCGCCCGGGTGCCACACTGCGCAGGTAAAACAGTGCAAAACCAAAGGGCGGGTGCATGAATGAGGTCTGCATGTTCACCCCCAGCAGCACGCCAAACCAGATCAGGTCGATGCCCATTTTTTCCGCCACTGGGGCCAGCAAGGGCACCACGATGAAGGCCAGTTCAAAGAAGTCCAGGAAAAACGCCAGGAAGAAAACCAGCAGGTTGACCACAATCAAAAAGCCCGTCTGGCCACCGGGCAGCGAGGTCAGCAGGTGCTCGACCCACCTGGAGCCATCCACACCCTGGAACACCAGGCTGAACACGGTGGAGCCCACCAGAATAAACACCACAAAACTCGACAACTTGGTGGTGGAGGTGAGTGCCTGCTTCATCAACGACAGGCTTAGGCGCTTGCGCGACATGGCCATCAGGAATGCACCCACTGCACCCATGGCCCCCCCTTCAGTGGGGGTGGCAATGCCCAAAAAGATGGTGCCCAGCACCAGAAAAATCAGCAGCAGGGGTGGAATCAGCACAAAGGTCACGCGCTCAGCCATGCGTGAGAGCAGGCCAGCGCGGGTGACTTTGTTGATCACAGCAATCACGAACGCAAGGATCACGCCGACACACAAGGACACCACGATGGTCTCGTCGGCGGGTACCGTCAGCACTTCTTCCCCTTTGAAGTAGCTCACAACCCGCGCGTAATTCTGGCCCAGAGTCACGGCCAGACCAGTGCTCAGCACGGTCAGAATGCCCAGTGAAGGCAGGCCACTGTTGCCATTGTCTTCACGGATGGTGCGCGCCTCAGGGGGCAAGGCGGGCACCCAACTCGGCCGAATAAATGCAATCAGCACCACATAACCCAGGTACATGAGGGTCAGGGCGAAGCCCGGAATAAATGCGCCCTTGTACATCTCACCGACGCTGCGACCCAACTGGTCAGCCAGAATGATCAGCACCAGCGACGGCGGAATGATCTGCGCCAATGTGCCCGATGCGGCAATTGCGCCACTGGCAATGCGGCGGTCGTAGCCATAGCGCAACATGATGGGCAGCGAGATCAAGCCCATGGAGATGACCGAGGCTGCCACCACACCGGTGGTGGCAGCCAGCAGCGCGCCGACCAAAATCACTGCCACCGCGAGGCCGCCCCGCAGCGGTCCAAACAGCTGGCCAATGGTGTCGAGCAGGTCTTCGGCCATGCCGCTGCGCTCCAATATCAGCCCCATCAGCGTGAAGAACGGTATCGCCAGCAGCGTGTCGTTTTGCATGATGCCAAAGATGCGCAGCGGCAGCGCCTGCAGCAGCGCCTCAGGCAGCAGCCCGAGTTCGATGCCGACAAAACCAAAAAACAGACCGCAGGCGCCCAGGCTGAACGCCACCGGGAAACCCATCAATAAAAAGACGATCAAGCCCATGAACATGATGGGCGCAATGTTGTGCGCAAGAAATTCCATGTCTGACTCCTGGGCGGTGAAGGTTTTATGCCGCTTTGGCTGCAACGGCTTTTTCTTCAGCCAGTTTCTGGATGGCTTGCGCCAACGCTTCTTCTGCGGTTTTTCCGACGACCTTCTCGGTTGGGTCGTCAATCAAACCGCGCAGGAATGCCAGCCGTTTGATCAACTCAGACACGCCTTGCAGCCACAGCAAGCCAAAGCCCAGCGGCATCATCAGGTACACCGGCCAGCGGATCAAGCCGCCGGCATTGTTCGACATTTCGCCGCTGGCGTAACCTTTCAGAAAAAACGGCACGCTGAACCAGATGATGGCGCTGCAAAACGGCAGCAGGAAAAATGTGAAGCCAAACACGTCGATCCAGGTCTGCGTGCGCTTTTGAAAGCGGCTGTAGATCACGTCAATCTTGACGTGTTCACCGTTGAGCAGGGTAAAGGCCGATGCCAGCAGAAAAGTCGCGGCAAACAGGTACCACTGCACTTCCAGAAAAGCGTTGGAGCCAATGTTAAGGACCTTGCGGACAATCGCGTTGATGGCGCTGACGATGACAGAGGCCAAAATCAGCCAGATCACGTGTTTGCCAATGAAGCGGTTCAACGCGTCGATGGCGCCTGACAACTTGAGTAGCGCTTGCATGGTGTCTCCAACTCTGATGGGGTAGCGCGCCAGACAGTTGCGCGACGTTCTTAACGGAGCGCGAAGTTTAGCGCGTCCGCCACTGTGTGATGCTTTTTTTGGCGGTAGTCCCACCAGGGCAGGACACGTCGCATCGGCAACACTTGGCCGCTGTCCTGGGCGGCGTAACCCGGGATGTGCGCCAAGGACTCTTGCCAGTGCGGCGTTTGCAGCAAACGGCACAAATGCTGAACAGCGGGCTGCTGCAGCGCTGACTTCAGGCACACCAGGTGGTAATGCTCATCGGCCAGTGGCACAAAGTCCAGCCCGGCCTGCAGCGCGGCAGCGGCAATGCCCAAGCCCACGTCACACTGGCTGGCTGCCACCGCCTGGGCCACGGCGCTGTGTGACGGCTCAGTGTGTGTGTAGCCATGGATCTGCGTGGGCTGCAGCGCGGCCTGTGCCAGCAGTTCGTCCAGCACCACCCGGGTGCCACTGCCCAGACTGCGGTTGGCAAAACGCGCCTGGAATTGCGCCACATCAGCCAGACTGCGCAAGCCCAGCGGATTGCCGCGCTGCACCATCAGCCCTTGGGTGCGCCGCGCAAAGCCGATGATCTTGTGCAGGCCAGGCTGCAGCAAGGGTTTGTAAGTGCGTTCGGTAAGCGTCTTCCTGCCAGTGCCCTGCAGTGTGTGAAAACCAGCCAGCACGCAGCGCCCTTCATTCAAGGCACGTATCGCGTCCACACTGCCGGTGAAGCGGATGTCGAGGTGCAGGCGCTGATTGGCTGCCTGGCCCGGTGTTGCAGACTCAGATGGCGGGGGCTGCAGCACAAACTCGCGCAGCGCGCTCAGCGCATCGTCATGGCTGGCGTACAGCGTCAAAACCTGCACCTGGTCGTCAAACGCCTGAGCAAAGCTGCGCTCCAGCTCGGCGCGCAGGGCCTCAATTTGTGGTGCCAGGCGCGCCTGGGCCTGGCGCTCGGCCCACATCAGCTTGTTGCCAAACTCGGTCAGGCGGGCGTTTTGCCCCTTTTCCCAGACCAGCAGCTCGTTGCCCAGCTCGTTTTCCCAGCGTTTGAGTTCACCCCAGACATGCCGGTAGCTCAGACCCAATGCCCGTGCGCCGCCAGAGATAGAACCCTGGCTGCTGACCGCCCGCAGCAGGTCGATCAGCGGGTTGCGCACCCCTGCCGAGCTGGCGTCGCTGGAGAGGGTGTAGTGGAGTTGCAGCCTATGCACGGGAATTCATATCGTCAGTGATTGAGTCGGTGGCTACGATACCGCAAGTCTTCTCGCCACCGCTTTGCGCCCCTTCCCCTTTTTTGCATGACCACATTTGCCGATAGTGCCTTCACCGCGCTGGCTCTCATCACCGAGCTGAACTCTTCACTGGTCGCCATTGTTGGCCGTTCCTTGGGCGTCAGTACCCTGGCCACGCTGCTGGCCGGGGCGGTGGGACTGGTGCTGGGTGCCTGGCTGGCGGTGGCGCGATTTGCCGGGCGGGGTGCGCTGCTCACGTTGCTCAACACCTTTTTGGCGGTGCCTTCGGTGGTGGTCGGGCTGGTGGTGTACCTGCTGCTGTCGCGCAGCGGGCCACTGGGTGCCTTGGGTTGGCTGTTCAGCTTCAAGGCGATGGTGCTGGCGCAGGCGCTGCTGGTGCTGCCAGTGGTCACTGCGCTGACCCGCCAGGTGGTGGAAGATGCGCAGGCGCTGCATGGCGAGCAGTTGCAGTCGCTGGGGGCAGGCACCGGCCTTCGCAGTGTCTTGCTGGCCTGGGACGAGCGCTATGCGCTGCTGACCGTGATGATTGCCGCGTTTGGCCGCGCCATCTCTGAAGTAGGGGCGGTGATGATTGTGGGCGGCAACATTGAAGGCTTCACCCGCGTCATGACCACCGCCATTGCCCTGGAAACCAGCAAGGGCGACCTGCCGCTGGCGCTGGCTCTGGGCTTGATTCTTTTGGGCGTGGTGTTGTTGCTCAACGCGCTGATAGCCGGGCTGAAACGCTGGCGCCAGGGCCTGGAGGCGGGCTCAGTCACTCCCGCCTTGTCCGGAGCGGTGTTTTGAAGCTATACCAGCGCCAGCAGGGCGCGGCATGAGCGATTTGTTTGCACTGACGGATGTGGGGGTGCGTTTTGGCGGCACCCGCGGGGTCCAGGCGCTGGCCGCAGTGAGCCTGACGATCCAGCCTGGCGAGCGGGTGGCACTGGTGGGCGCCAATGGCTGCGGCAAGAGCACGCTGCTTCGTGTGTTGCATGGCTTGGTGCCGCCCAGTCAGGGGCAACTCACAAGCCCACCGTTGTTGGCTCAGGCGATGTTGTTTCAAAAGCCCTATCTGATGCGCTTGTCGGTACAGGCGAATGTGGCGCTGGGCTTGTGGCTGCGCGGCACGCCTTGGGCACAGGCCAAAGCGCAGGCGCTGCAGGCGCTGGCAAGGGTGGGCCTGGCGGCGCTGGCACCGCGTGCGGCACGCACACTCTCGGGTGGGCAGCAGCAGCGCCTGGCCATGGCGCGTGCCTGGGCACTGGCGCCGCAAGTGTTGCTGTTGGATGAGCCCACCGCCAGCCTGGACCCGCACGCCAAGCGCGAAGTGGAGGCGCTGATGCACGAGTTTGCTCAGCAGCCAGGGGCCGTAACGCTGATATTTGCCAGCCATAACCTGGGCCAGGTCAAGCGCCTGGCCAGCCGGGTGATTTATCTGGAGCAGGGCCGCCTGCTGGCCGACTTGCCGGTGCATGATTTTTTCAACGGGTCGCTGCTACAGACGCAGTACCCGCAAGCCCATCTTTTTGTCAAAGGGGAAACCCTGTGAAAATCATCCAGAGTTACATGTCTTTTAGGCCTCTAGCCCTTTTGGGTAAAGCGCTAGACGCTTCACTATTTGTAGCGTCTATAGGCCTGGCCAGCGGTGTTCAGGCGCAATCTGTCGTGATGGCGTCGACCACCTCTACTGAGCAGTCGGGCCTGTTCAGTGTGCTGCTGCCAGAGTTCAAAAAAGCCAGCGGCCTTGAGGTAAAAGTGGTCGCACTCGGCACTGGCCAGGCCATCGACATGAGTCGCCGGGGCGACGCCGATGTGCTGTTTGTGCACGACAAGGCGGCGGAGGAAAAAGTGGTGGCCGAGGGCTTTGCGGTCAAGCGCTTTGAAGTGATGTACAACGACTTTGTGCTGATTGGCCCGAAAACCGACCCGGCGCAAACCACAGGCAACGACATTGTGGAAGCTTTCAAAAAAGTCGCCGCAGCAAACGCCGAATTCGTCTCACGTGGCGACAAAAGCGGCACCCATGCCGCCGAGTTGCGCTTCTGGAAAGACGCTGGCCTGAGCAACAAAACTGGCACAGGCTACAAATCCTGCGGCTGCGGCATGGGCCCAGCGCTCAACATCGCATCCAGCACCGGTGCCTATGTGCTGGCGGACCGTGGCACCTGGCTGAACTTCAAAAACCGCGGCGATTTGGCGGTGCTGGTGGAAGGCGACAAGCGCCTGTTCAACCAATACGGCGTGATGCTGGTCAACCCGGCCAAGTTCCCGCATGTCAAGGCCGCTGAGGGCCAGAAGTTCATTGACTGGGTGACCTCCAGCGCTGGTCAGGGCGTGATTGCGAGCTACAAAATTGGCGGCGAGCAGCTGTTTTTCCCGAACGCGGCCAGGTAATAAGACCAAGCTATCAGCTGGCCGCCTGCCCGGCTCACGCCCACAGCGCCGGGTTGCGCAGCAGCACATACAGCGCGGTGCCCAGCAGAATGCTCAGCAGCGGCTGGCGCCAGCGCCACTGCAGCCCAATCACGCAGGCCACAGCTGCGATCTCAGCCCAGGGGCCAGTTGGGTTGTCACGGGCGCTGCCCACCAGGGTGTGCACCAGCAGCAGCATCATGATGGCCAGCGGCAAAAAGCGGCCCAGGGCGTAGCTGATCAGCGCCCCCAGCACCGAACCCAGCACCCACCAACCCTGATTAAGCAAGGCCACACTGACCATTTGCCGGGTGGTGGTGCCTGGCGGCAACGTGGTGAGCACCGAGTAGGTCTCGTCTGTCAGGGCAAACACCAATTACCTGCGCGCCCACGGCTGGTGCGGCAGCTTGTTGAGCAGCGACAGGCCATAGAACACATGGCGCAGGTTCACCACCAGTGTGGCCAGCGCGATGGTGGCCAGCGGCAGCCCGGCGGCCAGCATCGGCACCATCATGGCCACCGGGATGGACAGGGTCAGTACCGAGATCGGTGCCGGAGGCAAATAAGGGGTGTCAGGGGAAGCGGGTTGCATGGGCATTCAAGGGCGGCCAAGGGTGCGACAGTAGGGCGCAGGCATCGTCGCGCCAAAACTGTAGCGCCGCAAAGTAGCCTTCCCACAAACAGCCACTGCAACCGCGTCCGCAACAGCCAGTCGGGACCGGGGGTGCTGCGCGCAACGCGGTGTCCAGATCCATGCTGCAACGCTGTGCACAACTCTGCAGGTACGCTACCAAAGCCGTAGCGCCCGCCAGGTCGGTCAGGGCGACGCTTGAGGCATCGTGGCGCGTGAAGCGGGCTTGCTGCTGCCCCTGAAAAACACCCAGCTCCAAAAACATGCTGGCGGGTCGTACCCACAAGCCAAAGCTGTCGTACAGGGCGCGGTACAGCGTCATGCTTTGCAGGGTTTCGCTGCAACGTACGGTGTCGATTACCTCGTACCAGCCACCCTTGTAGTGGCGGTACAACCCGGGTTCGACGGTGGTGGCTGGCGGCAGTTCGGAGCCGTTGGTGCTGGATGCGGACATGGGGGTGGATTGTCCATGATCTGCCAGGCGAAACCAGCAGGACGGTGCTGGATGGGGGGCGTCTTTCGGGCGTTGAAGGACGAATTCAAGAAGCTGTCGATGGGTGTCGCAGTGGCTTATTCGGAGGGTCATCCGTCACCTGCCCTGCGTCTGTTCGATGACACGGTGAGGGCAGTTCACCCGCGCCCTCAGATGCAGTCATGTCACGGGTGGCTGGCCTGCCACTTTTGCACCGCCAGGCGAATCGCTGGCAAGGCCTGGGCCACGGCTTTTTCGCCCTCCAGAATGGCTCTGTCTTTCTGGTCAAAGTCGGTGGCGCCGATCCTGCCCACCTTGGGGCGGATGACCACGTCGGCACGCGCCAGCTCCTGCTCGCCCAAGCGCTTGATCATGATGATGAGGGACTGGTCGATCACATTGCTCAGGCCGTCAAACACCACACGGCGCTCCAGTTGCGCCGAAATATCCACCGCCACCACGATGTCGGCACCCAGCTTGCGCGCGGCGTCCACCGGCACCGGGCTCACCAGGCAGCCATCGACATAGGTTTTGCCCAGAATCTGTGTGGGCTTGAAAAACACCGGGAAACTGCTGGAAGCCCGCACTGCCTGCCCGGTGTTGCCACGGGCAAAGTCCACCCGCGCGCCGTTGTCACCCTGGGTGGCTACTGCCACAAACGGCTTGGCCAACTGTTCAATGGGGCGGTTTTTGACCAGCTCGTTCACATAGTCCTGCAGCTTTTGGCCAATCACCAGGCCCTCCCAGGGGCTGCGCAGGTTCAGGTCTCTGACCCGGCTTTCATCCAGTCCAAAGGCCAGCTCCTGCAGCGCAAAGCCGTCGATTCCGCTGGCGTAGAGCGCGCCCACCACGCTGCCCGCGCTGGTGCCGGCAATCAGCTGCGGTTGCAGGCCTTGCGCCTCCAGCGCTTTGATCACGCCCACATGCGCAAAGCCTTTGGTGCCGCCACCGCCCAAAGCGATGCCAATGCGGGGCAGGCGCGGTGTGGGCGGGGGCGCGGTACTGCAGGCCGCCAGCAGGCTTATGGCAGACACAAGAAGGGAACGACGGTACATAAAAAATTTAAGTGTTTTAGGGCTCTAGCCCTTTAGCAATATGCGTTAATTGCTATTCAATAAATAGCGTCAAGCAGCTCGGACGGGTTCTCGCCCAGCAGCACCACCCGATTGCGCCCCGCTTCCTTGGCACGGTACATGGCTTGGTCAGCATAGCGCAGGATGGCGTCCTGATCGGTCTGGCTGGGTTCAAACACCGCCACTCCCACGCTGGCGGTGCAATGGTGCTCGATGAGCGGGCCAGCGGGCGTTTGCGTGCTGGCGCTGCGCTGCAGCTGGTATACCTGTGAGAGAGACTGACGTATTTTCTCGGCCACCGCCAGCGCCTGCGCCTGCGATTTGGAGGCGTCCAATGTGGTGTCAAGTTCGCTGAGTACCACCACAAACTCGTCACCACCCAGGCGTGCCACCGTGTCCACCTCGCGCACGCAGCTTTTGAGGCGCCTGGCCACTTCAACCAGCAGCATGTCGCCCACCGCGTGGCCGTATTTGTCGTTGAGGGGCTTGAAGTTGTCTAGGTCCAGAAACAGCACCGCGCCAAAATGCCCGCTGCGTTTGTTGGTCAGCAGAATCTGCGTCAGCCGGTCGGTCAGCAGGCGACGGTTGGGCAGGTCGGTCAGGGCGTCAAAAAAAGCCAGTTGCCGCACCCGGTCCTCAACGGCTTTGCGGGCTGATATGTCGGAGAACAGGGCCACATACTGGCGGGTCACGCCGCGCTCGTCACGCACCGCGCTGATGGTCAGCAGCTCGGGGTAGATCTCACCGTTTTTACGGCGGTTCCAGATCTCGCCATTCCAGTTGCCGTTGACCAGCAGGGCTTTCCACAGGGTCTGGTAGAAGGCAGCGTCCTGCCGCTCTGATTTCAGCATGCGGCTGTTCCTGCCAATAACCTCGCCACGGGTATAGCCGGTGATCTGGCAAAAAGTGTCGTTCACATCCAGGATGTCGCCCTGAATGTCAGTGATGCTGATGCCCTCGTGGGCGTGGCTGAACACGCTGGCGGCCATCTCCAGGCGCAACTGGGCACGCTTGCGCTCGGTCACGTCGCGCAGAAAGGCAAAAACTTCGCCGCCGCTGCCTGCGTTGGCGGTCATGCTCGCTTCTACATCCCACAGCGAGCCGTCCTTGCGGCGGTGGCGGGTGTCAAACTGCTCGCGCCCGGTTTTGTACAGGTGCACGATGCGAGCGGCAATTTCTTCGGGCTTCTCGGTGGCCTCCAGGTCCAGCACCGACATCTGCAGCAGTTCGTCCTGGGTGTAGCCTGACATGGCGCAGTAAGCCGGGTTGACCTGCAGCACCAGCCCGCGCCGATCAAAGCGCAAAAACCCGTCCAGCGTGGTTTGCAGCACGTTTTGCAGGGCGACAAAACTGTGTTGCAGGGTTTCCTGGATTTGTTTGAGTTCGGTGACGTCCTGGATGGAGCCCACCAGCTTGCGCACCACGCTTTGCGCGTCGCGCTGGGCCTCGCCACGCGCCAAGTAATAGCGCTGCGAGCCATCGCGGCGCAACATGTGCAGCTCCAGTTCATAGGGGATAGCGTAGTACAGCGCCCGGTCAACAGCCTCTTTCAAGCGCAGAGCGTCTTGCTGCGTGTAGAGCCTGAGCTGCTGCCCAAAGGTGGGAGCCCCTTTTGCGGGGTCAAGCCGGAACAACTGAAACAACTCGTCAGACCAGGTCATGGTGTCTTCGTCCAGATCCCACTCCCAGCTGCCCAGATGGGCTAGCGCCTCGGTGCGCGACAGCATGTCCTGCTGGGCCAGCAGCTTCTGGTTGCGCTGGGCCAGTTCTGTTAGCAGGGTGTTGAAGGCCTGAATCAGGGCGCTAATTTCGCCCGGCGCGTTGGCTGGCAGGGCCAGCGGGGCGTTGTGTTCGGGCTGGTGTTGGCTCAGCACCCGCACGGTGTCAAGCACGGGCGCCAGCTGGCGTCGGCCCAGCCACCAGGTCAGCCCGCCAGCCAGCAAGGTGAGCAGCAGGGTGGCGTAGAAGGTGCGCTGTTGCATAGCGCGGACCGGGGCAAAAGCTTCGGCGCTAGGCAGCACGGCTGAGATGATCCAGCCGGTGCTGGGCACAGCCACGTCCGAGGCCAGAATTTCCTGCCCGAGCGGGTTGGTAAAGACCTGCGAACCCTGGAAGCCGTTGATAAAGCGGTCCAGCGACGGGTTGACGCCCGGGCCCGGCAACTGCTCCATGACGCGTGCAGTGTCGGTGGCTGAAATCACGCGCCGCTGCCCCGGCTCCAACAGAAGGTAGCCACCCGTGCGGCCATAAGGGTTGGCAGTGATAGCGCTCAGAAAATTGGGCCGGTTCAGCTGGGTTAAGCCAACCACGGCGCCAATAACGAGGCCATTGGCATCCTGCACCGGGGCTGCCATGTCGATCATTGGCACCCCTTGGCGTGGGTCAAGGTGCGCCAGGCCGACGCTGCTACGCCCCTGCGCGAGGGCGATTTGCACCGATTTCAGGTGCGGGTGGGTGCGCCCGGCGCGGTCTGCATTGCGGGGGATGTCGGCAAGACTCACGCCGCTGGCGCTGAGGACCATCAGCCCAGCGTTGAATTCGGTTCGCAAAATGGGGTGACTGTCCAGACGACTTTGCAGGCTGGACGGGTCTGCCAGCAGCTCGGCGTCGATGTCCTGAGCCACCGTTTGCAGCCAGATCAGCCGCTCTGATAAGCGCGCGTCTATCTGCTGCGCCAGCAAGGAGGCTGTGGCCAATTGCTGCGCGCTGAGTTCGACCTGCATGTCGCGACGCAACTCGAAGCTGGCGTAAAAAGACATGCTCCACAAGCTGACCAGAACAATGGCCATGGTGGACAGGGTGAAGCGCGTCTTCAGCGAGTGCCGTGCGAGAAAGTTGAGCTGCATGCAGGCATGCTAACCAGAAGCCCAGCGCTTGTAAAACGGTGCCCCCGGTGCACTCAGGTGTCTTTGCGGCCGAGCTTGCGGTACAGCGTGGCGCGGCTGATACCCAGCGCTTGCGCCGCCTCGGCCACGTTGCCAGCAGACTGCTCCATGGCTTGCCGGATCATGGAGGCCTGCATTTGCCGCATGGGCAGGCCTAGAGCGCTGTCAGGCTGGGCGCGAGCCGCCAGGGCGCGCAGCCGCAGACCGTTGCACAGGGCAACATCCAGCGTGGCGTCAGCGCGCCCGGCAGCATCAAACAGGCTCTGAACCGGCAGGCCAAACAGTTCACCCGCATGCACCCCAGGGCGCAGCCCCGGCACGATTTGCCGCGCCACCGTGTTGGCACCGCTCACGTAACCATCGTCGTCCAGCCCGAGCAGTGCATCGGCGGTGCTGCCCAGGCCGTGGCCGGGCCAGTTCAGGTGCAGTAGCAGGGCATGGTGTGTGGTCAGAACCATGGTGTTTTCGATTTGCGCTGCAGACTGCATCACCAGGTGTTTGAGTTCGGTGCGTTCGGGCACGTCGATACCAGTCAGGTCCAGCATGCCCATGCAGCGCCCGTTGGGGTCAAAAAGCGGGGCGCCAGCACAGGTGTAGTGTGCGTTGGCCAAAAAGAAGTGCTCGCCCCGGTGCAGCCATACCGCGTGTTGCTCGGCCAGGGCGGTGCCAATCGCGGTGGTGCCCATGGCGCCCTCAGACAGGTTGGCGCCAATGCGGGTGATCAGGTTGGCGCGCGGGTCTTTCTGGTCAATCGGGCCGCTGGTGTCGAGCACGATGCCTTGCGCGTTGGTCAGGATGGCAAAGTAGCCGGTGTTGGCAATGGCTTTGCCAAGGCCCTGCATGATGCCGTGGGCAGATTGCAGCAGCCGCTGGTTTACCTCCAGGGTGTGTTGGCGTTGTGCCGTGCTGATTACCTCAAAGTGCACGGCTTGTTGCGGCTGCAAGCCTTGCTGCAGGCAGCGTTGCCAGGAGCGTTCCACCCACGGTGCGGTGAGCCCGGTGCTGGCGACGCTGCCCTCAAAAAGCACTTTTTGGCGGGCCAGGTCGATGGCGCTGCTGCGCTGCAAAGCCAGGTGGCCAGGCAGGGCAGAGTGCGGGTGGGGCGGCATCATGGGTTGGCTTTGGATGAGTGGCTCGCATTATCAGCAAACCGCAAACCACTGTTGGGTTGAAGGTGAGGCGAGCGCAGGGCACTGTCGCTGTCTCAATTTGAGAAATTCATGGCGCCAGCGCGGCCATGTCAGGGTTAGTCCTAGGTGCTGACAGGCGGCGAATGCCAACAATCGCTATGCAAAGCTGGACATAGGTTACGTGTCTGGTCGCTGCTGATTGCCCTCGTTCTTTACCCTCAGGAGACACACACATGCAAAAAGTGTTGCACATCAACGCAGACAAATGCACAGGCTGTTTGCAGTGCGAAATGGCTTGTGCTTTCGAAAACTACGGCACGTTTGCCACGGCCAAATCGCGCATCAAGGTTTTCAACTTTCACCACACTGGCAAAAAAGTGCCTTACACCTGCACCCAGTGCGACGAGGCCTGGTGCCTGCACGCCTGCCCGGTGGAGGCCATCACGGTGGACAAATCCACCGGCGCCATGGTGGTCAACGAGGCCACCTGTGTCGGCTGCAAGGTCTGCACCATTGCCTGCCCGTTTGGCACCATCAATTACGTCCAGGAGACTGGAAAAGTGCAAAAGTGCGACCTGTGCGGTGGCGAGCCAGCCTGCGTGGAAGCCTGCCCCACCAGTGCCATCACTTTCATCGACGCCAACTGGACCGGCCTCTCGAAGATGGAACAGTGGGCCAACAAGCTTGGCAATCAACCGACTGCTGCATGAAACCTTGCGGGACAGTCCAGTGCGACGCGTTGCGCTGTCCTCAACTGACTAAATAGGAGATACATCATGTCATGGGCTGGAAAAATCCTTCGCGTTAACCTGAGCGCTGGCACCGTTACCTCTGAACCGCTGAACATGGAATGGGCTCAGGCCTATATCGGTTCACGTGGCTTGGGCACCAAATACCTGGTCGAAGAGGTCGATGCCACTGTCGACCCTTTAAGCGTCGACAACAAAATCATCTGGGCCACCGGCCCGCTGACTGGCACGATGGCCTCGACCGGCGGCCGCTACACCGTCATCACCAAAAGCCCGCTGACCGGTGCCATTGCCTGCTCGAATTCGGGCGGCTACTGGGGTGCCGAGCTGAAGATGGCTGGCTGGGACATGGTCATTTTTGAAGGCAAGAGCGCCAAGCCGGTGTACTTGTATGTCAACGATGACGTGGCGGAGTTGCGCGATGCCGCTCACCTGTGGGGCAAGAGCGTCTGGCAGACCGAAGAAATCATCAAAAAAGGCTTGCAAGACCCGTTGGCCCGTGTTTCCAGCATTGGCAAGGCCGGTGAAAACGGCGTGCTGTTTGCTGCGGTGGTGAATGACCTGCACCGCGCCGCTGGCCGCTCCGGCGTGGGCGCCGTCATGGGCAGCAAAAATCTTAAGGCCATTGCGGTGCGCGGTACCAAGGGCGTAGGCAACCTGCGTGACCCGAAGGCCTTCATGACTGCCGTCAAGGCCGCCAAGAAGATCCTCGCCGAAAACGGTGTCACCGGCACGGGCCTGCCCGCGATGGGCACCCAGGTGCTGATGAGTGTGATCAACGAAGTGGGTGCCTTGCCCACGCGTAACCACCGGGACAACCAGTTTGAAGGCGCCATCGACATTGGTGCTGAAGCCATGGCCAAGCCGCGCGCTACCGATGGCAAGAAGCATCTGGTCACCAACCAGGCCTGCTTTGGCTGCACCATTGCCTGCGGGCGCATCAGCAAGATGGACGAAGGCCACTTCACCATCGAAAACAAGCCGCAATACCGTGGTGCCAACGGCGGGCTGGAATACGAAGCCGCCTGGGCGCTGGGCGCCGCCAATGGCGTAAACGACCTGGAATGCCTGCAATACGCCAACCTGCTGTGTAACGAAGAAGGCATCGACCCCATCAGCTTTGGCGCCACCGTGGGCGCGGTGATGGAGATGTATGGCATGGGGGTGCTGACCAAGGAGCAGATCGGCATTGAAGCGCCGTTTGGTTCCGCCCGCGCGCTGGCTTTTTTGGCCGAAGAAACTGTCAATGGGCGTGGCTTTGGTGTGGAAATCGGCCAGGGCTCCAAACGCCTGACGGCCAAATATGGCCATCCAGAGTTGAGCATGAGCAGCAAAGGCCAGGAGTTTCCTGCCTATGATGGCCGCGCCATTCAAGGCATTGGCCTGGCGTATGCCACCAGCAACCGGGGCGGCTGCCACCTGCGCGGCTACACCATTGCGTCGGAAATTTTGGGCATTCCGGTCAAGACCGACCCACTCGAATCCGCTGGCAAGCCTGAACTGGTGAAAGCCTTTCAGGACGCAACAGCTGCGTTTGACTCGTCGGGCCTGTGCATCTTCACCACCTTTGCCTGGGGTTTGCAGGATCTGTCGCCACAAATGCAAGGTGCTTGCGGCGAGCAGTACACCATTGAAGAACTCGCCAAGATTGGTGAACGCATCTGGAACATGGAGCGCGAATTCAACAACCGTGCTGGGTTCACCAAGGCCGACGACAGCCTGCCGCCGCGTTTGACCAGCGTCGAAGGTGCCTGCAAAACTGGTCCTGCCAAAGGCAAGTTCAACGAACTCGCCACCATGCTGCCGCTGTATTACCAAGCGCGTGGCTGGGACACAGAGGGTCGGCCCACCGCAGAAACCCGTGAGCGCCTGAGTCTCTAGGTTAATGGGGTCAGATCACCGCCTAACGGGCGTGTGCTCTGACCCCAATGGACCGGACCACATCAAATAGTCAAGCGGTCTTCAAGGCCGCTTTTTTCTGGAGAAAACCATGACCCACCACGTGATTCTGGGCAGTGGCCCCGCCGGTGTCATTGCCGCCGAGACCATCCGCAAGCAGGCGCCACTTGACGAGATCACCCTGATCGGCGATGAGCCTGAGCCGTCTTACTCGCGCATGGCCATCCCGTACCTGCTGATGGGCAACATCGACGAGAGCGGCACCTACCTGCGCAAAAG